>UMHS01029359.1_pt1 | contig 17247 bp, 8 predicted proteins | sample 1965611 | NCBI WGS metagenome assembly UMHS01 (sample SAMEA4836106, study PRJEB28245) | human gut metagenome | biome: gut microbiome; material: fecal sample | place: Denmark | collected 2008
TTTTCTTTCGATGATGAGAAGGATGAGGTGGTCTTCCCCATTCGCTGCACGGGCAACGTGCTTGAGGTTTTTCCCCGTTCTGAGCTTGTGAAATGCACTTACACGGTAGAAAAAGAGGGGGATGCGCTCTATCTGCGCGAAGAAAGTGCGCACGCCGTCGCGGCGCTTGAGGACTAACGCTCAAATGCCTGCTGGCACGCACCACACGCCAGCGCACGCCGCACGTGCGCCAGCCCGCTGCGTGAGCCAGCCGGCGCACGTCGCACGCGCCCACGGCGCCGCCGCGTTAGTAGCCGAGCGCGGTGCAGCCGTCGAAGGCGCTGTCGTCCACGTATTCGAGCGTGGTAGGCAGGCTCACCTCGGTCAGCGACGTGCAGCCCGCGAACACCTCGGCCTCGAGCGATTCCACCCCTTCGGGCACCAGCGCCACCTCAAGGCTCTCACAATCGCGGAAGCAGCCCTGCCCGATCAGGCGCACCGACTCAGGCAACACCGCCTCGCGCAGCGACGTGCAGTTCGCGAAGGCGTCGCTGTCGATGAACTCGAGCGCCGCAGGCCACGCGAAGTCAACGAGGCCCTTGCACTCCTCGAACGCCGACGCGCCGATCGTCTCCACCGTATCGGGAAGCTCCATGCGCTCAAGGCGGCCGCAACGCTTGAAAGCGGCCTCGCACACGTCGGTGAGCCCGCGCGGCAGCACCACCTCGGTCAGAGCGCGGCAACGCTGAAACGTTCCCGCAGGCAGCGACTCCATCGCACCCTTGAACTCCACGCGCTCAAGACGCAGACATCCGCGAAACACCGACTGGCCCATCGCCTTCAACGTGGAGGGCAGCACCACCTCGCGCAGCTTCATGCAGCCGGCGAACGCCTCGTCGTCGATGAACTCGATGCCTTCGGGGATGATCACCTGCTGCAATGCAGAATGGTAGCGGAACACCCGCGCGCCGATGGCGCTCGCCTCGGCGGGAATCTCCACCTTGGTCGGGCGCCCCGTCACCTTCGTGAGCGTCAGCTCGTACTTGGTCTCGGCCATCCGCTAGAACTCCAGCGTCTCGAGGCGCTCGAACACCACGTCCTTGCGCGTGAGGAAATCCCACGGATCGAAGATCTCGTCGAGCTGCTCCTTCGTGAGGTTCGCCTCGGGGTCGTTCTCGAGGTTCTCGCGGTACGTGGGACCGTCGACGGCGTTCTGAATGTCGGCCCACACCTTCATGGCGTTACGCTGCACGATAACGTAGGCCTCCTCGCGCGTGATGCCTGTCTGCACGAGCGCAAGCAGCACCTTCGAGCTGAAAATGAGGCCGCGGGTGCGCCACAGGTTGTGCTCCATCTTGGCGGGGTACGTCTGCAGGCCGTCGAGCATCCACTGCATCTTGCCGAACATGTAGTCGAGCGCCGTGAAGCTGTCGGCCAGCGCCACGCGCTCGGCACCCGAATGGGAGATGTCGCGCTCGTACCACAGCGCCACGTTGTCGAGCGCCACCTGCGCGTTGCTCTTCACCACGCGTGCGAGGCCGCACACACGCTCGGCCGTGATGGGGTTGCGCTTGTGGGGCATGGCCGACGAGCCCTTCTGCCCCTTCGTGAACGGCTCCTCAGCCTCGATCACGTCGGACTGCTGAAGCAGGCGCACCTGCATGGCGATGGACTCGAGCGTGGACGCAACCACGGCGAGAGCCGTCATCACCTGGGCGTGACGGTCGCGCGCGAGCACCTGCGTGGACAGCGGATCGGGCGTGAGCCCGAGCTTCTCGCACACGTACTGCTCCACGAACGGATCGATGCTCGAGTACGTGCCCACGGCACCGCTGATGGCGCCCGTGGCGGCAACCTCGCGCGCCTGTTCGACGCGCGTCTGAGCGCGCTTGAGCGCCCAGGCCCAGCTGCCGAACTTCATGCCGAAGGTCATCGGCTCGGCATGGATGCCGTGCGTGCGCCCCACGCAAAGCGTGTCTTTGAACTCGAACGCGCGGCGCTTGCACGTCTCACCGAGCTGCTTGATGTCGGCCAGGATAATGTCGATCGCCTGCGTGATCTGATACGAGAGCGCCGTGTCGCCCAGATCGGACGACGTCATGCCGTAGTGAACCCAGCGGCTCGGCTTCGGCTGACCCTCGGGCACCTCGGCGTCGATGTGCTCGGCCATGTTAGTAGTGAACGCGATGACGTCGTGGTTCGTGACCTTCTCGATTTCGGAAATGCGCTCCGCCGTGCAACCCGCATGGGCGCGGATCCACGCGGCTTCCTCCTTGGTGATGCCGCACTGGCCCAGCTCAGCCTGAGCCTCGCACGCCAGAACCTCGATCTCCTTCCAGATATCGAACTTGTTCTGAAGCTCCCAGATATGCCCCATCTCAGGGCGCGTGTAACGGTTGATCACAGCGGGTTCCTTTCGTGCTTATCGCCTGATGAAAACAGGATAACGCAGAACATGCCGCCCTGCGCGGAATGCACGGAAAGTGCGAGGGAGCAGGTGGCAGGACGGCTGCGCGGTGCCGCATGGCGTCGGCCCGCCAACCGCTTCTTTACAGTCCGCGGAAGATCGCTCTCACTTCGTCGAGGACGTCGTTGTCGGCTACGACGATGGCCTTGTCGCCCGGGTACAGCGTGATGTTGTCGCTCGCCACCTGCACGTCCTCTTTCGTGGCAACGGCCACGATAAGCGACTTGTCGGGCATGGGGATCGAGTCGATGTCGATGCCGGCGTCGTTGGAGTGATGGCGCATGCGCGGCACCACCACCTCCGACAGCGCCACGTTGCCGTGCGTCAGCGACGACGCGACCGACACCGAGCCGAGCAGCGCTTCTTCCTCGATGAGGTTGGCGATGAGCGTGGTGGACGATACGCACTCGATGCCGACCTCCTGGAAAATGCGGAGGTTCTTCGGGTTGTTCACGCGCGCAACCACGCGCGGCACGTGGAACACGCGCTGGGCGATCTCGCATGCCACGAGGTTGTTGTCGTCCTTGCCCGTGGTTGCCACGAACACGTCGGCGCCGCGGATGCCCGCGTCCTCCTGGAAGCGCGAGTCGCAGCCGTCGCCGTGGATGACGAGGTAATTGCCCTCGAGCATGACAGACAGGTAGTCCGACGCTTTCAGGTTGTCCTCGATGACCGCAACCTCATGGCCGCTGCGCAGGAGAACCTGCGCCAGATACGACCCGACCATGCCACCGCCGGCGATAACAATGTACATAGCAACCTCTTCGTTGGGCTAACGTTTAGTGCATCGCACGTGCCGCTACGGCAGCATGCGGAATCATTTGACAACAGTGTAGCCAATCACGATCAAAGTAGCGAGCATACGCAAAGGCCCGCATTTGTCCTCATGAGCCAAACAACACGAAGAAGCAGCTCCCCGCACCCGCCCGCAGGCGGCGACGTTATGCGTCGTCGGGGAGACCGAAAGCCGCGGGGCCGCCCTGTTCGTAGAGCGCGCTCCAGTCCTTGATCTGGCGACGGTTCGCCACGCCGAACCGTGCCATCACGTCCACCACCGGCAAGCCTTCGTCCACGCGCGCACGAGCCGCTGCCAGCTTCACCTCGGGTGCGTAGCTGCGACGCACGCCCCGCGCGCACAACCCTTCGCGCCCGAGCGCCTTGTACACGCACGCCCACTCGCGCACCGTATCCTGCGCGATGCCCAAACGTGTCGCAGCCGCCTTGAAGCCGACGCCCTGATCGAACAGGTCCGCGGCGCGCTTCTTCATGACGATGCTCCAACGCATGTCGACCAACCCCTCTTGAAGACGCACCGCGCGTCGAACCTGTGCGCTGCGCATCTTTTAACGCAAGCGGCCCGACTCGTTGTTTCGAGCCGGGCCGCCCTCTTACAGCAATGCCTCAACCGCGTTCGGTTATGGTGCGGCAGGCACTTCGCCCGCGCTCTACTTCATGCGGTGCGCGTTCTTCCCGCGACGCAGCTTGAAGGCTGCGAAGCCGAGCACGGCGAGCGCCATCACGGCTACCGCGGCCACACCAGCGAGCAACGTGGGCAGCGTGTCGCCCGTCTGAGGCAGAACCTCTTCGGGCTCGTCGACGACAGCCGGGGCCGCGGGCTCGGTGTAGCTGTTCGCAAACACCGGCAGCTCGGCCTTGCCGTTGTAGGTGAGCTCGGTCACGCTGAGCTTGCCTTCACCGCCGTCGGTCACAACCACCTTGACCGCATAGGTCGTCTCGTCGTAGGTCACGCCCTCAGCATCGCCCTTCACCTCGGAGATCACGTACTCGTAGGTACCTGCCTGGTCGTAGGTGATCGAGTCGAAGCTGAAGCCGCCGTCGGCAGCGTTAGCCACGGTCTGCAGGACGTTGCCGTCCTTGTCAGCCAGCTGGAACTGGAACTCGTTCGCAGCGAGCTCGCGGCCGTCGAGCACCTTAGAGCCGCCAAGAATAACGCTCGTGGGAGCAGCCTCATAGGTGTTGTTGAAGGTGATGGCATCGATCGCCTCGTCCGCAGCGTTGGCGAAGTCCCACGTCACGGACATGGTGCCGTCGCCGTTGTCGGTCACGTGCGCCGTCGCCTTGTAGCGAGCGGTGTCGTAGGTCACGCCGCCCTTGCTGCCAGGCGCCTCATAGAGGGCGTAGACATAGTCACCAGGCTTGGTGAAGGTGATGGCGTCGAGTGCAATGTTGCCGTTGGCGTCGTTCACGCCCTGGGACACCTGGGCGTCATTGGCGTCGGTCATGACCACCGTGAACTCGCCCTCGGCCAGATCGCGGCCAGTGAGGTTCTTGGTGATGGTGAGGCTGCCGTCAACCGTGGGCGAGCTGGTCGCCGGGTCGACGTTGTACTCATTCGTGAAGCCGAAGAGCGCAAGGCCATGCTCCTGGTTGGGGCTCGTCTCCACTGAGAGGCTGCCGTCACCGTGATCGGTCACCGTAACGGTGAAGGTGTCCGTGCTATTCGGGTCGTTGTCCACGCCCGGAACGGAACCAGACTCCGCCACCGTGTAGGTAAAGGTCTTGGTGCGCTCGGCGGACTGCACCGCGATGCCGCCCTCAGCATCCTCGGCATTGGTCGCCACATCCTGACTGCCCGTGTCGCCGAACACGTTCTCCATCGTGTAGGTGATGTCACCGAAGTCCACGTTGCCCCTGTCGTTGGTGGCAGTTGTCTTTGCAGGCATCGGAGCCGGGTTGCCGTCCTCATCAACGCCAGTCAACTCGAAGGCGAACTTACCGTTGATGTCAGGGGCACCAGCAAGACCATTCGTCTTGTATCCCTTGACACCATTGATGCGGATAGTCGCCTGACCCGTCAGGCCCTCGCCGTAAGTGTTACGGAAGGTGAGGCCGTCGGCGTCACCAGGGTAGGCCACGTCGATGCCAAGCGTGCCGTCACCGTTGTCGGTCACCGTGACCTCAATTCGGAAGCCCGCAGCGTCGGTTGCAGCCACGCCCTCGTCCAGGTTCGCGGTGTCCTCGGCGACGGTGTAGGTGTAGACGTAGGTGTTGTCACCCGTACCCGGCTGCGCCAAACCGTTTACGATATCCTGCTGCATCTGCTGCGTGCTGTAGCTGATACCGTCGAAGGTGATGCTGCCATTAGCGTCGTTGTAGCCATTCGCGACAACCGTATTCTTCTGGTCAGCCGTATTGGTCACCGTGAAGTGGAACTCGCCGTCCGCCATCGGGCGGTTTGTCAGCGTCTTGGTGGCAACGATACTCGTAGTGCCCTGGCCACCGAGCTCGCCAGAGACGTCGTAGCTGTTCTCGAACGGGATGTATGCGGTCTCGTTTTCGGTCGCATCGTTGTTGTCGTAGGTGAACGTCTTGTCGAAGTCGCCACCCTTGACGTTGGTGTACACCTCGATACCGCCCTGACCGTCGTCATTGGTGGTAATGGTCACGGTGTAAACCGTGTCATCGTAGGTGTAGCCAGCGGGCACCGGGTCAGGGATGGCTTCCTGCACGGTGTAGGAGTACTCCTTGCCCTCGTCGCCCTGATTGAACATGAGCTCGCCCTTGCCATCGAGCATCGCGACGCTACCGACCGAAGACAGTCCATCGGCGGAAGTCGTACCGCTCTTCACGACCAGAGTCTCGCCGCCTTCGTCAATGCCAAGCTTCACCGCGGAGTCCGCATTATCCGGAATCACCTCAAAAGTGAACTCACGGTCCATCTCATGACCCACCAGGGTCTTGACGATGTTGATGCCAGCGTCGGCTTCGTTGTAGTCGAGCTCGCTCTTGTAATTATTCGTGAAGGTGCTGTCCGTGATCGTTACACCTGTGTTGTAGCCGCCGTTGTTGTTGTCGGTCACCGTAATGGTGATCTTCGCCTCGTTGGTCGAGTAGGTCATACCGCCGGCAGTACCAGGATTCTCCTTAACGGTGTAGGTGTAAGTACCCTCTTCGTCGAAGGTGAACGGACCGAAGTCGAAGGTTGCGGTGTTGCCAGACTCAGGCTTCGCCACCTCAACGGTCGCATTCGTGGGCAGCGTGTCGTTCCAAGCCTGGTCATCCGCCGTCACCGTGAACGAGAAGGTCTCGCCATCAGCCCAGTCGCGGCCATCCAGCACCTTGGTCAGCTTCGCAGTGGCTGAGCCAGTGTCAACCGTAGTCGTACCCGGATCGTACGTGTTAGTGAAGATGGCGCCAGTGGTAGGGGCAGTACCTGCCTGCTCATTCCACTCGGCCTCGCCGCTCGTCTCCACACGGACGTGCTCGGTGTAGGTCCCGTCGGCATTCTGCTGCTGCTCGCTCGTCACCTTGGCGGTCACATATTTGGCGCTCGTATCGTAGGTCACGCCCGGCACGGTGCCCCCGTTCTCGGTGATCTTGTAGCGGTAGGTGTAGCCCACGTTGTCTTTTGTAAAGGCCATCTCGCCGAAGGTCACGTCACCGCGGACGATATTGCCGGTGTCTGCAGCAGTCTTGGGCGCGTTCGTGGTGTCATCCATCGTCCACGCAGTATCGTCATTCGGGTCGGCGTTCGCATCGTTGGCGGCCCAGCCTGCGAACTCCATGTGGAACATGAACTCGTCGTCCCTCATGTTCGTCTTGCGACCCTCGAGCACCTTGAAGGCGTTGAAGGTAATGTCAACCTCGTCGGAGGAGTACTTGTTAGTGAATGTCACCTCATTGCTGCCAGTAAGATCAGTCCACGTACCGTCAGCGTTGCGCTTCGTGTACGAGCCCTCGGCGCTCATGGTGCCGTCGCCGTTGTCGGTGACCTTGACCGTCAGACGGTAGACCGTCTGGTCATAGCTCACGCCCAGGATGCCTGAACCGGGGTTGGACACATTCGGGTTCGTCTCACGGATAAGGTAGCGATACGTACCCGGCTTGGTGTAGGTGAAGATGTCGTCTTCGTTGCCCACGATATCCTCACCAGGGAAGCGCTCGTCCGTGAAGGTGAACTGCGCCGAGTTGTCGGTCACCTTGGAGCCGTCGCCATCCGCCGGACGGATGGTGTCGGAAGTCGAGGTAGGCATAGTGGCCGCAACCTCGCCGTCGGCCATCTGCGTGCCGTCGACGTTGTCGCCGCGACCCGGAGTCAGCGTGAAGGTGAACTCGTCACCGGCCTCCCAGGTACGGCCGTCCAGCACCTTGTTGCCCTGCAGCATGAAACGTGCCGCACGGAACTTGGCAGGCTGGAGCTTGTAGACGTTCTCGAACTCAGGGTTGTTGCCGTCGATGCTTTCGATGAAGAGCGCACCCTCGCCGTTGTCCTTGACGTGGACCGTCACCTCGTGCGTGGAAGCATCATAGGTCCAACCGCCGTCGGTTTTTTCGGTGGTCTCATCGATCACGAAGGTGTAGTCACCCGCAGCGGTAAACGTGATGTCGTCGAAGGTCTTGGTCTCGGTTGCACCAGCAGCAATGGCTTCAGACGTGGTAACCGTCATGCCATCAAACGCGGTCTTGTTGTCGCCCGAGCCCTTGAACACGTGAGAGCCATCCTGGCCCTGCGCCAGCGTCAGCGAGAACTCAAATGCCTCGATGGCATCATGGCCAGTAACCTTCTTGGTCACCTGGATGCCAGTCTGAGCATCGTCGCCCGTCGTGATTTCGGTGGCATTGTATGCATTGGTGAACGCAGCTGCGTTAGTCTCGGCCTCGTCAGCACCGGTATTCGCGCTGGAATTGTCGTAGCTCACCGAAGCCTCAAGCTGACCGTCGTAGTCGGTGTCGTCAACGGTCACCGTCACGGTCACGGTATGTGCGTCGTAGGTCCAACCCTTGCGGTCGGCTCCTGCGTTGAAGTCAGCTGCGCCGTTCTCGGTTACGGTGAACTGATACGTGCCCTCGGCCTTGAATCGGATCGCGTCGAACGTCGCGGTCTTAGACTGCGCCTGAGTCACGCCACCAGCGATAGTGGTCTGGGTGTTGTACGGGGATGCAACGGCCTCAACGTTGTTCCACTTGGGATCGTCCCCGTCAACTGCCGCAATATCGAAGGTGAAATCAGCCGTGGAGTCTGCACCCGTCACGGATTTCTTCACCGTGATCTGCTGCTGCGCACCGTCGCCGCCCACGACAACGGGACCAGCCTCGTAGCGGTTGGTCACCTGGACAGGGCTGCCCGTCACGCTGGCAATGTGGAGGTTGCCGTCGTACTGGTTGTCCTGGTTGAGATCGCTCACCACCACGGTCACGGTCTTCGGGGTGGTGTCGAACGTCCAGCCATCATCAGCGGCAGGCGCATCCTCAGCCACCTCAAACATGTAGGTGCCAGGCTCGGTGAACGTGATGTTTCCGAACGTCACCGTCTGACTGTCGTCCTGCGTGCCGTCCTCGGCATCCTGATTGATGACACCGTTCGTGTTCACATGGGCAACCCACGCGTCACCTTCCTGTGTCAGGCCCTCAGAGATGCCAGCCTTGTTGTCACTCGTCAGCTTCAGCGTGAAGCCGTAGTTCACTCCGTCGGGGGAGGGAGCGCCCGACACGGTCTTGGTGACCTGGATCGGGTTACCTGCATCCTCACCAATGGTCACGGAGCTGGGGTTGTAGTCGTTCACGAACCCAAAGGTCGGAACGGTGTAGCCCTCAGCGTCGGAGTTGGCTTGGTTAACCACAACCTCGTTCGCCGGCTCACCAGCGGCGTTCATGATCTTGGTAACCGTAGTCACGGTGTGCATGGTGCCGTCGCCGTTGTCCACCACGGCGATCTCCACCTTGTACTGGCTCTTGTCATAGGCAACGCCAGCAATTGCCTGACCCTCGGCAGGGTCAGCCTCATCCACGATGAACGTGAAGGTCTTGCCTGCATCATCCTGGTCGAACTTCAGGCTCTGCAGTTTATCCATGGTCACAGTGCCGTCTACGGCAGCAGCCGTGTTGGTGAAGCTGGCATCAGCATCGGACACCAGGCTCGCAGCCTCGCCCTCGCCGGTAATGGTGAAGGTGTAGTCGCCCTCTGCCATCGTGCGATCGAGCATCTGCTTGGTCGCTTGGTCACCTTGATGCCACCAGCGCCACCGGTACCGTAGTCCATCGAGGCCTTATAGGTGTTGGTGAACACGGCCTGGTCAGTCTCATCGTGACCATGGTTTGCGTAGGTTACATCCGCCACAAGAGCACCCTGCTTGTTGTCGGTCACGTTAACAGTAACCGTGCAGATGTTCTTGTCGTAGGTCAGACCGCTGCCATCCACCGTCTCGGTACCGTCGGCCGCTACCTCGTTCACGGTGAAGGTGTACTCGCCCGTCTGCGGGAAAGTCAGATCGCTGAAGTTGAAGGCCATGTCGCCATCGTCGGCGGCAACCGTCACGGTCTCCGGATTCTGGAGCACCGTCACGTACGCATCGCCGTCATTGGGCTCAACGGTTGCAGGGCCGCCCGTCTGGGTCAGCTGGAAGTAGAAGGTCTCATTCTCCAGCATGTCGCGACCAGTCAGGTTCTTGATGCCATGAATGGCATTCTCGCCGTCCAGCGACGCGTCAGTCGGATTGTACATGTTGTTGAACACGACCTGCTGCGGCGTCATGTTCGGCGTAGCCACGATAACCGTCTGGCCCGGATTCTCCGGGTCCTCGCCCTCGGTCACGGCAACCTCTACGGTATGCGTGGTCGCGGTGTCGTAGCTCATGCCAGTTTCCGTGCCAGCAAGCTCGGCCACTTCGTAGACGAACGTCTTGCCCACGTCGTTGCCGTCATAGCTGATGGTTGGGAAGCCGAAACCGTAACCGGTGTTAGTGGTGGTCACAGCGTGGTTCGCATCAGCGCCCGCAGGCATCGGCACATCGGCAGCGTCGACGGTATATCCACCCGTCGAACCCGCAGCGGTATCGAAGCCGCCGATTGCCTTCAGCTGGAAGGTGAACTTATCGGCGTTAATCGGGTTGCCGCCGGTGGTATCGGTGTAGTTCTTGGTGCCGTCGATATTCGTGGTGCCGTTGTTCACATCGTAGTTATTCGTGAACGCCACGGTATTGTTGGTAATAGTGGGCTGCTGCTCAGGTGCAACACCGTCATCGTTCAGACGCTGCTCGATGGTCACCGAATCAACCACCAGATTACCCGTGCCGTTGTCCGTCACTGTGACGATTGCACGATAGCGCGCAGCGGAGTAGTCGATGCCGTCGATCGGGTCGATGTCGTTGTCCTCGGTGATAGCGTAGCGATACTCGCCAGGCTTGGTAAACGTAATGTCACCGAAAGCGGCGGTGTAATTCGAAGTCTCGTCGGTCACCGTGACGGTCGTTTGCGCAGGCTCGGGAGCGGTTTCACCCGTTGCCGCGTTAGCAAGGCCGTCGATCTCGAACGTGAATTCGTCAGTTGCACGCCAGTCACGACCGGTCAGGTTCTTCTGCACCTGCAGCGTAGCCTTGGTATTCAGATTCACCGGAGCTGCGTTGTAGGTGTTCTTGAAGGAAACCGACTGCTGTCCGCCAGCAACGACGGCACCTTCGACCTCGCCGTCGGTGGTGTTGGCACCGTCGCCCGTGGAGTTATCGGTGGTGGTGAAGCCGTTGCTGTTGGCGCCCTGCTCAGTCACCGTATAGGTAGCGCCTGCAGGCAGACCCGTGATCAGCACACGCTCATCGGGCGTGATGCTCACCGTGCCGTTGTTGGAAATGGTGCCGGTGCGAACGGGATCAGCGCCCGCGCCGTACACAGCATAGTTGTAGGTGCCGCTCAGAGCCGTTCCGTCTTCATTGGCGAGAGCCACCTGGAACGTAAAGGTGTTCTTGGAGGTCTTGGTGCTATCGGAAGCATTGCCCCAGTCGACTTCCTTCTTGATCTCGAGGTCGCCGGGCGCAGGATACGACAGCTTGCCGTTGTTGCCGAGCGCCTGAGACACGGTGCCGTCGCCGTTCCACGAAGGAACGAGCACGCTGCTAGCGGTACCAGTGACGTTGCCACCCTCAAAATCTTCCTTGTCGGCGACCAACGTATTGGGACGATCGGTGCGCTCGGTGTGGGCAGGCATGTATGCCTGACCCTGCCTGTCGTACTGAATCTTGTCAAACTCAGTGCCGCCGCGCAAAATCGCCACACCTGTCGTTGTCTCGGAGGTGACGCCGTTTGCGGTCTGCCAATAGGTGTCGGCGTAATAGACCCGGTCAACACTACCGATATCGCTACTCGTGGCACGAGTGGTGCAGTTTTCGTCCACATACAGCGGGGTGTTCTCGGTGTAGTAGTAGAACTTGTTCCCCTCGCTGGGCGTGAACGTAGCCGTCGTCAAGCCGTTGGGGGCGTTCTGCGCGAAAGCGTTGGAGTAGAAGTCAAGCGTGCCGTCTTCGGAAACCTCAATATTGTTAAGAATGCCCTGATACACATCGCCTGAAGCGGCGCCGAGAGCTGTCTTCGCATCAGCCTTGAGCGCCACGCCATAGAACAGACGCACAGGATACGCCTCGTTCACCGTCATGGTGTTGTTGTCGGTGTCCACGTCGTAGTGACGCATCGGCAGCAGCGATGCCGGCAGGGTCACGGTGATCTTGTCGCCCACTGCAAGGTCAGTGCTGCGTTCAACCTTCACCACAAGGTCGGAGAGGTTGGCGGAACCATACACCTCGTTGCCGCCGACCGTCTGATCGGCGAAATGATAGGTGTCGGTATTGCCTTCGGTGGCCTTACTCTCGCTCGTATAAATCTGATCGCCGTAAGCGAGCTGAATCTTGTCAGCGCCCGCACCGGTGCCAGTCACCTGCATGTAATCGCCGAGCTGGTCCTCGAACGTGAGGGTACCAGGATTGGTGTTGCCCTGCGAAGTGGTTTCCTCAATCGGAGAGCCAGAACCAAGGCCTTCAGTGATCGAAGAGGTGATGTCGTCGAAGACCTGGTTCAGCTGCTCAGCATCAGAAGCAGCAAAGTAGTAGTTGGCGTCCTCGCCATCCTTCTGCGTACGATCGCCGAGGTTGAGGTCATCCCAGCTGGCATCGTCCCGCCAATCCCTCGCAGTCGCATTTTTATAGTTGCTTGACACGGCGTGGAGATACTTGTTGAGGTCGGAGGCGTTCGCGGGATTTTGCTCAGGATCAGCGCCATTCACCACACCGATGGTGTAGACGGTGGTGCCCGCAGCCTTCATATCGTGTGCAAGGTTTACCGAAGTGGCAGCAACGCTGTCGCTCCATCCGCTGCCATGATTGGGCTGGCCATCAGTGAAGAAGATGACGACCTTCTGGGCATCGTCACGTGCACCAACGTACGTCCCTCTATCGCCATAGGGGCCGTAAGTACCGCCCGTAAGCACGCGCTGAGCAAGAGTGAGGCCGTAGTCAGCAGATGTTGCACCACCGGCATCAAGTCCGCTGATATCGCCTTGCAAAGACTCAGAATCGGTGGAGAAGTCACTGACAACCTGCGTGTAGTTGTAGCCGTTCCACTCGTCAGCAAGATCATCGCCGATTTCGTTTCTAATGCTGTCATCTGCATACTTGACGATAGCAATGCGATGCTGGTCATCCGCATCCGCAATGTTGGCATTCATAGCGCCCACGGACGCGATGAACTGATTTGCAGCGGTCTTCAATGCACCAATTTTATCAGTGCTGCTCTGTTGACGCGTATAGAACTGGATATGCGAGGGCTCGCCGTCATCCGCAGAGGTCTTTGGCTCAACGTAGGTGTACTGGGGATTGTACAAGGATCCACCGCTTTGATAGCGCCACCCTTCTGGGTCATCATCGAACCAGCCCGGTTCGTGATACTCGACCTGAGTCCATTGACCATTCACCTGGATATAGTAAGTTCCCCAAGTTCCCCAAGGGTACGTCTCGGTATAGGTATACGTCGTCCCCATGGAATCGTCCATGGAGCCCGAGACATCGAGCACCAGCACGATATCGAGCGGGGTCGTAGTGGTCGTAGTGGTTTTGAGGTTTGACGTGGAGGAAAGGGCAGACAAGCTCACCAGAAAGTCGGTGTCGTTTCCCTTGTTGACAGTCCGACCATCAAGAGCGTCACTACCTGAGAAAGTGTAGTTGCCGTTGAACACGCTTTTGTCGGTCCAGATGCGACCGACGTTCTGCGTGGAGGTTACACCACCGGGATTGGTGAAGTTCTCCCACGTACCCGTAGTGTTGGGGTCAACCTTCGTGGAAGGTTCAGCAATGGCAACGCCCGCTGGCAGCGCCATCGAGAACGCCAGCACGCATGCGAGCAGGAACGTCGCAGCAGCGCCGACGATGCCGCCGCGCTTAGCAACTGAAAGACCCCCCCCCATGGACGTTTTTTCAAACTTAGCGTGAGATGCCGCGCTGCGCGTCTTGCGCGGCTTCACATGACGTGCCGCGTGAACGCGCGCCCCCTTCGCGGACCTCTCCTTACGAAAACCAGACAACATGACACTCTCCGTTCAGTCTTCGCCTTCCGACACTGCTCCGCCGCAAACTCGCAGAGCATGTGCCAGGCAATGCGCAGTCCTCTACCAGCCAACATGCGCACATATGGAGATTATTTTACCGTTGCAATTAACACATGTTCTCCAAAAGCCCAGTTCAAGAGCTTGTTCGCTGTTTTCGTCAACCTCGTTTTTACCCATCCTGCACGCATAAACCCCCACCGTAACCACTACGCATTTTGCGAAACACCCACCAACAATGAAGCGACCCCGCCCCATCAATTCATCAAAGTTTTAGGGGGTACTTTCACAAAAACAACATAATTGTGGAAGCGTATGCAAGAGTGAGCGGTACGCGAGCGCGGGTGAGCCCTCGCGCGGTCGGCCAATGCGGCGCCTCAGTTGGCTCGCTTAGGAGGTTTGGTAATGCAGCGCTTCGGGCAGTTCGCGGGGAGGCTTAGCGCTACAATGCTTCAGACAGCTTACAGGGAGGCTTGGCCATGCATCGCTTTAGCCAGCTCACCGAGATGCTCGGTGAGCCATCGCGCGTTCGACTAACGCACATGGCACATAGGCGCAATCGCGCCTCTCTATGCGCGCCAGCCACAGCACATAATCAATTATTTTCCGTACACCTCGGCATGAGCCCCCGTGCGGTAAAGATAGAGAGTCTCGCCATCTGTTTCGTACATGACGACCCAGGTGCCTCTCGGAGGATTGCCCGTCGTGGGAACATGAACGCTCCTGCATCCTGCAAAGACGCCTTTTAAGGACGCAGCACTTAAACCCTTCGTCATGCTGTCCGCCTCGTCACCTAGCTTTGCACGTAGCGGGAGAACAGCGGGATCAGATCGTGGCGCACACAGGCCAGCACCGTATCGCCATGGTAGAGCACCGACTCGCTCGTAGGAATCGACGACGCCGAACCGTCACCACGCTCGAACGCCACGATGCGCACTTCATGGTCGCGTTCAAGGTCGGACACACGAATCGTGCGCTTGTTCTCACAGGAGGAAAGATCAAGCGAGAAACGCAGCACCTCGCACTCGCCGAACGTATCGACATGCGCGCCATGACCCGCCACTACCTTGGAAAACACATCCTCAGCAACAAGCGATGTACCGCACACGTAGTCGATGCCGAGCTGCATGTAGGCGCGCTCATGATCAGGGTTATACAGGCGCGCGATCACATGGGGGACGTCGAACAGACGGCTCGCCACCTCGGCGCACATGAGGTTCGCGTTGTCGAGCTGCGTCACGGCAGCCAGCACATCGCACTCCTCGACACCCGCGCGCTGCAGCACATCAACGTCGAAGCCAACGCCCTGCACAGTGGAACCGTTAAAGTTTCTGCACAGATTGGAAAAGGCATCAGGGTTGCGGTCGACAACGCACACGTTGTTGCCGTTGTCGGAGAGCATGTTCGCGAGCTGCGACCCAACGCGCCCGCATCCCACCACGATGACGTTGCTCATAGCGCTAGATCTTCGACATCTCGTTCAGTGTCGTGGCGTACCACTGCTCGTATGTGGGCGGGCAGTACTTCTTCGCGCTGGACAACGTGATGGTGAAGCCGTAACCGCGGGAAAGGCCCTCGACGTGCGCGAAGATAGCCTGCTCCCACGAGCTCCACTCGCTCGCCATGCCATAGGGGTTCTCGTCGTTAGCGCCCCAGCCCCACGCGTTGTAAGCGCGAATGCAGTGGCGGCCCTTCGTGCTTTCGGTGTTGGAGATGGCAGGCGACCAGCGCGGGTCGACGCCGTACTCCCACGCCGCCTCAGCGAACGTGGAACCGTAGCCCTCAAGCGGCGATCCAGCGAGGTACGCGTCGATACGCGGGCCCCACTCGGCGATGAAGGCGTCCTTGCCGATGGAGAAGTCAACGTCAGCTGCAAGGGGCGCGCCCTGCGCAACGGCGAGCGCCTGCGCGATCTCGCCCGCCTCCATCTCGGCGGCCTCCTCGGCACGTGCGGCCTCTTCGGCGGCGATGCGCGCCTGCTCCTCCTCCTCGGCGATCTCGGCGATGCCCTGGGAGATGTCGCGGTGCGCGGTGTTCTCGAGAACGAGCGTTTCGCTCAGCACGTTGGATGAAACCTGCGACGTCGAAGCAGACGACTGCGACGAGGCGAACGTGGTGCTGGACAGAGCATCGTCGGCGGAGTTCGCACCTGCGGAGGCGATGCCGAAGCCGATGCAGCTCACAGCCAGCACGGTGGCGCAGACAACCGCCACGGCCTTCGTGGCAATGCCCGTCCCCGTTGATATGGTGCGTCGTGTCGCCAAGCTCAACCTTTCTAGTGCGCATACGAGCAGACCGCCGGGGCGGTGACAGCGTGCTTGGTTGTAAGAGTGTGGATGCTGCCGAATGGCTCGATATGCGATTTTTGACGTGACTATTCTACCGTAGGGGCGCCCCTCAAGGCAAAATGCGACCCCGCCCACCTTCAAGGTTTGTTCGATTGACAACCGCGAATTCGCAAGAAACCGCAGGTAGAATGCGTGCTACTCCGACGCCTCGTCCGCATTGCCGCTTGCCGAATCTTCACAAAGTCGCTCTACGCGAATGTGCGAGATGCGCGCGCGACGCATCTTCTCGATGCGGAACGTGTAGCCGCCAACCGTGAACTTGTCGCCCGTTTTCGGCACGAAGTCGATCGTCTCCATGAGCCAGCCCGCGATGGTCTCGTAGTCGTCGGAATCGCTCACAGGCCAGCCGAGCTCGATCGCGTCCTCCACAGGGAAGCGGCCATCGACGCGCCACGTGCGATCGTCGAGCTGCTTGACGAGGGCGCGCTCGAGATCAGACTCGTCGATGATCTCGCCGACGATCTCCTCGACGATGTCCTCGATGGTGATGAGGCCGTCGGTGCCGCCGTACTCGTCAACCACGATGGCCATGGGCTGGTGCGCCGCCTGCATCTCGCCGAGCAGCGGGATGACATCCTTCGTCTCGGGGACGAACATGGGCTTGTACATGAATTTGGTGACGGGTTCGTCGATGCGACCGTCCATGAGCGGGCCGATGAGGTCCTTGTAGTGCACGATGCCCACGATGCCGTCGATGTCATCGTGATAGACGGGCAGACGCGAGTAGCCCGTGCCGCGCATGCGCTCGAGCGCCGTCATGCCCGATTCGACGTCCTCCACGAGGATCATGTCGACGCGCGGTTTCATAATCTCATGCACCGTCATGTCGCCGAGGTCGATGATGTCGTGAATCATGCGCTTCTCGTCATCGAGGAGCTCGTCGTTTTCGGCGACCATGTCCTTGATTTCCTTTTCGGAGGCCGCCTCGCGGCGCCCGAGGCCGAAGAGATCGAATATGCCGGGTTTGTCCTGCTTGTCTCGCTCTTTGCCCATCGCTGCTTCTTCTCGCACCCGTCCTGCCGTCCGCATCCGCGATTCCACTTGAACGCGCGCCCGCCGTTTGCGGGCGGCGCGCGGGATCGCACGTGCCGGCACGCTGCGCAACAACCCGGAAACCGCCGCTGAGGTGCGAT
>UMHS01064703.1_pt1 | contig 17209 bp, 12 predicted proteins | sample 1965611 | NCBI WGS metagenome assembly UMHS01 (sample SAMEA4836106, study PRJEB28245) | human gut metagenome | biome: gut microbiome; material: fecal sample | place: Denmark | collected 2008
TAGCGCGCGGCACGGGGGCCCGCGGCCTCCGTGCGATCTGCGAGGCGACGCTGCAGGACACGATGTTCGACCTGCCGAGCGACCTCGACATCACCAAGGTCATCGTCACCAGGGAGAGCGTCGGCGGCGCCCAGCCCCCGCGCCTGGTCACCAAGGCGCACGCCAAGCACCACGTCGCCTAAATCCAAAGGCCAAAGGGGTCGGGTCCAAATTAGCAGAACAATTTTATGTTCTGCAAATTTGGACCCGACCCCTTTGGCAGGTCTTAGAGGTTGGAGCCGCCGAGCCCCATGTAGGTGCGGATGATGGCGTCGCGCCTGCGAGACCCGGCGGGGCACAGCCTGTCAAAGGCCGGCATGATGCCCTTGTAGATGGTGATGACCTGGAGCCGCTTGGCGAGGCCCGCCGCCGAGGCTCGCGACTCCTCGAGCTGGCCGCGAATCTCGTCGAGGTAGGGGGAGCGCATGGCGTAGTGCCAGAAGAGGTCGGCTCGGTCGGCGTCGGGGTAGAGCCAGGGGCGGTTGTCCGGTCCCGCGAAGTGGATGATCGCGGGGTCGGCAGCCGCCTCCTCGTACTCGGTGCGCACGTCTGCCGGCGCGTTGGACACGATATGGCTGCGACGCAGGTGCTGCCAGTCCATGAGGTAGTTCCACCGCATGTGGACACGCACGTAGTTGCCGTCAACGACCTTGTTGAGCACGTCCTGGTCGAGCCAACGCCACATCCGCCTGGTGGAGAGCTCGAGGAACTCCTCGGGGGTGATGGTCGCGCGCAGCTCGGCGAGGTTCATGAGCAGCACGCCCGCCTGGAAGTAGTCGTGCGGGTCGCTCATCCCGAGCTCGTTTTTGAGGTAGGGGCCGACCGTGGTGTCGTAGCCATCGATCTGGCCGATCGTGTCGGCGTCACGCGTCGCCGCGAGCGGGTAGCCCGTCACGTCAACGTCAAAGAGCGCTGCGACGTCGGCGTCGACGATGAGGTCGGAATCGAGGTAGATTGCCTTGTCGACGTTGTGCAGAAGCTGCGGGGCCAGAAGGCGGTAGTAGGTCTCCGGGCGGAAGTGCCCGTGATGGGGGAGCTCTATGTCGCCGAGCGCGGCGTCGACGTCGAGAAACCCGATGCCGACGTTGTCCGCCTTGGTCTGGCGGGTGAGCGTGATCATGCTCGCCGGCGAGATGTTGCGCGTGAGCACGACGATGTCATAGCGCCGGGTCGGGCTCGCGTTGTCCACGATGGACTGTATGGCGACCGAGAGGTAGGGAACGAAGTTCTCGCTGCAGGCAAAGACGAGGACGACGTCGTCGAGCGGCAGGTCGAGGTCGCCGGACGTGCTTGCGAGCATCGTCGACGAAAGCGGGTTTCTCACGTGCGTGGTCTTGCGCAGCGGCTTCATGTGACCTCGGTTCGGGCGCCTCTCGGACCTCACAACTCTACCATGCGGCGCGTCGGCTCTCAAACGTCGAGCAGCTCCGCCCCGTTTGCGGAGACGATCCTGCGAACCTCCTCCACGGATGTCTCCCGGGCGGCGGCGATGGAGGAGACGGCGCGCTCGAGCGAGGCGACGACGTCGGAGGCGGAGGAGCGCGCCCCCTCGCCCTCGGGCAGGTCCGTCTCCGTGAGCAACCGGTCGGCTGGCAGGATGCGCGCGTACTCACGTCCCCGCCGTGTCGCGAGCGAGCGCTCCCCGAGGGAGAACCGGCAGCCCAGGCGCACGGCGCGCCAGAGCTCGTCGGACGAGCCGGCGAACCAGTGCAGCACGCAGCGACAGCTCTCGGACGCACCTGTGCGCTCGAGGACGTCGAGCGCCGCCGTGGCGGCACGGACGGCGTGGATGGAGAGGACCTTGGGAGCCGGGGGAACGCTCGTCGAGGCGCATGCCGCGCAGATGCGCTCGAAGGCGGCGAGCTGGGCGTCCCAGTTCGAGGAGCGTCGCGGAGAGGCGTCCAGCCCTATCTCCCCAACAAAGCGAGTGCGGCCGACGAGCTCGCAGAGCGTGTCGGCATCCGTGGCGTCTCGCACCCACCAGGGATGGAGGCCCACCGCGAGCCGCACGCTCTCTATGCCCGCCAGGCGCGGGCGAAGTTGCAGGAACTCCTCGGGAGTCACCGTGACGGCGAGCATCCCCAACTCGCGCGCGGCTGCCGCCCGCGCCACGGCGACGGGGTCACGGAACCATCCCAGGTGGTCGTGCATGTCGACCGCGCTCCGCTCGCAACGCTCCATTGCCGGGCCTCCCTGTCAAAAGCGCCGCTCGTGCAACAAATATGCCCCTTGAAGATCAAAACGCTCGCTCGTGCAACATCATTCCGCCCTCTGCACACGTTCTTTGGGCACCCCCAGCAAGAAAAGCCCAGTTGATCGTATAAAACAGTGAACCTAATCAAGGCGAAGGGGCAAAAAGACATCACACGAGCGGGTGTTTTGGCCTCTCGACGGTGAAAATGTAGCACGAGCGGCCATTTTGCGTTGCAGGGCCTCCGGCGCCGCAGGTCTCCCCGGCCCCGCCCTTCGCGTGCTATCCTAATGAACCGATATGCACGCGACCGGGAGAGGATGCCCCGTGGAAGAGATGCCCAAGACCTACGATCCCCAGACCGCCGAGCCCGAGCTCATTCGGAAGTGGATCGACGCCGGCTGCTACCAGCGCTCCAAGGGGGTGGGGGACTGCACCGTCGTCATCCCGCCGCCCAACGTGACGGGCATCCTGCACATGGGCCACGCGATGGACGACTCGATTCAGGACGCCTACGTGCGCTACAGCCGCATGCGCGGGCGTTCCACGCGCTGGATCCTGGGCACGGATCACGCGGGCATCGCCACGCAGACCAAGGTGGACAAGAAGCTCAAGGGCGAGGGCGTCTCCCGCCTTGAGATCGGGCGCGAGAAGTTCCTCGACGCCTGCTGGGACTGGACGCGCGAGTACGGCGGCACGATCGTCTCCCAGATCAAGCGCATGGGCTGCTCGATCGACTTCTCAGACGAGAAGTTCACGATGAGCCCCGAGTTCTCCCGTGCCGTCCGCAAGGTCTTCTGCGACTGGTACCACGACGGCCTCATCTACCGCGGCAAGCGCATCGTCAACTGGTGCCCGAGCTGCTGCACCGCCATCTCAGACGACGAGGCCGAGTACCAGGACGAGAAGGGCCACCTCTGGTACCTCCAGTACCCGCTCGTGGAGCCGGTTGACGGCATCGACCACATCACGGTGGCCACCACGCGCCCGGAGACCATGCTCGGCGATACGGGCGTGGCCGTCTCCCCGCAGGACCCCGAGAAGGCAAAGCTCGTGGGCGCCAAGGTCATGCTCCCGATCGTCGACCGCGAGATTCCCATCTTCTCCGACTGGCACGTTGACGCCGGCTTCGGGACGGGCTTCGTCAAGGTGACGCCGGCCCACGACCCCAACGACTACGCGATGGGCCAGGCCCACGACCTCGAGCAGATCAACATCTTCGACGAGCACGCCGTCGTCGTCGACGGCTACGGAGAGTTCTCCGGCATGAATCGCGACCAGTGCCGAGAGGCCGTGGTCGCGTGGTTCGAGGAGCACGGCCTCCTCGAGAAGGTCGAGGAGCTTGACCACTCCGTCATGCACTGCTACCGCTGCAACACCGCGCTCGAGCCCTGGCTCTCCGAGCAGTGGTTCGTCGCCGTGGACAAGCTCAAGGAGCGTGCCACCGAGGTCGTGAAGACGGGCGAGGTCAAGTTCCACCCCGAGCGCTGGACCCAGACCTACCTCACGTGGATGGACAACCTCAAGGACTGGTGCATCTCCCGGCAGCTCTGGTGGGGCCACCGCATCCCGGTCTTCTACTGCGAGGACTGCGGCTGGGAGGACGCCCTCATGGAGGACGTCGACGTCTGCCCCAAGTGCGGCGGGCGCCACGTCCGCCAGGACGAGGACGTGCTCGACACCTGGTTCTCGAGCCAGCTGTGGACCTTCGCCACGCAGGGCTGGCCGGACCGCCCGGAGCAGATGGAGGGGCACCACCCCACCAAGGTCCTCGTGACCGCGCGCGACATCATCGCCCTGTGGGTGGCGCGCATGATCATGAGTTCGCTCTACTTCACTGACGAGGTGCCCTTCCACGACGTCTACATCTACGCCACGATCCTCGCCAAGGACGGCAGCCGCATGTCCAAGTCCAAGGGCAACGGCGTGGACCCGATGGAGCTCATGGAGAAGTACGGCGCGGACGCCATGCGCTACAACCTCCTCACGCTCATCACCAACAACCAGGACGTCAAGTTCGACGCCAACATCGACAAGAAGACCCACAAGCTCATCGACAGCCCGCGCACCGAGCAGGCCCGCGGCTTTGTGACCAAGATCTGGAACGCGAGCCGCTTCGTCCAGATGAACCTCGAGGGCTACGAGCCGGGCGCGCCCGCGGCGGTGACGCCCGAGGACGCCTGGATGCTCAGCCGCCTGGCCCGCGCCGTGGCACGTGCCACCGAGCAGCTGGAGACCTACGCCTTCGGCGACTATGCGCGCGAGATCCAGAGCTTCTTCTGGGGCGACGTCTGCGACTGGTACATCGAGCTCTGCAAGAGCCGCCTGCTCGACGGCGCGCCCGCCGAGCGCCTGCAGGTCCAGCGCAACCTCGTCTTCGTGCTCGACACCTGCATGAGGCTGCTCCACCCGGTTATGCCGTTCGTCACGGAGAGCGTCTGGGACGCCCTGCCCGCGAGCGGCCTGGACGACCACTCCGCCGAGTTCCTCATGGTGGCCGCCTGGCCGGAGCCCGAGCGCTACGCCGAGTTCGTGAACGAGCGCGCCGAGAAGGACTTCGAGCTCGCCAAGCGCGTCATCTCCTGCGTGCGCTCCACGCGCGCCCGCTACCGTCTCTCGCCCCGCGCGGAGCTCGACGTGACGGTGCGCTGCGGCGCTGACGACGCCGCGGTCCTCGCGGGCCAGGAGGGCTTCGTGCGCTCCGTTGGCCACGTGGGCACCTTCACGGCGGCCGCTGACGCACAGAAGCCGGAGGGCTGCGTCTCGGTGGCCGACGGCTCCCTCGAGATCTTCGTCCATGTGGGTGACCTCGTTGACCTGGCAGCCGAGTCCGCGCGTCTTGCCAAGGAGCTCGCCAAGGCCGAGAAGGACCTCGCGGGCGTGGAGCGCACGCTCGCCAACGAGGGCTTCGTCGCCAAGGCGGCACCCGCCGTCATCGAGAAGAAGCGTGCGCAGGCGGCTGAGCTCGCCGCCACGATCGAACAGCTCAAGGCGCAGATCGCGGACTTCGCGTAGATCCTCGCGCACCTGAGGGCCCGCCGGCACCTCTCATCGGCTCATCGGGCTTTGCCCAAAAGTCGTCGATCGAGAAGTGCCGGCGGGCCTTTCCGTCTCGATCCTCGCGACTGGGGGGCAGCGCGAGCTCGACGGGATGCCATGCCGAATCGTATACGGAGCTGAACGCGCGGGTCGTGGATGCCTGGGTGGCCGATGGGCGAGAGGCGCGCTCCGAGGCCACATGTGCCAAAAAGCCAGCGTGACTCTGGGAACCAGGGCAAGCCTCAGCTCAACCGGTCGCCGTGAGAGGCGTATCATCTCGTCATCGTTTGATCGCAACGAGGGGGCTGACATGTCCGACGCGGCGCTCGAGGTACGCGACCTCCGTTTTGGCTACGGCGACGTCCCGGTGTGGGAGGACGTCTCCTTCTCGTTGGCCGCGGGACGGGTCGCGTTTCTGACCGGTCCCAACGGTGCGGGCAAGTCCACGCTCTTCCGCTGCCTCGCGGGATGGCTCGAGCCCGACGAGGGCGAGGTCCTTCTCGGTGGGGCGCCCTTCACCGGACGCACGAGGCTCGCTCCCGGCACGCTCGCGTTCGTGCCGGACGTGCCGAGCTTCTACGACGACCTCACCGCGATGGAGCACGTGGAGTTCGTGCTTGCCGCCAACAGGGCGGACTCGGCTCGTCCCCGTGCGCAGCGCCTGCTCGAGCGCTTTGGCCTCGTCGGGCATGAGCGCCTGCTGCCCTCGGCGTACTCGCGCGGGATGCGGGAGAAGCTCGCGCTGGTGCTCGCGCTCGCGCTTCGACCGCGCGTGCTGCTGCTCGACGAGCCTCACGGTCCGCTCGACCGCGAGGCGTCGCTCGCGCTCTCCGATGAGCTTGCGGCTGCGGCGCGCGAGGGGACGGCCGTGCTCCTGAGCTGCCACCATGACGTCCCCGGGCTCGCGCCCGACCTCTCCCTCGAGCTCGCGGGCGGGGCGCTTCGTGCCACCGAGGCCTGAGATGCGCGGCAACGTGGGGCTTCTCGCCCGCCTGGAACTGCGCCATGCCCGGAGCGACCTGCGCTTCCTGCTGTTTGCTGCCGGGGCGGACATCGACGAGGACCGGGGCTTCCTCGAGCGGACGTACCAGCTCTATCTCGTGGCGCTCTTCGCCCTCGCCCTCGTGCTGTCCTGGGCGCAGGTGGTCGATCTTGTCGAGGGCGCCCGCGACGCACTTGGCTCCCTTGCCGGCAGCATCGCCTTCGCCCTTCTTTCGTTCCTGCCGGCGGTCCTGCTCATGTGCTGGGCGATCTCAGGGCTGCAGGAGACCCCGCTGCGCCTGACCCTCCCCGACATCTCCTGGCTCGCGCGCGTGGTTCGCCCGGAGGAGATCCTTGCCGTGCGCCTCGTTCGAGTCGTCGCGCTCTGGCTGTTCGCCGGTGCGCTTGGGGGCCATGTGCTCGGCGTGCTCGCCGGTGCGTACGAGCCCCTCGCATGGGCCGCGCTCCTCGCCGTCCTCGCGCTTACGGCCCGCCTCGCCTCCCTCGTCTGCGCGCTGGCGAGAAGCGCCGCACGGCGCAAGCTTCGACTGCCCTTCACGGTTGGCTCCGGCATCGTCGCCGTCCTTCTCGCCGTGCTGCTCGCGCTTGCGACCCCGACGCTCGTCTTTCTGATGGGGGCGCTCCTCGTGCCCCCGGCGCTTGTCGCTGACGTGCTGCTCGTCGCGCTATCCCTCGCGCTCGCCGCGCGCGCGGACATGGCCTTCGTCGTCGACGACAACGAGCTCTACGCCGCGCGCAAGGCGCTGAGCTTCCTGGCGTTCGCCAACGCGGGCGCCTACAAGGAGGCGTGTCGGCGCCGTCGGCTCGGGCGCGGGCGGAAGGCGAGGAGGACCTGGCGCTTCGCACGGGGAGGCGCAGCGCACGTCTCGCATGCCCTCCTGAGCCTCGTGCGTCGTCCCTCCCTGCTGCTCGGCACCCTCACATGGGGCGGCGCGCTCGTTCCGATCGGTGTCCTGCTCATCACGAGGGGCGCCGATGCGGGCGTGCTCCTCGTCTGGCTCCTCTCGGTGGCGCTTGCCCTGCGCGAGCCCCTGCCGCTCGCGCACGTGTTTCGCGAGGACTGCGCCAACCGCCTTGTTCGCCCCCTTCTTCCGGCGGGGGCGCTGAGCCTGCTCCTGCTCGACTCGCTTCCGATGCTCGTGGGCTCGCTGGCGTCGTCTGCGCTCGTGCTTGCCGTGTCGGTCGGTCCGCTCGGGGCGAACCCGGTCCCCTCGGTTCTCCTTGCGTGGGCGATTGTGCTGATGCTCGTGCTCGCTGCGGCCTTCGACGACCCCCAACGCGCGCGCTCCGTCGGGAGCTTCCGGCTCACGGCCTTTGCGTGTGGCGTGCTCTGCGTCTTTGTCGTTGGGCTCGTCGGGCTGTTGGGCGTGATGCCCGCGCTCGCCTGCGCCGTTGCGGTCGATTTGATTCTCATCCGGTCCCTGCGATAAGCGCCCGCGCGGGGCTTGGGTTCGCGCCCGCCTCAGGAATCGTTCTGCCCACCTACAAATGCGCGGCTAGAGGTTCGGTCCGATACTTGACGTCTCTGAGAGCGGCTGGCGGTGAACCCAAACCCTGTTCGTGAAGGGATGCTACTCCCAGCCCAGGAGGTCGCGTATCACGCGGCTCGCGAGCATCTGGCCCATGATCGGCGGCAGGTAGCTCATCGTGCCCAGAAGCGGCCCCTCGCGCATCCAGCGTTCGTCTGAGATGGCCTCCATGCGCACGGGCTCCTCGTCCGAGAAGAGCACCCGCAGCCCCCGGATGCCGCGGCGGCGACACTCCTTGCGCATGACGCGCGCGAGCGGGCAGTTGACGGTGTCCTCGATGCGTGCGAAGCGCAGCCGGCACGGGTCGAGCTTGTTGGCGCCGCCCATCGCGGAGAGCTCGGGCACGCCGCGCTCCTGGCACCAGGCTGCCAGGCGCAGCTTCTGGGCGACGGTGTCGATGGCGTCGACCACGTAGTCCAGGTGCCCGAGCTCGTCCATCTGCTGGGGGATCGTGTCCTTGTCGAGAAACGCGGTCACGGCCGTGACGTCTGCTTCGGGGTTTATGTCGAGAGCCATGGCACGCATGACCTCGGCCTTGGGCCGGCCGAGCGTGCTCGTGAACGCGAGCGCCTGGCGGTTGATGTTGCTCGGCGCCACAACGTCGCGGTCGAGAAGGACGAGGTGGCCCACGCCGCCGCGGACGAGCGCCTCCGCGCAGGAGGAGCCCACGCCGCCGAGGCCGATCACGGCCACGCGCGCCTCGCCCAGCCGCTCGAGCCCCTCGTCGCCGACGACGAGTCTCAGTCTGTCCGTCGCCGTCTCCGCCACGCGCGCTCCGTTCCTCTCGACCTGCGTCTCGCCCTACGTTACCGGTTTGCGACGCTTCCGCCAAACGGGGTGCCCCTCGACTACACTGCGTCCATCAAGATCGAGGGGGATTCCATGCATCGAGAGTTCCTGATGGGCAACGAGGCCATGGCCGTGGGCGCGCTCGCCGCCGGCGTGAACGTGGTGGCGGGCTTTCCCGGCACGCCGTCCACCGAGGTCCTTGAGGCCGTGGCAAAGCGGCGCGGCGAGGACGTCTACGTGGAGTGGTCGGTCAACGAGAAGGCCGCGCTCGAGGTCGCTGCCGGCGCGGCCTATGCCGGCGCCCGCGCGCTCGTGACCATGAAGCAGGTTGGCCTCAACGTTGCCTCCGACCCGCTCATGAGCCTCTCCTACATCGGCGTCAAGGGCGGCATGGTCGTGCTCGTGGCCGACGACCCCGGCCCCATCTCCTCGCAGACCGAGCAGGACACGCGCACCTTCGCCGCCTACGCCAAGCTGCCGATCCTCGACCCGTCGAGCCCGTCCGAGGCCTACGCGATGATGGGGGAGGCGTTCGCGCTCTCCGAGGAGCTGCGCTGCCCCGTGATCGTGCGGCCCACGACGCGCGTCGACCACGGCTACGAGGGCGTGGAGGTCGCGGACCCCGAGGAGTGGGAGCGCCATGAGCCCGACGGCTTCGTCCGTGACCCGTCGCGCTGGGTCATCTTCCCGGCGCTCTCCGTGCGCGCCCACGCCGCCATCGAGGCGCGCGATGCCGCGCTCTCCCAGCGCCTTTCCAGCTACGCGAGGAACACGGTCCGTCAGACGGCCGGGCCGGACGCACGTCCGCGCCTCGGCGTCGCCACGCACGGCATCAGCGCCACCTACGTCGCCGAGAACCTCGGCGAGAGGGACGACGTCCGCGTCCTGCGCGTGGCGACCCCGTACCCCTTCCCCGAGCCCCTGGCGGCCGAGTTCCTCGACGGCCTCGACGAGGTCCTCTGCGTGGAGGAGCTCGATCCCGTGATCGAGCGCGCCCTCGTCGCCACCTGCGGCCGCCGCGGCCTCAGCGTCAAGATCCGCGGCAAGCTCACCGGCGACATCCAGCCCTCCGGCGAGAACACCGTCGAGGGCGTGGGGACCGCCCTCGACCGCTTCCTCGGCCGTGGCGCCGAGGAGGGTGACGCTGCGCCTGTTCCGGCGCCCCCGCAGCTCCCCGTTCGCCCGCCCGTCCTCTGTGCCGGATGCCCGCACCGCGCGAGCTTCTATGCCGTCAAGCGCGCCATGCGCGGCCGCAAGACGCTCTTCTGCGGCGACATCGGCTGCTACACCCTCGGCAACGCCAAGCCGCTCGACATGGTTGACACATGCCTGTGCATGGGCGCGGGCATCAACATCGCGCAGGGCGTGACGCACGTGGAGCCGGACACCGCGGCGTTTGCCTTCGTCGGCGACTCCACCTTCTTCGCCTCCGGCATCACCGGCGTGGTGAACGCCTTCTACAACCAGGCAAACATGACGCTCGTCGTGCTCGACAACTCCACCACCGCCATGACCGGCCATCAGCCGCACCCGGGCACGGGCCGGACCATGATGGGCCAGGTCGTGGAGAAGGTCAGCATCGAGCGCGTGCTGCGCGCCGTCGGCCTCACGATCGTGGAGACGGTCGACCCGCTCGACCTCGACGCCGCCGTGTCCACGGTGCGCCGCGTCGCCGACGAGCCCGGCGTCAAGGCCATCGTCTTCCGGAGCCCGTGCGTGGTCCTCGCCAAGCCGCGTGCCACGAGCGCGGTTGACGCCGACAGGTGCGTCGGCTGCCAGCGCTGCGTGCGCGAGCTCGGCTGCCCGGCGCTCGTGCCGGACGCCGCTGCCGGCAAGGTCCGCATCGACGCCGCGCAGTGCACGGGCTGCACCCTCTGCGAGCAGGTCTGTCCCACGCACGCCATATCGGGAGGGGAGCGCCTGTGAGCACCAACGTCATCCTCGCCGGCGTGGGCGGCCAGGGCGCCGTCCTCGCCTCCAAGCTCCTTGCCCGCGCCGCGATGGGGCGCGGCCTCCCCGTCAAGACCGCCGAGACCATCGGGATGGCGCAGCGAGGCGGGTCGGTCTTCAGCCACGTGCGGATGGGGGAGGGCGTCAGATCGCCGCTCGTGGGGCGCGGCCGCGCTGACGCGATCGTCGCGTTCGAGCCTGCCGAGGCGGTGCGCCAGCTGCCGTTCCTGCGTTCGGGCGGGATGGTCGTCACGAGCGACGCCCCGGTGATCCCCGCGTCCGCGTCGACCGGCGGACCCGCCTACGACCTGCCGGCCATCATGTCCTACCTGCGCGAGCGCGTGGGCGAGAAGAACCTCGTCGTCGTGGACGCCGTGGCGGCGGAGGCCGCGCTCGACACCGCCCGGGCGCTGAACGTCGTCCTTCTCGGCGCCGCCGCCCGCTCCGGCGCGTTCGGTCCCGTCACCGTGGACGACCTCGTCTCCGCGGTTCGTGCCTCCGTAAAGCCCGCCTTCGTCGATCTAGACGTTCGCGCCCTCAACCTCTAGGAGCCCGTCATGCGCATCAACGAGTCCCAGCTCAAGCTTGTCAACAGCCAGGTCCAGCGTCTCGTGGCGTCGGGCAACTACTTTGGGCGCTGCCTCCAGGAGGCGGGCGTCACCGAGGTGCTCACCGAGGGGGACTTCCTCGCGCTGCCCTTCTCCGAGAAGGAGGACCTGCGCAACTGCTACCCGCTCGGCGTCTCCGCCGTCGACGAGCGAGAGATCGTGCGCATCCACTCGAGCTCGGGCACCACGGGCACCCCGGTCATCATCCCCTACACCGCAAAGGACGTCGACGACTGGGCCGAGCAGTTCCGCCGCTGCTACGAGCTCGCCGGCATCACCTCGGAGGACCGCATCCAGATCACCCCGGGCTACGGCCTGTGGACCGCGGGCATCGGCTTCCAGGCGGGCGCCGAGAAGCTCGGTGCCATGGCGGTGCCCATGGGACCCGGCAACACCGAGAAGCAGCTGCAGTTCATGGTCGACCTCAAGACCACCGTCATCGGCGCCACGTCGAGCTACGCGCTCCTGCTCGCCGAGGAGGTCGAGAGGCGCGGCATGAGGGACCAGAGCGCCCTGCGCAAGGGCGTCATCGGCTCCGAGCGCTGGGGCAAGAAGATGCGCGACCGCGTGAAGGCGGGCCTCGGCATCGACGTCTACGACATCTATGGCCTTACGGAGGTCTACGGCCCCGGCATCGGCATCTCCTGCGACGCCGAGGACGGCATGCACTACTGGGACGACTACCTCTACATAGAGATCGTCGACCCCGCGACGGGCGAGCCGCTCCCGGACGGGGAGTGGGGCGAGATCGTCATCACGACGCTCGTCAAGGAGGGCGCGCCGCTCATTCGCTTCCGAACGCACGACCTCAGTCGCATCATCCCCGGCGAGTGCCCCTGCGGCAGCCCGTTCCCCCGCATCGACTCGCTCCAGGGCCGCTCCGACGACATGGTCAAGATCCACGGCGTCAACGTCTTCCCCCGCCAGATCGAGGAGATCCTCCAGACGTTCCCGGCGCTCTCGAGCGAGTACCAGATCCGCCTCTCGCACCTCGAGGGGCGCGACACCATGCGCATCTACGTGGAGACCGACGGCACCCAGGACTTCCTGGAGACCGCGGATGCCGTCGCGCACGAGGTCAAGCGCCGCGTCGGCTTCACCCCGCTCGTCAAGGTCGTCGAGCTCGGAGTGCTGCCGCGGAGCGAGAAGAAGACCCGCCGGGTGTTCGACGAGAGGTATGAGTAGATAGGAACCTCTTCCTAAAAGTGAGGTTGTCGTTCGCGCCGTTCACGTGACCCATACGACCGGTGGGCGATGAATGGGGCCCCACCTGTCGGGGCCGCCGCAACACGGTGTTAACGTACTCACAAGACATGGGCGCGCAATATCGTGCGCCCGGGGAAACGGGGAAAGGAAACCTATCATGGATCTGACTCGTCGCAACTTCGTGAGGGTCTGCGGCCTCGGTCTCGCCGGAGCCGGCACCGTTGCGCTCGTCGGCTGCGGTGGCGAGAGCACCGACCAGCCCGCCGAGGACGGCGGCGACGCCGCCACCGGCAACGCCGCCAAGCCGGTCGTCTTCTTCAACCGTCAGCCGTCCAACTCCACCACGGGCGAGCTCGACATGGACACCCTGAACTTCAACGAGAACACCTACTACGTCGGCTTTGACGCCACGCAGGGCGGCGACCTCCAGGGCGAGATGGTCCTCGCTCACATCAAGGCCCACGCCGCCGAGCTCGACCGCAACGGCGACGGCGTCATCGGCTACGTCCTCGCCGTCGGTGACATCGGCCACAACGACTCCATCGCCCGTACGCGCGGCACCCGCAAGGCGCTCGGCACCGGCATCGAGGTCGACGGCAACATCGACCCGACCCCGATCGGCACCAACGTCGACGGCTCCTCCACCCTCGTCCAGGACGCCACCATCACCGCCGACGACGGCAAGGAGTACACCATCCGCGAGCTCGCCTCGCAGGAGATGAAGAACCAGTCCGGCGCCACCTGGGATGCCGCCACGGCCGGCAACGCCATCCAGTCCTGGTCCTCCGCGTTCGGCGACCAGATCGACGTCGTCGTCTCCAACAACGACGGCATGGGCATGTCCATGTTCAACGCCTGGTCCAAGGAGCAGGGCGTCCCGACGTTCGGCTATGACGCCAACTCCGACGCCGTCGCGGCCATCGCCGAGGGCTACGCGGGCACCATCTCCCAGAACCCCGCCGTCCAGGCCTACCTCACCCTGCGCCTGCTCCGCAACGTCTTCGACGGTGCCGACATCAACACCGGCATCGCCACCGAGGACGACGCGGGCAACGTCATCGCCGAGGCTGACTACGTCTACAACGAGGACGAGCGCTCCTACTACGCGATGAACATCGCCGTCACGGCCGAGAACTACGAGGACTACCTCGACGCCACCACGCTCTACGCCACCGCGCAGAGCCAGCTCGACGAGTCCGCTCACCCCAACAAGAGCGTCTGGCTGAACATCTACAACGCCGCGGACAACTTCCTCTCCGCGACCTATCAGCCGCTCCTCGAGAAGTACGACGACCTGCTCAACCTCACGGTCGAGTACATCGGCGGCGACGGCCAGACCGAGTCCAACATCACCAACCGCCTCGGCAACCCCGACCAGTACGACGGCTTCGCCATCAACATGGTCAAGACCGACAACGGCGCTTCCTACACCTCGCTTCTCGCGTAGGCAGGCTCATGGGTTCATTCCGCTAACACGGAGCAACAAGGGAGGGAGGAGGTCACGCTCCTCCCTCCCTGTGCGTGTCGGGGGTTTGGGTTAGCGGTGTTTCTCTGGAGGCGCAGTGGCGCCACGAACAACGTAAGGGGTGAAACTATTGGCTGACAAGCAAGATGACATCATCCTGTCGATCCAGGGCATGAGCAAGTCGTTCGGGCGCAACCGCGTCCTGAACCACATCGACCTCAACGTTCGGCGCGGCACCGTCATGGGCCTCATGGGCGAGAACGGCGCGGGCAAGTCCACGATGATGAACTGCCTGTTCGGCACCTACCAGAAGGACGAGGGCACCATCCTGCTCAACGGCAAGGAGGTCGCCTTCTCCGGGCCCAAGGACGCTCTCGAGAACGGCATCGCGATGGTGCACCAGGAGCTCAACCAGTGCCTGGACCGCAACGTCAAGGACAACCTGTTCCTCGGTCGCTTCCCCACGAACGCCTTCGGCATGGTCGACGAGGGGCGCATGCGCAAGGAGGCGGCCGACCTGTTCCGCAAGCTCGGGCTCACGGTCAACCTCAACACGCCGATGCGCAACATGTCGGTCTCCCAGCGCCAGATGTGCGAGATCGCAAAGGCCATCTCCTACAACGCCCAGGTCATCGTCCTGGACGAGCCCACCTCCTCGCTCATGACCCAGGAGGTCGAGAAGCTCTTTGCGATGATGCGCATGCTCAAGGAGCAGGGCATCTCGCTGATCTACATCTCCCACAAGATGGACGAGATCTTCGAGATCTGCGACGACGTCTCGGTCCTGCGCGACGGCGAGCTGGTCATGACCAAGCGCATCGAGGACACCGACATGAACGAGCTCATCGCCGCCATGGTCGGTCGCTCCCTCGACAACCGCTTCCCCCCGGTGGACAACACGCCCGGCGAGCCCATCCTCTCCATCCAGCACCTCTCCACGAAGTACGCCCCCAACCTCTCCGACATCACCTTCGACGTCCGCAAGGGCGAGATCTTCGGCCTCTACGGCCTCGTCGGCGCGGGACGCACCGAGCTTCTGGAGACGATCTTCGGCATTCGCACGCGCGCCTCGGGCCGCGTCTACTTCCGCGACCACCTCATGAACTTCAGCAGCGCCCAGGAGGCCATGGACTACGGCTTTGCCCTCATCACGGAGGAGCGCAAGGCGAACGGCCTGTTCCTCAAGGGAGACCTGACGTTCAACACCACGATCGCAAACCTGGGCCACTACAAGTCCGGCATCGCCCTCTCCAAGCCGAGGATGGTCAGCGCCACCAACGAGGAGATCAAGACGATGCACACCAAGTGCATGGGGCCTGAGGACCTCATCTCATCGCTGTCCGGCGGCAACCAGCAGAAGGTCATCTTCGGAAAGTGGCTCGAGCGCGCCCCGCAGGTCTTCCTGATGGACGAGCCGACCCGCGGCATCGACGTCGGTGCCAAGTACGAGATCTACGAGCTCATCATCAAGATGGCGAAGGAGGGCAAGACCATCATCGTGGTCTCCTCCGAGATGCCCGAGATTCTCGGCATCACCAACCGCATCGGCGTCATGTCCAACGGCAGGCTCTCCGGCATCGTCAACACCAAGGAGACGAACCAGGAGGAACTCCTGCGCCTCAGCGCCAAGTATCTGTAAGGGGGATAACCTATGGCAAACGCAATTCTCACGCCCGAGGAGGAGATGGCCCTGCGCAAGCCGATCGACGACCGCGTCGGCGCCATCCAGGCGAAGGTCGACGCCCTGCGCGTCGACGGAACGGACAAGGTCGTTGCGCTCGAGGGCTCGATCGACGACGCCAAGCGCGACAAGATCCTCACCAGGGACGAGCGCGACCGCGCCATCGCGACCTACCAGAAGGACCTCGCGACGGCAAAGTCCGTCGAGGCCAAGAACAAGTCCCAGGTAGACGCCCTCATCAAGGAGGCGACCGACTACCTCTCCGCCCACTACGAGAAGGACTACCTCGCCGCGGTCAGGCAGTCCTGCGCCGCCGAGCGCGTCGTCGCCAAGCAGAACTACGACAAGCACCTCGCCAAGCTCGAGAAGGAGCACCAGGCCAACCTCGCCAAGCTCTCCGACAGCGCCGAGGTCAAGGATGAGAACTACGTCTACAAGAACCGCCGCTTCGACGCTAAGCTCGAGTACGAGAAGGCGCTGCAGCTCATCAAGGACCGTGAGCACGAGGCGTTCACCCACCGCTACCACCTGATCGACATGCTGCGCATGTCGAAGTTCACCTTCGCCGAGAACCAGGCGCAGCGCTGGGAGAACTACAAGTACACATTCGACCGTCGCCAGTTCCTGCTGCGCAACGGCCTCTACATCGCCATCCTCGCCGTCTTCATCGGCCTGTGCATCGCGGCGCCCATCGTCAAGAACACCCAGCTGCTGACGCCCAACAACGTGCTCAACATCCTGCAGCAGGCCTCGCCGCGCATGTTCCTCGCCCTCGGCGTCGCCGGCCTGATCCTCCAGACGGGCACCGACCTCTCGATCGGCCGCATGGTGGGCATGGGCATGACCGCCTCGACGATCATCATGCACCAGGGCATCAACACCGGCACGGTCTTCGGCGTCGCGTTCGACTTCACCTCCGTCCCCGTCGTCGGCCGCATCGTGCTCGCCCTCGTCGTCTGCATCGTGCTCTGCGTGTTCTTCGCCACGATCGCCGGCTTCTTCACGGCCAAGTTCAAGATGCACTGGTTCATCTCGACGATGGCAAACATGCTGATCATCTTCGGCCTTCTGACCTACGCCACCAAGGGTGTCTCCTTCGGCTCGATCGAGACCTCGATTCCCAACATGGTCATCCCCAGGATCGGCGGCTTCCCGACGATCATCCTGTGGGCAATCGCCGCCATCGCCATCGTCTGGTTCATCTGGAACAAGACCACGTTCGGCAAGAACATGTACGCGGTGGGCGGCAACCCCGAGGCCGCTGCCGTCTCCGGCATCAACGTCTTCTGGGTCATGCTCGGCACCTTCATGCTCGCCGGCGTCCTCTACGGCTTTGGCTCCTGGCTCGAGTGCCTGCGCATGACCGGCTCCGGCTCCGCGGCGTATGGCCAGGGCTGGGAGACCGACGCCATCGCGGCCTGCGTCGTCGGCGGCGTCTCCTTCACCGGCGGCATCGGCAAGATCTCGGGCGTCACGATCGGCGTTCTCATCTTCACCGCGCTGACCTACTCGCTCACGATCCTCGGCGTCGACACGAACCTCCAGTTCGTCTTCTCCGGCGTCATCATCCTGCTCGCCGTCACCCTCGACTGCCTGAAGTACATTCAGAAAAAGTGACGCGGCCGCTCTGATCGTCCCCCAGACCCGCCCGGGCCCTCCCCGGGCGGGTTCTTTTTATGGCGCCCCGGGCGAGCGTCACACAAAAGCGGG
>UMHS01052768.1_pt1 | contig 17122 bp, 11 predicted proteins | sample 1965611 | NCBI WGS metagenome assembly UMHS01 (sample SAMEA4836106, study PRJEB28245) | human gut metagenome | biome: gut microbiome; material: fecal sample | place: Denmark | collected 2008
CGTCACCAGGCGCTGCCCCAGGCGCTCGAGCCACGCCTCGCCCCGCTCGTTGTTCACGAGCAGGCACGACACGCCGCGACGCACGTCAAACGGACCGCCCGCGTCCGCGAGCAGGTCCGGGCGGACCTTCTCTATTCCCCAGAAGTCACCGAGGGAAAGGTCTGCGGGACGCAGCGCCCCCGCAAACGGGCATTCATAGCAGCTGTCGCGCGAAAGCATGCAGTCATAGAACAGGTCGTAGTAGCTGGACTCGTCGCAAGAAATGTCTCGCGAGTCTCCGTTAGAGCAAATAAGCTCCAGTTCGCGAGACCCATTCCATCCGTTCCTCTTTCCCCGGAAACGAACGTCGATGATTTCCCGGTCGGGCAACGTCAGCGTCAGATAGTCCCTCAGCATCCGCTCGGAGGGAACCCCATGACACACGATGTCAACGGTTAACAGGCCGTCATACTCTCGCCCGAGAAAACCTTTCAGACCCGCCACCTGACAGGGCGTCCCTGAGAAAAGCACGTCGCGCCCTGCCCGCAGCGCCCGCTCCACCTTGCGATAGCATCCGGCTGAGGAGCTCTGCACGTACTTGGAGCCATAAAGCCCCTTGAGCTCGCTCTTCGTTCGGGCTGGTCGATGACGGACGTGGATGCCATCCGCCCACTGATCCAATGCGCAACCAAATACAACGCCTCCGCGCTCGACCAGCGCACGCGCCAGCGCGCCGAAGACTCCTCCCGAGGAGGACTCCATAATCTCGGCTTCTTCGGTTGCCGCCGCATAGAAAGGACCTCTTGACTGCTGTCCCAGCCCCCGCTGAAACCCGCAGACTCGCTTGCACCTTCCGCAGCCTATGCACTTCTCAACGTCAATGACTGGGTAGGTAAAGCCGTGACCGTCCTCTGTCAACCCGATTGCGCCAGTGGGGCACGCCTCAAGACAAGACTGACATCCACAACAAAGACCAGGCTCATCAAATAATCTCGGCATGTTCTTATCCTCGGCCGCGACCACCGCTGATATTCCCTCGCACGAATAAGACCCCACTGCGCAACACGGCGCCGTTCGCAATCACGAAGAACGCCAGCGCCGCAATGACACCAGCGCAAAGAGCGGGAATCAAATCCAGATACGCATACACGTAGAAGCAGCCGAGAACAAGCGCTCCACCAGCCAGCATCCCAGCGAGCTCGCGACCATCTTCCTCGAGCCGCGCGTACTTAGTCACCTTGCGACGTCTGTACTCGTTTACGCAGAGGGTGGACACGAGCGTGGCAATGCTCGCTCCATAAAGACCAATCGTAGGAATGAGCGCGAGGTCAAGCACCAGGCACAACACCGCAGAGGCAAGCGTCGTGGTGCCCATGATCTTGGTGTCCTTGTGCGCCGTGAAGATGCCTCCGTAGAAGCCAGAGATGTTGCTGAAGAAGGTGGCCAGCAGCAGGATGGGCACGTAGAGGATGCCCTCGTGGTACTGCCAGTCGATCATCAGGTCGTAGACCAGGGGCATGAGCGCGGTCATCCCCAGGACCACACTCATCATGAAGCGTCGCAGCATGCGGTAGATGGTGTTGTAAAAACTCACCTCATCGCCGTCTTCATTGAGGGCGCGGGCGGAGCTTTCCTTCCAGGACTGGTAGAAGAACCCGTAAATCTGATCCATCACGTTAGGGAACTTGTATGCCACCGCATAGAGGCCGGCAGCCCCCGGTCCCAGCGTCACCATGATGACCAGGCGGTCGAGCATGTTGATGATGGTCCACGAGACCTTGTTGGGAATGAGGGGAATGGAGTAGCGAAGCAGTCTGCTCATATAGGCCCGGTCAAGAGCGCGAAGGTCAATTAGCCGCCACACGCGCTTGCGCACAGCGAAAACCAGCGCCACGCCACCCTGCGCGATGACCGTTGCCGAGAGCATCCCCTCGACCCCCCACCTAAACACGGCGATGAACAGCACGTTGAGCACGATCATCACCGCGCTGGCGAGGAAGTTGGCCAGGGAGTAGCCCATCGTGTCGCCAAAGCCACGCAGCAGCGCCGACACCATCTGGAGCATCGTGCCGGCATAGACGAGCCCCACGATCCACCAGAAGCTGTCAGGGTGGAAGACAAGCTCCAGCACGCCCATCAGCGCGGCAAACAGCACGCACCCCAGCGCCAGCACGCCCACCGTTGCCGTGACGGCGCGGCGGCGGTCCTCCTCGGTCTCGCAGTCGATCAAGAAGCGAAAGAGCGCCTCGTCCATGAGCAGCGAGGCAACGGGCACACAGAAGAGCGCAATCGTGTTGAGGTAGTCGACGGCACCGTACTCGGTCGGCGGAAGCACCGAGGTGTAGAGCGGCAGCAGCAGGAACTGGACCAGCTTGGTGGCCATGCCCCCCACGGCGATGATGCCGGTGTTCTTTATGAGTCGGCGCGCTTCTCCCATAGCCAGTAAGTTTACTCCGCGAGGGCCCGATCGAGAAACCCGAGCGAGCGGGAGCGCAGCTTCCCCAGACGCGGGGCAAGCGTCTCGGCAGGTACCGCCGTCGGCTCCTCCAGCACTGACCCATCCACCAGATGGCTCTGCTCGCCCAGCTCGACGAGGAGCTCGCGCATGCGCGCCCCGCTGCGCTCTGTGACGAACGTCTGGAACGGAGTCCCAAACAGAAGCGAGAAGACCGTGGCGTGGAAGGAGTTGGTCACCACGGCGGCGGCGTCACGCACGAGCCCGAGGAACTCGGAGGGGCCCGCACCGTAGTAGTTGCGCGCCGGAACGCCAAAGCTCAGGGGTCTCTTGGAGACGTAGCTCACGGTGAGCCCCAGCTCACGTGCAAGACGTCCCGCATAGGCCACGAGCTGGGGGTTCTTCTCGAGCATGTAGACGAAGAGCGTACCCGCGGCATCGGGGGTCTCGGTCGCGAGCCCCTCGTAGTCCGCCGCGCCAAGCAGCAGCGTGGGGTCGACGCACGCCTCGATCGGCACCGGGCAGAGCGGCTGATAGAGCGGCGCCGTCACCGCCTCGCGCACCGAGACCGCCGAGAAGCGCCCCAGCCAGCCCGCGATCTGCTCCCGCTGGGCGGGGCCAAAGTTATGCTCCTCGAAGGACGTGTGCGAGAGACTCGGCGCGTACGCCACCCGCCTGGCGTCGCCCGCAAAGCTCAGGAAGTACGGGCCCACCGGGCCGCACGTGCAGTCGAGGTTCCAAATCTGGTCGCTGCCGCAGATGAAGCAGTCGAACTCCCCCGGCAGCTCGGCGGCCATGCGCGCCTCGTCATCAACCCCGTAGCGCGCGGTCGGCGCGAGACGCTCGGAGATAAAGCGCTCAAAGGAGTCCCGACGTCGACGGTTGGGCCCATAGAACACCAGGCTGGCGAGAAGCGCCTTGGGCGAGTGGGCCTGAATCAGACGGTACTGCTCGAAATCCGCCCCTCGATAGTCCACCACGCGCGCCTCGTGCCCCATGCGCTCCAGCTGCCGTTTGAGCGCCCACGTCTGCAGCGCGGAGCCAAAGTTGTACGCGCAGTGAAAGGTGACGATGCCGATTCTCATCGTTGCCCCATCGCCGCTCGGTAGATGCGCCATGCGGTGGCGAGCTTGATGCTCCCCGCCTCTCGGACGAGGGCAGCGCAGGCGAGGCACCACAGCTCGTAGCGGCGCTCGCGCAGGGCCCGCTCGACGTCCCCCCAGGCGCTCCCCAGCGTGGTGCGCACGTTGCCCAGCTCCGCCAGAGACGCAAGCAGGTCGCAGCACGCAGAGAAGAGCGCGCGACGGCCCTCGTCATCCAGAAACGTGGTACGCCCCATGAGCAGCGGGCCCATTAGCTGGAGCAGCCGGTCGTAGTCCTCCTGCCCCAGCACGATTCCCAGGTCGCCCCGCCATCCCAGCATCCCCTCGAGCGCCCAGTAGGAGTCGAGCGCCTTGGGGTTGGACGAGCTCTCCTCGACAATCGACCCTGGGCGACTCCTGTAGAGATATCCCTCGTCGCCAACAAGCTCCTCATGAAAGAGGGGCTGGACACAGCAGGGCGTGATCAGGTCCTCGTACCAGCAGCCCACGGGGAACCTGAGGCGCTCCCAGACCTCGCGGCGGTAGAGACGACCCCACGGCGCCATGTGCGTGCGCACAGGCTCTCCGAGCTCGCCGACCACCCCCGCCTCGCTCATGCGCCGCCAGAGGGACCCCACCACGTCGCACCCGCCCTCACGCGCTCGGGCGTGAAGCGCGGAGAGGTGGCCGGGGGCAAGCATGTCGTCGGAGTCGACGAACGCAATCCAGCGGCCGCGCGCATGCGCGATGCCGGCATTGCGCGCCGCCGAGAGCCCCGCGTTCTCCTGCACGATGACGCGCAGGCGTGCGTCCCTCTCGGCAAGGTGACGAACTATGGCCTCGGAGTCGTCGGGCGAGCCGTCGATGACGGCGATGACCTCCATCGACCCGTCAAGCTCCTGGGACAGAATCGACTCCAGACAGTCGGCAACGTAGCGTTCGACGTTATAGACGGGAACCACGACGCTCACGTCAAGCGACGCGGGGGGCAGCGGAGACGGGGCAACCCTCATGTGCCGCGGCCTGGGAGAGATTGCCTCCAGGCGATCGCGCGCATTCGGGACGAAGGTCGCGGGGCGGGAGAGCGCCCTCCCACGCAGCGCCGAGTGCGCCGGTCCGGAGAACACGACACGCTGGATCGCGTCCTTGGCAAGCTCCTTGAGCAACAAGGTCGTCACCTTCTCGCGCGGGCGTCGCGCGCCCGCTTGAGGGCCTCGAACGCGCGCACCGCCCAGACGACGCGTCGCCAGTCGCCGCGCTCAAGTGCGCGGACCTCCAGGCGCTTGTCGGGCCTGAGCCCATCCGACCAAGGTCCAAAGAGCCCCGCCCCCGCAGCATAGTCGCGGATGCGCACCACCTGGTCACGCAGCGTGTCCTTGTCCGGGCGCGACGCGACGAGCATGTGAAGCAGATAGCTCACCTGAAGCAGCGCCCCCCTGCGGGCAGCGAGGAGGAACTCGTCGCCCCACGAGGAGGCATAGCTCAGGAGCGCATCGAGCGCTGCGGAGAGGTCGACGAGCTGACGGGGCCTGTAGCTGCCGGTGGCGCTTCCCGGGTTGGGACGATAGTAGTAGAGCGCCTCCCCCACGTACGAGAAGGTCCGTCCGGCATCCACGATTGGAAGAAGCTGGAGAAGGTCCTCGGCATGCGTGAGCCCGCGCAGGGTCGAGTAGTCGGCGTCCGCGTCGGCGATGGAGCGGCGGTAGCACTTGCTCCAGAGATTGTTGTGCCTCCCGCCGCACACTTCCGCCCGCAGGAGATCGTAGCGCTCGGGACCATAGAATCCCGGGGCGATTCCCAGGCGGCTCGGCCCGAAGGTCGCAAAGTCCGTCGCACGAGAGAAGTCAAAGGCAACGATGTCCGGCGCATGCGCGTCCACCTGCTCCGAGATCGCGGCTAGCGCATCGGGGCGAAGCATGTCGTCCGAGTCGAGCGTGACGACGTAGTCTCCCTCGGCCGCCGTGAGACCCGCCCTCCGGGCCAGCAGCAGCCCCCTGTTCTCCTGGTGGATGACGCGGAAGTTGGGGTGCCCGGCCGCATAGACGTCGCACTTCTCGCCCGACCCGTCCGTGGAGCCGTCGTCCACGAGGATGACCTCATAGTCCCCGTAGGTCTGCGCGAGCACCGAGCCCACCGACTCGTCGAGGTATGCCCCTACGTTGTAGACGGGCATGATTACCGAGAAGCGCGGCGCGGTCCCCATGGTCTACGCCCTTTCGCGCAGCATGTCGTAGCCAAACGCCACAAGCCCCGCGAGCGCGAAGCCCACGAGCAGCTCGCCGCCCTTGAACTGAATCATCCCACCCACGAGGTAGAGCGCGACGAACGCAGCAAAGGGACTGCGAAAGCGCGCTCGCACGCCAAGAGCGAGAAATCGCACGACCACCACGGCAAAGACCGCAAGACCCACCAGACCAAAATCGAGAAGGACCTGCAGCGGATAGTTGTGCACGTTGTCCTCGTGGTAGGGGTAGCCGGTGACGGCGCGCACGGCGTCCATGGCGTTGCCGGCGCCATAGCCCAGGACGGGCGCGTCGTAGAAGGCCTCTATCGAGCCCATCCAGATGCCGCGGCGGCCCGGGATGCCCTGGGGCGCGTCCGAGACCGTCTCCTCCTCCGTAACCGACACGCTCTCCGTCGCCGAATGGACGGATGCCGCACGCGGCCCCGCGACGATGTAGAGCGCGGCGGCGGCTGCCAGAATCGCCACGACGGCGACCCGGCGCAGCCCGGGGCGCCCCCCATCCTTGACGAGCAGCACGTAGACGATGGCGCCGACCGCCAGCATGAGGCCGGCTCGGCTCTGCGTCAGCGCGCCGAAGACGTACGTCAGGCCCAGGTACGTCCAGCCACCGCGATCGTTGCGGCAGAAGACGCCGAGCATTGCCGGCCACGTCGCCTCGAGGTTCACACCGCCGGAGAAGACCGTCGCGTAGTTGGGGTGGCCGTCCCACGGGTGATCGTAGTACTCGAGGAACGCACCGGCGTGCGCCAGCGCGTTGATCAGCACGATCGCCAGCACGATCCAGGCCCCGGCGAGAATCAGGCGCTCGCTCTTCTCGCCCCCCACGAGCACCATGAGGTTCAGCGCCACGATCAGCACGAGATACTGAAATGCGTACTTGAGAATCGTCGCACCAAAGCCGTGCACGGGGGTGTCGACGAGCGTGATCACGACGAAGGTGACGAACAGCACGTTGATCGATGCGGAGGGCAGGATGGGGCGGCGCCGCGCGAGCAGCACGCGCGCGACCGACGCCGCGCCGACCACGCCCACGAGCGCGTGGCCCAGGGTGAAGTCCATGCCCCCAAAGGCAAAGAGGTTTGGTCCCTGCACGCTCAGGGCCACGACCATGAGGACGAGAAGCGCCTCGTTCACGCCGAGGCCCAGGCGGGAGAGCGGCCCCGCCCCGGTCTTCTCAGTCGCCGCAATCTGCTGGTCGGAAGGCGTCACCTAGGAACTCCTCCTCAGAAGTCGCTTGTAGACAAGGTCGCGCGCGCCGTTGGGAATGAGCGCGACGCCCACGTTGGCGGCGGAGCGCACGAGGAACTCAGCTGGGGAGAACCAGCCCTCGCGCAGCTCGAGCGCGTTGAACGAGAGCATGTCACGCGCATAGCCGAGGCCGCCGCGCCGACGGTACACGTCGTCGTCCACGCGCACCGCGACGAGGGGCTCCTGGAGGTTGTAGCCCCGGAAGCCCGCCCTCAGCAGCCGGATGAACAGGTCGAAGTCCTCCGCGTAGGGAACGCTCCTGTACCCGCCGACCGCCTCCAGCGAGGAGCGGCGCACGACGAACGCGGGGTGCACGAACGGGGCGCGCCTCTTGGCGAAGCGGATGATCTCATCGTGCGTCTCGGGCATCACGCGCTCGGAGTTGGGGCTGTCGATGTCCCCCGAGAACTCCGTGGCGTTGCAGCCGACCATGTCGTAGCCCTCGGCGAGCTTGGCCAGCTGGCGTTCGAGGCGCGCGGGGCGCGAAAAGTCGTCGGCGTCCATGCGCGCGACGACGTCGCAGGAGCAGCGCGCCAGGCCGGCGTTGAGCGCGGGCCCGAGCCCCACGTTCCTCTCGAGCGGCACGCGAACGAGCAGGCCCGGGTGGGCGGCGTCGAACGCATCCACGGCTGCGACCAGGCCCTCCGTGAGCGGGCCGTCAAACACCAGCACGACCTCCGTCGGCCTGAGCGTCTGGGCAGCCATGCTCTCGAGCGCCAGGGACAGCCACTCCGGGCGGTCCTTGGCGTAGCAGGACATGAGCACCGCGTACGAGGGAGCGCCCATGGCTACTTCCCCGTCTTTCTCACCATGACGCCAAACGTCCGCGCGAGTATGGAGAGGTCCATCTTGATGCAGCGCTTGCGCACGTAGGTGAGCTCCATCTCCTGGCGCACGCCGGTCTGGTAGGTCGCGTCGTTGCGCTCGAGCGTCTGCCAGAGGCCGGTGATGCCGGGGTGGCACGAGAGCAGCTCGTCCACGTCGTCGCCGAACCAGGCGAGCTCCTCCTCGGTTACCGGGCGCGGACCCACCACGTTCATCTGGCCGATGAGAACGTTGAGGAACTGCGGGAACTCGTCGACCGACGACTTGCGCAGGAAGGCGCCGAGTCGCGTGACGCGCGGATCGTGGTCGAGCTTGTGCTCGCGGCGGAACTGGGCGAGCTCCCAGTCGTTGAGGTACTTCTCGAGGTTGTCGGCGTCGGCCACCATGGTGCGAAACTTGAGGACGCCGAGGCGGCGGCCGTGATATCCCACCCGCTCGTGCACGTAGATCGGCGAGCCCTTGGTCTCCAGGGCGATTGCCAGGCAGAGGACGAGCCCGGGGACGAGAAGGACGGCGATGACCACCAGCGAGAACACGACGTTGAAGGCGCGCTTGACGATGCGGTACGCCAGCTTGGCAGTCTGACGGTACTGCCCGCGATCGGCATAGCGGTCCGCGAACTCGTGCAGCTGCTCGAGCTGCTCGTCCGCGGCGTCGCGCGCCGTCTGTGCCTCGTGCTCCGTCATGCCCGTCCCAACAAATCGGCAGAATGCGGCCCACCCACATTTTTCCAGTATGGGATAGCTTAGCAGCTATAATCACGGTTGGACTGCTCTACAGAAGAACTTTATGCCAGCTAGGATCCACGCGAGGGAGGGGCCGTGAGCCAGGCGACAACCCCTGATACCACCGTCCCAAGCGAGGGGAACGCCGCCATCGAGCGCGCCGCGTACGTCTGGAACACCGCAGCCGGGCTGCTTAACGCCTTCCAGTCGGTCATCATGCTCATCGTGCTCTCGCACGTGTGCGATCCGGTCCAGGCCGGCGTCTTCACCATCGCCTATGCCAACGCCAACCTCTTCCTCAACCTCGGAAAGTACGGCGTCCGCAACTTCCAGGTCTCCGACGTGGACGAGAAGTACGACTTCCGCGCCTACCACGCCGCGCGCGTGGTCAGCGCGCTGGCCATGGTGGTGTGCGGCGTTGCGTGGAGCGTGTGGAGCGCGCTCGGCGTGGGCTACACCCTCGACAAGTTTCTCATCATGGTCATGATGGTCCTCTTCAAGGCCATCGACGCCTACGAGGACGTGTTCCACGGCAACTACCAGCAGCACGGCAGGCTCGACGTGGGCGCCAAGGTGCTCACCCTGCGCATGGCGTCGATGATCGTCGTGTTTGCCGGGCTCATCGTCGTGACGCGCGACCTGCTGCTCTCCCTGACCGCCGCCACTGTGTTCACGGCGCTTTTCTTCGTCGCGGAGACCCTCTGGGCCCGCCGCGCCTTCGAGCTGCCCGTCCAGCGATCGGAGTCGCCCGCGTCGCCCACCGCGGGGGCGTGGGGTCTTCTCAAGGAGTGCTTCCCGGTCTTCCTGGCCACGTTCCTGCTCTTCTACATCGGCAACGCCCCAAAGTACGCCATCGATGCCGTCATGGACGACGTCGCCCAGGCCCAGTACGGCTACATCGCCATGCCGGTCTTCGTGGTGGGCCTGCTCGCAGGGTTCATCTACAACCCCATCATCGCCTCGCTCGCCGACAACTGGGCGGAGGGGCGCCGGGGCGCGTTCGCGCGGCGCTTCGCCCTGCAGACGCTCATCATCGTGGGCATCACGCTCGTGTGCATCGCCGGAGCATGGCTCCTGGGCGTGCCCGTGCTCAACCTGCTCTACAACACCGAGCTCGCGCCATACAAGACGGATCTGCTCGTGTTGCTGGCTGGCGGCGGCTTCCTTGCCATGGCGACGCTGTTCACCACCGGCCTGACCATCATCCGCTGGCAGAACAAGCTCATTCCGGGGTACGTTATCGTAGCGGTGCTGGCACTCGTAACGTGCCCGCCCGCGGTGCAGGCGGCCGGCATCGACGGCGCGTCGTGGGTCTATCTGGCCCTCATGGCCGTGCTCACCGTATGGTTTGGCGTCGTGTTTGCGCTGGGGGTCAAGCGGGCATAGCGCAAATCTACTCGTAGGCGGCATGCCCGAGGCTGCGCGCACACGCGGAGGGCAGTGGCCTCGGCCAGGCGCGCGCCATCCAGCGGGACATCTCCACCGCATACGTGGCTGACATGACCAAGTACGCAACGTCGGCGGATGCCGCAAAGATAGTCGCACCTGGGAGAGTCTGCCGTCTCAGCTTGCCAACGAGAGCAACTCGACAAAACTCGTGTGGCGCTACGTGGCGAACGGTGCCAAGCACGCAAGCCATGGCGCGTCACTCGACTGGCTTGACGCGGCCGGGCTCGCGTCCAGATGCACTCGGATAACCGACGGCCGAGCGCCGCTCAAGGCGCTCGAGCATCCCTCCTCATTCAAGATATATGTCTCGGACACCGGACTGCTGACCTGCATGTATGACGCCGGGCCAGAGGATTTTGCCGGCAGAGACCATCAGACCGCCCGCTTTAGGGGCGGCGTTGCCGAGAACTACGTGATGCAGCAGCTGGTTGCCTGTGGAGTCCAACCGCATTGCTGGGGGGGTGCAGAGCACCTACGAGGTAGAGTTTGTTGCGAGAACCAGCGCCGGCGTAGTGCCCGTTGAGGTGAAATCCGGACGGCATGTCAGGTCAACCAGCGCCCAGCGCTTTGCCGAGAAGTACGACTGCCCCTACGTCGTCCGCGTGTCCGGGCGGGACTTTGGGTCTGCTGGGAACGTGAGGGCAATTCCGCTGTACGCGGCGGGACTGATCCCAGAGATCTAAGTCGCCGCCACCCGACCGGCAGCGCCGCGCTGGACCGTAGTCGAACGCCCCCGCTTTCTAGTTATTCGTTAGGCTATTTACCTGGTGCGTCTCCTCTGTGATAGACTAAAACGCAATTAATTAGTCTATATTCTAGTCTATGGAGGCCACCATGATCAGGTCGTTGTCGGAGATGCCCGCGCTCGTCCGCTCCCTGCTGGCCGACGTGGAGACTGAGGTCGTGGAGTACAAGGAGGCGAAGCGCAACTTCGACTTCGAGAAGCTCGGCAAGTACTTCTCGGCGCTCAGCAACGAGGCGAACCTCCGAAACGCGGAATGCGGCTGGCTCCTGTTCGGGGTGACCAACAAGAGGGAGATATGCGGCACCGCCTACCGCAAGGAGGAGCGTCGGCCGAGCGTCGGACTCCGAGCTCTCAAGCACGAGATCGCAGAGAACCTCAACAACGGCCTCACGTTCGAGGAGGTCTACGAGTTCGACATGGATGGAAAGCGGGTGGTGGCGCTCCAGATACCGCCCTGCGAGTTCGCCTCCCCGACAACATGGCGCGGGGTACCGTGGTCGAGAGAGAACGAGTCTCTCAAGGAGATGCCCCGCTTCAAGTTGGAGGCTATCTGGGGGCAGTCGCGCCCCGACTGGTCAACGCGCGTTTCCTTTGAAGCGAGCCTCGATGACCTCGACCCAGAAGCTGTCAAGTTCGCCTGCGAGCGCTACGTCGACAAGTACGCTGAAAAGCAGCCCGCTATAAGGTCGCTCGGCGAGGAGGAGATGCTCCGAAAGATGGGCCTTCTCATCCACGGGCGCGTCACGAACGCCGCGCTCGTGCTCCTCGGACGTCCCGAGTCGACCGTCTTCCTCGGCGGGGCGGCCCCAAGGATCACCTGGACGCTCTACGCCTCCGACGGGCGCGTGGAGACCTACGAGCACTTCGACCCGCCGTTCATCCTCCAGGTGGACAAGGTGCTGGGAAAAATCAGAAACGAGCGGTATCGCTACTTCGACAGCCAGGTGACGCTGTTTCCCACACTCGCTAACAAGTACGATCCGGAAGTCATCCGCGAGCTGCTGCACAACGCCATCGCCCACCAGGATTACCGAAACTCGGGCAAGATCAACGTGCTCGAGTACGAGGACCGCCTCGTGTTCAAGAACGAGGGCTCCTTCATCCCAGGAACCATCGAAAAGGCCATCGAGCCGGGCTACAGGCCGCCGTACTACCGGAACCGCCTGCTTGCGGATGCGATGGTCGACACGGAGATGATCGACCAGAACGCCATCGGCATCAGGAACGTCTACGAGATCCAACGAAGCAGGATGCTGCCCCTCCCCACCTACGACCTCTCGGAGCCGGACCGCGTCTCGGTCACCGTCTACGGCAGGGTCCTCGACGAGGCGTATACCCGGCTTCTCGCCTCGGAGCCGGACATGGACCTCGAGACGGTCTTCATGCTCGACCTCGTGCAGAAGGGGAGCCCCGTCACGCGCGAGCAGGCCAGAGTCCTGCGCAGCAGGGGCCTCGTCGAGGGCCGCTACCCGAGGCTCACGCTCTCATCAAAGGTAGCGGGCATCATCGGCACCCATGAGGAGTACGTGAGGCAGAAGGGGCTGGACGCGAGCATCTGCAAGGAGCTCATCGTGAAGCTCCTCCGCGCTCGCCCGTGCACGCGGGCCGAGGTCGTCTCGGCCATATCGCACGCACTTCCCGAGGGCATGGGGGACGAGCAGCGGAAGAAGCACGTGAGCTATCTGCTCCAGGAGCTTCGCAAGGAGCACCGCATTCGACCCGACGGCGCGCGGGGAAACGCAAAATGGGTGATAGACGAATAGACTAGAAGATAGACTAATAGTCTGCACCTCTAGTCTAGATAGACGGCGTATGGCACCGCCTGTGCGCGCCGCCACAGACGGCGCGCCACGCTTCGACCCAGCACGCCCCCGGACTACAACGGCTGCCCTACGCTTCTTTCCCTACGACCCGATACGACCGTGTCGGAAATGTTGACGCAAGCGACGGTCCCGTTGGGTAGGGGAAACGACCAAGGTGAACCAACGTGTTGTCCTCACCGGATTACGAAAGCACCGAAGGCGCAGTGAGCTAGAGGCTCCGGGAATTCATCATCTCAAAGCCGTGGCAATACGCCTTATGTCAAGTCTCGAGGGCTCCCCTACTGCCCCTGCGCGGCGTACCTGGCCTCGGTGGCCTCCTTGACCGGGCGCCACCAGGCCTCGTTGTCGCGGTACCAGGCGATGGTCTCGGCGAGGCCACCCGCGAAGTCGGTGTGGCGCGGCCGCCAGCCCAGCTCCGTCCGCAGCTTGGTTGGATCGATCGCGTAGCGGCGGTCGTGGCCGGGGCGGTCGCGCACCCAGTCGAAGTCGTCCTCGGGCCGGCCCATCAGGCGCAGGACCTCGCGCAGGACGGTGATGTTGTCCCTCTCGCCGTCGGCCCCGACGAGGTAGGTCTCGCCGACGCGGCCGCGCGTGAGGATCTCCCACACCGCGGAGCTGTGGTCCTCGGTGTGGATCCAGTCGCGGACGTTGCGCCCGTCGCCGTAGAGCTTGGGGCGGATGCCGCACAGGACGTTGGTGATCTGGCGCGGGATGAACTTCTCCACGTGCTGGTAGGGGCCGTAGTTATTGGAGCAGTTGGAGATCGTGGCGCGCACGCCGTAGGTGCGCACCCACGCGCGCACGAGCATGTCGGAGCTTGCCTTGGTGGAGGAGTAGGGGGAGCTCGGGCGGTACGGCGTCTCCTCGGTGAAGCGCGCCGGGTCGTCGAGGGCAAGGTCGCCGTAGACCTCGTCGGTGGAGACGTGGTGGTAGCGCACGTCGTGCCTGCGGCAGGCCTCCAGCAGGCGGTAGGTTCCCACCACGTTGGTCCGCACGAAGGGCTCCGGGTCGGCGATGGAGTTGTCGTTGTGGGACTCCGCGGCGAAGTGCACGATCGCGTCGTGGCCGGGGACCAGGCGGTCGAGCAGCCCCTCGTCGCAAACGTCGCCGACCACAAGTTCCACTCGATCCTCGGGCAGGCCGGCGATGTTCTCGGGGTTGCCGGCGTAGGTGAGCTTGTCGAGCACGGTCACGTGCACGTCGGGGTGCTCCCGCACCACGTGGTGCACGAAGTTGGAGCCGATGAAGCCGCACCCGCCGGTGACGATGATGTTGGTGGGCTCGAAGGTGTCTGACATGGCACTCCCCGCCTCTCAATGGTGTTACCCGTAGAACCCAATCTAGCCTATATCTTCGCGCGTCCGCTCATACATAGCAACGCCGCCGTGCCTTTTGGGCAGTCCGTTAATCTTCGCCTCTTAGAAACTGGTACACCCTCATGCTGCCCGCAATCTCATCGACCTGTATCATCTGGACGTCATCGCCATGGGTGCTGCGCATATAGCGAAGCAGTAGGTCACACGTGCTCTCAGAGCCCGACACAAACAGCGCATCTCCGTCGAGGAAGTCCTCGCTTGTAGGGCGGCCGTCAAAGCCGGCCGCACGCATCGCCTCGTCGAACCACTCGTACGGCCAGCGCCAGCCGCCCCAGCCCGTCTGGTTGACCGGCCAATCGCCCTGCCACACGTACTGCATGGTTATTGGACATCCCGCGTAGACGTAGAGCGTGTCCGAACGCTCTCTGACATAGTCAAAAAACGCCTGGGTGTTCGCGAGAAGCTCCTCCTGGCGCCTTGCCTCCCAGCTACCGACGCCGAGCTTCTTCACCGTGACGACACCCGGAGCCAGAACGAGGGCAGCGGCGAGAACAGCAGCGACCAACCTCGCCCTCCCGACGGAAGCGAACTCGCGGCGCGCCAGCATCGCCCACGCCGCAACGGCAATGCAGAACGCCGCCCCCAGCGCATACGCCATGCGAGCGATGATCTCGGCCCTGTAGCCCAGCGGAGCGAGAAGAGCGAGCCCCAGTACACAGGCCACGGCCGGGGCGACCGTACTTCGGCCCTCCTGCCGCGGAACCATCACGTTTCTCAGCACGACGGTTAGCAGCGCTGCCGTCGCAGGAATCGTCACCGCATAGGCCGCCCGTTCGAGCAGTCGTCCGCGCAGCAGCAGGTACCCAAGGAGCACGATGACGGCGGCACAGGTCAGGCAAATGACCGCACGCTCCCCCCGACTCGGCGAGAGCGCCAACGCCACGACGGCAGTGCCGAGCAATAGCGCAAAGTAGGTCATGGGGACGGGCTTCGCGACGTCATGCAGTCGGGCCATGACGGTGTCAACAGGGTCCGAGAGCAGGTTGTCAATCGGCGCGGTGTTCTGCTCGTTGAGGGCGGCAAGCGCCTCTGTGCTGACCCGCTCGTCCATCATGAACCACTGGCCCGCGAGCTCGGAGAGCTCCTCGTCCCAGCCGACCTCCTCGTAGCGAGCGGGCGCTTCGTCGAACGAGGGGTGCGGGTAGTCCGTATACCCGCTCATCGCGCTGCCGAACGCATTTTTCGCCGTCAAACCGGGCGAAGAGTAGGCAGCCGCATTCACCGTCATGAGCATCAGCGCCGCAGCCCCCGCGCAGAGAAACGGCAACAATGCATGGCGCGCGCCCATGAGCCGCCCGCGCAAACGACCGGAGCCTCGGACCATCAGCGCCGCCACAGTAAGTCCCCAGAAGAAAAACCCGAGGTAACCAGACTGGGCCCGCAGCGCAAAGCCAACTGTTCCCATCACGGAGGACAGAATCGTCGCAGCCTTCAAACTGCTTCCGCCTCCGGCCGGACGGCAGCACGCCCCAACAATGGCTGCAGCAATCAGCAGCGCCGACGTATTGGTGAACTGCAGGCGCCCCACAAAGTAGGCGCTCGCACAAAAGTCCACAAGGCAGAGCAGCACCCACATGAGCGCGGGACGAAGATCGCGCGCCCTCTCCGCCCCAGCCACAAGAAGCGCATGCCCCACCAAGGAGAGCGCGGCGAAAATCGACGCCAGATGGAACACGATCCACCACGGAACCGCCGGCACGGCCAAGTACAAGCTCGAGAAGACCCAGCAGAGCCCGTAGCTGACGAACGGCACCATCGGCAGGGGTTCGGCGGCTACGCCGCCACCGCCCGAGAGAATCTGGATGACGTACGGGTCGTCATTGCTCCCAAAGAACATGGGAACGAGAAAACCCGCCGCCAGCATTGCCACCGCAGCGGCGGCACATGGAGCAAGCCACATATATCTTATACGCAAACTCTTATTGTCACCAAACGCCATGGATCTCCACCCAGTCCCCACCATCTGCGATCTCGATCTAGAAGATATGTAGAGAGCGACTGGGACCTCTCTCTATGAATCGAAGGCCGCGACGGCAGTGCCGTGGGTTAGGCCCGAGTCTCAGGACGTGCCCGCCACAAGTCATGGGAGGTCCCAGCCATGATCTATCGTACCAGCATAGGCCTCGACGTACACGCGCGGTCGGTCGCGGCCGCGGCGCTCGTGCCGGAGACCGGGGAGGTCGTGCAACGCTCGTTCGGCTACGATGCCACCGCGGTCACCGAGTGGGCGGCCGGCCTCCCGCAGCCGGCCCGGGCGGTCTACGAGTCGGGGCCGACCGGCTTCGGCCTCAAGCGCTCGCTCGACGCCCTCGGGCTGCCGTGCGCCGTCGGCGCGGTGAGCAAGATGCTCGGGCCCCCGGGCGACCGGGTGAAAACCGACAAGAGGGACGCCGTCTTCCTCGCCCGGATGCTCGCCATGGGCAACGTCGTGGAGGTCTGGCGCCCGACCCCCGGGCAGGAGGCGGCACGCGACCTCGCCCGCGCCGACGCCCGCGAGGACCTCATGCGCGCGAGGCACCTCATTCCGAAGATGCTGCCGAGGAAGGGGCTCGTCTACCTCGGGAGGAGCGCCTGGATCGGGGCCCACCGCGACTGGCTGCGCTCCGTCGAACTGCCCGACCCGACCGAGCGGCTCGTGATGTCGGAGTACCTCCAGCAGGTCGTCGCCTACGAGCAGCGGCGCGACCGGCTCGACGCCGCGATCGCGGGGCTCGCCGCGTCAGACGCGTGGCACCCCGTCGTCTCCAGGCTCTCCGCCGCGCGCGTCATCTCGACCGTCACCGCCTTCTCCGTCGCTGCCGAGATCGGAGACTTCTCGCGCTTCCCCTCGGCCCCCTCGTTCATGTCCTACCTCGGCCTCGTGCCCTCCGAGGACTCCTCCGGGGACAGGGTCGGGCGCAGGAGGATCACCCGGACGGGCAACGGGCACGCCCGCACCCTGCTCGTGCAGGCCGCGCGGCACCACGCCAGAAGGTGGAGCCCGCCGCTGCCGGCGGAGGTCGCGGCGCGCCGGGGCATCGGGCCCGAGGCCGCGCGCATCGCCGCCGAGGCGAACCGCAGGCTCCATGCGAAGTCGGAGCGGCTGAGGCGCGGGAAGATGGCGCCGGGCAAGGCCAACGTCGCCGTCGCGCGCGAGCTCGCTGGCTTCGTCTGGGTGTCTGAGATAGCCT
>UMHS01009060.1_pt1 | contig 17085 bp, 14 predicted proteins | sample 1965611 | NCBI WGS metagenome assembly UMHS01 (sample SAMEA4836106, study PRJEB28245) | human gut metagenome | biome: gut microbiome; material: fecal sample | place: Denmark | collected 2008
ATAAGATAGGAAAACTTTCATTAGAAGAATATTCTCAATTAAGAAATGAATCTTCTAAAGTTCTAAGAGAAACTCTATTAAGATTAGGATATGATGGCATTCAATATAGAAATTATGGAGAAGGTCAAGGAGAATGGTCTTATGGAGTTATTAAAGAAGGACAAATTTATGGTGCTGAGACTGGAGAACTCTTAAGAAAGACTGATAATTCTTACACCAAATGGAATCAAGAGAAAGAACTTAATTGGTTAAAAGAGAATTTGCCTCAGCTATCTGAGAATGATCTTGTTAAGATTCATAAAGGTCTTATTAATATAGGAAGTTTAACTGCATGGGGAAGATTTAAAGATGGTATTATTGAAATATCAGATCAAGCTGCAGAGGGTACTGCATATCATGAAGCTTTCCATGCTGTGTTTAATATGTTTTTAACTGAATCTGAAGCAAATGCTCTTTTAAATAAAGCTAGAAAGAAATTTAATTTAGAAGGCAAATCAGATGTTGCAGTTGAAGAACACTTGGCAGATCAATTTAGAGAATATGTAAATGATAATGCTAAGACTAAATCTATCCTAGATAAGATTAGTGATTTTTTTAAGAATATCTACCATATTATAAAAAATAAATTACATCTCAATCCTAGTATTGAGCAAGTATTCTATGATATTAATAGAGGTAGATATGCACATTATAAAGTAAAAGGCAATAAGTTAGTAGAAAGAACTTGGCTTTCAAATATTACTCCTTCTGTCTATAAGAGAAGAGTAAATATGTTAGTTGATGCTTTTGAAGATCTTATTGATAACTTAGTTACAGATTATCCTAATCTTAGTAGAACAGAAGTTATTAAACAGAATAGTATTGAAGATTATATCTTAGCTATTCATGATCAATTCTATGATGCAGTTCATAGTTCAGATCCTGTATATACTACTCCTGAAAGTAGAGATGCAGTAGATCTTATGTTAGATGAATTGCTTACATTTGATGCTGAAGGAAATCCTATTTTTGGACAATTAACTCTTGATGTTCTTAAAGAAATATCTACACTTGAAGGAGTTACATTTAAAGCTAGACAAATTGTTGATGCTGATATGAATGTACAAGATCAAGCAGAAGACTTTATGAATGATGAAGATACTGTAAAACAAGAAGGATGGCAAATAGATCAATCAACTGTGGCAGCAATAACTAAGTTAAGACAAAGTACTAGAAATATAATTAGGAGAATTCCTAAAGTAAGACCTGATGGAACTTTAGTAGCTCCTGATGATTTAGGATACCAACCATATATGAGTTCAACAGAAGTGTTTGCAACATTATTAGGAAGACTTTCTAATATGTCTAGACCTTCAGATCTCTTAACTTCACTAGAAGCTATGAGAACTAATTTCCCATGGGTTGCTCCTATTATAGATAAAATAAATTCAGATCCTAAGATTAAGACTGACTTCTACAATTCATTTAGAAGTGATGCTGTAGAATATATGTTAGTACAATCTCAAGATGATGGTACTATGAGAGTATTCCCTGGTAATGCTCTTAATAAAGGAGATGAAGTAACTAAAACATGGTCTTCTAATCTAGCAATGGCAGATAAGACCAAAGCAGAATTATTATCTGATATTGAGAATAGTCTTAAGAAAATAATAGAACTTAAAACTAAATTCTCTTCTAATCAATTCAGATTAGGAACACTTAAGACTTGGATTAATAATTGGAAGAGTGGTCCATTTGTAAATGCTGATCTTAAGAGATACACTAAAGAACTAGCAGAAGCTTCTCATGTATTAGGTTTTGATTTTACACCTGATGAATTATATAAAATATTCTCTTCAAGTTTTGTAAAACAAGAATTTAATAAAACTACTCTAAGACCTCTTGATGAAGTAATGATTAACTTGTTTAAAGTGTTCAATGCATCTAAACAAATTCTTAGTAAAGAAGACTTTAAAGATAGACAAAACTTATATGCAGAATTAGAATTACTTCCTGTTAAGAGAGCAATTACTGAATTAGGGAGAAGAGCTGCAAGTGTAAGATCAGATTTATATGAATCTTCTTTAAGAGAAGATGGTAAGACTTATTCAACTAATGTTACTCCATCATTTATTGGTAAATTATTTAAGAGACTTACAAATCATGATGATCTAAGTCAATTTGAAACATTTAAGAAAAGTTTCTTCTATACTAATAATAAAGGTGAATTTACTCATCCTTGGTTAAAAGAGTTATATAGAGCTGCTAAAAATCCTTTTAGTACTATAGAAACTAGAGTTTCAACATTCTTACATAAAGATAAAGTTAAATATACAGAATTAAGTAAACCTGATTTTCTTGGTTCTAAGATTAACTTATGGTATAATAATGGAGCTCAAATGTATAGTTACTATATGACTCCTATTCCTTCTGATGGTTCTTCTATGCCTGTTATAAGATTTAGAAAATATGCAATTGAAGATTGCATGGATGGTCTTGTAGCATTAGCTAAGAGTGAAATCAATAGAATTGAAGTTGTTAAGAAAAGACAAGCTCTTATAAAAGAAGGTAAGATTCATGAGATTATTAACTTTGACAGAAGAGGAGACAAATTCTTGATGTTCCCATTCTTAAATAAATATAATATCAATGATCTTAAGAGCTCTGAAGAAGACTTAAGAAATTATATTGAACAAGCTGTTGAAGAAGGTTTTGAAGCATTTAAGAAAGATCCTAACTTAGATCCTACTAAGTATGATAAGAGAATTGCTGAAAGTACTTTAAAACAGTTCTATTATAATGATCTTATGGCTCAAATGAGTATTCTTACATTAACATCTGTAGACCTAGCTTTCTATAAGAGTGATATTGACTTCTTTAAGAGAAATAAACAGATTATGTCTCCTGGCCACTATGGTGATTGGGAATCATTAGGAATTCCAGAGAAGTTCACTGCAATAAGATTAAAAGATAATGAGATTCCTTCTCTTGTAGGAGAACAATATTATACTAATCTTAGAGCTAATGGTGTAAGTGTTGCAGAAGCTATGACTATTGCAGCTAAATTTGGTTATAGTAATGCAACAGATTCTGAAGGTAAAAGAATAGTTAAACTGCCTAATGGTAAAACTATTAAGAGTGGTCTTAATAATAGTACTGATGGTCAGACATTCATAACTCTAGATAGATACAGAAATATTGCTAGAATGAACTCTAAATGGGATGATTCTAAAGAAGCTTCTTATCAGAGAATTAAGAATGGTACTTATAATATGGAAGATATTTTAACATTCTCATTACAGCCTATTAAGCCTTATATGTATGCACCTCATACTATAGATGCTAATGTAGACTATAATGGAGGAAGAACTTCAATATATCAACCATTACAAAATAAAAACTCTGAAGCAGTTCTTATTCCTCAAATGTTAAAAGGTAATAAACTTTTAACTGCATTAGCAGAAGGCATGGAAGCAAATGGTATTGATGCTGTTTACTTTGAATCTGCTGTTAAAGAAGGAATAGAATTAAATACTTCAGAAGAGATTAAAGAAAAACAAAGAGCTAAAGGAGAACAAGTATTACCTGATGCTATTCTTAAGTTTAATGGAGATCCTAATGAACTGAAAAATGTAGTTAAATATGAATTAAGTAATGATGACTACATGTATCAAATGGACACTCCAGAACACTTTAAAGATGCATTACAATTACTTGGTTCTCAATTTAGAAAACATATTATTGCAAACTTAGGACAAGATGCTAAGTTTAATCTTAATGGTGTAGAATACAATGGACTTGAGATTGCAGATCTATTTGATAAAATCTTAGCATGGAACTATGACAAGAATTTTAGGAAAGTTCAAGATAAAATAGGTTCTATTGAAGGTCTAGCACAAGAATTACAGAACTCAGTAATGCAAAGAAAGTTTGCTGAGAATACTGTAGAAGCTGTACAATTAATGAATTGGAAAGGACAGAAAGTATTTAAATTACCTTTATACTTCCCAATACAATCTAACAGAATATTCCAAATGATTTCATCTATCTTTAGAAATAATATTGTTAGAAGTAAAATTAATGGTGGAGCTTTATATCAAGTGTCTTCTTATGGATTTGATGATAGACTTAAAGTTCATATGAAAGATGGTCATATTGAGTATGTTGATGCTATTGTTCCATATATGTATGGTAAACATCTAGCTAAATATGCTAATGCAGATGGAATGATTAATACATCTAAAATAGAAGATAAAGAGCTTCTTAAAATGATATGTTATAGAATTCCTACTGAAGACAAATATTCATCTTTCCCATTAAGAATTGTAGGATTTAGTTCACCTGCAGAAGGTGGTATTATTAAATTACCTGTAGATACTGTAACTATTGCAGGATTTGATTTTGATAAACTATATGTCAAAGTAAAACTTTGTTAATTGCTGGAAGTCCCTTAGAGCTGCTTTAACTACAACATAACTTGAAAAGGTAAGTGTGAAAGTTTGAAAATAAAGCAGATTGGGTAATCAGCAGCCAAGTTCCTTAAAAGGAAAAGGCTCAGAGGCTAAAACTCATAATATAAACTTCCTATATGGATAGTAAAATTAAATTGTATGAAAACAAAAATAAATAAAGAATCAAGAAATCTATTAATAGCAATGCTATTAGGAGATGGAACTATTAGTTCTAACTATGTATTCAAAATGGCACATTCTGAACATCAAAAAGAATATTTAGAATGGAAAATAAAAGAATTAAATGAACATGGTCTTAGAAACAATGGGCTTAAAACATATGTTAGTACTAATGGTTATAATAAAGATAAAATAGTATATTATACTCAATTGTCTATTATACCATTTATTAAGACTCTAAGAAGAGTTTTTTATAAACCATATAAAAGATTTGACAACAGAAGAATGTTGAATAGACTTGATGCAAAAGGAATTGCAATATGGTATATGGATGATGGACATATTAATCTAAAAAAATATAAAGGTAAAGTAAGTGGCTTTTATATTAAAATTAGCACTTGTCTTCCTAAAGAACAAGTTCAAGTGATAATAGACTATTTTAAAGAAGAATGGAATATTTCATTTTACATGTTTCATGAAGGAAAAAGAGAAGATAGTTATTCTATTTGTTGTGGAACTACAGAAGGAAAGAAATTTATAAATATAGTTTCTCCTTATATAAATGAAATACCTTCTATGAGATACAAAATACAATTTAATAAGAGTCAAGATGAAAATCTTGAGTAACAACTTAGGTTGTGAAATGCAAAGCAACAATAATTATATTGTTGAAGATATAGTCCACACTCTAATGAAAGTTAGAGATATATGTGATAGATAAGTTGTATTTTATGAATTATGCAACTAAATATACTCCTGGCTCTTATGACTTAGGAAAAATTAGATCTTTTTTAGTTAATAGTGGTTATCTTAATGATAGATTTACTACTGGTGATTATAAATCAGAACTAGAATACTTAAGAAATCTTTTAGAGTCTTATGATGAAGGAAATAAATTAAGTGAGGAAGAGACTAAAGCAATGTCTGAAGTTTTTAAACTCTTAAAAGAATATCCTCAATTAATTAAACAAGATTCTAAATTAGAAAAGATTAAATATGATTATAATAAAGCTCCTAAAGATCAATCTGTAGAAGCAAGTAACAATGCTTTAATTGATATTGCTTACTCTATCTTAACATCTAATGATGCTTTTAAGACTATGGTAAGTGGAGCTAATACAGAGATGTTCTCTAGAGTTATTGATACATTAGCAACTGTTGAAGGTAATAATGCTAATAGTTCAGATAGATTATTTGATGCTTCTTATATGACTAATACTCACTATGAGTATATGGCAGGTAAAGCATTAACTGGTGTATTTGCTTCTAATAGTGCTAATCATTCAATGTTGCAATTCTATGATGTCAACTTTAAGAGTTCTCCTATCTATTTGGATGGTAAAGGAGCTCAGAGAATTAGTCCTGTTAAGACTCTTGATGGTAATCAGAATGTAACTAATGTATTAGGATCATTCTTAGCAACAGTAGTAGATAATGCTAAGACTTTGACAGCTTCTAAAGTTAATTTGAATCTATTTACTGCTAGTACTTATACCTTATTATTAAGACTTGGACATAATCCTGAAACAGTGATGTATTTTATGTCTCAGCCTTCATTAAAACAATTATCTGATAGAGTATTAGCATCTGGAGATTTATTTAACTTTGATTCTATCTTAAATAATCTTATTACAGAATATGAGAATTCTCTTGATAAGAAACTTTTAGAAGATGTAAATAAAGGTAGAATTAAATTCTATTTCAATCAAGGAGATTTAATTACAGCAATTAATGACTATTATAAAGGAACTAATCCCCAAATAGAAAATGCTAAACAAATCTTAGTATTGAAAGCATTTAAGAATCTTATTACTCCTTCTACTACCTTAAGACAAATTAACTCAGCAATGAGATCTGAAACTTATGGTTCTGCTCCTACATATGGAGATATGGAATCTCAAAGAATGAAATTTTTAAAGTTGAAGGCTAAACAAAGTGTTGAAGGACTTGATGATGTCTTAATATGGATGCCAAGAGGTGAGAAGTATGAAGAATTTATGGATAGTCCTATCACTAAGAAATCATTTGTTGCAGCTAATACAAATGGTGTAGTTGAGTATATGAGATATACTGATAGACTATCCCCATTTAATAAAGGTAACTTTAACTTTATTAAGAATACTGTAGCTAATGGAATTAAAGAGGATCTTAATGGATCAGATATTGATGCCATTAATGAGATGGTAATGAACTATTTTACTAAACAATTAGACTTCTTTAAATTCAATGAAAAACAGACTAAAGCATGGATCTATGAATATCCTAAGAGATTCTCTAAGATAGTTGAAAATGATCCTTATCTTAAGAATGTTAATGAATTTACTAAGAGATTGTCAGTTCAAACATTACCTCAAAGAACTCTTAATGGTAGAGAAAGATTACAGATTATTAAATACAGTGGATCTAGATTTGACAATGAAGTTGCAAAAGATGAATCAATCAGAGCCTATGAATATTTATGGAGAACTCCTAAATACACTAAGTTAGCTGAAGATTTATTGAAATACAACTTTGTTCTTAATGGTTGGGGATTAAATAACAATAGCTTCAATCATGTTATTCCAATCTCTATGATCAATAATATTCCTGGCTTTAATGAATTGTTTAGAGAACAAATCTTTACTTCAGATTTATTAGTAAATGAATCTCTAGCTGATGATTTCTTCTTAAATAACTATAGAGATAATAGACTTGTTCCTGAATTTACTAAAGAAACAAGTGGTGTTAAATTTATAGGAAATAAAGATCATACAGGATTAGAAGTAGAAAAGTTCTCTGATATGACAATTTATGAAATTGGTGAAGATTATGATAATCCATATAGATTCTTAAAGTTTAATAATAATGGTAAAATAGAATTGTATAAACATACAGGACAAACTCAAACTGAATACACTTATACTAGAGTTGGTGCTTTAGGAACAGGTCAGATATTTGAATTTAGTTCTGGTGAGTCTATATTTGCTTCTAATAATCTTTCTTCTAAGACTCAAAGTAAAGTTTCTACAGATGCACTTCTTAAAGCTCATGATACTGCTGCTGAAATAGAATTATCTAAACATTCAGATAATTCTACAATTGAAGTACAAAAGATTGATAGTCTTAATGAATCTTTACAAGAAGTATTCAGTTTAGATCAATTTAAGAAAGTTGCAGAACAAATTAAAAATCATTGTAAAGGTAAATAACATAATGGGGGTGAGATAATATCAATCCCCCTATAATTTTTAAAATATGAAAATTTGTCCAAATTTAAGTAATCCACAAGTTAAAGAAGACTTTGAAACTCTAGTAACAATATTTGGAGAAAATGAAGCCTATTATCTTTGGAATAAAAATGGAGGATATTTTTTAGACAAGACATCTGAAGGAGATCTTAATACTATTTATACTACTGCTTATGAAAATTACAATAATAAAGAATATGCTTTAAAGGTTGCAGCTTTAGAACTTCTTAAAGGAGAATATCAAATTGAAGATATTAAACCTACAAAGACAACAACTACTATTGAACTAGGGAAACAAGTTCTAAACAATATCTTAGAAGGATATGGAATGAATAGTAAAGGTCAATTTAAATTAGAAGAAGATCAAGCTATTAGTCTTAATGATGCTATTCATGCTGCAGGATTAAAAGATGTTAATGTTGTATCTATAGGAAACAAATATCAATTATATGATAATAGTCTTAATAAATATGTTCTTCCTAAAGATATTAAAAATAATCCTAAATATATATTATCTGCATCAGATTTACAGTCTTCAGTTAAGACTAGAATCTTAGAAGAATTAAAAAAACTAGGGGTAAAGGTTGATGTTATAGATTCTTTAAATTCTCAATATGGAATAGATGCTGTAGCAGTTGCAGATATTGCAAGTAAAGCAATTAAGTTTGCTAATAATGAAATTCCTTTTGAAGCATTAGGGGAAGAAGGAGCTCACTTCTTTGTTGAAGCAATGAATGATACTCCATTTATTAATAGATTAATGAATCTTGTAAAACAAAATGAGGCTTATAAGTCTATTTTAGGAGATGATTATAGTACTTATAGTCAAGTCTATAGAAACAATGAAGATATGTTAGCAAAAGAGGCCATAGGAAAGCTTCTAGGGCAATATCTCACTGATCCTAATACTCTTACTTATAAGCCAGCTAAAAGTCTCTTAGAAAGGCTCTGGATGGCCTTAAAATCAGTATTTGCTTCTAAGAATACACAAGATCTTGATAGACTATTAAATTCAGAATTGCAACAGTTTGCTCATGATATTTTAATGGGTAAAGCTACTAAAATGTCTAAAAAATCTCTATGGAAGTCATCTTCAGATAAACTATTTAGAATCTCTAATAAAGCCTCTAAGTTAGAAGAAGTAATGAAAAAGATGATTGAGACAGAAGGACTAAGATTAAAAATCTTTGAATCTTCTGCTTTTACTAACATTCAAACTATAGAGAATCAAAAGAATATTATTGCAGACTTAGTTGGAGCATTAGAAAAAGGAACTGTTAAAGAAAGAATTGCATCTTATATTTCAAATTCCACTTACATTATTAAAGAAATGACTGATATGTTAGCTAGAGAAGAGGAGTTACAATCTAAGAACTCTATTTCTAAATCAGCTCATGTTGCTAGAAGAATGAAGTCATTTATGAATTCTGTAAGACCTATTGTAAATGAAATGCAGACTTATATTAAAGAAGACAATAGTGATCCTGAATTTAATAAAGAACTAAGTACTACCATTAATGAATTCTTAGCAGAAGCTAATTATGTGAATAATGAACTTCAATATAAGATGTTTAATATCTTTGCTAAGTTTATTGGAATGAATTTTGATAAATTTGCTGATGTAGAAAATCCATTTGGTGAGAAATTAACTAAAGAACAAGTTATTGAAAAGATTGTTATGGCAGATAAAGATAATAACTGGTTTAATAGATATATCTCTGCAGCTAGTGATAATCCAGATATTGTTATTAACCTAGTAAGTATGTCTCTTAAGAATTCAGAACATGATGTAAGAATGAAAACTCAAAATGCTGAATATAGATTAAGAAATGCTTATATGAAGTTAAGAGATGCTGGAATTACAGATCTTACAGTATTCTTAGAAAAAGATTCAGAAGGCAATTATACTCAAAACTTCATTTCAGAATGGGACTATTCAGGATATGAAAAAGCTAGAGAAGAATTCTTAAAAGAACTGTGGAGTAAATTTCCTCAGAATCCTTATGAAAGAAATAAAGCTTTTGCTGCAGATCCTTCTCTTGAAAAAGAATGGTCTAGTATGTGGGCTGATTTCAATATGAAATGGGTTGAAAGAGTTAAAGGATGGGAAAATATTATGATGCAAAAGAAAAATTCTCTTCCTAAATCTGAATATCTAAGATGGAAAGCTAAGAATATTAGAGAGTTTATGGATGCTAAAGGAAATGTTCATTTTTCTCCTAGTGTTTATGGAGAATTAGCACATCCTAAAGTTAAGAGTAAAGCTTTTAAAGAACTTAAAAAAGATCCTGCTAAACTAGAATTCTATAATACTCTTAATGGTCTTATGCAAGAAGCTCTAGAAATGCTTCCACATAATATTAGAGGAGTTACACCAAATATGGCTCCTAGAACAAGAGCTACATTTAATGAAAGATTAACTCAAGAAGGTCTTAAAGGAGCATTTAAAGGTGAAGATTTCTTATCATCTATTGAAATTAGAGCTGATGAAGATCAATTTGGTAATCAATATCAAGAATCATTACAAGACTTTGAAGGTAATACAGTACAATTCTTACCTATATATTATACTGCTAAGATTAAGAATGCTACATTCTCTACAGATGTCTTAGGATCAGTATTACAATTCTATAATATGGCTTCTAATTATAATATTAAATCTAAAATGATTGATATATTAGAAGTAGGTAAAGATGTATTATCAGAAAGACTTGTTAAGATTGGTAATAATGGATTAGAAAGTAAAGTTTCTATTCCTATCTTAGGAAATCTTGTACAAAGAAGAAATAAAGAGAAAGCTGAAGCTTTATTCAAAGGATATAAGACTCTTATTAATAAAGGTCTATATGGTGAGTATCAAGAGAAAGAAGGTTCATTTAGAGTATATCTTCCATTCTATGGTGAAGTTAATGTAGATAGAGCTAAATTAGCTAACTTAGGAAGAGATGCTGTTACATATATGATGTTGGCTGGTTCTCCTTTTGTAGGACTTGCTAACCAATTTACTGGAGAATTAACTATTCTTAATGAAGCTGCTTCTAAGAGATTCTTTACAGCTAAAGACAGAGCATTTGCATCTAAAGAAATCTTAAAACTCATGCCTGAGTTTATGAAAGAAGTTGGAGATATAACTCCTGACTCTAAATTATGGTATATGATGTCTTATTTTAATGTTTTAGGAGAATATGATCAACATATGCAAAATGTTAAGTCTAATGTGAAGAATAAATTTATGAGGGCTCTTACAGGAGATTCTTTAATGGCATTTATATCTTCTGGTGACTTTATGAATAAATTAACAGTTAGTATTGCTCTTATGCATCATACTAAAGTTCTTAATGCTGAAGGAAAAGAAGTGACATTATATGATCAATTTGAAGTAAAAGATGGCATTCCTGGTCTTAAAGAAGGTACTAAGAATCTAGATGGAACAACTTATACTAAAGAAGATCTTAAAGCATTCTTTAATAGACAAAGTAAACTAAATGCTCAACTATTTGGTATGGTTGACAATATAGATAGAGCTCCTGCTCAAACTAAAGCTATTGGTAGAATGTTATTAATCTTTAGAACATTTATGGGTCCTAACTTAAATAGAAGATTTTCTAAGAATAAATTAGATACTTCATTAGGAGTCTATACTGAAGGTTATTATAATACATTTGGTAAATTCTTAAAGACAATAGCTAAAGATGCTGCTCATGCTAGATTTAGTATTCTAACTAATTGGAATAATCTTACTGAAGGTCAGAAACAAAATATGGCAATAGCTTTAACTGAAATGGCTTCTATGGCTGTTATGGCTACTTTAGTATTTATCTTAGGAGCATTAGCAAAAAGTGCTGGTGATGATGAAGAAAAAAGACTTAGAGCACTACAGTTAATGATTGCTAGAACTAATTCAGAAATTGTTGCATTATCTCCATTTGGTCTATTAGGAGAGACAACTAGAATATTTCAATCTCCTACTGCTTTAATGGGACTTGTAGATAGAGTCACAGATATTCTAAATATCACTAATTTATTTGAAACATATGAATCAGGTACATTTGAAGGCTATAATAAAGGTCTTATTAAAATGCTAAGATTGATTCCAGGTAACAGATTGGTATTTGACTTCTTAACAGTAGAAGACAAATTAAAGTTCTATGGATTAGATTAATTAAAAAAACTAGGGGGAAGACTTGTGATCTTCTCCCTTTTATTTTTTAAAATACTCTATTTATCATAGCACTTCCTACTACTCCAGCTTCTGGAGCTGAATAAGTATAAGTTCTATATGCTGCATTAAGACTATTAAATTGTGCCCAATTTAAAGAATCTACTAATGTATACCATTGTGAATATTTATCATTATCTTTATTGGTTAAGTTTATAATAGATTGTTCTATACTATGAACTTCATAATTAGGACTAATCTTCTTTCCCTCATCAATAAGCATATCTTTTAAATCACCTGCAATATCCTTACAAATATAGAAAAGCTTTTCTAAATCTTCATTATTATCTATTACATAATCAAAATGTTTATCTGCTATATTAACAGCTTGGTTTTCAGAATCATGACTGTCTTTCTCTCCATTAGGATTTCTAATTTTTATAAAAATAAAACCTTTATCTTTTAAAGCTTCAAATTCATTATTAAACCTACAATCAGGAACTATTATTACATTTTGATTTATCTGTTTAAAAAGTTGTTTGATAAAGAAATCTTCACCAAATCCTTTCTTAAATTTTTCAGATTCTAATTGCATAATAGTTCTTATGCTAGCATAATTTTTTATATCATCTCCAGGTTGAAAGGGCTTTATATCCATTCCTCTATAACTAACTCCATTAAGACATCTTACAATTTTTTGCACATCATAATCTTTTCTATAAAAAATATTATTTTTGTAGGGATATTCAAAATGTTCTCTAGGAATCTTGTATATAAAAGATAGAAAGTCTTTTAGAGAGTCTGCAAATCTAATAATAGAAATATCAGAGTTATTACTCATTTTCATGATATTTCTAAAAATATAATTCTTATCCTCTTTTTTATTATCATCTGAAAGAGTAGAAACATCTATTCCTCCTAACATAAAATATCTAATAAAAGAAGCTGTTGTATCTTTCCCACTTCCTTTCCTTCCCACTATAGCAATCTTCATAATATTTTATTTTATATAAACTGTTTTATTTTCTCTGCAATTTCTCTAATTTGAGGATGAGCATCTTTTGCTGTTCTAAGATCTAAGAAATGTTTCCATTTATATCTAGGAGCACTCATAATAATGTCAGTCTTATGTCCAAGATTTAATACAGATCTAGCTATTTCAGGAGTTTCTCCTAATCTAATTAATAGTTTATAAAAGAAAGTACTGAACTTACAAGCTAAAGTGTATATCCATTTATTTTTTCTTCTACCTTGCCATTCAATGAAGCTAATTCCTCTCCTTTTAAGATAATTAATAAATCTTGTACTTTCAATAGTAAAACTATTCCATCTATGTCTTAAGAGACTTCTTTCTTGACCATGATCTGTAATAATTCTAAAGGTAATTCTCTTATAAGGATCATCATCTTTAGGAGTGAAATATTTAACTGTAGAGTCATCTTTTAAGATTCTCTCTAATAGATCTGGATCATTCTCAGCAATAACTCTTAGATTAGTATAGATATACCAAAGGTTACCTTCTTTTCTCATATCAGTGTATGGATTATCTATAAAATATTTATAGTGATTATACACATAATTTTGAGTATAGACAAGATAAACCCCTGTATGTTCTAGAACTGAAGTGTGTCCTCTCTTAATAACTTTCCTAATTAAGACTTGTGGGGGCCTTTGAAACATAGACCCCTCACTTTTATAGCAATTCCTAATACATAATTCTGTAAAAACTAATGGATTACTTTCACTCATTAGTATACAGTCTTGTTTTGTAAACTCCATTTATTTAATCTTTTTAGATGCTATATACTGTAATAAAGCTGGTATCTTAGAGTCATCTTCATAACAATTGCATTCATTAGGAAGATTTCTAAAATATCTTTCATTCATTCTGCATAATTGAATTATAATAGCTTGTCCTTCTCTTAGTTCAGGATGAAATCTTTTTAATTCTTGAGCTTTCTTCAGTAGTTTTAAACCAAATTTTCTAGTGTTCATAACTTCTAACTTTTGAAATAATTTCTTCTAAACTAATAGGAGTGTAGCCTATTCTTTCAGCACTTATACAGAAAGTGTTCTCTGTAAAATCTCTAAATCTATCATCTCCATGTACATGTCCATATATATTAAGATATGGAGAATTATTTTCTAGATACATAGGCTCATGAGAAATTATAATAAACTTCTCTATGATGATAGGATATTTAGAAACCTCTGGGAATTGAGATTTCCAAAATGAATATGAATGACCCCAATCATGATTCCCATAGATCATTGTAATATTACCATTTAATTGGTTTATAATAGCTTCTGTAACTATTTTATTTCCAAATGAAATATCTCCTGCTAAGAACACTTTATCTTGTTTCTTAACAACAGCATTCCAATTTTCAATAATTACATCATTCATTTCATAAACATCTTTAAATGGTCTATTTTCATATCCTATTATGTTCTTATGATAGAAGTGAGGATCAGCAAATAAAAATGTTCTACTGTAGTCCATTCAATTTATTAAATTCTTCAGTTAATATTTTTTCTGACAATGAATCTATGAGATCTTTATATTCTAACATATCTAAATCATCATTTTTCTCTAAAATTTGAGCTACTACTACTTTACTTAAAATAGAGGAATTTATGTCAAATAAATGATATTTATTGTAAATTTTTCTAGCAAGACAAGTTTTAAAATTTTTAATTAAAGCTTGCCTACCATAAGAAGATAGACCATCTGTTAGATCTTCTAAAATTTTTCCTGCCTCATCAAGAACAGCTAATTGTTTATTATAATCTTCAGAATGCTCTTCTATATATTCTTCATAAAGTCCTTTTTGTAATCTACAAATAGAAGAACTCATTTTAGAATAAGCCCATTCAGTAAGAATTTTTTGTCTTTCTTTTATTGTCATAATTATTTACCTGTATGTCCAAATCCACCTTCACCTCTCTCAGTATCAGATAAATCTTCTACTTCTTCAAATTCTGCTTGTTCAGCTACTTGAATTTTAAGTTGAGCAATTCTATCACCATTATGAACCACTACTACTTCTTTTCCTAAATTAGTAACAATAATACCAAGCTCACCTCTATAATCAGCATCAATTGTTCCTTCAATTACAAATAGTCCTTCTTTAAATGATAATCCAGATCTATTTCTAATTTTAGCTTCATAACCTTTAGGTAATTCTAAAAATACACCTGTAGGAATAATAACTCTGTCTCCAGGAGCAATATTAATTTTATCTAAAACCACTTTTTCTAATTTCTCATCATAGTAGTCTGATATTCTCTTAAAGACATATTCTCTATTAGGAATGTATTTAAATTCTTCTTTAGGAGTATGTTTAAAATAAGCTGATAAATCTGCACAAGCTGCATCTATTGTTTTATATTGAGGAGTTTTTACCTCCTCATTTAGTTTCTTAATTTTAACTTTCATCAAATCTCAATCTTTTTAAATTTACCACATTTCTTACAACAATACAATAAAATAAATCTTACAGGAAGATTTTCTTCATTATCATCTTTGTAAACATTTATTCTTCTAACTTGTTCCCATTCATGACAACAACATAGTTTCTTAAATAGATTTTTAATCATATTTTTCTTAAATATTGATGTATGTGGTTTATTTGAGAAGCTTGATATATTGCATCACTAAGAGCATTATGAGCTTTCTCATTCTCAAATTTAAAACATGGAACATAAGGCAAAAGTTCATCTATAAAAGTTCTAGCATCTCTTATTTCCTTTCCATCCCAAGGACATTCTAGATTACTCATTTTATATTTATGCTCTAGAATATTTGTGTCTATTTTACCTCTACTCCAAATTCTAACTGTTTGATTTTGTTTGATAGAATGAATGAATTGAGATAATAAAGTAAGAGCACATTCTATAGGTTGACCTGTCTCTTGGAATACTGCTCTAGCTTCATCAGACTGTTGCATCCACCATCTTAATGTACTAACATTAACATATGGAAGAGTGTCTAAAGAAACAACTTGATAGAAGTCTCTTCCTAAAGAATTCTCTTCAGGATCAAATTCAATTGCTCCAATACTAACTATATCAGAATGAAACTCTAATCCAAGAGTCTCAATATCTATCATAATATGTTTCATTTCTTTTTGTATAAATTTACTATATTGATAACATCTTCTGTATTTACTACATCTCCATCACCATTATAGTCCCATGCTAAGCATAGGACTTGAAAGATGATGTCTTCTAATATACTGTTAAATTCAATTTTATCCATTAGTGTGTCCAATATTTTGTTATATTAGGTTCTGCTTTAACTGGAACTACATCTATAAACACTCTACCTGCTCTTTCCATACAATCTTTAAGAGCTTCAGCTACTTTATCTGCAATATCTTCAGGACATTCTATTAAATATTCCAATTATCTTACAAGTATGTCAGTTCACACATACTTTCTTACACTTTCATGTAAGTTGGGACTATATCTTATAAAGAAATCTTTCTTAACATTGCTGATAAGGTTCTATTAGAAAGTTCTTTATCTGTGCTTTTCAACTCCCCTTGGAGCTTACTCCATCTCTGGATAGTCTCTGAACTCCAAATCTTATAATTGAAGCAATCTACATAGTATTTTAATAGAATATTAGATATTTCATAAGCACCTTCAAATTTACTTACAGTTAAATACCAAAATACTCTACCATCTTTCTTTCTTTCTGGAAGAACTTTAGCTTTAATATCATATTTCCTAAAATATGGAACAAATAAATCTTCATTTATTTCTCTAGAAAAAGCATGAGTATTAAGATTATAGAATAATTTACTTTTATGTAAAGATCCATCATCATAAAACCACAATGCTACTCCTAACTCATCCATTAGATTTAAGCATTCTTCTAAACTAAGATTTCTTATTTTAGTTATCTCAGAATTCTTATGAGTTCCCATACAATAGATAGGTTTTTTAGCAAAGCCATTTTCTTCTACTCTATGGATTTCACAAGCTAAGTCTCCCAATAATTCTTTTTTATATTCTAAATATTCCTTATGAATACAATTAGTTACATAATTAGAATTACTATTAACATTAACAGGTTTAGTTA
>UMHS01052207.1_pt1 | contig 17003 bp, 16 predicted proteins | sample 1965611 | NCBI WGS metagenome assembly UMHS01 (sample SAMEA4836106, study PRJEB28245) | human gut metagenome | biome: gut microbiome; material: fecal sample | place: Denmark | collected 2008
CAAACGACAGACAAGCGAACGACTCCGATGAAAGGCATTCTGCGAAGGCTCCAGGGACATCCCCGCATCGGGGAGGCGACGGCCTACCCGATTCTGTTCACGATCGGCTTCTGCCATCTGCTCAACGACATGATCCAGTCGGTCATTCCGGCCATGTACCCGGTTCTCAAGGAGAGCTACGGATTCACCTTCGCCCAGATAGGGCTCATCACGCTGGTGTTCCAGCTCACCTCCTCGATCTTCCAGCCCTTCGTGGGGGCGTACGCCGACCGCCACCCGCAGCCCTATTCGCTCTCGATGGGCATGTGTCTCTCGCTGGCCGGGCTGCTGGATCTGGCCTTCTCCACGCGATACGCGGCGATCCTGCTGACGGTGGCCCTGATCGGCGGCGGCTCGTCGGTCTTCCATCCCGAAGCCTCGCGCGTGGCACAGATGGCCTCGGGCGGGCGGAAGAGCCTGGCGCAGTCCATCTTCCAGGTGGGAGGCAACGGCGGAAGCGCCGTCGGGCCGCTGCTGGCGGCGCTGGTCATCCTCCCCTACGGACAGCACGCGGTGGGATGGTTCGCGGCGGCGGCCCTCGCCGCCTCGCTCATCCTGGTCCGCGTGGGCGCCTGGTACAGCCTGATGCTCGACCGCACGCGGCATCTCCGGCAAACCCTGCGGAAAACGGGCTGCGGACTCTCCGCCCGGCAGACACGCCGGGCGCTGGCGATCCTCGTGACGATGCTCTTCTCGAAGTACTTCTTCACGGCGTGCATGACCAGCTACTTCACCTTCTTCCTGATCGAAAAGTTCGGCATCTCCGTCCGGCAGTCGCAGTTCTGCCTCTTCGCCTTCCTCGCGGCTTTCGCCACGGGGACGCTGCTCGGCGGATTCCTCGGCGACCGCTACGGACGGAAGTACGTCATCCTCTTCTCCATCCTCGGCGCGGCGCCCTTCACCCTCGCGCTCCCCTACCTCGGTCTGGGCTGGACCGTGGCGACGGCCGTGGCCAGCGGCCTGATCATCGCCTCGGCCTTCTCCGCCATCCTGGTCTATGCCACCGAGCTCAAGCCGGACAAGGTCGGAATGATCTCGGGCGTCTTTTTCGGACTGATGTTCGGGCTGGGCGGCATCGGCTCGGCCTTCTTCGGCTGGCTGGCCGACCGGACGAGCATCGGGTTCGTCTTCCGGATCAGCTCCCTGCTGCCCCTGCTGGGCATCATCGCCGTCCGTCTTCCCGACTTGCAGTCCGGGAAGAAGAAAAAGTAGTCCCGCCGCAGGCGCTCCGGGAGGGGGGGGGCATTTATTTTCCCGGTCCGTGCGGCCGATCCGAAAGTTATTCGTACCTTTGTCCGGGAACCGGCATACCGCGCGGAGACGCCGTACGGATACCCGGTTCCGCAATCCTCCGGCCCCGGGAAGGCCCGACCGTTCCGGCCGCCGGAACCGCAAGAAAACGGAAAACCATGTACGAAGAACTCAGAACAACCGTAGAGAAGGCGTGGGAGGAGCGCGAACGGCTCCGCGACGCAGCGACGCAGCAGGCCGTGCGCGACGTGATCGGGCTCGTGGACAAGGGCCTCCTGCGGACGGCCGAGCCGGTCGATCCCGAGAAGAGCGAATGGCGGGGGAACGAATGGGTCAAGAAGGCCGTGATCCTCTACTTCCCGATGCAGCCCATGCGCCGCATGGAGGCCGGGGAGCTGGAGTGGTACGACAAGATGGAACTCAAGCACGGCTACGAGGAGCTGGGCGTGCGCGCCGTGCCGCATGCCGTGGCGCGCTACGGAGCCTACATCGCCCCGGGAGCGATCCTCATGCCTTCCTATGTCAATATCGGCGCCTACGTCGATACGGGCACGATGGTCGATACGTGGGCCACCGTGGGATCGTGCGCCCAAATCGGACGCCACGTCCATCTCTCGGGCGGCGCGGGCATCGGCGGCGTGCTCGAACCGGTGCAGGCCGCTCCCGTGATCGTCGAGGACAACTGCTTCATCGGCTCGCGCTCGATCGTGGTCGAAGGGGCGCACATCTGCCGCGAAGCGGTGCTCGGCTCGAACACCGTCATCACCGGTTCGACGCACATCATCGACGTCACGGGGCCCGAACCCGTCACCTACAAAGGGTACGTGCCGGCCCGTTCGGTAGTCGTGCCGGGCAGCTACCGCAAGCAGTTCCCGGCGGGCGAATACAGCGTCTCGTGCGCCCTCATCATCGGCCGCCGCAAGGAGTCCACCGACAAGAAGACCTCGCTCAACGACGCCCTGCGCGACTTCGGGGTTCCGGTATGACCGCAGGCAGCATGATCCGCCGCATCACGGAGACCACCTCGACCAACGACGACGCCCGGCGCCCCGAATACCGCCACGGCGACATCGTCTGGGCCGAACGCCAGACCGCCGGACGCGGCCAGCGGGGCCATTCGTGGACGAGCGCCGAGGGCGAGAACCTCACCTTCTCGCTGGTGCTCGAACCCCGTTTCCTGCCCGTCGGCGAACAGTTCCTGCTCTCCGAGGCCGTGGCGCTGGCCCTCACGGACACCTTCGCCGACTTCGGCATCGACACCCGCATCAAGTGGACGAACGACATCTACGTCGGCGACCGCAAGCTGGTCGGCATCCTCATCGAACACAGCTACACGGGCCCCACGCTCGGTCGCTCGGTCGCGGGCATCGGGATCAACGTCAATCAGCGCGTGTTCGACCCCGCGCTGCCCAACCCCGTGTCGATGGCGCTGGCCGCAGGCCGCACGTTCGACCGGGAGGAGGTGCTCGAACGGTTCCGCACGCACTGCGCGGCCCGGTACGCCCTGCTCGAACGGGGCGATGCCGACACGCTGCAACGCGACTACCGCGCCCGCATGTACCGGCTGGGAACGCCGCATCCGTACCGCCTGCCGGACGGCAGCCTCTTCACCGCCGCGATCGAAGGAGTCCGCCCGTCGGGGGAATTGCTCCTGCGCCACGCCGACGGCACGCTCCGCGCCTACCTCTTCCGCGAGGTGGAGTTCGTCATCGACCGCCCGGTGCGCTGATTCGGTTTTTCCGCCGCCCGTATCCCTCGCCGGGGCGGAGCGTTCGCCGGGTTCGGCTTCCCGGCACACATCAGGCCCGCGACAGATCGCCGGCACTCCGGAATCCGCATACGGATACGACCGCGCCCACACTTCTCTTCCGACCGCAACCGCCGACCGACCTCACGGTTCAAACCCGGAAGACCGTCTTCGCATCCGAAACCGTTCGGAACGGAGCGGAGAGCCGCAGAAAAATCTCCGGAAAACCGAAGCCCGGAATATCCGGCCGGGAAGTGTAAAAAAGGGGCGGAATCTCTTGCTGTTACGGAAATAACAGTTATATTTGCATTACGGAAATCAAAAAAACGGAAAGTACCATGAACGTACCTGCAAATCTGAAATACTCGAACGACCACGAGTGGTGTCGCATCGAGGGAGACGTAGCCGTAATCGGCATTACCGACTTCGCGCAGAGTCAGTTGGGCGACATCGTCTTCGTGGACGTGCCGACCGTGGGCGAGACGCTCGCCGCCGGCGAGGTGTTCGGCTCGATCGAGGCCGTGAAGACCGTGAGCGACGCATTCCTCCCGGTGGGCGGCGAAATCCTGGAGTTCAACGAGGCAGTGGACGCCGATCCGGCCGTCGTGAACAAGGACGCCTACGGCGAAGGCTGGCTCGTCAAGGTCCGGATGACCGATCCGGCGGAATACGACGCCCTGCTCGACGCGGCCGCCTACGAACAGTTGATCGGCTGACGCCCCGCAGAAGCTGCCGTTCCGGCCGGGATCCGGCGAAAAACGAAACCCAAACAACGTTAAAAAGCATAAACGCTATGTCAAAAGTTACCGTCGTAGGTGCAGGCGCCGTAGGCGCGACCTGTGCGAATGTGATGGCTTGCCGCGAAGTGGCAAGCGAAGTGGTTCTCATCGACATCAAGGAGGGTCTCTCGGAGGGCAAGATGCTCGACATGTACCAGACCTCGACGCTGATGGACTTCGACACGAAGCTCACGGGCGCCACCAACGACTACAAGAAAAGCGCGAATTCGGACGTGGTGGTCATCACTTCGGGCATTCCCCGCAAGCCGGGCATGACGCGCGAGGAGCTGATCGGCACGAACGCCTCGATCATGAAGGGCGTCGTGGAGAACGTCATCAAGTATTCGCCCCGCGCCATCATCATCGTGGTGGCCAACCCGATGGATACGCTGACCTACCTCGCGCTCAAGGCTTCGGGACTGCCGAAGAGCCGCATCATCGGCATGGGCGGCGCACTCGACTCGTCGCGCTTCAAATGCTACCTGGCGAAGGCCACCGGCGCCAACATCAACAATGTGGACGGCATGGTGATCGGCGGACACGGCGATACGACGATGATCCCGCTCGTGTCGAAGGCCACCGTGAACGGCGTGCCCGTTTCGCAGTTCGCTTCGAAAAAGAAGTTGCAGGAGGCCGTGCAGAACACGATGGTCGGCGGCGCGACGCTCACCAAACTCATCGGCACGTCGGCCTGGTACGCCCCCGGCGCAGCGGCCGCGATGATGGTCGAGGCCATCCTCAACGACCAGAAGAAACTCATCCCCTGCTCGTGCTACCTCGAGGGCGAGTACGGTCAGGAGGACATCTGCATCGGCGTTCCCGCGATCATCGGCCGCAAGGGCATCGAGAAGATCGTGAAGATCGAGCTGACGAAGGAGGAGGCCGAGAAGTTCGCCGCTTCGGCCGACGCCGTACGCAAGACCAACAACGTCCTGCACGAGATCAAGGCGCTCTGATCCGCGGCACGCCCCGTCCGTTCCCCAAGGCCATCGGGCCGGCGCGCGAAAGAGGAGAGGGGCGGCCCGAAGAGGCTCCGGCTCTCGAGAAAAACAACGAAAAGCCGTCACTCCGCGCGGAGTGACGGCTTTTTCATCGCTTCCGGAGGCCCCCGGAGAACGGAAAAGAGACGAAAAGACCGGGACCGCCATGCGATCCCGGTTCGGAAAAAGCCGTCCCCGGCCCCGTATGTATCGTCCGCCGGCGGTCCGCTGCGGAAACGGCCCGGCCCGCGGCGCGCAGCGTCAGATATTGATGTCGAGAATCTCGAAATGGATCGTGCCGGCCGGAACCTCCACATCCACGCGATCGCCCTTCTTGTGGCCCAGCAACGCCTTCGCGATCGGCGTGCCGATCGCCAGCTTGCCTTCGCGCAGGTTGGCCTCGTGTTCGGCGACGATCGTATAGACCATCTGCTTTTTGGTATTGTGGTTCAGCAGCGTCACTTTGCTCAGAATCTGCACCTTGCTCCTGTCTATCTTCGATTCGTCGATGACGCGCGCATTGGCGATCGTATCCTCCAGCTTGGCGATACGCATCTCCAGCAGACCCTGCGCCTCACGGGCGGCGTCGTACTCCGCGTTCTCCGAAAGGTCACCCTTGTCACGCGCCTCGGCGATAGCCGCCGAAATCGCCGGACGCTCGACGGAACGCATGTGGTCGAGTTCGTCCTTGAGTTTCTTGTAACCCTCCGCTGTCAGATAAATAATCTCTTTTGCCATACTAAAAAAACATAAAAAATAAAGAATCCTGACCCGGAAAGGTCAGAACCCCGTTGCATTCGTATAAGCAAAGATAGGAAGTAAAATCCATATTTCCAAATCTTTTTTCCGGCAGCAGTCCCCGCACGCCGTCCGGCAGCGAAACGGGATTCCTCCCCATCCGGGCCCGCAACGGTCCGATCCGCCGGACCGCGAAGCCGCCCGCTGCGACACAGACCGTCCGCCCCGGCCCGCCGTATCCGGAAACGTCCCGCGGCAGACGGAGTCCCGGCGGAAACGGATGCACCCGCAGAAAACGGGAACAGTCCCCGGATGCCGGACGCCGGAACGCCGCCTCCGGAGGGGCAATATTTTTTTTTGCAAATCGTTAATTTATGCGTAACTTTGCGCGATAAAGCGCCGTAAAAGATTCTTAAATGAAGCAGACTTTCTCATACGCCGTGTGCGGAGCGGCCCTGGCAGCCCTTCTCGCCGGGTGTTCCGGAATCAACGCCCTGATCAAGAGCGGACAACCCGAACTGATTTACAGCAAGGCGCTGGAATACTACAAGATCGGCAAATGGCAGCGCGCCTCGACCCTTTTCGAAAGCGCGCAGCCCTACTACACCGGCACGTCGCGCGAAGACAGCATCTCGTTCTACAACGCCTACTGCAAATTCAAGAACCGCGATTTCGACACGGCCTCGACTCTGCTCGACGACTTCCGCCGCAAGTTCGGCCGCAGTGCCTTCATCGAGGACGCCGAAGGCATGTACGCCCTCTGCTTCTACTACCTCTCGCCCGGCCCGACGCGCGACCAGACGATGACCGGACAGGCCATCATGGCCATCAACGAGTTCATGTCGCGCTACCCCGAAAGCGACAGAATCGAGGACTTCCGCAAAATCAACGAGGAGCTGACGGGACGCCTGCACGAGAAGGCCTACATCAACGCCTACACCTATTATAAGATCGGCCGTTACAAGTCGGCGATCGTCGCGCTCAAGAACGCGCTGAAACAGTATCCCGAGAGCGGACACCGCGAGGAGATCATGTACCTGATCGTCGATGCGAGCTACCGTTTCGCCAGCAACTCGGTGCACGACAAGCAGACGGACCGCTATCTGGACATGCTGGACTCCTACCTCTCGTTCCGCGAGGAGTTCCCCGAGTCGAAATACAACAAGGAGCTGGAACGCATGGCGCAGCACGCCCGCGACTACCTGGACCGCAACAACAAGGACAACAACGAATAGAGATGGAAATCAAGAAGAACATCCCCAACAACACCATCACGCGCAAGCTGGTGGATCTGGACAAGGAGACCGGCAACATCTACGAAAGCGTGAACATCATCGCGCGCCGCGCCAACCAGATCTCCACCGAGCTGAAAGCCGAGCTCAACCGCAAGCTCGCCGATTTCTCGTCGCCCACGGACACGATGGAGGAGACCTTCGAGAACCGCGAACAGATCGAGATTTCGCGCTACTACGAACGTCTTCCCAAACCGGTCATCATCGCCACCGAGGAGTTCCTCGACCACGAGCTGCTCTTCAAGGAGGGCAAAGACGGCGAGATGAAGGAAATCTGACCCGCAGCGCGATGGCATCCGACTCGACGGCGCGGCTCCCGCTGGAGGGACGCCGCATATTGCTGGGCATCACGGGCAGCATAGCGGCCTACAAGGCGGCTGTGCTGTGTCGTTTATTGAAGACGGCGGGCGCCGAGGTGCGCGTCGTGATGACGCCGCTGGCCAAGCAGTTCATCACGCCGCTGACGATGGCCACGCTCTCGAAAAATCCGATTCTGGTGGAGTTCTTCGACCCGGAGAACGGCGCATGGAACTCCCACGTCTCGCTGGGCGAATGGGCCGACTGCTACCTGATCGCCCCGGCCACGGCCAACACGCTGGCCAAAATGGCAGCGGGCATCGCGGACAACCTGCTGCTCACGACCTATCTTTCGGCACGCTGTCCGGTCGTCGTAGCCCCGGCCATGGACCTCGATATGTACGCCCACGAGGCGACGCAGCGGAACCTGCGGACGCTCGCGGAGCGCGGCGTGCGGATCGCGGAGCCGGGCGAAGGCGAGTTGGCCAGCGGTCTTCGCGGCAAGGGCCGCATGGCCGAACCGGCCGAAATCGCCGCATTCGTCGGCGACCTGCTCGGCGGCCCGTCCGGAGAAAAAAAAAAGCGCCTCGCGGGTAAACGCATGATCGTCACGGCCGGGGCCACGATCGAAGCCATCGACCCCGTGCGGTTCATCTCGAACCACTCGTCGGGCAAAATGGGATACGCCCTCGCCGGCGAGCTGGCCGCCCGGGGTGCGGAAGTCACCCTCGTCACGGGACGCACGTCGCTGCCGACGCCGCCGGGCGTCGAACGCGTGGACGTGCTTTCGGCGGCGGAAATGTACGACGCCGCGACCCGCGCCTTCGAGGAGGCGGACGGCGCCGTGATGTGCGCCGCCGTGGCCGACTACACGCCCGAACGCGCGTCGGAGACCAAACTCCGGAAAGGCGACGGCGAGATGACGCTCACCCTGCGCCGCACGCGCGACATCGCCGCCGAACTGGGAGCGCGCAAGGGAGGACGCCTGCTGGTGGGCTTCGCGCTCGAAACCCACGACGAACAGGCACACGCCGAGGCCAAACTCACGAAAAAGAACTTCGACTTCATCGTGCTCAACTCGCTGCGAGACCCCGGCGCGGGCTTCCGCGGCGACACGAACAAAGTGACGCTGATCGACCGCGCGGGCCGCGAGGAGCTGCCGCTGCTCTCCAAACGCGAAGTCGCGGCGCGCATCGTCGATAAAATCGAAACGATCCTGAAATAACCTCCGCCATGCTACGTCGTCTGTCGGTCGAAAACTACGCGCTTATCGACAAGCTCGAACTGGAACTGGACCCGCACCTGAACATCATCACGGGCGAGACCGGCGCCGGAAAGTCGATTCTGCTCGGCGCCCTCGGGCTGCTGCTGGGCGCCAAGAACGACGGCTCGGCCATGAAGGACGCCGCACGCAGTTGCACGGTCGAAGGGACATTCGCCCTCGCAGGGCCGGAACTGGAGGAGTTCTTCGCTGAGAACGACCTCGAATACGCCGCGGAAACCACCCTGACACGCATCATCACCCCGGCGGGCAAGAGCCGGGCGTTCGTCAATGACGTACCCGTATCGCTCGCGCAACTGCGCGAGGTCGGGACCCGCCTGCTGGACATCCACTCGCAGCACCAGAACCTCATCCTCTCGTCGGAGGAGTTCCGCACCTCGGCGCTCGACACCGTGGCCGGCAACGGAGAGCTGCTGCGCGAATACGCGGCGCAGTACGCCCGCCTGCAGGAGCTGCGCCGCGAGACGGCCGCCCTGCGCGAAGCCGCCGAACAGGGGCGGCGCGACGAGGAGTGGCTCCGTTTCCAGACCGAGGAGCTGACGGCGGCGAACCTCCGCGCCGGAGAGCAGGCCGAAATCGAGGAGGAGCTGGCCATGCTGGAGAACGCCGACCGTATCGGCGAGGCCTTCACGACGCTGCGCAACGCCCTCGACGCCGACGAGACGGGCGTGTTGGTGCAGCTGAAAAACTCGGAGACCTCCCTGGCCCATATCGGCGAACACTACCCCGCCGCTGCGGAGTATGCCGCCCGGCTGCGTTCGACGCTCGAAGAGCTGAAGGACATCGGCGCATCGGCCGCAGCCGACAGCGAGCGGATCGACGCGGACCCCGAACGGCTGGCGAAGCTCTCCGCACGGCTCGACACGCTGCTCGCCCTGCAACAGAAACACCATGCGGCGGACGAGGCGGAGCTGATCGGCCTGCGCGACCGCTGCACGGCCCGTCTGGCGGCCGTCGTCCACGGCGACGAACGGATCGCCGAAGCGGAAGCCGCACTGCAAAAGGCGGCGGAAAAGGCCCGCAAGCTGGCCGACCGACTCCGCAAGGCCCGCGAGAAGGCCGCCCCGGCCTTCGCCGGACACATCCGCGGAACGCTCGCCCGGCTGGGAATGCCCGACACGGTTTTCGAGGCGGCGATAGACGACCTCGGGGAGCTGACCCGCACGGGCGGCGACAGCGTGCGTTTCCTCTTCTCGGCCAACCGCGGCAGGGCGCCGCAGAGCGTCGAGCGGATCGCCTCGGGCGGCGAACTGTCGCGCGTCATGCTGGCGCTCAAGACGCTGCTCGCCGAACGGATGCAACTGCCCACGATCATCTTCGACGAGATCGACACGGGCGTGTCGGGCCGCATCGCCGATGCCATGGGCGAAATCATCGCTTCGCTGGCCGCCTCGATGCAGGTCGTGGACATCACCCACCTGCCGCAGGTAGCCTCGAAAGGTGCGGCGCACTTCGTCGTGTATAAACGCGACGGCCGCACCTCGATCACCCGCCTCTCGGATGACGAACGCATCACCGAGATCGCCAAGATGCTCTCCGGATCGGAGATCACCGACGCAGCCATCGCGCAGGCCCGCATTCTGCTGGGCCGCAACGGAGAGCCGCGCCCCGCAGCTCCCGGCTGTTCCGACACCCCGGCTCCCGGATCGCTCTTCTGAGCCTTCCGCGCCCCCAACGGCCGGGACGAAAATCCCGGCATCGTAACGACCTTCCGAAAGACATGGATTCCGAATCGCTCCTGGCGCTCGCCGCCGAAAACCAGCGGCGGGCCCGCGCCGTCCTCGCCGAACTGCAAGCCGAAGCCGCCTGGCGATCGGCCGGAGCTACCCCGCACCTCGTGGGATCGCTCCGCACGGGTCTGCTGATGACCCACCGCGACATCGACCTCCACATCTACTCCCCGGTCCTCAGTCCGGAGGGGAGCTTCGCCGCCATGGCACGCATCGCCCGCAACCCGCGTATCCGACGCATCGAATACGCCAATCTGCTCGACGCCGAGGACCGGTGTATCGAGTGGCATGCGCAATACGCCGACACGGAGGGCGACCTCTGGCAGATCGACATGATCCACATGTCCGTCGGATCGCCTTGGGAGGGGTATTTCGAACGGGTGGCCGACCGCATCTCCGCGGCCCTGACCGACGAGACGCGCCTAGCGATCCTCCGGCTCAAATTCGAGACGCCCGCGACGGAGCATGTTCCGGGCATCGCCTACTGCATGGCCGTCCTGCGCGACGGCGTGCGCACCCGCAGCGAGTTCGAGGCATGGCGCGCCGCCCATCCGCTGACGGGCATCGCGGAGTGGATGCCGGAGTAGCTCAGCACCGCGGCATCTCCCGGCGACGGGCCGTCACCTCCCAAAACATCCGGCTGAAATGCGACAGATCGCAGGGCCCCGTCTCCGCAGCGACCTGCGCGACAAGCCGGACCGATGGTACGGAGGCCGGCAAGCGGCCGACGAACCGGACCGGCACAAAAAATCCCCGGAAGCCGAAACTTCCGGGGAACTCTGCGAACAGAGGTGCGTCACCCGTGCGTCATTACATCATGCCGCCCATGCCGCCGCCCGGCATCGCCGGAACGGCCGGCTGCTCGGACTTCTTCTCGGCCAGCACGCACTCCGTCGTGAGGAACATCGAAGCGATCGAAGCGGCGTTCTCCAGTGCGACGCGCGATACCTTCGTCGGGTCGATGATGCCCGCCTTGAGCATGTCCTCGTACTTGTCGTCGCGGGCGTTGTAACCGAAGGCGTCCTTGCCCTCGCGCACCTTATTGACGACCACCGAACCTTCGCCGCCGGCATTGGCAACGATCTGGCGCAGCGGCTCCTCGATCGCACGCTTCACGATCTGGATACCCGTCGTCTGGTCCTCGTTCTCGCCCTTCATGCCTTCGAGAGCCGACGTGGCGCGGATATAGGCCACGCCGCCGCCCGGAACGATACCCTCTTCGACGGCTGCACGCGTTGCGGCCAGCGCATCGTCCACACGGTCCTTCTTCTCCTTCATCTCGACCTCTGTAGCGGCGCCGACATAGAGCACGGCCACACCGCCCGACAACTTGGCCAGACGCTCCTGCAACTTCTCCTTGTCGTAATCCGACGTAGCCTTCTCGATCGAAGCGCGGATCTGCGCCACACGTGCCGCGATGGCGTCCTTGGCACCCGCGCCGTCCACGATGGTGGTGTTCTCCTTGTTGAGCGTCACCTTGTCGGCCGAACCCAGCAGCGAAAGATCGGTGTCCTCGATCTTCATGCCCTTGTCGGTCGAAATGACCGTGGCGCCCGTCAGGACGGCGATATCCTCCAGCATCTCCTTGCGGCGGTCGCCGAAGCCCGGAGCCTTGCAGGCGGCGATCTTCAGCGTGCCGCGCAGCTTATTGACAACCAGCGCCGAGAGAGCCTCGCCATCGACGTCCTCGGCGATAATCAGCAGCGAACGTCCGCTCTGAGCCACCGGCTCGAGCACGCCCATCAGCTCCTTCATCGTCGAGATCTTCTTGTCCGTCAGCAGGATGTACGGCTTCTCGAGCTGCGCCTCCATCTTCTCGGGATCGGTGATGAAGTAGGCCGAGATATAGCCGCGGTCGAACTGCATGCCCTCGACCACCTCCACGTGCGTCTCGGTTCCCTTGGCCTCCTCGACGGTGATCACCCCTTCGTTATTGACCTTGGCCATCGCCTCGGCGATCAGCTTGCCGATATTGCCGTCGTTGTTGGCCGAAATGGTAGCCACCTGCTCGATCTTCGAGATGTCCGAACCGACCTCCTGGCTCTGCTTGCGCAGCGACTCCACGACCGCCGAAACGGCCTTGTCGATACCGCGCTTGAGGTCCATCGGATTCGCTCCGGCGGTCACGTTCTTCAGTCCCACGCCGATAATCGACTGGGCCAGCACCGTGGCGGTCGTCGTGCCGTCGCCCGCGTCGTCGTTGGTCTTCGAAGCGACCTCCTTGACCATCTGCGCGCCCATGTTGGCGAAAGCGTCCTCGAGCTCCACCTCCTTGGCCACCGTCACACCGTCCTTGGTGATCTGCGGCGCACCGAACTTCTTGTCGATAATCACGTTGCGGCCCTTGGGACCCAGCGTCACCTTCACTGCGTTCGACAGCGCATCGACACCCTCCTTGAGCAGCTCGCGCGCCTCGACATTGTATTTGATATCCTTTGCCATGATTTTTCCGAATTAAACGTTGATTAGATAATCGCCAGAATGTCGTTCTGCTTCATGATGAGGTAGCTTTCGCCCTCGATCTGAATCTCCTGCCCGGCGTACTTGCCGTAGAGAACCTGGTCGCCGACCTTGACCTCCATCTTCACCTCCGAGGTTCCGGGGCCTACGGCCACCACCTTGCCTGCCAGCGGTTTTTCCTTTGCCGTGTCGGGGATGATCAATCCTCCGGCCGTCTTCTCCTCCGCGGGATTCGGGAGAATCAGCACACGGTCCGATAACGGTTTTACGTTCATAGTTCTGCGTTTTTAAGTTTATCGTAATGTTGTTTCGCTTTCGCACCCTTCACTTCAACAAGAGATGTGCCAACTCCTTTTTGGCAGATTTTGCATGACAAACGAGCAGGACAGTCTGACATTTTGTCATCCGCCGCAATTTCTCCGCGATTTTTCGCCCGAAATTTTTGCACGTACCGAAAAAGAGTATTACATTTGCACTCCGAAAGACCGCAAAAGGTCACACGGTGGATGTAGCTCAGTTGGTTAGAGCGTCGGATTGTGGTTCCGAAGGTCGAGGGTTCGAGCCCCTTCTTCCACCCTCGAGACGTAAGAAAATAACACCGCAGAGAGCAAAATCCTTATGTATCAATGATACGTAAGGTTTTTTATTTTCGGGGCATAGTGTATTCGGAATCGGATTGTCCTCTTCTCGATCCGGCCCCGTTCGTCCCGGTCCGGGAAGAGGACGCGAATTGCGGACGATGCGTTGGATTCCATCGTTGTGTGTTCAACAGTCTCCATGCTGCATACGTTTGACCATTCCGAGTCGTGCAGCCCTGCGCCGAACGATAATTTCCGTTTTTTTTGCAGGAAGCCCCTGATTTCCAGGAAGGGCCAAGCGCCCGTCTGTGCCCGTATCACCGCTTCGCCCTCTCCCTCCGGCCGAAATCCACATCCGCTGCCAAATCGGGCCGGAGCATTGGAACCGGAGCGTCTCGGACGTTCGCCGAACATCGGGATTCCTGACTTTACCCGGCAGGTTGCGAAGAGGTTGCGATAACACCCTGTCGGGATAATATCGACCCGGATACGTCGGTTCTCCCGCGAGAATACCGGAAAAAACGCCCGTTTCCCTCGTCGTAAATACGTCGTCGTTATCGAAATACGGATACCGAAAAAAGTACCGTCTCTATATAAGAAACGGTACTTTTCCACGGCGAAAGTAGGTACTTTTTTATAAATAACCAAATATTGCGGCTCGTTTTTCAGGCGAAAATCCCCCCCCCTTCAAAAGAATATATTTGAAAATCAGAATATTATATACACAGGCCGACCGGAGGCATCCGACAGTTCCGATCCGGTCACGAATCGGTCCCGATCTGCTCTGCGATCGGGATTTTTTACGCCGTATTTACCGGGAACAGACCGCCTCATGAATACGTAATATATTGGTTGTAAGTGCGTTGTTCTCTCCGTACCGTTTCTTATATAGAGACGGTATGCGGCTTCGGAAAGCCGTATTCCGGAGGAGACGGGTCGGTGCAGGACACAAATTTTCGGGAATGTCATCACGAATTCTTGTAAATAATTAATTATCAGCATACAACGACCGTATGCCGATATGGCTTCGAAGTATCTGAATCCGAGAGAAAGAGATGTGTGACAAGAGCGGAACGGACCTTTTGTCCGGGCATTGCGACGGGAGTTTTCCCGCCCCGCTTTCCGGACAGCTCGCAGCGCGGAAGAACAGCCGGGTCGTCCGGTGGTACGTGCTGACGCTTCCGGTGTGTCACCGGGGGCCCGCTCCGGGGCTCCGGCAGGAACAGGAACGGCGTCTGCGGAGCGGCGAACCGCCGTTCGAGTTCTTCGCCCCCTCCTATGTGGAGGTGCGTCACGAAAACGGCCGTCCGGTCAATACGCGCCGTCCCCTGCTCTACAACTACGTCTTCATCCGCTCGTCGGAAAACGAGCTGTTCCGGCTGAAGCGTCAGTTGCCCCAATACAACTTCCTGCCCCGCGTGCGTGACGGCAGGGAGGAATACTACCCCTATCTGTCCGACGAGGCGATGCGGAATCTTCAATGGGTGGCGCGGGCCTATTCCGACGAGCTTCCCGTCTATGTTCCGGACGCTCCGCAGCCCGTGAAGGGCGACCGGGTGCGTATCACGTCGGGGCGTTTCAAGGGCGTCGAGGCGCGTGTGGCCGTCCGGCCCGGGGGCGGACGCAGGGAGATCGTGGTGTGCGTGGAGAACTGGATGTGGGTTCCCCTGCTGCACGTCCGCCCCGGAGAGTACGAAGTCATCGGACTGCACGAAGCGGGCAAGCGCGTCTATGAGAGTCTGGACAACGACCGCCTGCTCGAAGGGCTGCACGGGGCGCTGGGACGCCACCACGGCCCGGAGGGAGCGACGGACGACGACAGGGCGCTGGCCGGCGAGGCGCTGCGGCTCTGCGGAGGGCTGCGGACGGAGAGCGACGTGCTGCGCAGCAAGCTCCAGGCGCTGCTGCTGCCGGCCTATACGATCCTCGTGGAGAAAGAGGCGCTGGAGCGCCTGCTCGGAACGGTCCGGGAGCAGCTTTCGCACGTGAAGGCGGAACAGTCCCGCGCCCTGCTGCTCGTCACCCTCTACGGCTGTACGGGCAGTCGGGACTGCTGCGACCGGGCGCACGCCATCATCGACGGCTGGCGGAAGGAGCCGGCGCCGCGGAAAAGCAAACGGCGGCTCATGCGCTGGCTGGAGGACTTCGACCGCTGGCTGGGTGAAGACGCACGGCCGGAGGTCCGCTGATTCCCCCGAACCATTCAGGACGACAATCATGTACGACACGCGCGAAAGACGATCTGCGGAGCCGGCGGGACTGAGGCTGATGTCCTTTCTGGCGGCGCACGGGAGAGAGATCCTCGACCGGGAAAAGGACAACACGGCGTCCGTGCACCTTTACGGGGCAGGAGCCTATTGGGTGGCATTCGAACGCTCCGCCTGCCAGATGTGCCGGCTGTTTCCGCAGAGCGAGACGGCCGTGTTCCGGTTCCGGGAGTTCCCATTTCCCGTGGTGATGGCCTCCGTGGAGGACGACAGGCTGCGCGAATACGCCCGGCGCCATATCCTCCGCTCCCCGGGACCCGAATACACAATCCTCGCCGTTCCGGAGCTCTCATTCGACGAATACCGACGCTGGTACCGGAAGAAGGTCGGGGAATACAGACCGTGATTTTTCCGGCTCAAGAATCAAACGCCTCTATCAAGTCTTGGGAAAATATGGATACGGGAATCATTACGATCAACGAGTGCAAAAACGACGGCAGCTATCTGCATCTCTACTTTTTGGATTCGGCGAGCACGTGGATCGCATACGGTCTGTCGGCTTTCGGGCTGCGGCTGTTCGTGAAATCCGAGGGCTGTATGAGCTTGCGTGGATTTTCGAAAAAACTGCAAATGCCCTGCACGCAGGTCGGGGAGGATACCGTGCCGCTGTTGTTGCAGCGGGCGATCGTCGTACGACATATTTCCGCATCGTATCTGCTGGTCCGGATGCCGGATACGGTGGATCGGAGCGCCTATGCGCGGTGGACCGACAAACTGAGGGGGGGGGAGCATCCGAAATTCGATGAAGACATCGAAATTTCAACCCCCGTAAGCCGGTACGTTCCCAAAGACCGGTTCATTCCGGACGGCATGTCGTCGTTCTCGCGGCAGGTGAAACGCATCGGCGATTGCATTCTGGCGTTTGTGGCACTGATCGTATTCTCACCGCTGTTTCTGATCTGCTACATCGCGGTCAAACAGGAGGACGGCGGTCCCGCGATCTTCAAACAGGAGCGAATCGGGCGGTTCGGACGGCCGTTCAACATCTACAAATTCCGTTCGATGCGGCTCGATGCCGAAAAATTCGGTCCCCAGTTGAGCCATAGCGGAGGCGACGACGATCCGCGTCTGACGAAAGTGGGGCGTTTCCTGCGTGCGCACCATTTGGACGAACTGCCGCAATTATGGAATGTCTTCTGCGGCGACATGGCCTTCATCGGCCCCCGGCCCGAACGGAAGTTCTATATCGACCAGATTCTCGAACACGACATGCGTTATGTCTATCTATACCAGATTCGTCCGGGCGTAACCTCCTATGCGACGCTATACAACGGATATACGGATACGATGGAGAAGATGTTGCGCCGTCTGGAATACGACCTCTATTATCTGGGCCATCGTTCCTGGTGGCTCGACTTCAAGGTTCTCGCGAATACGTTCGGCTCGATCGTGTTCGGGAAAAAGTTCTGACGGTCACATCCGGACAAAATACAGATCAGCCAACAACAGGACAATTCATGAATAGGATTTTCAGTATTTTCTTATTATCGGGATTTTTATTGTCGGGTATTTATTCCTATGCCCAGTTGAGCGACGAAGCGGTGCTCGAGTATGCTTTGGAAG
>UMHS01059809.1_pt1 | contig 16718 bp, 9 predicted proteins | sample 1965611 | NCBI WGS metagenome assembly UMHS01 (sample SAMEA4836106, study PRJEB28245) | human gut metagenome | biome: gut microbiome; material: fecal sample | place: Denmark | collected 2008
AAGGGGAGCGCCGCGAAGAGGGGATATATGTAGCGGACTAGGGCGCACGGCCCCAGAAGGCACGTGAGCCAGTAGAGGGCAAGGAACGCGAAGGGAAGCGTGAGGACGTCGCATCTTCTTCCGAGCGAAAGCCTGATTGCGAGCGCGAGCAGGTAGGGCCAGATAATAAACCCAGCGTTCATCAGTGAGGCCAAAAGGGGGATGGACTCCCAGCTGTGCTTGATCAGCATATCTTCGTAGAGGCTTCCGGCAGCCGGGAGAAGATTGTGATGCTCGATGACGATGTATGTTTCGGGATCGAGGATATCCATGTTCGAGGGGACTTCGAGATAGGGATGGTACATGAACCCGCCGCGGTCGAAAGCGGGTACGTCGGGATACCAGTATGCATAGGTATTGATGAGGAATGACTCTACGTAGATGAGCGGGTGGGAAAGCCCTATCGCCACATAGCGCCATGCAATATGGGCAAGGTTGTCCTTCAGGTAGCCTTCGTCCATAGTATTCTTTACGAGATCCGAGATGCCGGCCTGATAGCTGGGCCACTCGGGAATCAGCCTGTCAATGAGAACTCGGTCCTCATCGCTCAAGTCGTCGGCTAGCACGGCGGTTCTCGCTAGCTGCTGCAAGGGAACTGAGAGCGACTCCGAAATCGTGTCGGACGGCAGGACTCCCGCAAGTGAGTAGATTGGGCCCACGATGACGAGATAGAGCACGAGTGGCAGTGCTGCCACGGCGACGGTCCACCGTGCTGGCAGGCGGCGCCGCGCGAGCTGGGAAACAAGGCCGACGAGCACCAACAGCCCGAAGGCGACTACCGCATTGTTTCGGAACAATAGAGCCATCAGTATGGACAGCGCGAGCCCGATGACTTTGCCGAGAGAGCGACCTCGTGCGAAGATGGAGATGAGCAGGCTGATGGAGAGAATGACAAATCCACAGAACAGCGTATCCTTGGTGGTGCTGATGGCGAGGACGCTGTTGATGGGGCACAGGGCGAACCAACCGAGGGCGAAGAGGGTGAGCGCGCGTCGGTGTGACAGGAGCGCGACGCAGTGCACCGCATAGGCGAAGATGGCTGCCATGACGACCATCTGAAAAACCGTGTAAAGAAGAATTCCTATCCACACCTCGCCGAGCGCGAATCCCGCTTGGAGGAACATGCCCAAGAGGAGTGTGTGAACCACGGGGTGGTGGCCGTCAATCGATCCCGAAAGAAACTGATTGGCTTGGAAGATGAAGTCGTAGCCGTTGATGCCCGGGAAAAAGAACAGCAGGACAGGAATCCAGCAGCAGAATATGACAAGCAGATATACAACGTAGGAGCGCGAACCATGCCAGCTTGATGGGAGAGAGCCGGATGCGTCCATTCTCTCGTCAGCGTGCGACAAGGACTTCCTGTTGGCGGTATGTCGCAGGAGCAGGCTAACTGCCGGAAGTATGGTAAGAAGGATGCCAAACAGGACGGCGTAGGTAATCGGGCTGGTAAGGCTGGCACTGCCATATGCGGAGAGGTCGTCATGGACACCCGAGGACTGAATTCTCCATCCAAGCGTGACGGCAAGTGAAAGAGCCACGGAGAAGACGCTTGCAACCACGAGATGCCTGCGAGGCATGTCTCCGAGCGACGAGAAGCCCGAACGCAGGATGGCGGAGACGACGCCAAAGACCACCAGCCCGGTAATTGAGTTGGCGATTCCGAGGCTCCCGTCAACAGAGAGCACCTTGCACCAGCACGCAGAGCCAAACAGGGAGAGAAGAACGAACAAAGCCACCTTCCGCCCAGGGGATGGTGATGCCGTGGTGATGTGTCGGGGGCTACTCTTCACGCTTCCTCCTATACGACAGGAGAGTCAGTCGCTTGAATGCTGATGGGCTAGGGGACCAGCCTGCGCAAAAGGGGAACCCTTTTGAGCACGAGCACAATGGCCAAGCTGACCGCGTAGACGAGGAATGGACCGGCGATTCTGACGATGACGCTCGAGTAATCGGTTGCCGTTGCCGCCATGAAGCCCCTTAGGACGAAAATATGAACTAGGTATACGCCAAGGCTGCATGAGGCGAGGCGAGCCAAGGCTGCGCCAGCTTGCGGGAATCGCTCCGAAAGGGAGCCCCCAACCCTTCTGAAGAGGAGAAAGACCGCTGCTGCCTCAAAGAAGCACGGCAAGGAGGTCGTTCCCCAGCCGACCTTGACAAGCTCGCCAGCGCCGAACGAGGAATGCGCTGTCAGGACGAAACGAAATAGAAGGCCACAGGCTCCGAGGACATAGATTGTTCGAACATGTGCTTTGGACAGATCCTGACGACTGAGAACGTAGCCCAAAACCACGTAGATGAGATATCCACCGAGTATGGGAAGCGAGAGCGATTGGTTCCAGCTAATGCCGATAAGCTCACAAGCAAAGGGACCCAGAACATTAAGGAAAAACCCGACGAATACGAGGTACCAGAGGGCCTTCGTGTTATCTGAGAGCAGCGAGAGAACAGGTAGCGAGAGGTATGCGGCAAAAAGAGGGATAAAGAACCAGTAGACATTCTCAATCCCTGTGTTCAAGATGAGGTTGACGAGCGAGCGTGGGCCGACCGGTGCCGCGAGAGTCCCCTTCACCACCCCGATTGCCAAGGCGATGAGACTCCACATGAGGAAGGGGATGAGCGTGCGGACGACGCGTCTCTGGAGGAACTCGGATGTTTCATAGCGCTTGCGGTAATCCAGCAGCGTTGCCCCAGTGAGCATGAAGAAGGCGGGAACCGCCCAGTAGAACACGCAGTCGACGAAAAACGCCTGAAGCCATGATAGCGTTGGCGAGAAGCTGTGAGTCAGCCCATTTGCGTGCATGGAGATGACGCCGAAGCAGGCAGCGATGTTAAGGGCGTCATAGTAGGCTATGCGGTGACGATTAATCAAAATTGACTAGTCCCTTTTCCAGAGGTCGCGGGTATAAACCTTGTCGCGCACGTCGGCAAGCTCATCGCTCCAGCGGTTGGCAAGGATGACGTCGCTCTGCGCCTTGAGCTCGTCGAGGCTCACGAGCGGGTGGCCGAGCGTCTCGCCCCCCGAGAGCGTGGGCTCGTAGATGACGATGTCGACGCCCTGCTCGGCAAGGAGCCTGATGACGTCGAGCATCGCGCTCTGGCGGAAGTTGTCCGAGCCCGCCTTCATGACCAGGCGATAGACGCCGACGGTGCGTGGGTTCCGGGCGAGCACGCGCTCGGCGACGAACCCCTTGCGCGTCGCGTTTGAGTCGACGATGGCGCGGATGAGATTCTGCGGGACGTCGGCGTAGTTGCTGAGCAGCTGCTTGGAGTCCTTGGGCAGGCAGTACCCGCCGTAGCCGAACGAGGGGTTGTTGTACTGGTCCCCGATACGCGGGTCGAGGCAGACGCCCTCGACGATGGCGCGTGCATCCAGGCCCTTGGACTCGGCGTAGGTGTCGAGCTCGTTGAAGAACGAGACGCGGAGGGCGAGATAGGTGTTGGCGAAGAGCTTGATGGCCTCTGCCTCGGTCGAGCCCATGACGAGCGCGGGGACGTCCTCCTCCTCGGCGCCCTTGCCGAGGAGCTCGGCGAAGCCCCAGGCCGCCTCCTCGTCCTGCGGCCGGGTGACCCCCACCACGATGCGGGAGGGATGCAGGTTGTCCTCGAGGGCGTGGCCCTCGCGCAGGAACTCCGGCGAGAAGAGGACGCGCAGAGTCGCGTAGCGCCTGGAGATGCGCGCTGTGTAGCCGACGGGGATGGTGGACTTGATGACGACGGTCGGATGCCCGCCCGACGTGGCGACGAGGTCGAGGACGCTCTCGATGCTGGAGGTGTCGAACGAGTGGGTCTCGTCGTCATAGTTGGTGGGGGTGGCGATGACCACGACATCGGCCTTGGCGTAGGCCGCCCGGGCCTCGCAGGTGGCAAGAAGGCTGTCGGGGCGACTCGCGAGGTAGCGCTCGATGAGGGGGTCCGCGATGGGGGAGACGCCGGCGTTTATCTTGTCGACGCGCCCGGCGTCGACGTCGACGGCGGAGACGTCGTGATGCTGCGAGAGCAGGCACGCGAGCGAGAGCCCGACGTAGCCAAGTCCTGCGATGGCGATGTGCACTAACGACCTCCCTGCGAATTAAGCGTCAGGGAAAGTATAGCCTCTCGAGTGTCTCGCCCCATGGCTCGTGGTCATATCGATACGTCACCCGCCAGTGATGCTACACTGTTTCAGGTTAGATTGATGCTCAATGGGAGAGGAGCGTGCTGAAAGGTGATTCGTAAACAGGTTACTCGATACGCGAGAACGACCCTTTTCGCATCCGCACTCGTGGGGGCGTCACTGTTTGTTGCCCTCTCTGCCCCCGATGTCGCCTTTGCCACTATTGAGGGCGATCAGACGCCGCTCAGCGAGGAGGAGATTGCCGAGGCAATTGCCTCCGGAGAAATCCTGACCCAGGATGAGGGCGCGGATACCCAAGCTATCTCCACGATGAGCAGCTCGTTCTTTGACTTCTATTCGGGGTCCGACCGCATCGAGGTCTCCGCCATGGAGGCGCGTGCCGCCTACGACAAAGCTGACTGTGCCATTCTGGCGGGTAGCAACGGCTGGGCGGACGCCTTGGGCTCTGCCGGTCTCGCTGGGATTCTCGACTGCCCGATCCTGCTGACCGAGCAGCCCGCTCTCAATGACACCACAAGGCAGGTATTGAGCGACTTGCAGGTTTCGCGTGTCGTCATCGTCGGCGGCCCCAACACGATTTCCCCTACCGTGGAGCAGCAGCTGGCTGACATGGGGCTTGCCGTGGAGCGCGTGAGTGGCAGCGACCGCTACGAGGTCCAGACGAACATCTTTAACACCTATGCCGATCAGTGGGAGCCTGGCCGAATCGTCATTGCCTCAGGGGAGGATAACAAGTTCGCCGACGCGCTTTCCATCTCCCCCGTTCTCTTCAGGACCAAAACGCCGGTTTTCCTCGTCAATGGATCGGGCACTCTGAACGACTCGCAGAAGGGGATGCTGAGGGACCTCGCTGCGCAGGGGGGATTCTCCGAGGTGGTAATTGCCGGTGGGCCCGCATCGGTCTCGTCGGCGACCGAGTCGTTTGCCAAATCCCTCGCTCTTCCCTCGGGCGGGACTGTTAGCGTTACGCGCCTTGGCGGAGACAACCGTCACCAGGCATCCGTCAACATCGCCAACTGGGCGGTCTCCAACGGAATCCTCTCGTGGGACGGCGTTGCGCTGGCTATGGGCGGCAAGCCGTATGACGCGCTGTGCGGCTCCATTCTCCAAGGGCGTCGCGGAAGCGCCATGCTCGTCGTAAGCTCGAATGCCAGCGACAACTCCTCGGTCTATGATGCGCTGCGCGCCAACAAGGGTGCTGTCTCCACCTTGCGGGTTTTTGGCGGCAAGTCATCCATCCCCATGACGATTCGTATGGACGTCGCAGATATTTTTGGTATCCCCTACTATGAGATTCCTGGCCTGAAGGTCTACGTTGACGCGGGTCATGGTATGAATGACAGCAACACTGGTGTCTATGACCCGGGCGCGTGTGCCAACGGCTACAGGGAGGCCGAGCTCAATGCGGAGCTCGCTAACATGGTCTCGGACGTCCTGCGGACGAAGTACGGCGTGGACACCTACGTCAATGATGACGGTGGCTGGTACAAGCTCCGTCACGCCGAGGCTCAGGCGCTAGGTTGCGACCTCATTGTTTCGATTCACTTCAATGCCAACGCCGGCTCGGGAACCATGACGCTCATTCACTCAGAGCGTGCCGCTGCCCGCTCTTGGAATCTTCAGGACGCCATACATCCCCGTCTCGTTGCGGGCACGACGCTCCCCGACTTGGGCCAGCGTCAACAGATGGTGGCTATCCTGAGCGGAGAGCTTCCGGCGACGCTGTGCGAGGTAGCTTGTATCGACAACGCTCGGGACATGCAGGTGTATCAGTCCCGCAAGAGCGTCATTGCAGAAAAGATTGCCGAGGGTGTCGTTACGCGTAGCTAGCTTGTTATTCAGCTCCAACCAGCTGACGGGGAGGAAGTCCGATGGGAGCGTTTCACAAGGTAGGGTCTCTGCATCTGGGTACGCGATGGGGCGCGATCCTGATCCTCGTGATTTCGGGAGCGCTCGTCGGGCTTCTTCCCGTCACGGCTCTTGCTGAACAGTCCGTGTTGGTCAGGAATTCTCCGACGGCGACCTTGTCGGCAGAGGACTGGAAGTATGAGGTTATGGAGGACGAGGCGGGGGAGAAGTACGTTCAGATTCTTCGCTACACGGGACCGGACGTTGACGTCCCGGTGGTTCCGGCGACCATCGAGGGCGTGCCAGTTACCCATGTCTACTTCATGAGCTACGAGATCCCCTCCTTTGTTTCCGTTGATGTGTCGCAGTGCGTCGACCTCGTCGACTTCAACTGCGTATACGCAGGTATTGAGTACCTTGACCTCTCCAATAACGGCCGGCTTGAGGTCCTTAACGTTTCAAGAAACAACCTGACGGAACTCGACCTCTCCCACAACCCCGAGTTGCGCGAGCTCGATTGTGACAACAACCAGTTGACGGAGCTTTCCATAGCGGGCAACCCCAAGCTCGAGCGTCTGGTATGCAACGACAATGCCATCGCCGACCTCACGCAGCTCCAGCGCTGGGCGTCTTCCCATCCCGGGGCGGTTGCTGACCTCGAGCCGCAGAACACCCCTGAAGAGGAGCCCTTCAAGCGTCTCAACGAATACACTGGAGACCACAGGTACGAGGTCGCCCAGTACATCATCGGTGCCGCTCTGGGGCATGATGTCTACAAGGGTGTCATCATCGTCTCGGGCGAGGACGGTAAGTTCGCTGACGCACTGAGCGCGAGTTCTCTTTCCGGACTCCTCAACTATCCCGTTGTGCTCACCAACGGGGAGTCACTTCTGTGGGAGAACCGTGAAGCGCTCAAGTGGCTGAGGAACTCGATCAACGACCCGCTTGACATCATCGTCGTTGGTGGACCCGACACGGTAAGTGATGGCCTCCTGTCGGAGCTTGTGGAATACGGCAATGTCTCAACTCGCATCGGAGGCTCCAATCGCTACGAACTCTCTCGAAACGTCTATGAGTATGGGTGTGATCATGGCGGCTGGTCGACTGACACGGTGCTCATTGCCAAGGGCAACGACTTTCCGGACGCCCTCTCCATCGCGCCCTATGCCTCTTCTCGCATGACGCCAATTTTGCTTGTCGACCAGGGAGACAATCGACTTGATGCCACGACGGGCTCCATCGTGTCCCGACATCGGCGCGCGGTTGTGCTCGGTGGGGAGAACTCGGTGTCCCGGGGGGTCTTTGATCACCTCGAGAGGCTCATGCCCGACGGTGCCATCCGCCTCGGTGGCGCCAATCGCTTTGAGGCATCCCGCAACATTGTCAGTTGGGAGATTTCTCAGGGGATGTCCTTTGAGTGCGTCGGCTTCTCCACGGGCCACAAGTTCACGGACTCCCTTGCCTCGGGATTCCTGCTGGGTAAGCAGAACGCGGTGCTGCTCATCGTCGACGGCTCTTCCGCCGCGGCCAACGCGGAGCTCTTTGAGTTCCTCTCCCAAAATGCGAGCGGGATTACTGAGATGAACGTTTTTGGTGGCCCCGCCTCGGTTTCGCAGGATGTTCGCGACGCCCTTCTGGAGGCGGTTGACTGGTGAGCGTTTTCGATGACGTCATCATCTTCACTCATCAGTACCCATATTGGCTTGGCCCGACGGCGGAGACCTATCTTGAGGAAGAGGTCCGCATTCTCGCCGCGGACGCAGATCGTGTTTTCGTTGTTGCCTTTGAGGGTTTTTGGGACCCCAATCCCCCAATGCGCTCCGGGGTTCCTGACAATGTGGTTCCCGTTCTGCTGACCGAGCAGCAGCTCGCGTGCACTGAGTCATTTCTTGTGAGAAGAGCGGGCCAGTTGCGCGATGTCCTGTCTCGCGAGTTTCTCGCTGACTTCTCTAGGCTCACGAGTCGTGCGAGATTTCGGGAGTTTTTTCGCTTCCTTCGTCTGAGCGGCCGGATTGCGGAACTCGCTCGCTCAGCTCTTTTTGAGATTGCCCCCGACGTGGGACGTGGCAGGACGCTGCTCTATAGTTTCTGGTTCAACGAGCCTGCTCGGTCTGCGATACTTCTCGCCGACGCGATTGAGAGACGCTCCGGGCGGCGTCCTGTGGTCATCTCCCGGGCTCATGGATATGATTGCTACGACTTCCGCAGCGAGACGGGCTACCTTCCGTGCAAGGGGTGGATGGCTCGACGCTTGGAACGTGTTTTGGTGTGCTCGGACAACGGTCGGCAGCATCTTGCTGCAAGGAACCCGAGCGTCGCAGAGACCTTTGAGGTCGGATATCTCGGAACGCAATGGGTGGACGAGAAGGACGTCTGGCTCGAGGCGCCTTGCGACGGGGTTGTCGTCACGTGTTCGCGCATGGTTCCCCTGAAGCGCCTCGATCGCGTCGCCCGCGCACTTGCCCTGCTGCGAGACAGAGGGCATACGTTCACTTGGATATGCATTGGCGACGGCGAGACGCTTCCTACGGTTCGCGCCCTTGCTGACGAGCTTGGTCTGCATGAAAGGGTGCGCTTCGCTGGGGCGCTGACACAGAAGGAGATATATGCGTCCTATCGAGCGCGTCCCGCGAGCGTCTTCGTGAACGCGAGCGAGACGGAGGGCGTGCCCATCTCAATCATGGAGGCCATGAGCTTCGGCACCCCCGTTGTCGCTACGTCGGTGGGCGGCAATCCTGAAATCGTTTTGAATGACACGTGCGGAAAGCTTGTTCCAAGGGATTTTTCTGACACTGAGCTGGCTGATGCGATAGAGTTCTTTCTGACTGATGATCACAGCGACTACCGACGTGCCGCTCGCGCTGCGTGGGAGCAGAGGTTCTCCGCAACGAGAAACGCCGAATTGCTCATTGACGAGTTTGGGAAGCTCTGCGATGTACGCACCCGAGGATGATTGCTCTCCTCTGAAGACGCGCTCTGAAAGGATTCCATGAGAAAAATCGCTATGTCACGTCTTGGTGGGGCGCTCGTCTTTGCGCTCCTAATGGGCTCTGCTCCCCTGCCTGCGCTAGCGCAAGAGGTTGCGGCCGGCCCCGAGTCCGAGGCGCAGGCCGAGGAGGGGACGTCTCCTGACATGGAGATCCCTGCCGTCGAGACCGAGTCCGTTTCGGACCAAGAGATTAGCTCGCGACCCTTTGAGGAGCTCATGCAGCAGGTCCTCGATGACCTCGACAGCTCGACGCCGAGCGTCGTGTCCATGGGCTCGCGCGCACTCGAGCAGGGTGCGGGGACCATTCAGGAGTTCTCGGGCGCCAATCGCATCGAGGTTTCGAGCCTGGTTGCCCAGGCTGCGTATCCCGACGGGTGCTCGACCGCCGTCATCGCCGGCTCCGACGGCTGGGCCGACGCGCTCGGCTCAACCTCACTCGCCGGGCTTCTCGATTGCCCCATCCTCCTTACCGATGCGGGACATCTCAGTGCTGGCACCCTGATCACCCTGAAGGAGCTGGGCGTTACGTCCGTCGTGATCGTCGGCGGGCCCAATACGGTGTCGACGGCAGTCGAGAGCGAGCTTGTCGCCTCAGGGGTCTCGGTGGCAGCGCGCCTTGGGGGCGAGAACCGTCACGAGGTGCAGACCTCCATCTTCAACTACGGCAAGGGTCGCTGGTCGACAGACTATGTCATCGTTGCGTCGGGAACGGCTTTTGCTGATGCCCTCTCCTCCTCCCCGCTCGCTTTCTCACAGAAGGCGCCCATCTTTCTCGTCGACGGATCGGGTGCCCTCAACGCGTCCCAAAAGAGCCTTCTCTCCGAGTACGTCTCGGCAAACAAGGAGATGAAGATCGTCGTCGTTGGAGGTGAGCGATCCGTTTCCGCGTCGACGTACAGCTATCTTTCGACGCTCTCCTCCGATATCCTTCGCATTGGAGGTACCGACCGCTACGAGGCATCCGCCAACTTTGCCACATGGGCAACGGGGCAGGGGCTGCTCTCTTGGGACGGAGCTGCATTTACGACTGGCGAGAAGCCCTATGACGCCCTGACGGGAAGCGCGCTTCAGGGCAAGAATGGCTCTGTCATGCTACTGCTCTCTAGCGGCACTTCGCCGACAGTCACTAAGTTCATCAGCTCCTCTCCGACCTCGGTCAAATTCTTCGGCGGGACGGCTTCGATCCCCGCCGCGTGGAGGACGAGCATCATATCCCAGATGTACAGCGTTTCGGCCTATGACACGGGCATATCCCTCTCCCGCATGGCCGATCTCGAGGACGCTGCGCACGGCGCAAACCGCAATGAGATTCTCGCTTATCTCGATCCGAGCAACTTTGCCTATGGCTCTTACGGATATCTGCAGTTCGCCGACCTTTCGCAGGGATATTCCGGCCGTGTTTCTGCCCAGCAGATCGACAACTTCATCCAGTCCATGTGCAGCCAGTATGGTTATTCCAACAGCACGCTGCTTGGCATGGGAAGCACCATCGTTGATGCCGCACGTACCTATAACGTAAACGAGGTCTACCTTCTCGCCCATGCGATCCTCGAGAGCGGCTGGGGAACGAGCGCACTCGCCCAGGGCTCTGTCAAGGGTTACGAGGGCTACTATAACTTCTTCGGCATCGGCGCCTATGATAAGGACCCTAACAACGGCGGTGCGTACCTAGCCAAGTCAAGAGGATGGGATACTCCGGAAAAAGGCATCAGGGGAGCTGCCGAGTGGATCTCGAGCAACTACATCAACAGCGACACCTATCACCAGAACACCCTCTACAAGATGCGCTGGAATACCTCGGTCACGTGGCATCAGTATGCGACGGATCTCAAGTGGGCGAACAGTATCGCTCGCGTTATGGACCAAGCGTATGCCTACTTTGGACTCAGTTTCTCCGACAGGGGGCTGACCTTCCTGTATCCGGTCTATCGGTAGGCAGCGCTTGCGCGAACATGTCTAGCGACGAGGGGCTTTCTGAACGGCCCCTCGTCCTGTGTTTTGAATGAACAGGTCGGCAAACGAATAATATAAGAAATGCCGACAAACAATCGAAGCTGATGCGACAGAGGAGTGTTCATGGCCTCTCACTTTGCCCCCCAGGATGACAAGCCCAGGAAGAAGGCGGGCTCCGGCCCTGCTGCGGCAGGACGCTCACGCCCCGACGCCGCCTATTACGCCTCCGCGCGCGCGGGCAGCGGGATGAGCCGCGGAAAGAAGGTCGGCATCGTCGTGGGCATCGTGCTCGCCGTTCTTCTCGTCGTGGGAGGGACGTGTGGCGTCCTGCTCTACAATTCGGTCACCTCTATCAGGGCTCAGGCGCAGGAGATCATGGACCAGGTCGACCCGCTGAAGGAGGCGCTCAAGAGCGGCGACGCCGCTGCGATCGACTCCTCGGTCGGCACCGTCCAGGAGCGCATGGCCGCCATCAACGCGGAGGTCCACGGACCGCTGTGGACGCTCGCGTCTTGGCTGCCGGTGGTGGGCGAGGACGTGCGCAGCGTCCAGAGCCTCGGCGACGCCGGCCAGGCGCTCGTCGACGAGGCGCTCGTCCCCATCGCCAACGACGTGGCGGGTACGGGCCTGTCCGGGCTCTTCAAGGACGGCGTGGTCAACGTCGGACTCATCCAGACGGTCTCCGAGACCCTGGACTCCTCCCTGCCCACCATCGAGTCCTCGCTTGACACGATCGCCTCGCTCCCGGAGGCGAACATCCCGCAGCTCGCCGAGATTCTCGGGCGCGTCCAGGGTCCCGTGAAGGAGGCACAGGGGCTCATCGACCAGGTGCAGCCGGTGCTTGACGTTCTGCCCCAGATGCTCGGCGCGGACGGACAGACGCGCACCTACCTCGTGCTTGCTCAGAACAACTCTGAGGTACGCTCCACCGGCGGCATGCCCGGATCCTGGGGCACGGTCACCATCACGGACGGTGCCATCTCCATGGGAGAGTTCACCAGCGTTGTCAATCAGGAGGGCTTTGACGTTCCGGTGCTTGAGGAGGAACTCAATCATATCGGCTGGACCCTCGGCACCAACGCCGCCCAGGTGACCTATACACCCAACTTCGTGCGAACGGGAGAGATGGCCTCGGAGTACTGGAGGCAGGCGGGCCTTGGCGAGGTCGACGGCGTCATAGCGATTGACCCGGTGTTCCTACAGTGGCTTCTGGGCCTGACGGGGGGCTTCACCGCACCGGACGGCTCCACGATCGACGGGTCAAATGCCGCCCAGGCGCTGCTCAGCGACACGTACTGGAAGTTCGGGAATGACGCGACGGCCCAGGACGAGTATTTCGGCTCTGTTGCCGCGCTTGCGTTCCAGAACATAATGAGCGGCATCGGAAATGTTGACATGACGGACCTTATGGATGTCATCGCGCGCGGCGGAGAGACGGGACGCCTGCTTGTCTGGATGGTCAATGAGGACGAGGAGAGCGTCATGAGGGACTTTGGCCTTTCGGGTGAGATGGGATCTGACCCGGCTGCGCCAGAGCTCGGCGTCTACCTGAACGACGCAACTTGGAGCAAGATCGACTGGTATGCGTCCTGCTACACGCAGATTGGCGAGGGGGTCGTCAACGATGACGGCACGACCAGCTATTCGGTAACGACCACCCTGGTCAATACCATGACCTCCGAGCAGGCGGTGACCGCTCCCAAGTACGTGTCCGGCTACAACCCCTCCAAGCGCGAGGCGTCTGACATGCTGACGTACGTGTACTTCTTTGCCCCGATGGGAGGGAGCATCTCGAATATGAATATCGTGGGCTCCGGCTCCTGTGACGGATTCACCAATGCGACAGGCTATGGGCTGCCGATGAGCTACGCCCTGACGTCGCTGCTGGCGGGGGAGAGCCTGACCTTCACCTACACCGTTACGACCTCTGCTGAGGCGGAGAGCCCGCTTGCGCTCAGGACGACCCCGCTTGCACAGGAGTCCCTCATGCAGGCTCCTGCGGCGTAGCCGACAAGCTCAGGAGTATCAGCGTATGCCCCGCGTTTCCGTTATCGTCCCCGTCTACAACGTCGAACGCTATCTCTCGCGCTGCCTTGACAGCCTGAGCGCCCAGACGCTCGAGGACATTGAGTTCCTATGCGTCAACGACGGCTCCACGGATGGGTCACTCGAGCTTCTGAGGAAGGCCGAGCGCGAGGACCGCCGCTTCAGGGTCATCGACAAGCCGAACGCCGGATACGGCAACACGATCAATCGCGGAATCCTCGAGGCACGCGGAACGTATGTGGGAATTGTAGAGTCTGACGACTTCGTTGAGCCCGACATGTTCTCCCAGCTTCTCGCGTGTGCCGAGGAGGGCTCACTCGACGTCGTCCGCGCCAACTACTGGCTGTACTGGAGCGCCCCGTCCGAGCGCAACGAGCTCGTCGACCTGTGTCGCGAGGACCTCTGCGGCAAGGTGTTCGACCCCAGGATGCTGACGGACCCGTTCTTCTTCCCTCCTGCGCTCTGGTCCATGCTCGTGCGGAGGGACCTTATCCTGCGCAACGACCTGCGACTGCTCGAGACCCCGGGGGCCTCGTTCCAGGACACCTCCTTCAGCTTCAAGATCTGGTCCTGCGCGCGTCGGGCTGCGCTGCTCCACAGCCCCGTGCTCCACTATCGACAGGACAACGAGGGATCCTCGATCAACAATCGAAGCAAGGCGTATTTCGTCTGCGACGAATACGCTGAGGTCGAGCGGTTTGTGAGCGAGGGTCTGGGCGACATGAGCCTCATGCCGCTCGCCCAGAAGCGGAAGTACGATGCGTACGTGTGGAACCTTGGCCGCATCGACAGCGCTCTGCGCGGAGAGTTTGCACATCGTGCGTCAGCTGAGTTCCAGGAGGCGCTCATGCAGGGCTGGGTCGATTTCGCGCTCTTCTCCCGACAGGAGCGACGTTCGCTCGAGGTGCTCATGAGAAGCCCCGATACCTTTGTGGCGCGGTTGGACGAGGGGCTGCCCACCTCGCGTCCCGCGGCGCTTTCGCGCGCGATCGGGCGGCTGCGGGGCCGTCGGTAGGCACGTGCTACTATATCCAAGGTAGGCATGACCACTTCGATGGCGAGGAGTCTCGATGTCCCTCAAGGGCTCGATTTACAGGCTTTTGAGCAGCAGCAAGACCGGCAGAGCCTTTTTCCAGGCGAGAAGGGACCTTCGAGGAGATGAGGTGGCCCGCTCCGTCGAGGCATCCTCGTACGATTTCGTCGACCGGAGTCACGGTAGCGACAAGCTCTGCATTGTCCTAGCTGGATACAAGCCCACGTTGTGGGGGGACGTGTTCGGCAGGCTTGCCATGTGCGTGCCCAACGATGTTGACGTCTGCATCATGACGAGCGGTCTCGTGAGCGATGAACTCAGGGATATCGCCGCCGAGCATGGCTGGTCGTATCTCTCCACCTCCGTGAACCACATCTCCCTTGTGCAGAACCTTGCAATCGAACTCCACCGTAAAGCGCGTTGGATCTACAAAATCGACGAGGATATGTTCCTCACCAAGGGGTTCTTCGAGGCCCTGATGGAGACCCATCGACAGGTGAGCGCCGAGAGTCTCTACGAGCCTGCGTTCGTCTCTCCCCTGATCAACGTGAACTGCTACGGTCACCTGCGCATTCTCGAGAAGCTGGACCTCGTTGAGGACTTCAGATCGACAGGGCTCACGAGCGTGAAGTACACCGACGGAATCCACCACAACCGCGAGGTTCTTGAGGACCCTCGTGTTGCTCGCTATCTGTGGGGCGAAACTCAGCCGGCTCTCCGAGACATCGATGCGCTTGCCGAGCGGTTCAGCGTCGAGGGCCTCTCGTACTCCGTTTGCCCGATGCGCTTCAGCACGGGCTCCATCCTCTTTACCCGCGAGGCATGGGAGGAGTTCGGCCACTTTCCGATCACGGCGACGAGCGACCCCTGCGGTCTTGGTGATGACGAGGAGTGCCTCTGCCGCTACGCCTGCTTTACTGGTCGCGCTATTGTTGTCAACGAGAACGTTGTGGTGGGACACCTAGGGTACGGCGGTGCCCAGACCAAGGCGATGCTCGCGTACCACGACGAACATCCCGACCGGTTTGCCCCAAAGGATTCCGTACATGCTTGACGGGCGTGGGGCATCGGGACCGGTGAGTCTGCCCAGCATCAAGATTCTCGTCTCCTGTCACAAGGACGTGGCATATCCGAGAAGCGACGTCTTCCTCCCCGTTCAGGTGGGGGCGGCTGGTAAGGCCCCGCTCGAGGGCATGCAGCCGGATGACGAGGGCGAGAACATCTCCGAGCGAAACTTCTCCTACAGCGAGCTGACGGCACAGTACTGGGCATGGAAGAATCTCGAGTCGGACTACATCGGACTCTGCCACTACCGTCGCTACTTTTGCTTCGACGGGAAGAAGCATCGCGCAAACGACCATGCGCAGATCGAGGAATCGTGCCTCTGCCCACGCACGGTTGACCTCTACCACATTGCTGACGAACAGGCCATTCGGAGCCTCCTTGAAGAACATGAGCTGGTGTGCGCCCCATCGTGGAGCGTCCTGGGCGCCCCGACCCCCAACGGCATCATGCGTTCGGTTCGTTCGCATATGGTTGGCTACGACCTTCTGACCGACGCCGACCTGGACGAACTCGTCCGCATTTGTCACAAACTGAGTCCGGAGTATGAGGAGGACCTAGTTCGCTACCTTTGCGGACGTCGATATCTGGGCTATAACTGCTTCATCATGAAACGTGAGCTTTTCGAGCAGCTGTGCGATTTCGAGTTTCCGATTCTGCGCGAATTTGACGAGGGCTTCTCATACGAGGGACTGACCGGAAATCGTCTGAGAATCTGTGGCTATCTTGGTGAGATTCTGTTCAGCGCGTTTGTCTGTCACCTCGAGCGCGGAGGCGATTGCTCGATTGCCCGCGTTCCGCTCGTCTTTTTTGAGCACACTCCGCCCCGGCTCTCTCTCGAGGTTGCCCCGGGGCACCTCGGTCTGTTCTGGCGCTATCGCGGAACATCCTCCGCACAGCTCACCGTTTGCGTGAGAAGCCTGATTGGCCAGATATGTCCGACCCGCGAGTACGATCTCACGATAATTCATGACGTAGACTTTGATTGCGGACGGTTCCTCGGGCTTTTGGGGAAGACCCCGCCCAATCTCAATGTGAGCCTCGGCACGGTGCAGACCCTCGACCTCAAGACCCTTCCCCGCGAGTTCGGGGAGGCCGAGTTGGAGGCTCTGCTGCCCATGCTCCTTCCCTCGCTGGTCTCAGGTGACGAGCGGGGGCGAAGGGGTATCGGTCTCTGGTTTGAGGGCTGCCCTCTCTTTGTCGGTGATCCTGGCTGCATCGCTCAGAGTGCGTCCGGCGCGCCGCTCTCGGCGTTTGGCGCATCCGTTGTGGCCGTAGACCTTGATGGCGAACATGCCCTGCCGTGCGCCGACGAGCTGCTTTCCCTATTGGGCGGGGCTCCGGAGCGCGGTAGCCGTGGGAAAGGGAATCCCGCCGCCGTTAGGGGGGATCTTCTCGCCCGTCTTGGCGCTGCCGAGCTGCCTCCAGAGTGTGTTGGGGCGGTGCTTCATGGGGCTGACGGCGCGCTCGATGACGAGGAGCTTTTGTCGTTCGCGCGCGGGACGTCCGCATATGATGCGCTTCTCGCCGAGCGCGAGCGGATGGGCACGCCGTCTCTGAAAGACAGGCTGTTTCCTCCGCACAGCCCCCTGAGGAAGGCCCTGGGTCGAGTGCGGGGCATTCTGCGGGGTATC
>UMHS01060313.1_pt1 | contig 16642 bp, 10 predicted proteins | sample 1965611 | NCBI WGS metagenome assembly UMHS01 (sample SAMEA4836106, study PRJEB28245) | human gut metagenome | biome: gut microbiome; material: fecal sample | place: Denmark | collected 2008
GGCACGCCCCACGGGCTAACCCCGCACCTCGATTTAATTTCCTCTATCATACTGTCAGCGATAGAGAAAAGCAATCAAGAGAACGTAAAATTTGTATTTTCGAAACAAGTGTGGTAGAATATATCTTGCGATTTAGCGTATTTTGTAAAAATAAAAGATGGTTCAATATTGTCGGAAAAACCGACTTAAGGAGGAATAATTTTTATGAACGTAAAAGTAGAGGCACTGGATCAGCACAAGGTATCTCTCGCCATTGAACTGCCGGCAGAAGCTGTACAGAAAGGATTCAAGCAGGCTGTAGCTCGCATTGCAAACCAGGTCAGAATCCCGGGTTTCCGCAAAGGCAAGGCAAGCCGCAAGGTACTGGAAATGCATTTCGGCAAGGAAGCTGTCGTCGCTGAAGCGAAAGATATCGTCATCAATGGCGCTCTCACCGAAGCGATGAAGCAGGAAAAGATCATCCCGATCACCCAGGCGGATGTGAAGGAAGATCTCTTCTCTGAAACCGAAGGCGCAAAATTCACCGCTACTTTTGTAAAACGTCCGGAAGTAGAACTGGGCGAATACAAAGGCCTCGAAGCAGCCCATGAAGAACCGGAAGTTTCCGATGCACAGGTCGAAGCTGAACTGAAAAAAGCAGCTGAACAGAGCGCACGCCTCGAAATGGCAGAAGAAGGCGCTGTCCTTGCCAAAGGCGACTACGCTGTCATCGACTTCAAAGGCTTCGTAGACGGCAAACCGTTCGAAGGCGGCGAAGGCAAGACCTATCCGCTGGAAATCGGCTCCCAGAGCTTCATCCCGGGCTTTGAAGAACAGCTCGAAGGCCATAAAGCAGGCGATGACGTAGAAGTCAAGGTCACCTTCCCGGAAACCTACTTCGTCGATGCTCTCAAAGGCAAAGAAGCAGAATTCAAAGTTCACATCAATGATGTAAAACGCAAACAGCTGCCAGCTCTTGATGATGCTTTCGCAAAATCCATCAGCCAGTTCGATAAAATGGACGACCTGAAGGCTTCTGTGAAACAGCAGATGCAGCTGCAGGCTATCCAGCAGGCAGAAGAAGCCTACCATGAAGCTCTCGTAGCGCAGGCTGTGGCCAATGCCAAGGTCGATATCCCGCACGAAATGGTCGACCAGCGCATTGACGAGATCGTCGAAGAGATCTCCATGAACCTCGAATCCAGAGACATGAAGCTCGCTGACTACCTGAAGAACATCGGCCAGACCGAAGAACAGCTCCGTAAGAACTACGAAAAGACCGCTGAAGAACAGGTTCGTCAGGGCCTTGTCCTCGAAACCATCGCAGAAAAAGAAGAACTCGATGTAACGAACCAGGACCTCTCCATGGAAGTCTACAGCATGGCTCACCAGTTCAACGCTGACCCGAAAGATGTCATGAAGATCATCAAAGAAGAAGGCCGCGTGAACATGCTGATCAACTCCGTCCTTCGCAAGAAAGCAGCTGCTTTCATCTACGGCGCTGCTAAAAAAGCAGAAGCGGATAAGAAAGAAGCAGAAGAAGCTCCGGCTGCAGAAGCAGCAGCTCCGAAGACCGAAGAAGACTTCAATGCTATGACCGTCAAGGATCTCAAGGCTTACGCACAGGAAAAAGGCATCGCCATCGAATCCAAAGCCAAAAAAGCTGAGATCATCGACACCATCATGGCTGCTGAAAAGGAATAATCCTTTAGAAAATTGAATGAGTACTGCTGCGGCAGTGTGTATTGGAAGAGACGCGGGGATGACCGGCGTCTCTTTCGAACATATGGGGAAATGGGGGAAAGGCTTGCCCCCGATCTCGATTTTATGAATTGACATAGGGATAGCCCGTGGGGCGTGAGAAGTGCCGGTGCGGCGCATTTCGTCATCCTGAGCGGAGAAAAACGTCGTATGTTAGAAATATAGCTTATCTGAAAACAGGAGAACTGAGTCGAAGGATCTAAGCGCTGCAACGTATAGATGGCGGCGATGCCCTTAGTCACCAGTCACTTTCAATTTCTAATCCCTAGTCCCTGGCTGCCAGTCACTACCTATTATTTAGTCAAAAGAAAGGGTGTTATCACATGGCATATGTACCGATTGTTGTCGAACAGACCGCTCGCGGAGAGCGCTCCTATGATATTTATTCCCGTCTTTTGAAGGACCGCATCATATTCCTTGACGGCCAGATTGAAGACCATATGGCCAATGTCATCATTGCGCAGCTTCTCTTTCTGGAAGCCGAAGACCCTTCGAAAGATATCCATCTTTACATCAACAGCCCCGGCGGCGTCGTGACCGCCGGTCTTGCGATCTATGATACGATGCAGTATATCCATCCGGATGTTTCCACCATCTGTATCGGATCCTGTGCCAGCATGGCGGCTGTCCTCCTGACTGCCGGTGCGAAGGGCAAACGCTATGCCCTCCCGCATGCGAATGTCATGATCCACCAGCCGCTGGGCGGCGTACAGGGACAGGCGACCGAGATCGAGATCCATGCGAGAGAGATCCTCCGCCTGCGCGAAGAACTGAACGGCATCCTTGCCAAGCACAGCGGACAGTCCCTTGAAACCATCAAAAACGACACCGAACGCGACAATTTCATGACAGCCCAGATGGCGAAGGACTATGGTCTCATCGACCATATCCTCACTCGCAATGAGCTGGCGAAAATGACACAGAAATAAAGGAGAAAGACCATGAACGGAGAAGATAAAGAACCGAAGATCTGCAGCTTCTGCGGCCGATCCAGCGACGAAGTCGAAAACATGGTCACTGGCCCCGGCGTCTACATCTGCAGCGAATGCATCGACATCTGTCATAACATTCTTCTGGAAGAGCGGAAAAACAAAGCAAAGCAGGGCAAAGAACCCGCTGACACCAAGGTGCCGACACCGGAAGAGATCAAAGAATATATCGATCAGTACGTCATCGAGCAGGACAATGCCAAGATCGCTCTGGCCGTCGCCGTGTACAATCACTACAAACGCCTCTTTTTCAAAGGCGAAGATGACGGTGTAGAGCTGCAGAAATCCAACATCATCCTGCTTGGGCCGACCGGCAGCGGCAAGACCCTCCTTGCCCAGACCCTCGCCCGCTACCTCGATGTGCCCTTTGCGATTTCCGATGCCACCACCCTCACACAGGCCGGCTATGTCGGAGATGACGTCGAGAACATCCTCCTCCGCCTCATCCAGGCCGCGGACTACGACATCGAGAAAGCCCAGCGCGGCATCATCTACATCGATGAAATCGACAAGATCGCCAAGAAGACCGAGAATGTCTCCATCACCCGCGACGTCTCCGGCGAAGGCGTCCAGCAGGCTCTTCTGAAGATCCTGGAAGGCACCGTGGCGAACGTGCCGCCGCAGGGCGGACGCAAGCATCCGAATCAGGAAATGATTCAGATCGACACCAGCAACATCCTCTTCATCTGCGGCGGTGCTTTCGCCGGCCTCGATAAAGTCATCGACAGCCGTCTCACCAAAAGCGTCATGGGCTTCGGTGCCGATATCGAGAAAGCGGAAGACAAAGACATGGACGAGCTCCTCCAGCAGGTCCAGCCGGAAGACCTCCTGAAATTCGGTCTCATCCCCGAATTCATCGGCCGTCTCCCTGTCATCGTCGCCCTTCACCCGCTGAAGGAAGAAGCCCTCGTCAAAATCCTGACCGAACCGAAGAATGCCCTCGTCAAGCAGTACAAGAAGCTGCTGGCCATGGACGGCGTAGAGCTCGTCATCGAAGACGCTGCCATCCATGCGATCGCCCGCCAGGCTATCGAGCGCAATACCGGCGCCCGCGGCCTTCGCGCGATCATCGAGAAAATCATGCAGAAAGTCATGTACGAGATCCCCGGCATGAAGGACGTCGTGAAATGCACCATCACGGAAGACAACGTGGTGAACCACACCGATCCGTTGCTGGAACGGAAAGCGGCAGAAAAATAAAAAACACCTCCCTGTGACTAGCTCATAGGGAGGTGTTTTATTGTGAGGCGGATGACGATAAGTGGGCGGGCATTGGTAGATCGCCTGACTTACCACTCCCATATCCTTAACATGAATGGTAAATCGTATCGCTTCTAAAATGCGCACAAAAGGAAGTCGTAGTTTTTACGGTCAAAGTGGCTCAGAAATTCACGGCTTCATGGCTCAGTTTTTCATTGACATTCACAGAACCAGCGCTCAATCATGATATTATCTGCCCAGTGGCTCTTCCCATCCATACTTTGCCGGATCTGAAGACCTTTCAGCAGAGCCTTGTACTCTGCGTTGGTAAACTGACAACCCTGATCGGAGTTCAGGATAGCTGGAATTCCATGCATTGTTACCGTTTCTTTGAAGGTATGAATGACGAACTCTGTATCAAGTGTGTCGGAAAGGTAATGGCCAACAATTTTGCGGCTGTATCAGTCAATAACGGAGGTTAAATACATGTGACACATAGGCATGGGAATATAGGTAATATCGATAGACCAGACCTAGTTGGGGAAGTTTACAGCGTAGTTTCTGAGGAGATAGAGAACAATGGACTCTTTGAAGTTTCGCTTAGAGAGATTGGCTTTGGGGTAAATGGTATAAATCGACATCAGCTGCATCAAGCGCCTGACAGTTTTACGTCCTACCTTGTAGCTATCCTCACGGAGCTTTACGGTTATTTTCTTAGAGCTCAAATATGGGAATTTTACATGCCAGTAGTCAATACGCCGCATCAATTCCTCCTGCTGTGCGATACGCTCTTCATCAGGCGTAATCGGCAGGTAGTAGATCCCTGAGCAGTTTACGCCTAATAACTCGCACTGTCGCCGCACAGAGAGCTTACAGCTCTTTCGAATTATAGACCGGGAGGCTTGGGACTGCTTCTCCAATTTGCCGAAAGCACCCCTGAAGGAAATCGCGCTCCAGCGTGAGCTGCCCGATGGTTTTAAGCATCGGGTCGTTCTTTTTCAGGTAAACCTCCTTTCACAGAGCTGCTTTCTGAGTCAAATGCACGGTGGGCGTTCTGCAGGAATTCCTGCTTCCACTTACGAACTCTGCTGGGGTTCAGGTTAAAGTCAGCGCAAATGGCATTGAATTCCCTGTTCCCCTGGATGATGGGCAGAGTGACTTGGGTTTTGAATTCAGCGGTATACTTTTTCTTTGGCATGATGGTGATCTCCTATTTGATCTAATTATGCCACAGATCCGCGCTTAAAATCCAAGGGGCTGGGCTGAATCTCTGGGGCCATTATATTGTCAAGACTAGCCATCATATAATGCGGCTATTTTCGGTGGAACCATCCCCTATCTGTGATTTACTTTGAATCTTGATGGCGAATCATATTGCGTCCAAAACGCGGATAAAAGTCATAATTTATTTGTGTCAAATCAACTCAATTTTCGCAGCCATCTAGCTCACTTTCTTATCAACATTCAAGGTACTTCCATAGAATCAAAAACAACTATCATTGCATCTTCATATACACAAACTGTGGATAAAAATACCATAAAGCCCAAAATGCAGCAATAAGAAAATGTACATTATAACCGCAGATACTTTTTGCAAGATTGGCTGTTTTCTCTGCGAAATAGGTTTGCCGTTTATCTTGTAAATACACATAAGATTCCACTGAAAATAAATCATATAAATAAATCCACTAAGAATAATGCCTAATGTTAAAAAGAACAACGATGCTCCTGCAATTATTGGAAACGGATAATTTACTAATAGATTAGTTGTGGAAAATAGTAAATCCATAAAACCATCTATAATCAACCAAAAACAAGCTATACTCCAAATTATTTTTCTGAATGCGTATACTTTCCGATTTCTTATTAGATAAAAGCTATAAACTACAAACGCCAAAGATAGCAACCAGGCAGATAAAATCTTTTGGAACAATTGCCAATTAGTAATTCCCATAGTATTTTTACTCCTCATTACGCTTCTGATATTCATCATTATCATTCTGTTTTTTCTCACTTTGGCGTTGTTCCCTCAATTCATCTTCCAGTCTTCCTTGCAATTCACCTCCAATGTATCCACCAAAAACACCACTTCCAATTATTGCTATGCCTGGAGGAAGCCCCAACCCTTTCCCACCTAAAAGCAATGTATTTCCAACAATATATGCCGTCTCTGCACCAACCACCCATGCATATGCGGCATCCCCCGGATAGTCACTCTCTATAATATGAAGCCCATCTATAACATAATCGACACCATTAATGGCACACTTTATATATTTTGAATCTGAAGCATCCTTTATCGAATCTGCTGTAGCTCTTACCAATGGCAAATCATAAAAATTATCATGATTTTGTCGTTCTTGTAAATCACTTGCCCAAAATTCGTAACTGTCCATAAATTTTTCAGTACTATCAGTGGTAAAGCCATGCTCAATAAGATATTGGCGTACCGTTTCTTTAGCAAATTCATTTCCAACTTCTAGGGAGTCTGAATCTGAACCGAATGGATCAGCCTGATCTGCTATATCCATCAAAGCATTGCTTAGCTGGTGCCATTCCTGATCAGTAAGAGTTTGACCATCATCTTTTTTCAGCGTCCGCTTCAGTAGCGGTTCTGTTGTCAAATCGAACCCCAAATAATTCCACTTTGCTGCATTTAAAGAGACCATAGCACCCGTCAATACATCTTTCGATAAATTTCCAATTGCCGCGCCTACGCCAGCACTAAGCCACTGTACTGTATCTGGATGTTTTTGTGCCCATTCTTTGCCTTTGGTTTTGGTCAGATACCCCATCACATATTCATTTACGCTGCCAGATAATGCACCGGAAGCCGCACTGCCACCTGCCATGTCTCCCATGAGCGCCCCGAAAGCGCCGTGGAGCAGCATCTTCTCCGTAGAGCCATCTTTCCAGCCTTTGCTTTCGGCGTATGTATGGATTGCCTGATTGCCGTACTTTTCCAGCATGCCGACGAGCTCTTGCTTTTCTTCTATCTTAGTCTTATCAAAGATTTCCTGTAACTGGTTCAAGCTATTCTTGGTATCTCGATTGAGACTTGCAATGTCCTGTTTCTGCTTTTCTTTATTCGTGATATGAATAGTTCCTTCTGCCACCGCTGATTTCGTTGTACTATCAGTCTTATCTTTTACCGTAGGTGTCAGATTGGGAGTCAGTCCTCTCTGGTTCAGTTTGCTGCTCTTATCATTTGGCGAATAAGATACACCCATACCGCCTGCTTTATAATCCGCTTTGTTTTCCTTATCTTCCCAGCTCAAAGTGCCAGTAGTCAGAGTATTTTTATCCTTGCTTGCAGCACTATCAATCACTCCACCTTTCAGATCAGTATTGTCTTTGACAGAGATATCAAAACCTTCCCCGCCCGCATGGATGCCTGCCTGATTGATGACGCTTTCATAGTGACTCTTCATGTTCCCTTTGGACGCACTACCGCCATAGCTGGTTTTACCGGCTGCTGTACTAAAGCTCATGCCTGCCGATATGTTTTCTTCGCTATACTCTTTCTTGGTCTGCAAACTTTCGATATTTAGATTCCCGTCTACATCGGCCTTCACTTTGTTTCCGCTGACCGTACTGCCGATGAGATCGGTATCTTTTCCGCTCTTCATGGTCAGTGTATCATTTGCATTCACGGTACTTGCTCTATAGCTGGTAGTACTGCCGTTTTCTTTGCCTTTACCAGCATAGAATTTACCATCTACAGAAACTACTGAACCGGCAGAAAGACTGACGCCAAGGCTACCGCCTTTGCTGCTTTGGCTGCTCTTCTGGGTTTCTTTTTCTTCTGTAGCCCAAATATGTATATCGTTATCAGCTTCTAAGTGGATACGATTGCCTACGATATCAGAGCCTTTGACATTCAAATCTTCTTTCGTCTTAATAGTCACGTCTTGTCCTGCCTGCAATGAACTGCCTTGCGCTTCTGTCATGGTGCTATGGCTTTCTGACTTACTGGAGCTGCTAGTGATACCGATAGAAACCGTAGGAGAAAAATTCCCCTTGGCCGCAGCTTTTAATGCATCTCCATTTTTCTTTATCTTTTCTGCTGTTTCATACCCATAGAGAGCTTTCAGGCGATGATCGGAAACTTCTGTCATCCGTGTAGCCGGCGCTGCCACCGACTCTATAGCTTCGATACCAGCACCGCCTACAGAGACAGTGAGCCCGCTCTTCTTGTATTCGTGCTTTTCCTCGCTGTGATAGATATTGTCTTTGCTTGAAATATTTACGTTTTCGCCGGTCATTGAAATATCTTTCCCCGCGATAATATCCGATGCATTCACATGGATGTCCTTATCAGAAGTAATAGTAACGTTACCAGAGATACTGCCAACTGTAGAGCCTTTCTGAATCATGTCAGCATCGCTATACTGATCTTTCCGTTTCTCCGTCCCGATGGTAAAGCCGAGTCCGCCACCCGAGAGCAGGCCGCTCTTCTTGACCTGCTTGGCGTAGTCATGCTGTTCGTACTCTTCCGCGCTGGAAATGGAAGTATCTTTGCCGGAAGAAATCGCGACGTCATGTGTGCCGATGACTTGGGATCCAGTCATATTTGTATTCCCGCCTGCGGTGATTTGCACGGCATCTCCCGACAGGGTCGAGGCTGTCACGGTCTTGCTTTCGTCAAGGCTCTTGATCGTTGTGGTCTTGCTGGAGAGGAGACCGCGTTCCTTGTATTTCAGGCCATAGTCGTCCCTGGACTCATTATAGCCGTTTTCCAGATTCACGTCACCCTTGGCGGCAACCGTTATTTGACCGTTTTCTGAAAGGACCGTCGTATTTCTGGCACTCAAATTCTCACCCGCCGCGAGGGTGATGGTTTTCCCGGCTGCGAGTGTGTTTGCCGTCTCTGTTTTTCTATAAGTGCGGATATAGTTGTCACTATTCTCCGTCATATCTTTCTTGGCTTCCAGACTATCTGTATCCATAGTGAGATTGTGCCCAGCAGAGAAGATCATAGAGCCATTTTTACCTAAAGCGGCTAGCGTAGCACCAGTCATGGTGATGTCTTGTCCTGATTGCATCAGAAGTAAGCCTTCTTTCCCTTTCACAGCAATGCCAGCGGTAGTGTCCAGGATGGCCTGGTTCATGCCATGCTGGATGGTGTTTTTCATGGTGATGTTTCTGCCCGCATCTAGGGAGATTCTATCTTCTCCTTCGATGATACCACTATGTACAATATCCTGGCTAGCTTTGAGGGAAATGTCATTGCCGAAGATGGTGCCTTTGTTCACGATGTTCTTGGACTTAGTGATGATGGTAGTTCCTTTGAGTGTGCCTTGGTTTGTCAAAGTGTCCTTGGTATCTGTAATTAAGGTATTGGCACTGATAAGGCTGCCGTCTTCGGTGAGGGCTTTTGCCGTGCTGGATTTGAGATACACATGAGGATAGAGAACTGTGTATGTCTTGCCATTCACGGTAACCGTGGTGGTTTCTAGCCAGACCATGTCACTGGTGAGGCTTGCCATTTGTTCTTTGCTGAGAGAAATGCCTGGTTTCAGATTGTATTCTTTCGCATAGGCGATCCCAGCATCCATCAGAGCCTTGTATTCCTCTTCATCATTGGTATAGCCATTGAGATAACGCATACCGGTGAGCTGGGTCACTTGGTTCCGGATGAGTTCTTGTTCGTAGAATCCATCGCCGAGCCGTTTATTTACTTTGTCGTTATCCCAAAGAAGCTGGTTGTACATGTAGTCGGAAGAGAGGAAGTTCTTTTTATTGGTGAAGGCCGGATCGGTTTCGATGAGGTACTTGGCTGTTTCTTCTGGATGAAGCTGGTAGAGGGAGCTATCTGGGATAAAAGACAGCGTGCCACCTGTTTCTTTTCCGGCTGTACTGCCTGGATTGGTTTCTTTCCCAGTAGCAAATGGATTCAAATGCTGCTGGACGTTATCTCGCATGGTCTGGGTGATGTCTTCTTTATTTGGATTCTTTCCTGTGTTTCCTTCATAGGATCCAACATCAAGAGAGGTGGGGTTGTCCAGCTCTTTCTGTGGTGTCATGAAGATTGGGTCGCGATAATGCCGTCTCCATGCCTTATGGGGTCTATGTTTTCTTTTGGTGTAGCTTTCTTGTGTGGTACCGAAGGTGATTTTCTGCACTTGATTCTTTTCGGCAATGTTGTCCAATGTACCACTGTTTGCCGTGAGGGTACTTCCAGCGGTGATACGGCTGTTTTCATTGGTCACGTTGCCAGAGAGGATCATATCTTTCCCACTGGAAATGGTGCCGGCTTTGGTTTCCTGCACTTGTTTTTCTGACGTGTGGGTGGTGGTGCGAATGATGGTGTAGTTTTTGATGGCTTTACTTTCGATAGCACCGATGGAATCATTGTAAGCCTTGGCTTCTTCGTTGTAGGCCTTTATCTTTTCATTGAGTTGATTCAATATTTCTTTATACTGCTTGTCCCAATCGGCTTGCTTCGGATCATCATAGCCGGGGCGTGGAGTATCCATGGATTTGACACCCAGTTCTTTAAAAATGGGATCATTGTAGTCATAGTTTGGTGCTTCTTTGGCCTACTAAATCGTCGGGGACTGGTATTTCACCGTCTTTCCGTTCTTCCTCGGTGATTTGTTCTATCTTGTCATAACCGGCTTCTTCGTAGAGTGTTTTCGGGGTGATACCTTTGTTATGGTACGCCCCATAGCCGCTATCCAGAGCAGAAAATTCATCTCTGGTGAAAGATTGCCCTCTTTCTGGATGTCCATTTTCATCGATACGGATAAGGTCAGGATTGGTGACTTCGCTTGTCCATACACGTTTTGCCGAGAAGGCCTCATTGGCATTGGTGATGGTAGGAGCTGTGAGAGACATATTTCCTTGTGCTTTGATGTCAGCTCCTTGGTTAGTGATGTCTTTGGCTTCGGAAATAGCCATGTCGCCACCGGCATAGAGCAGAGAAGAGGCACTATTCAGCAAGGCATCCCCTGTAATGATCATGTCATTCCGTGCAGCGATAGTGGCAGACTTCACCTGTGCCATATCTTCTAAAATAGCATCGACAGCCTTTTTGGAAGCAGCATAGGCCGCTTGCTTATTTTCTATTTCTTTGAAATAGTTTTCTTTTTCACTATCGCGCTTGAAAGCGGTCACGTCGATGGTGAAGGCGTCATCCAGATCTTTTTCTTTCTGCTTTAAATCTTTCATAGCAGCAGCCAGTTTTTCTTCCAGTACTTTGTCTTTTCTATTTTCCAGCGTCTTAGCATGAAGGGTAATGTCTTCACCATAGATGCGACCGGTAGCTATATTCTGTAATATATCTGTGGTGATTGTATTTGCTTGGTCAGCACTCACTAAACCACGGTTTGTCAGAGTCGTGGACGTGATAGAAACACTGCCACCGTTGATCTCACCACTTTCTTTATTGGAAATATCTTTGGCATTGAGTGTAAGTGTCCCTTTGGATTCCAGTTTCTTGCTGTTAGTCAAGTTACCTTTGGCGGAAATGGTCAGATTTCCATCTGCCTGGGTGATACCGTAGTTTTCTTTCGCACTGTCATTGGTGATGTCATGATCTGTGGTGATAGTCAGATTATTACCTGCTGCCAATTTCCCATCCAGCTGAATATCTTTCGTCGTGATGGTTTCATTCTGCCCAGCCGTGATGGATCCTTGGGCATTATGAATCAGATCAGATGAAATAGAAATATTCTCATTAGCAGCGATTAGACCTTGTTCATTTTCCAGTTTGTCTGATACAGAAATGGTATTGCTCCCATAAGCAGTTAGTTTCCCTTGAGAGTTATTTAGTGTTTTTCCTTGGATAGACAAGGTACTACCAGAAGCGATATTACCATTCAGATTGTCCGTATGACTGGCTAGGATAGTCACATTTCCATTGGCAAGGATTTCACTATTGGAATTGTCCAGCGCATTTTCTTCTTCACTGGTTGTGGTAATGGACAAGTCTTTTTCAGAAGCAATGGTCTTGTGATTGGTGACTTGGTTGGCAGTGATTGCCATATTTCCAACGCTTCCCATGATTTTATCATTGGTGATCTGTCCATCGGCCTGCAGCCTCATATGTCCAGAAGATGCCATGGTTCCTGTATTTTGTATAGTCTTCGCATGGATGGTCATGTCTTCCGTGCTGTGGGTGGTGCCGGCATGGTATAAGTTTCCTTGGTTATCCAGCACCATATGCTGGCTTTCGATGGCACCTTTAATGTCTATAGGAAGGCCTTTTTCATTGCCAATAAGGAAGATACGTCCAGCATACATGCCGCCTAGGTCTTTCACATCAATGGCAATCTCCGGTTTCTTTCCTTTTCCTTCGATAGCAGTGACTTTCCCTGTATTGGCATCAATCACATTGGCACCGGTGGTGACATGTACGGTATTCCCAAAGATAGCCGCTTTGATTTCTGCGGCTCTGGTATAAAGTTCCAATGTGTCTGCTTTTTTACCATTGAGCCCATTTCCGGTGATAAGAATGGTAGCGTCATTATCTATGCGGAAATCTTTCAGTCGTTCCTTGTGGTCATACTCCGGTTTGCCCGTGGTCAAAATGGCACGAGCTGTATTGATGAATCCGCCACCATTGACGGTAATACCATTCGGATTGGCAATGATCACATCAGCTTTATGGCCTGCTACTTCCAGAAACCCATTCATCGTCGTAGGATTTCCGCTGGTCACTTGGTTCACAATGATTTTCGCCGGACCTTGTGCCATATTGGCATTGCCTTGCACGTAACCGGCCAGTTCCGTTTTGGATAGGGTATAGGAGTTATTCAGAATGGCCCCTTTAGTAGGTATATTGAATCGTTCATAGTCATTCTGAGAGACGCCACCGGCAGTGGGAGCAGAAATATTGACCAAGGGGATCCCATTGGCTGTTTCCTGCACTAATGGCTGACGGTTTCCTGGGGCTCTCTGGTCTGGCAGAATCGGTGCTTCCGCAAAAATAACAGTATCAGCGAAGCACGCTCCTGCTAAGAGAAAGCTCATGATTTTTCGAGCTAATAGATTGAGATATTTTCTTTTCATGAAGTATGACACTTCCTTTGAATTATCGGTGACTGGTGGACTAGTGACTGGCGACTAGGGAGAATAAAAACCAGTCACTAGTCACCAGTCCACTAGTTGCTTATTGTATATTTCTAAAATTTGCAAGTAATAGTGAATCCCATCGGCCACCGTTTCGTATGATATCCTTCAGGTTTGTATAATGCTCTACTGATAAATGCATCGTAGGAAATACCAGAGGAAAAGGTTCCTCTCATCCCGATAGTAGCACCGGCAATGGTTCTGCCGACTAATGTGTCTGTGCTCACGCCATAGACAGCTCCCACATCCAACCCCATATAAACCTCACTATGTAAAGAGGGAATCGTGCTGGCTAATTCATTTCGTAAGTACCAACCACTTTCGCCCATGAGAGTGTACTCTCCATCAAAGCCATTCACAGTATATCTGTTTCCGATACTTAGCATATCCACGCCATAGAGACGATTTCCCTTGGTATTCCATTGTCCATGAAGGGAACTGGAAAAAGTAGCGGGGCGATGTCCCATGGTAAAAGGCTGATACCAATCTACATCAAAGAGCCACATCTGGTATCTTGTCTTTGGCGCATCTGGATATTCATTTTCTTTCTGCGCACCGAACCATCCCATACCTTGTTTGTGCGCTAATCGAAGATACAAAGTATTTCTTCCGAAATAGATTCGGTCATTGAATCCAATTTCCAAAGCTGATGTGTCCATGGCCTGCACAGGAATTTCCGTATCATTGATGAAATAATGAGAATTCCGTTTGCTCACCGTGATATCCATGGATCGTCTTTCTGTCTGAGAACGAGAAATCATATGCTCTAGACTTACACGGCTCGTTTGCGACTTTCCGGAACTGGTAAAGTCATATGGCTTAGAGAAGACAAGTTGGTTGTACCGATTTCTGCTATGGCTGATGGTCAGTCTATTTTTGCCACAGGGAATCGAATAGCTGAAGCTCTGGCTTCGTGTCCCCTTTTCACTCCAATCACGGCTAGTGTCTAGCGTATTGGATATGTATAAGACATCATTGGCATTGAACACTCGATCAAATCCAAGACTGGTTGTAAATTGGTCTTTTCCCGTTTCTTTCATCCCAGAATCATCGAAAGACAAACTGCCATGGACTTGTTTCTGGCTATGAATGGTGAGTTCCAAATCCGAAAACCCCGGTTCATTGGGTGGAAGGATTTTCATAGACACATCGAGCGAAGAGAGCCGCTTCATATTCTCCAGACCTTCCTCGAGCATCCGAAGATTCATCAAATCTCCCTCTCGGATGGGGAAAGCATTTTTCCATGGAAGATTCTCGCTTCCCTTTGCATATACCACTTGTCCTAACTTTCCAGGGGTACAATACAAAACAAGTTTCTCCCCAGATAGATTTTGCTCCGGTATTACCACTTGGCTTGTCACATAGCCCTTATCTTGTAATTTTTGATTCAGTTCTCGTACCAATTCTTCTATATCTGACAGTTTCAAATTTCTGTTTTCGTAGGAAGGAAGCAAGTCATACAGAAAGTCCAATTCTTCAGGTAGATTTTTCAGCGTGATTTCTTGCACATAAAAAGCAGCTGATGGAAGGGAGCCACTGGACATCTCTTTCTCACCATCTGCTTTTTCTATTTTTATACGAGACAGACTTTCTCTGTCTGCTTTCCACTTGGCTATTTCTTTCGCTTGATTTTGCAATTCCTGGTGCGCAAAAGGTTGTGATACATCTGCAGCATCTACAGATGCTTGCGTACCAAGGCATAAAAGCGTGATTGGTATAATTATCCATCTATTTTTCATATAGTTTCCCTCCCTTACATGTGGGGCTTTTCTTCTTCTTGATTACTCATTCTAGCACTAACAATAAGTATTTGCAAAACCTCATGATCACCTTTCCTTAATAAAAGCTGATCTATTTAGGGTCATAATGGCCGTGAAAAAAATGAGCCACATTTGGCTAACATCCCATATAAAAAGTTGAGATAAAAACATGAAAGGTCTGATATTTCGATCAGTTGCTCTGACGCTCATAGAACGATTCAGACTGTAGAATCGGTTCATCATAATAGCTCTTTGAATTCTCAATTTTTTATAAAATTAACCGTTCTCCTCTTTTCAAAGACGCATCCCCATTATATAATTAGATAATTTTGTGCGTCTTTCGCACTATATGATTTTCAGGGTCATTGTCTGCACAAGATCAGACACGCAGGGGAGGTATTATGTCGGAAAAATCTTTGGAAGAATTGGAATTTGAGGAAACTGGCGTCACCCGGAAGGAACGATGGAAGGTCATGTGGGCTTCGATCGTCGGGTATGCGATGGATGGCCTGGATGTTTTGATCCTGTCCTTTGCCATGGCAGCGATCGTTGCGGAGTTTGGCCTGACGCTCGGGGAGGGCGGTCTCATCGCGACGTACACGCTGATCGGTACGGTCCTTGGCGGATATCTCTTCGGTGTCTTCGCGGATTACTTCGGTCGTGTGCATACCTTTGCACTGACCATCATCATTTTCTCGATCTTCACCGGGGCCTGCGCTTTTGCAGACAATGTCATGCATCTTAATATACTTCGTTTCCTCGCAGGGCTCGGCCTTGGCGGGGAATACGGGATCGGCATGACGCTGGTCACGGAGACCTGGCCGGCAGCGAAGCGCGCGCGTGCTACGGCGGGCGTGGCGATGGGCTGGCAGGCGGGTGCTGTGCTCGCTGCGATCCTGGCGGCTGTCGTTCTTCCTGATTATGGCTGGAGAGGCCTCTTCCTTGTGGGTGTTATCCCGGCGCTGCTGGCGGCATGGGCGCGCCATGGCTTGAAGGAACCACCGATGTGGCTGGAGCGCAAAGAGCTGAAGAAGCAGCTGAAGGAAAGAAAGGCGGCTGGCGAAACGCTGACGGCAGAAGAAGAGGAGGAGCTCGCGGAAGCAAGCAAGTTCCCTCTCGCGCATCTGTTCTCCAGCCCGTCGAAGACGGCGACCACGATTTCTCTCACTGTCATGACCAGTGTGCAGAATTTCGGCTATTACGGCATCATGGTCTGGCTGCCGATGATCCTTTTGAAGGAGCACGGCCTTTCCACGAGCTCGATGTCAGGCTGGATGGTCGTCACGGTCATCGGCATGATCGCAGGCATCTATGTCTTCGGCTATCTCTCGGATCGTTTTGGCCGCAAGAAACCGTACCTGCTCTTCTACGTGTGCGCGGCAGCGATGGTGTATGTGTATGTCAATCTGAATACGCCGATGGCGCTGCTCTTCGGCGGTGCGGTGCTCGGCTTCTTCTGCAATGGCATGATGGCCGGCTACGGCACGCTGCTTTCTGAAAACTATACGACGGATGCGCGCTCGACGGCGCAGAATTTCATCTTCAATACGGGCCGTGCGATTGGCGGCTTCGCTCCGGCGATCATTGGTGCGCTGGCACAGGCGAATGGCTTCTCTGCGGCTTTCGCTCTGCTGTCCTGCGTGTACCTCGCGGCAGCGCTCAATGTCCTTTTCTTCATCAAGGATACCAAGGGTGTGGCGATCAAATAGTCGCTGTCACTGGGCAATAAAAAAGACTCGTGAAATTGATCAGCCCCTGTCAATGTAGACATGGCAAATATCTAAAAAAATTATAGCCGCAAATTCCATGTTGGTGTTTTAGCATCAGCATGGGACTTGCGGCATTTTGTTATGCCGCGAATTTCGCTTTGTATTTCTG
>UMHS01011243.1_pt1 | contig 16570 bp, 10 predicted proteins | sample 1965611 | NCBI WGS metagenome assembly UMHS01 (sample SAMEA4836106, study PRJEB28245) | human gut metagenome | biome: gut microbiome; material: fecal sample | place: Denmark | collected 2008
CACTCCTAACTGGTGAGTAGAGCTTTCAAACGCAATCAAGGGGCGGTACGCCCCACTGGCTAACCCTGAACCCATCAACCTGAACCCCGTTCTCTCTTGACACTCTCCCACTTATTACGCTATAATGTTTTAGTTTTGTAAATAGAAAATAATACACATGATATCCGTAAGTTTTGTTATTACATTTTTGCATGAGAAATCGAGAGCGCACCATGGGGAAAGCGGCTCCGATTTCAGAAGAGAGGAACCATGAAACACGCTTTTTTGAAAGCAGCCATTGCAGCCTGCTTCGCCTGCGCCGCAGTGACCGTAAGCGCAGCGAATCCATTCACCGACGTATCTGCTGACGACTGGGCCTATCAGGCCGTCGCTTCGCTCTCCGATGAGGGCGTCATCGACGGCTATCCGGACGGCACCTTCCGCGGAGATAAGCATGTCACCCGTTATGAGATCGCGCAGATCGTCGCCCGCCTGATGGCGAAGGAAGACACACTGAATGCTTCCCAGAAGGAGACCCTCGCCAAGCTCTCCTCTCAGTATGCGAATGAACTCAAGGACCTCGGCGTCCGCATCGCAGAGCTTGAAAAGAAGCGTGGTGCGACCGACCTCATCACCGAGCTCCGCGTCCAGAGCATCGACCGCTATGACGATGTATTCAAAGGAAATGTCCAGAAGCACAACGAGCTTTCCACCCGCGTCCGTTTAAATACCATCACCCCCGTGAACGACCGCGTCCACCTCTATGGACAGCTCGAGACCATTCTGGACATGAGTGGCAAAGAAAGCTACGACGTGAACCGTATCGATCCGAAGGACAAGAGCCAGACCAAGCTCCGCACGGGCTACGGCGATGGTGATTTCCACCTGAATCGCCTGTGGACCACCTACCACTTCGGACCGAAACAGGATACCTCGAAGCTCCCCTTCGGTCCGTCCAAGAACCTCATCGGCATCGGCCAGTTCCCCGTCAAGATGGGCGTCACCGGCTACACCTATGACGGCGAAGTCAAAGGCGTCTTCGCTTCTTTCGGCGACTACCTGAAAGGCGGCCGCCTCACCCTCGCCTTCGGCCGCGCGACGAATATCAACTACGCATACACCGGCCCGATGATGCATGGCGTAGCCCTGAAGAAATCAGAACTGCTTAGCGTGTTAAAGAAAAAATACGGTGAAGCTGGTGTAAATGAAATGTTGAGACCATTCGGTGGTATCAATGGTTTTAACGCTATGTCGGGTTCTTCACAGGTAGCGGTATTAAAAGGACTGAAAGGCCAACTGCTGGCTTCCGGAGATCCCACATTGAGCGGACTTGCCAGCAAGCTGGAAGCCATGGGCGACAAAGATTACGCGTACAACTACTTCCCGATGGATAATGTACATATGGGTTGGGGCGATGATGAAGACGTACCGGTCGCTTACGCCTCCTATATCTACAAGAAACCGGGCCAGTGGGAAGTTCACGCTTACGGCATGAAAGCCTGCGGCCCTGTCGGTCATATAGCGAAAGCCTACGGCTTCGCCGGCTCCTACAATGTCACCCCGATGCTTCGCGTCCAGGGCGAATTTGTCAAAAACCTCAGAAAGCTTCCGCTGAACAATGAACGTCCGTACAGCTACAACTACGGCGTTCACTACGGCGAAGCGAATGTCCTCAAGGCCAAGTCCTTCTCCATCGGCGTCGACTACGTCTACAGCCAGGCAGGCACCTACTTCGGCGGCTCCAGCAACGATATCGTCGACCAGTACATGGGGCATGTCTACAGCGACTGGAGAGGAAGAAAAATGCCAGCCTACTTTGCGGATAAGCTCGATGCGACACTGAATGGCACCGACTCTCCGGATAAGAAATACGGCGGCGCGAAATTCTACCTCGCCAAAGCCTCCTTCGTCCCCATGCGCGGCCTCCTCGTCGAAGCCAACTACGGCTTCAACGCCAAAGATATGGGCGGCAAGAAGATGGACAACATGTTCATGCTGAAAGCGACCGCATATATTAAATAATCGCGGATCGCGAAAATTTCTCACCTCCGTGGATAAGAAGTAGAAATCGGTGATGGTGCAAAGTTCAAAAAATTCAACGGGATTTCCGTTTGGAAGAATACTGTATGACTGTGCGGTGCTTTTATTACGCACCGCACCACCCCATTGCCCTCACAGGACCCGTTGCGCCTTTTTCATGAGGTCCCTGAACTTTGCACCAAAATCTTTTTTCAAAAATATTTGCAAAAACCCCTTGCAATTTCCGAAAAGATTTGTTATTATATACAAGTCACATGGATGATGACTTCCATCAAACAGATAGGGGCATAGCGCAATTGATAGAGCAACGGTCTCCAAAACCGTAGGTTGGGGGTTTGAGTCCCTCTGCCCCTGCCACATGGCCCAATAGCTCAGCTGGATAGAGCACTTGACTACGAATCAAGGTGTCGGGAGTTCGAATCTCTCTTGGGTCACCAGCCTGAAAGCCAGTACCGATCACGGTGCTGGCTTTTTTCGTGTTTGAGAAAATAAATAAAAAATGGTTTTTATTGAAAAAAGAGCTCTTTTAATGTCTGCCAAGGCAGGTGCTGATGGCAAGATCGATGCCTCGAGGATCAAGACAACCGTTCAGCAGCATGGCAAGCCTTTCCCTCATGACCTGGCGTCAGGAAAACAATGACATGAATAAACGTCTGGATGAAGTACGCGCGAGCGAAGGCAGCCAGGGCATCTGGGCTCGTATGGCGCGCGGTCAGTCTAAGTATGGACAGCAGGGCATCAAGAACCAGTATCAAAGCATCCTCTCATGGGAAGCGTCTCATGAGAGGGTGCTTTTTTAACTTTAAAATGCACTTGATTAAATCCATAAAGCGAAGTATTAATAAATAATTGCAATTAAATAAAATATGATGTATGATTGTCATAGTTGTATCTCATCAGGGAATAGGGAAGACTGCTGAGAGGAAACTGTTCCGTTTTATAGCATTTATAGAGGAGATAAAAATGACTAACAAGAGAACAGTCTATGGAAAGAAGCTGCTGACTGCTGCTGTATTGGTATCCATGTTGTCTGGGGGGGAACTTGCGTTTGCTGAAGAAGCCCTTCCACTGTATACGCTCGATGCTGTCGTCGTCACAGCGACGCGCACAGAGAATGATGTGAAGAATGTACCGGCGTCTACGCAGATCATCACAAGCTCGGATATCAAGAAGAGCGGTGCGACGAATGTGCGGGATGCGTTGCAAAACTATGCAAATATTTTTCAGTCTGCTAAGAAACGTGGTGGTGGACATGAAGTGATTATTCGCGGGATGGATACGGATAAATCTCTTATCATGGTCAATGGACATCGAGTAGCCAATGAAGCGGATGCATCCGGTCTGGGAAATGCAAAGGCTTTTGAACGAATCAATGTCAATAATATTGAGAAGATCGAAATCGTCAAGGGTCCTTCGAGTGCGCTGTATGGCTCGGAGGCGATGGGCGGTGTCATCAATATCATTACCAAGGATTCTGTTGAAGCGGAAGTTCGTACAGGATTGGTGAATACTAGTGAGGATTTTACGAACTGGTGGCATTTCGATTCTGGCTCTATTGGAAAATTCTCTGCGACGTTAGATATGAGATTTAACAAGAACAGAACGGATTTAAATGAAGATCCTGTGAATGGGTGGTCTAATGATCATGGTACAGAGCAGACGTATAATTTTAATGCTAAATACCATTTCAATGATCATAATTATTTAAATTTTTACGCAGATGCATTCTCACAAAATACGGTACGCAATAAGATGACTGGGTGGAAAATGGAAGGCATGATGGATCTTGATGTCATGCCACCAACGTATGCTATGGGACGCGTGGAAATCAAGGGAGGCCTAGGCGAAAACCACTACAAACAAAGAACATATGGGTTATCTTGGAATGCAAAAAGCGATAGAAATGAATGGCAGCTGCAAGCATATAGAAGCCAGATGGATTGGTCGGATATGACGACGTATTCTCTGGGGAGACATATGTTAATGGGACGTTATGATGATACAGTTAAAGAACACTATGATAACTACATTAAGGAAAAGTATGGCAATGACTTCAACGAAAATAAAAATACGGTTTTAGGAATCGAAGCCAGGGATACGATGCATATTTCTGAAAACAACCGACTGACCTTTGGCGGCGAGTTTATCAGAAATACAGTAAAGGGTACCAATATTGCTAATGCACCGGAAAAAGGATCTATCACAGGGAGCAATGGTGTGACGAAGAAATGGTGCGAGAAGGATGTCGACACCTATGCTTTTTACATGCAGGATGAAATAGAGGCCGGGAAATGGTATATCATTCCGGCGGTGCGTTATGACCATCATAGCATGTACGGAAGCAACACGTCTCCGAAGTTGGGGGTTACATATAAGGCCACAGATACATTCCGCGTGAAAGCCAATTACGGGAAGGGGTTCCGTGCGCCTAATATACCACAGCTGTACTACAATTTCCGGCGGCTCATGGGGAGTAGTCATGTAACTTTGTATGGCAATCCTGATCTGAAAGCGGAAGAATCGACAAGCTTTGATATTGGGTTTGAAAAAGAGTGGGGGAAGGCGAATACTTCCCTGACCTATTTCCATACCAGTGCAGATAATTTCATCACATCCGTATTAGTTAACAGGAGAAATAGTGAGTACGAATATAGAAATATAGATAAAGTTAAAATTGATGGCGTTGAACACGTGTTTGGATACACATTCAATAATAAATGGTCCTTCAAGGTCAATTCCACATGGTTGGATGCGAAAGATAAAGCTAGTAATACAGACTTACTCCAGCGAGCAAAATTATCACAGATTTACTCGTTGACGTATGATGATGGGAAAGATATTGGCTGGACAGCCATGTTGTGGGATCAGTTTGATTATAAATATGAGGTGCCAAAGGAGTCTCGTGGAAGTTTGATTTCAGGAGGGAAGAAGACCTACAATCTCCTCAATTTCACTCTGACGCGCAAGATCAATAAAGATACCAAAATCTACGGCAGCGTGCAGAACATCTTCGACAAGGTGGACAGCGACTGCGATCTTGACGGTCGCTACTGGTCTCTCGGCTGGGAGCATAAGTTCTAAGAGGAGGCTCTATGAGGAAGTGGCTCGCGCTCTGCCTGCTGCTCTTCCTATCGGTTGCTTCGGGCTGCGGATTTCCTCAGGCGACGGGAGGACACACAGAGACTTTCTATCGCATGACGGATGCTGTGGGAAGAGAAGTGGTGCTTGCAAAGAAGCCGGAGCGGATCATCATTCTCGCACCGTCGTTTCTGAATATCATGCATGCGGTGGGGGGAGACTTCATCGCCTGGGCGGACAGCCCGGGGGACAAGGCGCCTTCCTATGCGGCGGGGAAGAAGACGGTGGGATACACGTTTCAGGTCAATGCGGAGGCGGTGATTTCCGAGAAACCGGATCTGGTGATCGGTCTGCACGGGCTGCATGACAGGTTTACGGAAGTGATGAAGCAGAATGGGATCCCTTTCATGCTGCTCTCTGCGTCTTCTTTGGAGGATGTAGAGCGCGCTGCGGAGGTCCTGGGTGATGTGACGGGGCATCATGCGGAAAGCGTGAAGGCGAGGGATCAGCTCAGGAAGGACATGGAGAGCGTGGTGTCCGGCTTGTCTCTTAAGGAGTATACGTGTGCGATCCTTCATGGGACGCCGCACTCGGTGACGCTGGAAGGGAAGGGGACGATCGCGACGGAGACGGCGGCGCTTCTTCATATCCGTAATGTATTCGCGCTGGACAATGACCGGGATATGAAGCTGCCGCCTTTCAGTCTGGAGACGTTGGTCGCAAAGGACCCGGATATTATTTTCCTGACGACGATGGTGATGCCGGGACAGCAGCAGGAGGCGTTTCGAAAGTCCTTGATGGAACAGCCTGCTTGGGCAGGGATGCGTGCAGTGAAGGCAGGGCGTGTGTACTTCCTTCCGCAGAAACTGTTTCTGTCGAGTCCTGGTATGGAGTATCCGAAGGCGCTTTCCTATATGGCGGATGTAGTATATGGAGGGCAGCGATGATTTCTTATGAGAAGAATATAGAGTCTATGTACCGGGAGCCGGTGTATGCTACGGGCGGCGGGACGCGTCGCACGGCTTGGGATATCGAGTGGCAGGATGAACCTTTCGCGGCAAGTGATACGGCGGTGGTGTCTCCGCTGAAGCTGCCGTCGCTCATGAAAGATATTTGGGAGACGGGAGTTCCTACTAAGGAATCTGCTGTGTACATCCATGTGCCGTTTTGCCGGCTTTCCTGCACGTATTGTGCATTTTTCAAAAAGAAGGCGGATGAGAGGGAGCAGCACGAGTATGCAAAGCTCCTTTGCCGGGAGATAGATGCGCTCGCCGGCCGGCCGTACCTCACGCGTTCGCACATCCGCTCGGTTTTCTTCGGCGGTGGGACGCCGGGGATTCTGGCAGCAGAGGATATCGAAAGGATCTTGAAACGGATCCGCACGGTCTTCCCATTGATGGAGAATGCAGAAATCACGATGGAGTCCAGCCTTTCGGACATGACGGATGAAAAGATGGATGCGGCGATCTCCGGCGGGGTGAATCGATTCAGTTTCGGCGTGCAGTCGTTCCAGACGAAGATCCGAAATGGGATCGGCCGTCCGCTCCCCCGAGAGCAGGCGATGGAGAGGCTGGCGCATTTTGCGAAGAAGGATGCGCTCATGATCCTCGACCTCATCTATGGGCTTCCGGGTGAGACGGAGGAGACGATGCGTCAGGATATCCGTGATGCAAAGGCGTGTGGCGCAGCGGGGCTCGATCTCTACAAGCTGCAGCTTCTTCAGGGTTCACCTTTGGCGAAGTCTTTCGCCAAGGCGGGAAAGACGCTCGAAGTTCCGTACCTGCAGGCGCTCTTTCGCGCGGCGGAGGAGGAGCTGGGAGTGTCAGGTGCTTCGAATATTTCCTGTACCCACTGGAAGTGGGACGCGCGGGAGGAGAGTGTCTACAATACGCTGGCGGCAAATGGCAGCGATATCTTCCCCATCGGTATGGCCTGCGGGGGAAAAATCGGCGGTCTGGGGCTCATGAAGCCTGTCGCGGAGGCGATGTATCGCGGCGCGGTCCTCCTTGGGAAATTCGTCCCTATGGGGGCGCGGAAGGAGAGCCGCTACCAGCGGATCTATCAGGCCATCGAGGCGGCGAGCGATCGCGGACGCATTTCTCCAGCCGCGTTGGAAACGCTGTGCGAAGTGCCTTTCACCGCGCTCCTTACACCGCTCTTGGATCAGTGGGCAGATTGGGGGCTCGTCACGAAGTCTGGCGATATATATGTGTACACATCTGCTGGGCGGTACTGGTACCGCACGATGCTCCGCCGCATGCTCCATATGACCCAGTACATGCTGCTGGGCCGCTCGGAGAGTGCGGGCAGGGCGCGTTTCGGCGATATGATGAATATGAAATGAGGGGATCGTATGAAGGTTTTAATCGCATACTCCAGCCGCACGGGAAATACTCGGCGTGTGGCGGAAGCGCTGGCGAAGGCGGCTCCGGAGGGAAGCCTGCTGGCGCGCGTGGAGGATACGCCGCCTACGGATGGGTTTGATGTGGTCTTTGCCGGTTACTGGCTCGATCGCGGTGGCCCGGATGCGAAGGCAAAAGAATTTTTGCACTCTCTTCATGGGAAGCACATCGTTCTTTTTGAGACCATGGGAGCCGATCCCCGATCAGAGCATGCCTATACGGGATTTGCGAATGCAGGGACGGCGCTCTCTCCGGATAATCAGATCGTCGGTGTTTTCGCAGTGCAGGGGGCTGTCGACCCCGCACTGCTTGCAATGATGAGAAAAATGCCGGAGGGCAGTGCGCATCATTCGGCTCAAATGGAGCAAACGGTGAAGGAGGCTGCAAAGCATCCCAATGCCGAGGATCTTAAGCAAGCCGAAACGTATATGAAACAATTTATAGAAAAATATGGCCGATATCACCATTAAGCGTGGTCTACCGGCAAAAGCCGAAGCGTTTGCGCTTCGGCTTTTTACATGGTACATATTCATTGATTGATCAGGGCTGCATGACTATGGAGCATATCATGTGCGTGTCAAGGGGAAGTGATGATGGAAATGTTCGTACTGATAAAAGGAGAACCGTCAGAGCCGTATGTATGCGGATCTCAAGAGCGGATCGAACGTTTCTGCTTGCGGCAGAGGAGCCCTTGCTATGGATAAACAAGCGTGAGATCGGATGAGGATGGCACTTACTTGGATGGGACGGCAGGTCTGATGGAATCAATTTGTATAGTATAATAAAGTTACTTTCAAAAATGGCTTCTGTCACAGGTGGATGAAGGAGAATATGATGAAGAAAGATAATTACAGCATACAAAGGCTACCGAAGAATATCGAGGTACGGGGTGCCAAAGTCCACAATCTGAAAAACATTGATGTGGATATCCCGCTCCATGAGATCGTAGCAATTGCCGGTGTTTCTGGGTCAGGAAAATCTTCACTGGCTCTCGGCGCGCTCTATGCGGAAGGGTCCCGCCGGTATCTGGAGTCCCTGTCTACCTATACCCGCCGGAGGATGACACAGGCGGAGCGTGCAGATGTGGATGATATCAGATATGTGCCGGCGGCTCTTGCACTTCGTCAGCGTCCGGGAGTCCCGGGCATCCGCAGTACCTTCGGCACACTATCGGAGCTTTTGAACAGTCTGCGTCTTATGTTTTCCCGGTTGGCAAGCCACCGCTGCCCCAATGGGCATTACTGCCCGCCTTCCCTTTCTGTGGCAGCCATGCAGGAGATCACCTGCCCTGTCTGCGGAGCAAAATTTTATGGCCCTGGGGCGGAAGAGCTCGCCTTCAACAGCAGCGGCGCCTGCCCGACCTGCGGTGGGACAGGGGTGGTTAGAAATGTGAATGAGGCGGCCCTGGTGCCCGATGATTCCAAGACCATCGATGAAGGTGCCGTGGCTGTCTGGGGAACGCTGATGTGGTTGCTCATGAAAGATATCGTGCGCACCATGGGCGTGCGTACAGATGTGCCCTTTCGTGATCTTACGCCGAAAGAAAAAGAAATCGTTTATCACGGGGAGCTGAAGAAGCATCACATCCACTATGTGAATCCAAATACGCTGGAACCGACGGAGATGGATTTCAATTATTACAGCGCAGTGAATTCCGTGAAAAATGCCCTTGCCAAGGTGAAGGATGAAAAGGGAATGAAACGGCTCGAAAAATATCTGGAAGAGGACGTGTGCCCGGACTGCGGTGGAACAAGGCTGTCGGAAGCTGCCCGTGCACCGCATCTTCGTGGAATCGGACTGGATCAGGCAGCGGCTATGACCCTTTCGGAACTGATTTTCTGGGTACAGGGAGTTCCTGCATCTCTTCCGGAAGAGATGCGTCCCATGGCGGAAAACATTTGCGAATCCTTTATGGATGTTTCAAAGCGGCTCATGGACCTGGGACTCGGCTATCTTTCACTGGACCGGGCGGCTTCAACGCTTTCTACCGGTGAGAGGCAGCGCGTACAGCTGGCAAGGGCAGTCAGAAATCGTACGACCGGTGTGCTCTACGTTCTTGACGAGCCATCCATTGGACTTCATCCTTATAATCTCCAGGGGCTTACCGGAGTGATGGATGATCTGCGATCCGATGGAAACTCTGTCATCCTTGTGGATCATGATACACAGGTGTTGAAGCATGCCGACTGGCTGATAGAGATGGGGAAGGGCGCTGGTGCAGAAGGCGGAACGATTATTTCCCAGGGAAGAGTGGAAGATGTTTCGAAGAATCCGGACTCTGTCATAGGACCCTACCTGTCCGATCACTATGAATCAAGGATCCGTCCGGTAACAAAGGGAGAGGCCTTGTTTGACAGGGGGGCGATTCATCTGGAGACCGGGGCCATCCACACTGTCCATCCTCTGGACGTGCGGATACCCATGGGACGTTTGACTGTAGTGACAGGGGTCTCTGGATCCGGAAAAACGACCATGGTCCTGGAAAGTCTGATTCCGGCCCTGAGGGCTGCAATCAGCGGACAGAAGCTGCCTTCCCATGTGAAGAAGGTAGAGGCAGACGGCATTACACAGGTCAAGCTGATTGATGCTACGCCCATTGGTATCAATGTACGGTCTACAGTAGCCATTTATGCCAATGTACATGACGGACTCAGAAAAGTATATGCCAGAACGGCAGACGCCAAGGCACATCACTATAAGGCAGGAGATTTTTCTTACAATACAGGGGAACTTCGCTGTCCTACCTGTGACGGCACAGGGGAGATTTCTCTGGATGTCCAGTTTCTGCCGGATGTTCAGATTCCCTGTCCCGAATGCCGGGGCTCCCGATACAGAAAAGAAGCCTATGATATTCGCCGCAGGGCTAAAGATGGAAAGGAATACAGCCTGCCGGAACTTATGAATATGAGTGTGGATCAGGTGCTTAACGCCCTGGGGGGACTCAAACTCCTGCAGCAGCGCCTGCAGGTGCTGCATGACCTTGGACTTGGATACCTCACACTGGGGGAGGAAACACCAGGACTCTCCGGCGGTGAGGCTCAACGGCTGAAACTGGCCAGCGAAATGGGAAAAGGACAGAGCGATTCTGCGTTTGTCTTCGATGAACCTACCATCGGGCTGCATCCGCAGGATGTGAAGACACTTCTCCATGTTTTCCAAACCCTCATTGATCATGGAGCAACACTGGTTGTTATCGAACATGATCTTGATGTTATAAGAAATGCGGATTACATCGTCGATATGGGACCGGGAGGAGGAAAGGAAGGCGGTCGGATCATTGCCCGGGGTACGCCTGATGAGATCCGGCAGAATCCAGACAGCCTGACCGGCAGGTTCATATAATACTGTAAAGCCAGGATAAGAGATAAAGTTGTTTCTCACATAGATCCCGGGAGATATGTTTTCCGGCGTTGTTCTCCGGAGAAACCAGTGAAAGTTTTCTACCATTCATCAAAAGTTTCCACTTGGGCCGGGGATTAAACTTGAGCCAGGAAAGTAGATAATAAAAGGATAAGAGGAAACTCCCGCTTTGGTCGGGGGTTTTTCTGCCTTATATGATATAAAACACATCAGAAAATAGGAGAATGCGTATGCTGGCTGTTCTGGCGGAGGGAAATGGTCTCTCCTTCGCAGATTGCGTGGAAACATTTCTGAAAGAAAAAGAAAAATTTCTGAAGCAGGAATAGATGGGTGAAAAGAACCGATACGCATGTATTCTGCTTTGATGAGGGAAAGATGCGCAAAGCATGATGGGCATGACTACAGCCAGTGAAATATCACAAAACGTATGTCCCTGACAAACGAAAGAACCCATAAAATGCATGACAGCTTGACATAGTGGCGATGGAGGAGTATATATTAAAACAAGAAATAGATAGCATGCGTTAATTTCCTCGGGGGAAAAAATACAACGCATACTGCTATATGACAGGTCGTTCTATAAGGATGACTCTATGATGAAAAGAAAACAATCTGTATTGATGATGGCAGTCATGACTGCCATTGTTAACCTCGAATTTCGGAGGGGTGTTTGCTTCTAACTTGTCGGAATTGCCTGCAGAAAACTTTGTAGTCACTGGCAGTGGTCAGGGCACCTATGGGACATATGATGGAAAAACAGGAACCTTTACCTGGACCAAGGGTAACCAGACGGCCCAAGGGAATAAGCAGGGCGATATTATTTCGGTATCAAAAAATACATCCTTGACAATCAAAGAACTGGACTCTTTAAATTTCAAGGAGGAGCTGGATTCGACTACAGCCAAGCAGTCTGTAGATGCTGCGCTTAAAGCTTTTGAAGGCGCTTCTGTGAACATGAACGTCAAGAATCTGAATTTTGGCAGCAAAGACGATGTACTGAAAGCGGATCAGGGGCTTCATGTCTATGGCGGGACCATAGCTGTCACGGCGGACAATATCTATGGGAACGTACGGGGAGCCGGTTTTCTCATGAATCAAAGTGTGAAAAGCGGCAATACTGTCCATCAGGGGAAGCTGACCGTTCATGCGACGCAGAATATCGATCTGACCAGCAATTATCGTACGCTTGTCGGAACCCAGTCATATCAGCAGACAAAGGGAGAAAGTGGTACAGCGGTATCAAAGATCACCGCAGACGGAACCATTGCTCTCCATGTGACCGGATCTGAACCAAATGCGGCTAATGTGGCTGTTGTCAATGTGGTAGCAAGCAGTTGGGGAGGACCAAACCCATTGGTGGATGGTGGTAATGTGGCGCTTACGATCGACGGGAAGAAAGGTGTCACACTGAGGAGCGATCATGGGATCGGAGTTAACAGCAGCTTGAATATTGGCGACAGTGATGCCAATCAGGCAAAGATTGCTATCACATCAAAGGAGGGAGATGTATCCATCCTCTCCTCTGGCAATGCCATTCAGGCTAACGTGAAAAATGATAATAATACCGGGGCGGCATCTCATATCGATGTATCCGGAGCTAACGTCAATGTGGTGAGCCGGAATGGAACCGCGCTCCTATTGGGGCGCAATGCTAGAGTGAAAGTAGGCACGAATAAGAATCAAGGCGTGGTTCAGATCTCAGGGAAGGAGCTGGCTGCTGATGTGGGGCATGGCTCTCAGCTGACTATGGGAAATGGTACGAATGATACTACCATTCAGCTTAGCGGTCGAATCAACGTAGCAGATGGCGGCACGGTCACGGTGAAAGATAAGACAACTACGGTCATCGATGCCGATTCTCTAGGGGTAAAGGCTCTGGTTTCTGTCGGAGGCACAGGGAAATTTACCGCAGAAGGAAATGCCAAGCTGGTCGTCAAAGGGGCTGATACGGGGGCTGCTTTATATCAAAAGGGAGATACAAGCTCCCTCGAATTTTGGCAGGCGAAAAATACCAGCTTTGACAATCCATTCCAGTATTTGGATGATGCGGGGACAGTCAAGGCCGGTATCACCGAGGCCAATCAGCAGGGCATCGCCGGCTATATCGCACCATCTGTCGCCATTGCCGCGACAGGCAAGAATGATAAAAAATGTCTGCTTTCCTTAGAAATGGGAAAACCTCCTATAATGATGCCATTGGCATCGGACAGGCAGGTGGCATCGGGCACAGCACTTATGCCGTGACGGGCCTTTTCACGGATGCTCTCACGGACCGTGAAAATACACCGGAAAAGGATCTGTGGGCCAAAGGTTTCCATAGCAAAGAAAACATCGACGGTCTTGGATTTGATGGCGGCGGTCTCTCTCTGGATACCCAGTACAATGGCACTGTAGTCGGCATGGATCTCTATCGGAAAGCCAATACCACTACAGGCGTAGCCATCGCCTATGCGGATGGGAATAGCAGCAGCTCTGATGGGGTCGCTTATACCAAGAATGATGCGACCTATCTGGGAGCATTTTTATACGGTCTGAAAGACCTCGGAGGCTATCGTCTGGCAGCGAATCTCTCCTATGTGGGCGGCAGCCATGACATCACCCAGTACAATGTAGATAAAGTCATCACCGCAAAACCGGATACTGAAGCATGGACTCTTGGCGTGAAAGCCATGAAGGACTATGATCTGGGAGAGGGTATCCTGACACCCTATGCAGGCCTTCGCTATCTTCGTCTCACCACAGACAGCTACACCTCCAGTGCGGGTCTTTCCTATGACAAAGAAAACCAGAACCTCTTCCTCCTGCCGATCGGTGTAGACTATTCCCTCCATCTGAACCGCGGCAGCTGGGATGTCAAACCGTATGCAGGCCTTAGCTACATTTGGACCATGAGCGATAGAAATGCCGATCAGACCGTATCCTTCGGCACGGCATCGGATGTCTTCTCCTATGACGTGGCTGATGCAGGCAGCTTCCTTGGCAAAGTGGGAGTTACGGCCTCCAAAGGAGCCTGCACATTCGGCGTGGGCTATGCCTATCAGACCGGCAGCAGCGTAGACAGCTCCACTTGGACGCTGCAGGCCTCTTACGCCTTCTGATCTCATAACATCATGTAATAAAACACCTTCTGATGAGTTTCTTATCTCACCAGAGGGTGTTTTTTATTTGCGGAAGTATGAGATAGAAAATAGGGCTTTTGCTTATGCCTTGGTGGTTCTTTTGAGGAAGACGCGGATCTGCCGTGCGGATCACAGATCCCTTTCTTTGATCAGCGTTTCCTCAAGCATCTATGCATCGTTGTCATGAATGGACAAGGGTCGATAGAGATTTGTAAAAATATAATTTAACACTTTACTAACGGGGGGGGTAATGATATCCTAATGACATGAAAAGGAGTTTATTTTTACTTTTATCATGGTAATATCCGGGAGGGATAGGTATGAAGAAAGAAACAAAGAAACTCATTGCCGCTGGTATCGTGATGGCGCTTGGCTGTGGCGTGTGGGGAAGCGTATCGGCCGCTGATCCTAATGTTGCTACTAAAGGTGAAGATAAAAATGTGAATAGCATTTATTCGGATGGTAAAATTGATGTTGGTTATTATGGATTGAAAGCTACAGGGGATGCTTCAAGTTCCACAGAAGGAAAGATATCTTTAACGACGCCAAAGGTTGAGATCCATGCTACTGGGATTGGAATCTATGCGAACAATTGGGGATCTGTGATTGTTGGCAATACAGATACCAAAAATGTCAGCATTTTTGGCGCTTCGCAAGGAGTCCAGCTGAAGAAAGGCGGATATGCGGAGATTACCGGTGAACAGGTAAAAATAGCTAATGAAAAGAAATTGAAGTTAATTGAGGTTGATAATGGTTATCCTAATGCTAATAGATCTACTCAGCTGATTGTTAAAGGGAAAAAGATCGAGCTTGTGTCTGCTGGTCAGGTCATTGATGTAAAATCAAAATATTCTAAGTCGAAAAGTTACCCCAAAGCTAGTGTTGTTTTGGGGAATGACTCTACGGAATCACTTAATATAAAAGGAACATCTGGCATTAAGCTTAGCAACAATTCAGAAGTAACTGGCAAAGCCAAAGATATTACCCTTACTGCAGAGTCCGCTAATTCTACGGTGGGTGTGGAAGCAACTAATGATAAAGCTAAGGTGCAGCTGATCGCTAAAGACCATTTACTGGTAGATGTAACTGGCAACGGGGCGAAGTCTGTACATACTACTGGTGATGCAGAAGTGAATCTCTCAGGAAATGATGTAAAAATACAGGCAACGTCAACTGGTGGTTCAGTCTATGGAGTTTATTCGGAAACAACATCTAATGTAAAAATTTCTGGAAATACGGTAGAAATCAGTACTACCGGCGGGAAAAATGGATACAAGGGCGAAATTGGCAGTGCTGCGTTGTATGCCAATAACTCCAAAATTGAGGTAGACGCGAATAAAGTAGTCATCAATACTACGAATGCAAAGGAGCATGCATTTGCTGTTTATAGTAATTGGGGCTCTGATATTAAACTTGGCAAAGATGCAAATTCTGAAGTGCAGATTTCAAGCAGCAGCGAAGGGACAGCTATAGGTGTTGCGGTAGCTTCAGTCAAAGGTGCTACCCCCCCGGCACTGGAAGGTCTCAAAGGGGAGACGAGCAGTACGCCGACGGCTGTAGCAGCAGATGGCAAAGTGACAATCAATGGTGCAAAGATCGATGTATCTGCAGAAGGTAAGACGGCTCGCGGTTTATATGCACAGGATAATAACAGGATCAGCGTCGGAAATGCCGGCTCTGATATCCAGATTTCTGCCAAAGGCGAAGATGCTGTAGGCGTACTGGCTCTTGTCCATGGTTCTGTCGATTTGAATGGGAAAAATGCTGTAATCAAGGCGGAAAGCAGGGGCAATCTAGCATCTGAAGGGATTCATGTCCAGAATAATGACATGACAGATACGGATCATCGTGCTACAGTCAACGTAAATACCGAGAATACGACGATTCATGCCGATTCGGCTCTCGTTGCCATGAGTCACAGCGTGTTGAATGTGAACAGTAATCTGGTAACCAATGGCAAGAATGCGATCCTGACGCGCGGCAATTCGGATGTCAATATCAACACGGATGGTAAGCATACGACACAGCTGAATGGTGATATCGTATTCAATTATGATGGTGCAAGTAGCGGTACAGTCATCGATTCGAATGTCAATGTGAATCTGAATGGGGAAGGCTCGTTCTGGACGGGCAATACAAAGGCGGAATGGAATAACGGTAATGAAGGGAAGCCTGACGCCGACAAGATGCAAGTCTCTCATATGACGTTGCAAGTAGAGAATGGGGCACAGTGGAATCCAACCTCTGTCAAAGAAGTGGGGAATGACTCGGCTTCGGCGGGCTCACAGGCTGTGGCGTTGAACAGTTTGAAACTGAACAATGGCGTGGTCAATCTGGATAGCGACAAACTTGATGCAAATTCTCCCGTCAAAGTTGAAAAGATCAGCGGTAACGGTACTATCACCACCAATTCCCTCGATAACAAACTTGTCATCGATGACAAAGCAACAGGTACGAAGCTCAAAGTCGAAGGCTCGGGCGAGATCGGCGACAAGATCCTGGCAGGAAAAGCTACACTGGAAGACCTCGCTGGCACGGTTAAAATGGGTGATAAAACAGCTTCCGATGAAGTGGAGACACAGGATGGCATCA
>UMHS01002239.1_pt1 | contig 16467 bp, 10 predicted proteins | sample 1965611 | NCBI WGS metagenome assembly UMHS01 (sample SAMEA4836106, study PRJEB28245) | human gut metagenome | biome: gut microbiome; material: fecal sample | place: Denmark | collected 2008
CAAAAGGAAGATGAGTGCTCTGTCCGTAAACCATGGTCAGATCATATGCAGATTCTCCACTGGTCTCCACAGGTTCGATCACATCCGTAAGAGACTCCGGCAAAGCTTCTGTCGTAATGGTGATCTCCTGGGAATCCTTCACTCTGCCGGAATCATCCAGAAGTTCCAGTACTACTGTATTATCCTCTCCCGGATAAAGACCGATGATGGGCACTCTGTGTGAACTGGCCGCATCTACCTCTCCGCTGATGTCCGCTGCTGCAGTTTTTCCTTTCACCGTAAAGCGCACTCCGTACTCTTCTTCTGTGTCAAAAAGTACTACTGCAGTTAATGGGGAAATCTGATATGGGTTGAGAATAACCATAGGATCATCCCATGTATATCCATTTTCCTGCTCTGCCTGCAGCTGCTGGTCAATCTCATAGGAGGTCGCCACCAGTGTTTTCGTCTGAGGGATTTCTGTCTGGATATCATTCGCGGAATCATCGTTTTCCTGAATGGAAATCGTGTCGTCCACATCCATGGTAACATTCAGCTTCTGACCGTAATAGCCATATTTTTTCTTCCGTTTTTCTTTTACAGAATAGGGAATTTCCTGATTAGTAAGTTTCATGTAAGTATTATAAATTCCCCGTCGCTTTTTCCAGCAAAGACCTGCAAACAATGCAAGCAGCACCAGAAACAGTAGCAGAATGGTAATTTTTTTCTTGTTGCTCCATTTTTTCATACTGTAAGCTCCTCAAATTTTTGTCGTTACGTCCGTACAGACTGCAAAGCCTGTAACGTCAAAATGGGTTCAAAACTCTTGAACCCAAATTGACAAATCTTATACTTATGCCTGGCTGTACATATATCCCGTATTATAAAGAACACCGTCCAGTTCCAGGTAAATATTCCATTCCTGACCTTCCAGCCCGTCAACTGCCGTCCAGCCCTTAACTGTAACATTTGTTCCGTCATCTCCTTCAGAAGGAGTCTGTGTCAGCTGATAAGCTCTCTGGGACTCACCGCTTACCAGTATCATCTTTCCAGCCTGCAGATCTGCTGCTGCGGTCTTGGTCAGGAAGCTTCCGTTCACACTGATCTTGCTTCCATCCAGCAGGAAATTCCAGCCATCTGGCAAAGCCTCTGCAGTGCTCACATCAATGCTACTTTCCTCATAACTTGTCTCTCCAAGAGAACCAAGCACCTCCGGAACTGCCAACGGATCATATTTGCCTTCTGTATAAAGAGGCATGCGGAAAGAACGATAGGTCAGCGCATTATAAGTATCACCGGAGATCGTCAGCTCAAAGCTCAGTTCTCCATTATCTACCTGGTCAATATGTGTGGTCTTGGTCAGTCCCTGTACAAACATATCTTTCGGGTAATAATCACTGCGGTTTTCTTCATCGCTATGCAGGTGGGAGCCAGCTGTGATCCACAGATGATCCTGTGTTCCATCCAGGGAAGCCACACCTGAAATCCAGTCCGAATACCAGTCGGCGCCTCGCTCTTTACCATACTCAGTTACCTGGGAAACGGTCATGTTCTCTGTATCAATCTGATAAACAACCGCACGGGAATATACGTTATCACCACTTACACGGTTATCGCCATCCACACGTTTTACCTTGGCAGTACCATTGTCAAAAAGAGCAATATCTCCATTATCCAGAATGGAAACATTATGCTGTGCATAGAACCATTCGAAATCTTCTCCTTCCGGAGTAAAGAAGTAAGACGGATCCACACCATCCCAGCCTGTAGGATCTCCAAGGATCCATGCCAGGGATTTGTCCTCTTTATTTACTGCTACAATGGCATCTTTGTGTCTTGCAGAAAGAAGAACCAGATCATTCTCTGCATCATAGGCAAGACCATTATTATGAAACCAGTCAGCTTCCTCACTTCCGTCTGAATCCATAGAAGCAGACTGTCCATCTTCCTGGCTGATGAGATCTTTCATGTCAAGCTCCCATACAACAGCACCGGTCTCGCGGTCAATTTCTACCACGTAGTCCTCAACTGTGCTTAAGTCCGGGCTGTCAGAAGCCACCAGGAGATTGCCATCCGGAAGCTCCACGAAATCGTGATGCTGGCCACCAGGAATCATGTATTCGCGGTAAATTTTTCCCAGAAGGTCGACTTCGATCATTCCTTCTTTATAGTAGCTGCTCTTCAGCACATAGGATGCAGGCATGAGAAGATGCCCGTTCTCCAGCTGGTGAACTCCGAGAGTTCCGCCAATATTGGTAAAGAATCTGATATCTCCGTCCGCATCTACTCCATACAGGGTTCCCATAGTGGAGCAGACAAAAGTCAAGTTCGAATAATCGTAACTTGCCTCGCTTTTCATCTCTGTCTGGATTGTACCGTAATCAACACCTATATCTTCTGTGGTTACTTCAAAGGTAGCAGAAGTCCCATCATCCAGAGTGATTTCAACCTCTGTGGTATCATTGTTGTAAAGACCATAAATCGGGACGATATGCTCCGTTGCCTCCTCAAAAGTCCCCGTCACATCGTTCTCTGCGGATTTCCCTTTCACAGTAACAGTTCCGCCGCAGGCTTCCTCTGTGGAAAAAACGGCAACTGCACTTAAAGGGGACATTCCATATGGATTGACTACAATTAGTGCCTCATCAAGACTGTAGCCGTTTGATGCCTCCTGAAGAAGTGCTTCATCAACAGCAGTCTGCTGTGCAAACCGGTCAGTTACTTCCAGGGCTGCCGCCTGAGACTTGGTATCTGCTGTTTCTGCTGCCTCGGAATCTGCATCCCCTGCAGTTTCTGTTTCCGTCTCATCTGCAGTTTCAGTCTCTGCTGTGGCTTCTGCCGCAGGTTCTGTCTCTGCTGTAGTTTCTTCCTCTGCTGTAGTTTCTGTTTCTGCTGCAACTGTAGTAATAGAACCCACTGTCATTGTCATCATTACAAGTATTGCAGCCAGTTCCCGATATCTTTTATTCTTCATGCCAGCCTCCTGTGCAATTTTATGATTTCTCAAACACGATCTAATACAAAATCCGCATTTTCATACCACCGTCATGGCAGCTGACGGATTGTCTGCATTTTTTCTCATCCTTATAATGCGCAGTGATATTCCTCTGCCTCAAATGGATAGCTAAGCTCCAGACCTTCTGCATTCTCGTCAATCTCAAATGCGATCCAGCCCTCGTTGGAACCGAAATTCAAAGTGGTTCCTGCCATACGTGTCATACCAAGCTCTGAAATAAATTCATCATCCATTCTGCTATATTCATTTCCTTCACTGTCAGTCAGCTTCAGATTCGCCCAGTCCAAAGTCTCCTTGCTGCCGTCTTTCTCGATCTTCAGCTTAATCATACAGAAAGTCTTGCCTACGTCAGCTTCTTTCTTGTAGTCGCTTGTCTCCACACCTGTATAGCCAAGTTCGACGCTTACATTCTCAAGAGAGGAATTGATCTCCACATCTTCTACTGTAATATTCCATCCTGCTGCAGAAACAACCTCGCCGTATGCATCACTGTTTGCAGTCTGGGCTGATGTACCAGCAGAACTTCCTGCTGCTTCTGTCTCCTTGCTGTCGGCCACCTCTGCACTGTCTGCTTCTGTTGAATCACTACTTGCAGAATCCTCACCTGTACTCTCTGCTTCTGCAGCCGTATCATCTGCCTCTGCGCTGTCTTCTTCAGCGGAATCAGTACTTGCAGAATCTTCACTTGTATCTTCTGCTTCTGTGCTGTCAGTCTCTTCCTTAGCATCAGCCTTGTCTGCGGCAGCTTCTGTCTTGGTATTCTCTTCCGTCTTTGTATCATTTGTGCCACCACAACCAGCCATTAAACCAGCCACCAGAACGGCTCCCATTACCTGTAATAAAACTTTTTTCTTCATTTTTTTTACTCCCTTTATTTTTCTGGTATAACTTCATTTACCTGGAGCATGTTTGAAATAAATATTCTGCCGAATGTGCCGGAATCATTTTTCAAACACGCTCTGGTCGTGTTATCAACTATTATAACATAGTTCCGCAATAAAGCAGAAACACTTTCTTAATATTGCCTGTAAAAATTTAAAGTTTTACTATTTCCACCATTCACAGCAACACGCTTCGCAGAATGTTACCAGTGAACAGCAGCATTAAATCACTTAATTTTTATATTTTGTTCCAAATCATAAAATTCGTTCTGATATACAACATAAATCTCATAATCATCCGCTTCCATTCCCTGCAGCGGTACCGGAATATTCTCATAGAACTTCAGGTAAGATTTCGTATGAAGACGGATGTCTGTAGTGTCATACACATAAGTATTTTTCTTTCCATGAAAAATAATCTGGGAAATCTGGTGATCATAAGCGCCTGCATAAAGCACCTGTCCGGTAAGATGCAATGTAATCTCGCCGTCATCCAGTACCTGTTCCGGCTTCTTCTGCCAGAAGAACCAGGTCGCTTCTACAGGCTGATATAATTCTCCCATAATATAGTTGTCTTTTATTTCCATGACTGCTGCCAGATCATTCCAGTCAATTTTCATCTCTGATGCGCGATAATAATAGCTTTTGATGCTGAACTGATTGATCAGCTCTTCTGTATCATAGTCAAACTCATAGTTCATTCCTCTTCGTTTATCTTCAGAATCCTTCACATGACCGCACATACCGAAAATATGATTACTGTCAGCATCATAAATAGCAGAAGAAGTAATGGTAGACCATACAGTAGGAATCTTTTTAATCTGCTTTACTGTCTTTTCTGCTTCATTTACAGCATAAACCAACAGATAAGATTCTTTTTCACCATCAAAGTATTGCAATACATCGGACTTTCGTACTTTTACATAATGATTATCAAACATACTGACTTCTATTGTCTGGTCATCTCCATCCAGATCTGTTTCCATCTGGTAGGCAGTATGCTGCTGGAACTGATAAACAAAATCTCCTTCCGGCTGAAGCACATATTTCTCATATTCTGTGCCTTCCCAGAATCTCGGATCGCAGAGTATCCACTGGATTTCCTTTGTCGTCCAGTTCAATTTGACTACAGATTCCAGATTTCGCGGACTGATCACAATGGTATCTGTCTCCGGCTGATAAGACACGGTGTTTAAATGAGTCCAGTCAACCCGGTCCTCATATTTCCCTCCAAAAATATCTTCCATTATCAGTTCATTTACAACTTCTCCGGTCTGTCTGTCAATTTCCTGGATTTTATCCTCAATGTGACCTTCCAGGGAACTGGTCAGGACAAGAAGATTTCCGTCAGGCTCTTTTTCGATCACTTCATGGTGGTTTCCACCCGCCACATAGTACATGGTGTAGGCGCGTCCCAGATAATCCATCTCATAGAGATTGGTTGTCTGCGGTTTGGCCTGGGATGGCATAAAAGCTTCATTGGAGGCAACTATCATCCTGCTATTTGACAGCATATAAATTCCAGAAGTAAATTCTCCGCTCATGTACCAACGGATATCTCCCATACAGTCATAAGCAAATGGGAAGGTTGTCCGCTGTCCATATACCATAGTCAGTTCAAATGCAGATTCACCGCTTGTTTTCACCGGTTTCACAGCATCATCCAGTTTATCCGGAAGTTCATCCGTTGTAATAGTGATTTCCTGGGAATCTGTAACCTTGCCTGATTTATCCAGAAGCTCCAGAACAACTGTATTTTCCATTGCCGGGTAAAGACCGATCACCGGGATTCTGTGTGAAGCAGCAGATTCCACTTCTCCGCTGATATCTGCGGCTTCCGTTTTTCCCTTGACCGTAAAACGTACCGCACACTCTTCTTTTGTGTCGAAAATAATCACCGCTGTCAATGGAGAAACCTGATAAGGATTCTGGATCACCATAGGCTCCTCCCAGCTGTATCCATTCTCCAGCTCAGCCTGCAGCTGCTGGTCGATTTCATAAGAGGATGCTATACGTGTGGTTTCTTTTGGAATGTCTGTTTCGATCTCATTTGCAGAACCGTCATTCTCAGTTATGTAAACCGGATTCTCCAGATTCATGGAAGCATTCAATTCCTGGTCATAATATCCATATTTTTTCCTTCTTTTTTCCTGAACAGAATACGGAATCTCCTGACCAGTAAGCTTCATATATGTATTATAGATTCCACGGCGTTTTTTCCAGCATAGAGCGGCAAACAGCACAGCTAAAATTAAAAATATAATAAATACTGCAATTTTTGTTTTTTTATTCCACTTTCTCATTTTCCCAAATCCCTGATTTCCGGAAGTTGAAGCCAGAACAGCACTCCGTTCTCCATATTTTTAGCTCCGCAGCTTCCTTTATGTTTATCCACGATCTTTCGGACCACAAAAAGTCCAAGACCAATGTTACGTACTTCATTCTCAGATGTGACTGGTTTCTTCTTCTGGGAAGTTGTGTAAAAGCTGTCCCAGATATGCTCCATCTGCTCTTCTTTAATCTGCTCTCCATCGTTGTAGACTTCCATGCGTATCTGCTTTTTCTCTTTCTTCAGAGTAATCCGGATCCGCTTTCCCTGCTCTGTATGCTGAAACGCATTCATCAGATAATTGTTTACTGCTCTTTCCAGATACATGCGGTTTCCGTATGCGAAACAGTTCTTTTCGATTTCCTGTTCCACTTTGATCTCGTTTTTGCGGAACATAGCATCATATCGAAGAAGCAGATATTCTATCATTTCTGATACATTTACACGGCTCATTTCCATGGAACTCATCTGATTGTCCAACATGGAAAAATCAAGGAGTTCTCCTACCATTCTGGACATTTTGTCCAGCTCCTCGTGAATGGAAGAATAATAGTAGGAACGATCAATCTTATCTCCTGCGATTTCCAGCATTTCCACCTGGCTGGACACTACTGCAAGAGGTGTTTTTAATTCATGGGAAATATTCGCCACAAATTCTCTCTGGCTTTCCAGAAGCTGATAGTCAGACTGCTTTGCTTTTTTCTCGGTACTTGCTTTACTCATTTTTTCCAGGAAATAGCTTAATCCCACCATCAGAAGCAAAACAACCGCCAGATATAATCTGGTTCCCTCAATCACTTCCAGAACTGACTGAACATCTTTTCGCAGGTAAACATAGAATGTATGTCCATCCTGTATAATCTTCCCACGAAACATCAGAATATGCCTGGATTCCATGCGACGCTGTTCCAGGGTTCCTTCTTCTGTGTACTGGGCAATTTTGTTTTCTATGTACTTACGAGCATGCGTGGTCTTCAGAGATGATCTGGACGTATAAATCTGCTCATAATTTTCATTCGCAATTACAGTCTCAAATTTTTCTTTCTGATAATCACCAAGTGTTTCTTCGTCGTCCTCGCTAAGTTCCTCAAGATCCATGTCATGGATATCTTCATACAGCTGACGCATGATTCTGGCCTTTGATGAAGTATATATGGGATAACAGCACACGCTATACAGCATGACTGCCACCGCAAAGGCAATAATCTGAATCCACAAAGCTTTCCCATCTCTCCAGAAATTTTTTTTAATTTTCATGGATGTCCTCCCCGAAGATGTAGCCCACGCCGTAAACAGTCCGGATATAATTGCAGCCTTCTCCCATTTTTTTCCGCAGCTGCTTCACCAGAGTATCAATGGTCCGCACATCACCTGTATAATCGTATTCCCACACCGCATTCAATATGGTATCTCTGGGCAGAACAATTCCCGGATGCTCCATGAAGTAAATCATCAGATCAAATTCCTTCCTGGTAGTGGGGATATGCTGCTCTTTGTAAAATAAAAGCTGTGCATTTACATCTGCCTGCAGATCATTGTATTCCACCATAGTCCGCAGCTTCCCGGCACGCTTCAGCACCGCCTCAATGTGCATTTTCACAAGTGCAAGAGTAAAGGGCTTGGTGATATAATCATCCGCACCTTTCTCGAATCCGCTCATCTGGTCTGCCACTGCCGACCTTGCAGACAAAATAATAACCGGAACCTCCGATATTTTCCTGATCTCTTTCAATACGGTATATCCGGAAATATCCGGCAGCATAAGATCCAGAAGGATCAGATCCACCTTCTGCTTATTCTGGCAAAAATATTCCAGGGCTTTGTTCCCGGTCAGTGCTGTCTCTACTTCATAGTTCTGAATCCTCAGAAAGTCAGAAATCGTCTGTGCTAATTTCGGTTCATCCTCTACAACAAGAATCTCTATTTTTTTCACGGCTCTTTCCTCTCTCTTAAAGCCTGTCGCTAGAACGTGTTTGAAAAAGGCTTTCTGTATTTCAAACAGGCTTCAATGCTCTGTAAATCGTTGCGGTTTCCTATCAGACAGAAGCCACAATTTACTTTAATATAGTATCATGTGATTTTGATGGAAATATGAGAAAATAAGTTTTCTTTTAACGCAGAAAAATAAAAATGCCACAAAATCACCACTTCCCGTGACTTTGCGGCATTTTTTTAGGCAACCACTTCCAAATTCTGTTTTCTCATGACTCCCTAAAGGACCTCTATCTGGCAGGCTTTCATCGCTTCCAGCGCCCGCTCATGTCTCTCCGGCGTCACTCCGGCGCAGCAAAGAGAGTCTACCATGATCGGTACCTCCGGCAAAAATGCTTTCAGCAGCATGGCATTGGAAATCACACAGATATCTGTGCAAAGCCCTACCAGTGTAATACTGTCAATGGTCTCTGATTTATTAAATTCTTTCAGAACTTTTCCCAGGGTTTCGCTGCCAAAGGTTGGCTTGTCAATGGGTCCGGACTCCAGAAGCTCTGCGATCTCCTCCCGGATCTCCCAGCCGTAGGTGCCGCGGATGCAGTGCTCTACAGGAAGCATTCTGCCCTCCTGGGTCTGCAGATAATCCCCGCCGTGAGTATCCCTGGTCGCCAGCACAAGACCATTGAAATTCTTCACTCTGTCCACCACATTAGGCACAATGGCTTCCGCCTCCGGTGTGCCAAGCGCTCCGTCAATAAAATCATTCTGCATATCGATCACAACTAAAATATCCATATTTTCCCCCGTACTTCACATGTTTTTTGACAGAATTTTTCTCAATTCATCCCAAACGCCACATGTTTTTGTAAAACTTATTTAGATTAACTATACCACTTTATTGGAATTTCGTATACCGAAACGGTCAGATTTCTGAAAGATTTTAAAAATTTCTCCAACCATTATGAATAATAATGTTTTGATGAATCTTTTCATATATAGTATAATACAATTGACAATCACAAAAATTTAACACCACTCACATACAAGGAGAATTACCATGACCAAGGAGAAATTCCCTGCCCGCCAGGGACCAAGATACATTTTCTATTTTCTGATGCTCGCCATTCTTGGATGGTTCATTTTCATGCAGTTTTTCGGTGCTGATGAAAGAACTGTCAGTGGAAACTCTCCGTCCCTCCTCTATCCCGGAACCTTTACCTGGGAAAAATCTGACGGCACCACTGAAGAAATCACAGTTCCCGGTTCCTATGATGTTCCCGCAGGCGAAACCATGGTCATCACATCTACCCTTCCGGCAGATTTTGATGCCTCATCTATAGCGATTCGTTCCTCCCTGCAGGACGTAAACCTATACATAAACGGCACCTTAAGAGAGCAGTACAGCACCAGTAAAACCCGTCTGATTGGGAAAAATTCCGCCAGCCGTTTCATTTTCTGCTCCACCTCCCATGAAGATGCCGGAAAGGAGCTCCGCATTGAACTGACCACCTACACCTCCAACTATTCCGGTGTTGTGAACCAGATTTTCTGCGGAGATAAAGCTGACATCTGGCAGCTGATCTTTAACCATTACGGACAGGCCACTTACATCGCATTTTTCACCCTGTTTGCAGGACTGACCACCATTCTTTTCAGCCTTACCCTTGGTTTTGTGTACCACACAAGCTTTGACATGGAATATCTTGGCTGGTGCATGATAATGGGAGCAACCTGGATGCTGGGTGAGTCCAAGATCCGCCAGCTGCTGATTCCAAACTCATCTGCCCTGGCTTCCTTATGCTTCGTTATGATCCTTCTTGGACCGATTCCCCTTCTGCTTTATGCAGACAATGTACAGAATGGGCTTCACCGCAGACTTTATCATATTGTAATCGGAATCTCCCTACTGGATTTTACAGTCTGCTCTATTCTGGCCATAGCAAATATTGCAGACTACATTGAAACCCTCCCCCTGGGACAGATCATACTGATAGGTACATTCCTGATGGTGTTTATCCATCTCTGCCTCTACATCCGCCACAGAAAAAAAGCCTCAGACCATCTTCTGCTCCTGGCTCATTTGCTCGTTTTGCTTTGCGTTGCAGCTGAATGCGTCTCTGTATATTTTGTCACATCCCTGTCCGGTCTTTTTATCGGCATTGGAATGCTCATTCTGCTGTTTGTCAACATTGTCCGGACTCTTCGAAGCATCCAGCATATAGAGAATGAGCGCCAGCAACAGGAACTGGAACGCAAACAGAAGCAGACAGAGCTCCTTTCCCTGCAAATGATGCAGACTTTGTCCACCACCATCGAGGCTAAAGACGAATACACCCGCGGACATTCCTACCGGGTTGCAGAATATGCCGCACTTATTGCAGCCGAACTTGGATGGTCTTCAGAGGAAATCCAGCAGTTAAAGCATGCCGCTTACCTTCATGATATTGGAAAAATTGGTATTCCGGATCTGATCTTAAACAAGCCCTCCAGACTTACAGATGACGAGTATAATCTGATAAAAAAACATACCGTCGTCGGTGCAGAAATACTGAAGGATATTACCTTTGTCCCTCATATTGTTGAAGTGGCCAGAAATCATCACGAACGGTATGATGGAAATGGATATCCAGACGGGCTTTCCGGTGTCGAAATTCCCATTCATGCACGCATCACCGCAATGGCAGACAGCTATGATGCCATGAATTCCCGCAGAATTTACCGAAATGCACTTCCTCCGGAAATGATCCGGGAGGAAATCAGTAAGAACCGCGGGAAACAGTTTGATCCGGAAATTACAGATGTATTTTTAAAGCTATTAGATGAAAAGCGTGTTGTTCTCCACAATATCCGCACACAGGAAATAACAGCTCCACCAGAGGCTGACCACACCATTAACAAATTCATTTCAGAAGTAGTCAGCACCATAAAGAACCAGGAGGATTCAAAGAATTATGATTTCCTGACCGGTCTTCCTATGAGAAGCCTTGGAGAGCGGCTTATTGCAGAATTCATGCAGGAACATAACGGCTGTCTTATTTTCCTTGATATGGATAATCTGAAAAAAATCAATGACGTTTATGGACACATGGCCGGTGACCGCGCCTTAAGGAATCTGGGAACCCTGCTTTCACGCTATACAGCCAACGGTATTGCCTGTCGTCTTGGTGGAGATGAATTTCTTCTGTTTCTGCCAGACATAAGTGCTGAAAATGTGTCGAAACTAACGACACGGCTTTTCCACCACTTCCATTCCATCGCAGAAGCTGATCCTGAAATCAAAGATGCTGCTCTGTCTGCCGGTTTGTATATGTGCACTACCAGCGATACCTTTGCAGACTGTTATTCCAAAGCAGATAAGGCATTATACAATGTAAAGCAAAATGGTAAAAATCACTTTTCCTTTTATCATCAGATCAGTCATTCCTCTTCCGATTCACCAGGTACTGCCAGGGATCTTCAGCAGGTGGCAGACGCGCTTCGCAAAAGTGGCAGCTATGCAGGTGCTCTTGAACTGAATTACCGGGATTTTTCCAGACAGTATGAATATATGCAACAGCTCATTATCCGAAGCGGAAGCCGCTGCTATCTGGTAATGCTCACACTGGAAGCCACTTCGGACACTCCCGCTCATATTGAGGAAATTGAGCAGACACTTTCCCATATGGAACAGGCTATCCAAAACACCATCCGGCGTGTGGATATCTGTACCAGATATAGTTCCATGCAGTATCTGATCATCCTATTTCAGCCGGTTGAATCTCAGATTCCCAATATTATGGAACGTATTTTTATTCAATACTATAGACAGGCAAAAAGCACTAACTTTCTGCCAACATATAAATATCTGTCTATGGCAGAAAATAATATGGATACAAATCAAAAATAAAAGCTTCTGACAGATACAGGATTTTTCAGTCCTGTATCTGATTCAGAAGCTTTTATTTTTTCGGATGACCATATCACTTTGAATATTTCTCTACTTTTTCCTCATACTCTTCCTGACTTGTTATCTCATGCTTCACAATATGCCCATGGTTCTTTTTCTTTGCAGTCAGATTCCTGCCAGGTCTTGGTGCATACTGATTCTCCGGAATCTCCAGTGCATTTGCAACTGCATGAATAATCCCATTACTGCTGTAGGTTGCTCCACTTACCGCGTCTACATTCAGACTCTGCTCAGCCTTCATCTGTTCGATTACAGCTGGTGCTGCCTTGAAAAAGTATTCCTCTGTATCACAATAGGAAAGAATGGAAATATCTGTTACCTTCTGTTTTTCAACTGTAACCTGAACCTCCACATCCCCTCGAAATGCATCGGCCGAGCCGGTATAAATGCCATCTGTCAGATTCTGAAAACGTCCAGCCTCTATAAAGGATTGCTTATCTTCAGATTCTTCCTGTTCGGGTTTCTTCCCTTCACCTTCCTCATTTCCCAGTGCCTTATTCACAGCTTCAATCAAGCCGTTACTGCTGTAAGTCGCTCCGGAAACTGTATCTACATCTGTATTCTGCCTGCTGATCATCTCCTGGAAAATCCTGTTTTTCGCTCTCTCCATATAAGACTTATCATCTGCATAATCATCCAGTACAAGCTCCGTTATCTTCCCATCGGCAACCTTTACCGTAACCGTCACCTTGCCTCTGTAGCCCTCACCGGTTCCTGTGTAAATACCATTCTGAAAGTTACCTCCAGCATCATTTTCTGCCGTTTTTTTCACTGAATCTGCCGTTTTCTCTTTAGCCAGATTTCCTGCTATAAGGAGCTGTGACACCATGATGGTAGCACAGGTAACGCCCACTCCGATCAGCACTCCATATCTGCTTCTAAAGTGCACATTCCCTTTCGGACACCAGCTTACACACTTCTGACAGCTGATACATTCTCCTCCGGCAATCCTGTCTTTCTTCGTAAGATCCATCCCCATGGTGCATTTCGAGGTACATAAATGACACTTTCCGCACTCTTCCCGCGGCTTATCAATTTTCAGGAAAGATGTCTGTGAAATCAGTGAATAAATTGCTCCCATAGGGCAAAAATATCTGCAAAAAAATCTCTGTACAAACAGTGAGCCAATAAAGATTAAAAGAAGCAGAACTCCTCCAACTGAAAGCAAAGGCTTCAATCCTGGCCAGTGTCCAAATGAAACATACTGCCCAAACACCTGCCACGGGCCGGCTGTTTTCACAGCTGTTACACCACTCCATATGAATATTATAAAGTAAAAAAGCACTGCATACTTGGCAAATCTGAATATCCGGTCAGCCTTTTTCAGGTTTCTTTTTCCCGGAAATAATGCCCGCAATCTGTGTGATCCAAGCCATAGCAAATCCTGCACTGCTCCAAAACTGCAGAAAAATCCACAGAAAAACCTTCCCACAAGTACTGTTGCCGGCACAGTTGCCAACAGCATCCATACCGAATACTTCACACTTTCCCATGAAATATTTCCCTTGTATATGCAGGAAACAATATTTCCCACAGCTGCGAATTCCCCTTCAAATAAGCCCGGAATTAAAGCGAAGGACAATATCTGGATAACCACTTTGATCCAGTTGATTTTCTGATTTTTCAGAAAGTTTTTTCTGTTCATTCTTTATACTCCTTAGAGCGGGTCTGAAAAAGACTCTAATACAAGTCTTCGATTGTAAGCAGCACCGCATTTTCTCGCGCCGCCCTTTCCTTTACTGACTCTGTGAAACCAGATTTGCTGAAAAACATAAGATACTTTTCCTCTGCATTTTTAAACATTTCTGCAGCCATAACCAGGTCATCATACTCTTCCATAGGCATTGGTTTATTTCGAAACTTACATTCACAGAGCAACACTTTCTTTCCCGTTTTATCAAACGCAAGTATATCAACATCATCCTGCGCTTTTATCAATAGATTATTCCCCCACCATTTTATATGGAATAAACGGAAGTTTCTTCGCAGGAAAGCTCCAGGCCCAGCATGGAATAATAATTCTGATTTGTAAAAAGGAATCTGTACCAGAACTTATAATAATTATCTGTTATCTCATAAATCCCTTTTTTACTTGTTTCTGGCTCGGTACAGGGAACACACTTCTCAATTAATCGCAGAGTCTGCAATGTAAGCATATATTTGCTGCACTTGCTTTTCTCTTCATGAATTCGATCTGCAATCTCACGAATCTTATTACATCCATTGGAAATCGCCTCTAAAATGGAATTGTATACCGAAGGCTCTCTCAATTCAATCCTCAAAAGTGTCTGGGGTTCATCATTCAAAAAAGTCCCTTCCGTAAGCAGATTATTTTTTATATTTTCCTCCAGTGAAATCTCAGAGGAAAACGCCTCCAGATGTCATTGAAGGATTCGGTTCTGCCAGAAAAGGAAGCTCATCAATAATCAATACCAATTTTTCGTCTGAAATTTTTCCTGTAATATATTCAAATGCAGCTTCCCAATTTTGAAAAGAAGATATAAAAGAGCCTTCGAAAAATGTTTGCACCATCTCGGAAAAGTTCAGAAGATTCAAAGAATCATTCTTCTCTGTGCAGAAAAAAACAGGGCTTTATGTCTGCCGGCAAATTCTCTTAAGCAGCCTCCTCGTTGTCAAATCATAAGCGCCGTAAACAAAGTATACTACTTGCAGTAGTATACTTATAAATAGTATATTTTTTTCTGTGATATTTTCAATCGATTTTCCATATTATTTTAAGAAAATATGTTCGCCAGTTTCCATATCCTCTACATCCAGGTAAATTGCCCTGCACTTTTGGGGCAATTCTTCCAGGTGCATAAGCTCAAGCCAGTTTTTGTTCCAGTCGGTGTGCCAGTGGACGAAATACCAGTGTTTGAAAGATCTGCCCTTCTTGTCGCCGCTGCCATCTGCAAGCATCTCATTAGTCTGGTTCAACTTGTCACATACCCATTGAAAATAGTTCTGAAGGGGTTCTTCTTCCCTGGCTACGTGGTAGCAGCCAAGCGTTCTCACTTGGTATAATGGGCAGGTGTATGTGATCGCATAGTCTACTTCATAATCTTCTGCTTCCAGATTCTTATTGGAATTGGCGTAATCAGAGTCTGTAGGAAGCTTTTTGGCCATCATCGCAATGTAGTCTCCATTTTTTTCTGCAGCTGGTAATAATTACTCTCTTTTCTTCATATACATTGTTTTGCGTCCTGCGCCAGTTCGTATTATAGCACCCTCATCAACCAGTTTTTTTAATGCTGATTCTACTGAGGAACTTCCAAGACTAGGACATGCAACCAGTGCATCATGTTTCGAAAACTTTCCGAGCGTGTTTTCTGAATATGTCTTTACAACATCATATGCCTTGCTTTTTTTTCCTGTTTTTTCAGCTAATACTATTCTTGCCTCAAACTCTCTATAGCACGATAGAATAATTCCTAACATATATTTAATAAATGGCTTGGGATCATTCTCTCCCTCATACCAGTTTTGATCCGCATTTTGCAAAACTTCATAATATGTTTCTTTTGTATCCGCAATAGCTTTTTCTATACTGATATACTGCCCAACAATATATCCACTTCGATATAGGAGCAATAATGTTAATAGTCTGCTCATTCGTCCATTTCCGTCATTGAAAGGATGAATACATAGAAAATCTAATATAAAATTAGGTATCAGAATAAGCGGATCTACAATACCATCCCCTATAGCTTTGTTATACTCATTGCAAAGTCGTTCTACTGCATCTGGGGTTTCGTAAGGTTCTAATGGCTTAAACAACACCACTTTCTCTCCATTTTCAAGCATCATATCAATCTCATTTGGAGTGGTCTTATATTTACCAGCATAAGAAAATGCAGTATGTTTTAACATCTCACCGTGAAGCTGCAAAATATAATTACTTCGAACAGGAATTGCTTCGTAAGCTTCATGGACAATATTTAGGACATTACGATATCCAAGTATTTCTTCTTCATCTCTATTCCTGGGCGTTGTTTTATCTTCCACAAGCTGTTTTAATCTTGCATTTGTTGTCACAATACCTTCTATCTGATTCGAACTTTCTGTACTCTGTATTTTCGCAATTTCAATCAGGCGATTAAGTTCAACGGGCTTTTGTCTTAGATACAGATCTTGTTTTCCTTTATACTCATGGATTTGTGCAACATATGCCAGAATCTCATTATCCCAGGTCCTTTCCTTAAGTTTGGAATAATCAAATACTCTCATTCCAACTCCTTTCTCCCAAGCTTCTTTTCTTTCTCCCAATATTGGCGCATTTTTGGGAGATATTCAAATATGTTGGGATAATAATATTATTGTCCTTTTTTCTTATCCTTTCAGCAACTGCACTGCCCCGCCACAGACCTTTTCGTGCACATATGCA
>UMHS01001083.1_pt1 | contig 16391 bp, 13 predicted proteins | sample 1965611 | NCBI WGS metagenome assembly UMHS01 (sample SAMEA4836106, study PRJEB28245) | human gut metagenome | biome: gut microbiome; material: fecal sample | place: Denmark | collected 2008
GCAGGCCGAGGGCCTGGGGGTCCCGGGGTGGGTGCCTGCTGCGGGCGGCTTTCTCCTGGGCGTGGCGTTCCTGATGGCGCTCGACACGTTCCTGCCCCACCTCCATGCCGACGCCGACGAGGCAGAGGGCGTGCCCTCCGGCTGGAAGCGCACCACGCTGCTCGTCTCGGCGGTGACGCTGCACAACATCCCCGAGGGAATGTCCGTCGGCCTGCTCTTTGCCATGGCGGCGCAGACCGCTGATGCGGCGGGGGAGGCCTACCTCGGGATGGCGGTCGCGCTCGCCGTTGGCATCGGCCTCCAGAACTTCCCCGAGGGTGCGGCCATCTCGCTGCCGCTCGCGCGCGAGGGCATGAGCCGCCGGAGAGCCTTTGCCATGGGGAGCCTCTCCGGCATCGTGGAGCCGGTCTTTGGCGTGCTCGTGGTGCTTGCGAGCGGTTGGATAGCGCCGTACATGCCGTGGCTGCTCGCGTTCGCGGCGGGTGCGATGATCTACGTGGTGGTGGAGGAGCTCATCCCGGAGGCCCATCTCGGCGAGCACTCCAACGTGGGCACCCTCGGCTTCATCGCGGGGTTCGTGGTGATGATGATCCTTGATGTCGCGCTGGGATAGATAGTAAACCACATCTTACTTGTGGAGAACTTGCGAATCCCAGCAGCGAGATGGGATTTAGCAAAAGTTCTCCTATACTAACAATCGTGCTGAGGGGAACAGAGACACGGAACCCGGCACGACTCGTTTAACCCTGCCCGAGCGACGGACCCTCTCCCCGTCGCGAACGGCGCACCCAAGCGCCGCCTGCTCACCCCCTCAGAGCAGGCGCCGCGCTTCTGTCATTCCTTGCCGACGACCTGCTGCAGAAACGCGAGAGGCCCCCGGGCTTCCGTGGAGAAGTTCCGCTTGGCGCACTTCTCGCGGGAAGCCCGGGGGCCTCGGCTTCGCGTTATGGGCGAGCGCAGCCTACTTCTTGGCCTTGCCCTGGTTGGCGACTGCGTTGATCTTGGCCTCGATGGTGGCGGGGTCGCCGATGTAGTGCTTGTCGACGACGTTCCAGTCCTTGTCGAAGGTGTAGGCGCACGGCACGCCGGTCGGGATGTTGACCTCGAGGATCTGCTCGGGGGTCAGCTTCTCGAACTGCATGACGAGGGCGCGCAGGCTGTTGCCGTGAGCGGCGATCAGCACGCGCTTGCCAGCCTCCATCTGCGGCTTGATCTCCTGCTCGAAGTACGGCCAGGCGCGGGCGATCGTGTCCTTGAGGCACTCGGTGTAGGGGAGGTCCTCCTTGGGCACCTCGCGGAACATCTCCTGGACGTGCGGGTCGCGCTCGTCGCCGGGCTCGAGGGCGGGCGGCTGGACGTCAAAGGAGCGACGCCAGATCTTGACCTGCTCCTCGCCGTGCTCGGCTGCGGCATCAGCCTTGTTCAGGCCCTGGAGGGCGCCGTAGTGGCGCTCGTTGAGCTGCCAGGCCTTGTGGACGGGCAGCCAGTTGCGGTCGAGCTCGTCCAGCACGCAGTTGAGCGTGTGGATGGCGCGCTTGAGCAGCGAGGTGTAGCAGACGTCGAAGTCAAAGCCGGCCTCCTTGAGGGCCTTGCCGCCGGCGTGGGCCTCCTCGCGGCCGGTGTCGGTGAGGTCGACGTCGGTCCAGCCGGTGAAGAGGTTGAGCTTGTTCCACTCGGACTCGCCGTGACGGACGATGACGAGCTGCATGGTCTGGTCGTCGGACATGTGACTTCCCTTCTCGATGCGGAGTTTGTGCGGCGGTCGCCGTACGTCTCCTATAGTAGCCGGAACGGGTATAGTTGACCCTGGTTAACAACGATGGATTTTCCCGATGGAGGCCTTATGGGTCCGATCGATTATCTCATCCTGGGCGTCGTCGCCGTGTTGGTCGTGCTGGCCGTGCGCGCCGTCATCAGTTCCCGCGACGACGGTTGCGCGGGCTGCGGGAGCAAGGCGGGCTGTCACGCGCATGCGACGGGCGCTCCCTGCCCGGCCGCGCGCGACATGCTCAAGAACGTGGAGGAGCGGCTCGGCGCATGAATCTGCCGGCACCTCCGCGCAAAACGCTCGTTTGTGTGATGAAAATGCCGTCTCAGATTCAAAACTGCCGCTCGTGTGATGGGGTTTTGGGCATTGGGCGGAGCCTCTCTTCGTAAAAGGCCAGTTGAGTAATCAAATTATTAACCAATATCGGATCTGGGGAAGAAAAACCAATCACAGGAGACGCCGTTTTGCCCCTCGGGGGCCTTCATCATCACACGAGCGGCCATTCTGCATGATGCTGACGGGGCGTCCCGCGCATCAGCGGCCGCGCGCGCCGAAGGGGACGCCGCGGCGTCGGCGAATGGGTAACAGCGGCGAAACACTCTTGTGAGAACCTCTAGCGGACTATGACCCCCGCCTGTGTCGGAGAGGATTTTCGCATGAGCACCGAGAAGGACATCGACTTCGTCCTGCGCACCGTTGAGAAGCGTGACATTCGCTTCGTGCAGCTGTGGTTCACGGACGTGCTGGGCAACCTCAAGTGCTTCGCCATCTCGCCCGAGGAGCTCGAGGAGGCCTTCGAGGAGGGCATCGGCTTCGACGGGTCGGCCGTCGACGGCTTTGCCTCGCTCGAGGAGTCTGACATGCTCGCCTTCCCGGACCCCACGACGTTCGCGCTCCTGCCGTGGCGTCCCGCCGAGTCGGGCGTGGCGCGCGTCTTCTGCGATGTCTACACCCCGTCGCGAGAGCCCTTCGAGGGCGATCCGCGCCGCTGCCTGCGCAGGGTCTTCGCCCGCGCCGACGAGCAGGGCCTCGTCCCCAACGTCGGCCCCAAGATCGAGTACTTCTACTTCGACAACGACCTCGACCCCGTGCCGCTCGACACCGCCGGCTACTTTGACCTCACGCCGATGGACCGAGCGAACGACCTGCGCCGCCAGACCACGCTCACGCTTGAGAAGATGTCGATTCCGGTGCAGTACTCCTATCACGCTGCCGGCCCGTCTCAAAATGGCGTCGAGCTGCGCTTCACCGAGGCCGTGAGCTGCGCGGACAACATCATGACCGCGCGTCTTGTCATCAAGCAGGAGGCCGCCGGCCAGGGGATGTTCGCCTCGTTCATGCCCAAGCCCATCGCCAGCGCCCCCGGATCGGCGATGTACCTCTACCAGTCGCTGCTCGACCATGACGGAGAGAACCTCTTCTGGGCGCCCAAGGACCACCATCCCGCGCACCTCTCCGACGTCGCCCAGCACTACGTTGCCGGCATCCTCAAGTACGCGCCGGAGTTCACGCTCGTCACCAACCCTACGGTCAACTCCTACAAGCGCTTCGTCTCCACCGGCGAGGTGCCCACCCATGCCACCTGGGGCCGCAAGAACCGCTCCGCGCTCGTCCGCATCCCCACGCACAAGCCGGGCAAGCACATCGCGACGCGCGTCGAGCTGCGCAGCCCCGACCCCACGGCCAACCCCTACCTGGCGCTCGCCGTGACCGTTGCCGCCGGCCTGCGCGGCATCGAGGAGGGGCTGCCGCTGCCGGAGGAGTCGACCTGCGACACCTTCACCGCCTCGGATGCCGAGCTCAGCGCCAAGGGCATCCGTCGGCTGCCGCGCACGCTCGGGGAGGCGATAGACCGCTTCGAGGAGTCCGAGCTCATGCGCGAGGTGCTCGGCGATCACATCTTCACCTACTTCGTGCGCGAGAAGCGCCGCGAGTGGGAGGAATTCTGCACCTCCGTGACCGACTGGGAGCGCGAGCACTACTACGGCGGCGTCTAGGGGTGCGTCGCGCTTCTCGGCCGTCCTTCTCCGCCTGATTCCCGAGCCCTCCCGATGGGGTTCCATCTCGTTTTTTTGCCGAGACGGAGCATTCGCGGAAAACAGTCCCTCCGGAGAGCCGGTTTTCCGCAGACGCTCCGTCTCGGCGAGGACGGGTCGAGAAGGGCGAGGCGAGAAGGACGAGAGGGACGAGGAGCACGAGAGGGGCAAGGAGAACGGGCCTCTCGACGTGTCAATCTTGTTAAGGAAACCATAAGCTGCGGGCCCGAGGCGGACCGTTGGAGCAAACTCTACCCTTGGCGACGGGCGGGGCGCGAGCCCTGACACGGGAAGACCCGTGCCTCCGTCGGGAAAGGGCGTGACCACGCGCCAAGACTTTGGGGGAAGGAACCCACATGAAGAGCATGACCAGAAGGAACTTTCTGACCGTCGCGGGTGCCGTCGCAGGCACCGCCGCCCTCGTCGGCTGCGGTGGCGAGCAGGCAACCAGCGAGCCCGCTGCGGACGAGGCCACCGACGAGGCAGCCGACGGCGACCTCGGCCTCGTGACCGAGGGTTCCCTGACGTTTGCCGTCTCGCCGGACTACCCGCCCTTCGAGAACCTCGTGGACGGCGAGTACGTGGGTCTGGACATGGACCTCGGCCGCGCCGTCGCCGAGCAGCTCGGCCTCGAGTGCGTCTACACCAACATCGACTTCGACGGCATCGTCCCGGCGATCGTGGCCGGTGGCCAGGCTGACGCGGGCCTCTCGGGCATCTCCATCACCCCCGACCGCGAGGACGAGGTCAACTTCACCACGCCCTACTACATCGACAACCAGGCCGTGGCGGTCCTCTCCACCAACACCGACGTCACCGAGGACAACGCCGCCGAGGTGCTCAACACCGCCGAGATGACCATCGCCGTCCAGAGCGGCTCCACCGGCGCCGACTTTGCCGCCGAGAACTTCCCCGAGGCCGAGCAGCTCGCCTTCCCGCAGTTCACCGACGCCTTCGCCGCCGTCTCCGCTGGCCAGGCCGACGCCGTGTGCGGCAACCTCGCCGTGGTCGAGCAGATGCTCGCCGGCGCCTACACCGACCAGCACGTCGTCCTCACCTCCGCCACCGGCGAGGAGTACGCCATCTGCGTCAACAAGGACAACGAGGCGCTGCTCGACGCCATCAACGATGCCCTCGCCACGCTCCAGGAGGACGGCACGATCGACGAGATCATCGCCGCCAACATGGGATAAGGCCGCGCGCCTTCGTCAACGTACAAGCCGTCGCGGCCCCTTCTCGCACAAGCGGGGAGGGGCCGTCGGCGCATGAGAAGCGAGGAAATCACGTGAACAATCTTCCGTTACGCGCGCGTGCGCGGCGCCTCGGCCGGTCGGCCCTCCTCGGCCTCATGGCCCTTGCGCTCGCGCTCGCGGGCGCCCTGGCCCTGCCCGCCCAGCGTGCCGACGCAATGGAGGCGGTGCGCTGCACCGGCCGCCCCAACTCCGAGGACGACCCGACGGCGATCATGGGCGACACGGAGTCGCGCATCACCTTCGAGGCGAGCATCGCCGAGGGCGAGGGCGTGACCAGCCTCACCCTCCACATGCCCGAGGGCACGGGCTTCAGCAACCAGGACTTGGCCGTTACCCTGCTCACCGGCGACGACCTCATGACCCGCAACGAGCTCGACTTTACCGAGACGGTCGACGGACAGGACCTCGTCCTCGACTTCGCGGAGCCCATCACGCAGGAGGGCCACCTCAACGTCATGGTCTACGACGTGTTCTTCCCCGCCGAGGGCGGCGAGATGCAGGTCGAGGCCACCTACGAGCTGGCCGACGGCACCGAGGCGAGCGTCGAGGACATCCCCGCCATCTCCGTGGAGGGCATCTCGACGACCGAGTCCCTCTCACAGTGGCTCGAGGAGCAGCCCTGGGTCCAGGCGTGGAACTCCAACCGGTTCCTCCACCTGTTCTTCGACCCCGCGCTGCTGGTGACGAGCTTCCCGGTCGTGCTCACCGGCTTCTTCACCTCCATCGCGATCGTTGCCATGGCCTTCCCGCTGGCCATCCCGATGGGGCTTCTGCTCGCGCTCATGCGCATCTCAAAGCTGCGCCTCCTGCGCGGCATCGCCACCACCTACGTCAACATCGTGCGCGGCACGCCGCTGTTCCTCCAGATCTACGTCGCCTTCTTCGGCCTGCCGCTCGCCGGCATCCAGATTCCCAACTTCGTGCTGGGCGTCACCGTCATGTGCATGAACTCGGGCGCCTACATGTGCGAGATCTTCCGCGCGGGCATCCTGTCGATAAGCAAGGGCCAGACCGAGGCCGCACGCTCGCTCGGCATGAACGGCGCGCAGACCATGTTCTACGTCATCCTCCCGCAGATGTTCCGCATCGTGATCCCCAACCTCACGAGCGAGTTCATCGTGCTGTACAAGGACACGTCGCTGCTCGCCGCCGTGGGCATCATGGAGCTCGTCATGTATGCGCGGACCATCGTCGCCTCCACCGGCTCGATCACGCCCTACATCGTCGCGGCGCTGTTCTACCTGGTGATCACGCTGCCGCTCTCCAAGGTCACGCGCCACCTCGAGGACCGCGTCCGCGGGCATCGGAGCCGCAAGCACGCCGCGTTGCCCGAGCCTGACGGCACTGCCGAGAAGGGAGCCACCCATGAGTGACGCCGCCATGAGCGGGACCGAGAAGAACGTCGCCACGGGCGAGGAGCCCATCCTGCGCATCGTTGACCTGCACAAGAGCTTCGGCGAGACCGTGGTCCTGCGCGGTATTGACATCGACATCCACCGCGGCGAGGTCGTGGTCGTGCTCGGCCCCTCCGGCTCGGGCAAGTCCACCATGCTGCGCTGCCTGAACCGCCTCGAGGAGCCCACGAGCGGCCGGATTGTCTTCGAGGGCCAGGACATCACCGACCCCAAGACCGACGTCAACGACGTCCGCAAGCGCATGGGCATGGTGTTCCAGCAGTTCAACCTGTTCCCGCACCTCGACGCCCTGCACAACGTCATGCTCGCCCAGCAGAAGGTGCTGGGCCGCACCGCCGAGGAGGCCGCGCGCGTCGCCCGCGAGCAGCTCGCCCGCGTCGGTCTCGCCGAGCGCGCCGACTACTTCCCCGACGAGCTCTCCGGCGGCCAGCAGCAGCGCGTGGCCATCGCGCGCGCCCTGGCGATGGAGCCCCACGTCATGCTCTTCGACGAGGCCACGAGCGCGCTCGACCCCGAGCTGGTGCGCGGCGTCCTCGACGTCATGCGCGAGCTGGCCGAGCAGGGCATGACGATGGTCGTCGTGACCCACGAGATGGGCTTCGCCCGCGACGTCGCCGACCGCGTGATCTTCATGGAGGGCGGCTACGTCGTGGAGGAGGGGACCCCCGAGCAGCTCTTCGAGCACCCCGAGAGCCCGCGCACCGCGGAGTTCCTCGGCAGCATCGACTGATGGCCGGGGCCGGCGGGAGGGGGCCGCGCAGGCGAACCCCGCCCGCCGACCCCGCCCCAACGTGGCCGCATCAGATTTCCAGCGTGTTTCTCGCCTCTTCCGGACCATGCGCTAGCTGGGACGCATTTGAGGCTGTTTGGGACCGCGCGCTCTGACGGGCACGCGTTGTGCTACGATGACCCATATTGATCGCTCGGGAGGGGCCTCAGGGATGCACCACAAGAACATCCTGCTCATATCCGCCACGACTCGCCTGCACGATCGCATGCGTGAGCTCTCGCATGCAATCGACGTCTCCATCGCGCTGGCGAACGAGGAGACCTTCCCCCAGGCCGTGTCCTCCGGCCATGAGTTTGACCTCGTCATCCTCGACGGCGAGGGCATGGGTCAGGACCTTCTCAACGCGGTGGACTCCTTCGTCGCCGAGAACGGCTTCACGCCGCGCCTGCTCGTCCAGGACCCCGACAAGCTCGCCACGCTCCACATGCCGACGCAGGGCACCAACGACTTCATCCTCTCCACCGCCGGCGCCGCCGAGTTCGAGCTGCGCTGCACGCTGCTGCTGTGGCCGGGGGAGGAGAGCGCTCCGGCGGACATCGTCACGATCGACAACATGACGATCAACCTCGCCACCTACCAGGTCTACATCGACGAGCGCCCCGTGGACCTCACGCTCATGGAGTACTCGCTCCTGTCCTTCCTCGCCACGCACCCCTCGCGCGCCTACTCGCGCGAGACGCTGCTCCACCGCGTGTGGGGCTTCGAGTACTGCGGCGGCACCCGCACCGTCGACGTCCACATCCGCCGCGTCCGCTCCAAGGTGGGCCCGCAGGTCGCGAGCCACATCGTCACCATCCGCGGCGTGGGCTACCTCTTCCGCATCTAGCCGGGCCGTCTCGCCGCCCCCGCGCGAGCGCGGCGTCGGCGGCTCCGCGCGGGGCCTTGCGGCATGCTCTTTCAGGAAGCGGAAAGCAACGTGTCGGCCGGGTGTCAATGCGGCGGACGTCGCATCCCCTCTCGCCGTTTGGGTACATTCGACCTCGGTAGGAAGCACGCCGCCGAGGGCGGCCCAAGGAAAGAAGGAACCATGAGCGACTATCCCTACGGTGCCCCTGCGTCGCAGGGACCGGAACAGCCGACGGAGCGGCGCATCACGCCCCCCGTCCCGGGCATCACGGGCGGTGACGCCCCCGAGACCCCGCCGGACTTCTCCCCCGAGAGGCCCGAGCGGGAGAAGAGGCCCCGCCGCACCCTCAAGACCCTGCTCGTAGGCCTGCTCGGCGGCGTGCTGGGCGCGGGCGCCCTCACGGGCGTCTTGATGCTCGCGGGCGTGGTGGGTCCCTCGACGACCCAGGTCGTGGGCGGCGACTCGGCCCAGCAGATCACGATCGACCCGGCCGACGAGGACACCTCCGTCGCCAACGCGGTGGCGGCCAAGGCGCTGCCCTCCGTCGTCACGGTCTACTGCACCTTCGCCGACGGCGAGGGCATGGGCTCGGGCGTCATCTACGACACCGACGGCAACATCATCACCAACAACCACGTCATCGAGAACGCCGAGAGCATCTCGGTGGCCTACAACGGCGAGACCTACGACGCCACCCTCGTGGGCACCGACGCCTCCAGTGACGTCGCCGTGATACACGCCGACTTCGGCGACGCGGAGGTCACGCCGATGGAGGTCGGCGACTCCGACTCGCTGCAGGTCGGTGACTGGGTCATGAGCGTGGGCAGCCCCTTCGGCCTGGAGAACTCCGTCTCCCAGGGCATCGTCTCGGCCCTCTCGCGCAGCACCCTGCTCCAGAACTCCGAGGGCAACACCCTCTACACCAACCTGATCCAGACCGACGCCACGATCAACCCCGGCAACTCCGGCGGCGCGCTGGTCAACGACCAGGGGCAGCTCGTGGGCATCTGCACGCTCTTCTCGTCCGACACCGAGAGCTTCGCGGGCATCGGCTACGCCATCCCCGGCAACTATGCCGTGCAGATCGCCGACAAGATCATCTCCGGCGAGACCGTCACCCATGCCTACATCGGCCTCACCATGCAGACCGTGACGGCGGCAAACGCGCTGCGCAACGGCCTGGCGGTCGAGGAGGGCGCCTACGTCGTGGAGGTCGCCGAGGGCAGTCCCGCCGCCGAGGCGGGCATCCAGGTGGGCGACGTCATCACCAGCATCGGCGGCGAGCAGATCAGCTCGGCAGACGGCGCAATCCTCGCCGTGCGCTCCCACGACATCGGCGACACCGTCGAGGTGGTGGTCATGCGCGGCAGCCAGGTGATGACCTTCGAGGTGACGCTCGGCTCCGACGAGGCGCTCCAGGAGCAGCAGCAGGAGCAGGAGACCGTGAACGTCAACGGCCAGGAGATCAGCATCGAGGACCTGCTTCGCCTCTACGAGCAGTACCAGCAACAGCAGCAGTACAGCCCGTTCGGCCAGTAGCCGACAGGCGGGAGGACGGCGACTCGGGGCCCCGCGGCATGTGCCGTGGGGCCCCTTCACTGGCGCGAGGGACCCGCGCCCTCGGGCCCTTCTCGGCATTTCTGTCCGGGCGGACGGGTAAGCTGGTCACAGGCGAGAAGGACGGAGGGTCCCATGGCACAGATTAGGTGCCCGCACTGCGGCGAGGTGTTCCAGGTCGACGAGACGGAGTACGCGCAGATCGCGCGCCAGGTGCGCGACGCCGAGTTCCAGCGCGAGCTGGCCGCGCGCGAGAGGAGCGCCGAGCGCGAGCGCGAGAGCGCGGTCGAGGCGGCAGCGGCTCGTGCCCGAGAGGAGGTGCTGGCGGTGGCCGCGCGCAAGGACGCGGAGATCGCCCAGCTCAAGGCACGCGTTCAGGAGGGCTCGGACGCCCTCGCCCTGGAGCGCGCCCGCGCCGAGAAGAGCCTCGCGGAGCAGCTCGCCGAGCGCGAGCGCCAGATCGCGCGGCTCACGGAGCAGCTCAGGGCCCGGGAGTCCGCCTTCGACGCCGAGAAGGCCCTCGCCGTCACCCAGGCGACGGGGGAGCAGGACCGTCGCATCGTGGAGCTGGAGGGGAGCCTGCGCGCCGCCCAGCTCGAGCGCCAGCAGACCGAGGCCACCCTGCGCCAGCAGATGGCGGAGCAGGCCAGCCACAAGGACCAGACGATCCGCGACCGCGAGGATGAGATCGAGCGGCTGCGCAACCAGCGCGCCCGCCTCTCGACCAAGCTCATCGGCGAGACGCTCGAGCAGCACTGCGAGATGGAGTTCAACCGCTGGCGCGCCACGGCGTTCAGGAACGCCGAGTTCCACAAGGACAACGAGGTGGTGGGCGGCTCCAAGGGCGACTACGTCTTCCGTGAGAGGGACGAGGACGGGCTCGAGGTCGTCTCCATCATGTTTGAGATGAAGAACGAGGACGATGCCTCCGCCGCCTCGAGCCGCCACAGGAACGCGGACTTCTTCAGGAAGCTCGACCAGGACCGTCGCAACAAGGGCTGCGAGTACGCGGTGCTCGTCTCCATGCTCGAGCCCGAGAGCGATCTCTACAACGCCGGCATCGTGGACGTCTCCTACGAGTACGAGAAGATGTACGTCATCCGCCCGCAGTTCTTCATCCCCATGATCACGCTGCTGAGAAACGCCGCCGAGAACTCGCATGCGTATAGGCGAGAGCTCGCGGAGGTGCGCCAGCAGAACCTCGACATCACGCACTTCGAGGACGCGCTCGAGGACTTCAAGGAGAGGTTCGGCAAGAACTACGACACGGCGAGCCGCAAGTTCCAGGCGGCGATCGACGAGATAGACAAGACGATCTCCCACCTCCAGAAGGTCAAGGACAACCTCACCTCGTCCGAGAACCAGCTGCGCCTGGCAAACAAGAAGGCGGACGAGCTCACCATCCGCAAGCTCACCTGGAAGAACCCCACGATGCGCGAGAAGTTCGAGGAGGCGCGCGCCGCTCGCGGCGACGAGGGGGATGCGCGCGAGGCCGTGGAGCCAGATGCGGTAGAGTAGGGTCGCAGTCCACGACAACACGGAGGAGCCATGAACCGCATCGTCATCACCGCCGAGACCGGATGCGACATCCCGCCCGCCGAGGCGGCGGAGCTGGGCGTGACGCTCGTCCCCATGCACGTCTCGATCGGCGAGAGGACCATCGACGACGGGGACCTCTCGGCGGCGGAGATGCTCGAGCAGTGCCGTCAGGTCGGGGTGCTCCCCAAGACGAGCGGCTGCACCCCGCACGACTTCACGGTCGCCTTTGACCAGATACACGAGGACGACCCCGAGGCGCAGATCCTGCACGTCGCCTACTCCGCCGTCACGACCTGCTCGCTCGCGTCCGCCGAGGCGGCGGCCGAGGGGCGTGACTACGTCACCACGCTCGACACCGGCCACGTGACGGTGGGGCAGGGGCTCGTGGTCCGCGAGGTCGCCGCATGGGTCCGCGAGCACCCCGAGGCGACGGTCGACGAGGTCCGCGCCCACGCCGCCGGGCTCTCCGCGCGCGCCCGCATGGCGTTTCTCCCCGGCGACCTCGGCTACCTGCGTGCGGGGGGCCGCCTGTCAAACGTCGCGTTCCTCGGCGCCACGCTGCTCAAGATCAAGCCGGTGGTGGAGCTCATCGACGGCAGGCTCGTGGCCACCAAGAAGCTGCGTGGGTCGATGTCGTCCGCTGCCGTCGCGCTGGTCGACTACCTCGCGCTGCGCGAGGAGTTCGATCCGGCGCGTGTTGTCTTCGTCAAGTCCCCGGGGCTGCCCGAGCAGGTCCAGGAGGTCGTTGCCGCCCATGCGCGCGACCTCGGCTTCGAGCGGGTCGAGTGGTACGAGACCGGCAACGTCATCACCTCCCACTGCGGCCCGGGGGCGCTCGGCGTGGCGTTTCTCGTGCGCGCGTAGGGCGCTCGCTCGGGGCTCGCGAGGTCCCCTCCACGCTACAATGGCGTGCGGGAGGAACCGTGGGGAGGACGCGCATGACGCTGGACGAGCTGGAGATCGGGAAGGACGCCGTCGTCGCGTCGGTGGACTGCGACGAGCCGTCGCTGCGTCAGCACATCCTGGACATGGGCCTGACGCCCGGCGTGGAGGTCACGCTCATGAAGCGCGCCCCCATGGGCGACCCGCTCGAGATTCGCCTGCGCGGCTATGAGCTCACCCTGCGCCGGGACGACGCCGCGCGCATCACGCTCACGCAGGTTCACGACATGCACGACGCCCCGCGCGGTCGCGAGCGCCTGGAGGCGGCCGACCACCCCGCCATCGGCGAGAGGTACGCGCCGCGCGCGGCCGGAAAGGCCATCCCGGAGGGGCGTCCGATTAAGCTGGCGCTCGCCGGCAACCAGAACTGCGGCAAGACCACGCTCTTCAACGCGCTCACGGGTGCGAACCAGCACGTGGGCAACTTCCCGGGCGTCACGGTGGACCGCAAGGACGGCCAGGTCAGGGGCCATCCCGAGGCAACGGTCACGGACCTGCCGGGCATCTACTCGCTGAGCCCGTACACGAGCGAGGAGGTCGTTTCCCGCCGCTTCATCCTCGAGGACGACCCGGACGCGATTATCGACATCGTGGACGCCACCAACATCGAGCGCAACCTCTACCTGACGCTCCAGCTCATGGAGCTCGACCGCCCGATGGTGCTCGCCCTCAACATGATGGACGAGCTCACGGCCAACGGCGGCACGGTGAGCGTGAACCGCCTGGAGGCCGCACTCGGCATCCCCGTGGTGCCCATCTCCGCGGCGCGCGGGGAGGGCGTCTCCGAGCTCGCGGAGCACGTGCTGCACGTGGCGCGCTTCCGCGAGCACCCCGGGCGCGTGGACTTCTGCGCCGCGGACGGCCCGGACCATGGTGCCCTGCACCGCTGCATCCACGGCATCTGCCACATCATCGAGGACCACGCCGCCGCGGCCAACCTCCCCGTGCGCTTTGCGGCGACCAAGCTCATCGAGGGCGACCAGCTCGTCATGCGCGCCCTCGGGCTGGACCAGAACGAGCTCGACGCCGTCGAGCACATCATCTCCCAGATGGAGGGCGAGTCCGGCCGCGACCGCATGGCGGCGCTCGCCGACATGCGCTTCTCGTTCATCGAGGGGGTGTGCGCCGAGTGCGTGGTCAAGCCGCGCGAGAGCCGCGAGCACGCGCGCTCCGTGGCGGCCGACCGCATCCTCACGGGCAAGTACACGGCCATCCCCGTCTTCGTGGGCATCATGGCGCTCGTCTTCTGGCTCACCTTTGACGTGGTGGGCCAGCGGCTCTCCGACCTTCTCGCCCTGGGCATCGACCTCGTGACGGCGCAGGTCGACGCCGCGCTCACGGCCTTTGGGCTCAACCCCGTGGTGCACTCCCTCGTGATAGACGGCGTCTTTGCCGGCGTGGGCAGCGTGCTCTCGTTCCTCCCGATCATCGTGGTGCTCTTCATCCTGCTCTCCATCCTCGAGGACTCCGGCTACATGGCGCGCGTTGCCTTCGTGATGGACAAGCTGCTGCGACGGCTCGGCCTCTCCGGCCGCAGCTTCGTGCCCATGCTCATCGGCTTCGGCTGCTCGGTGCCGGCCATCATGGCGACGCGCACTCTCCCCTCCGAGCACGACCGCAAGATGACGGTCATGCTCACGCCGTTCATGAGCTGCTCGGCCAAGGTGCCGGTCTACGCGCTCTTCTCGGCCGCCTTCTTCCCGGAGTGCGCCCCGCTCGTGACGATCGCCCTGTATCTCATGGGCATCGTGGTGGGCATCCTCGTGGCGCTCGTGCTCAAGGGGACCGCATTCAGGGGCGACCCGGTGCCCTTTGTGATGGAGCTCCCCAACTACCGCATGCCCGCGCCGCGCACCGTGGCGCGCCTCGCCTGGGACAAGGCCAAGGGCTTTGCCACCAAGGCGTTCACGATCATCTTCGTGGCGAGCGTGGTGATCTGGTTCCTGCAGACCTTTGACGTGCGTCTCAACGTGGTCGACGACCAGAGCGCGAGCATGCTCGCCGCGCTGGGGGCGCTGCTCGCCCCGCTCTTTGTCCCGCTCGGCTTTGGGAACTGGCGCGCCGCGGCGGCGCTGGCGGCCGGCTTCGGCGCCAAGGAGAACGTCGTGGCCACGCTCACGGTGCTCATGGGGGGCACCACGGCCGCGCTGCCCGAGCTGTTCACGCCGCTCACGGCCTTTGCCTTCCTCACGTTCACCCTGCTCTACACGCCGTGCGTCGCGGCGGTCTCGGCGGTTCGCAATGAGCTGGGGACGAGGATGATGTGGGCGGTGATCGCCATGCAGTGCGGCGTGGCATGGGTGGTCGCGCTTGCCGTGCGGCTCGTGGGCATGGCGCTCGGGCTGGGGTAGCGCGTCCTTCTCGCCTGCGCCGAGGCTCGCGCCGTCCTGGCGCCTCCTCCTCGAACCCCAGCCTCCGTTTCGCCGAGTGTACGAAAAGCATGACGAACGGGCCAGAAAAGCGGGTCCAGGTCCTTCTCGCCGTGGCGTTTGCCCAGTTGAGAAATGACAGCTGAGGCGTGCATATCAATGGTTTCGTACACTCGGTGAGAGGGGCGGGGAAGGACGGCCGAGGGGGGGGGACCCGGCTCGGCGGGCGCGGCGAGGACCGTGCGCGTGTCGCGTCGCCCCAAAACGGGTACACAACCCCCATGAAGCGCTTACGTGCCGCTGACGGCGCGCGCGTAACGTGGTGCTCCCAACGAGAAGGAGACGCAATGGCAGACGAGAAGAGCGAGGCCCCCGGGCAGGCCGCCTACGACGAGGAGGCCCTCGGCGCCACCTACCACCGCGGCCCCGTGATCATGCGCGGCCCGATGATTCCCTCCGACACCACGACCGGCAACCTGCTCGCGCCCGAGGGGGCCACCGACTGGCTCCACATGGACCCGTGGCGCGTCCTGCGCATCCAGGCCGAGTTCGTGGACGGGTTCGGTGCGCTCGCGGAGCTCGGCCCGGCCGTGACCGTCTTTGGCTCCGCGCGCACGCCGCGCACCGACCCGATGTATCGCGCTGCGCGCCATGTGGGCCGCAAGCTGGCGCAGGCCGGCGTCGCCGTGATAACGGGCGGCGGCCCGGGCATCATGGAGGCGGCCAACTGCGGCGCCGCGCGCGCGGGCGGCAAGTCGGTGGGCCTGGGCATCGAGCTGCCGCACGAGCAGGGCATCAACAAGTGGGTCAACCTGGGCATGACGTTCCGCTACTTCTTCGTGCGCAAGACCATGTTCGTCAAGTACGCGCGCGGCACGATCGTCTTCCCCGGCGGCTTTGGCACCCTCGACGAGGCCTTCGAGCTGCTCACGCTCGTGCAGACGCACAAGGTCGCACGTATGCCGGTGGTGCTGTTCGGCACCGCGTACTGGGGCGGGCTCATGGACTGGCTCGAGGGCACGGTCGCGGGGGCGGGCAACATCTCCCCGCTCGATCCCGACCTCGTGGTCGTGACCGACGACGAGGACGAGGCCGTGCGCGTGGCGCTCTCCGAGCTGAGGGGCTAGCGGCGGGCAGCCTCCCGGCGCGCCGACGCTAGAACGTGGCCATAATCTTGCGGAGCGCCTCGGCCGCCGTGACCTCGTCGGGGCCCTCCACGCGCACGACGACGTGCTCGCCCGAGCGGATCCCGTACATCATGACCTGCATGAGGTCGGCGGCGGGGATGACGTTGTCGTGGTACTCGAGCGTCGTGCGGCTGCGCCAGCGCTTTGCCTCGCTGGCGAGAAGGACCGCCAGCTGGACGTGAAGACCCAGCGGATCGGTGATGGTGCAGGGTATCTCGATCATGGGGCTTCCTCTCGGGGGACGAGGCGTTTGGGCTCCAATCGTAACGCTACGCCGGCCCGCGCGGGGCGTCGATAGGGAACTCGACGGGCGTGGGCGCCCCGGCCGGCGGGCGGTAGCGCGCGCGTCGTCGTGGCGCTACCATGAGCATATGGCGGATTACCAGCGCATATCCCATGGCTTTGAGCCGGTCTTCGACGAGCGGAGCCGGGTGCTCGTGCTGGGGTCGTTCCCCTCGGTCCTCTCGCGCGAGAACCGCTTCTACTACGGGAACCCGCGCAACCGCTTCTGGGGCGTCGTCGCCGCCGCGCTGGGGGAGCGCGAGCCGCCCGCGGACGACATCGGCGCCAAGCGGTCCCTGCTGCTGCGCCACGGCGTGGCGCTCTGGGACGTGATCGAGAGCTGCGAGGTGCGGGGGTCCTCCGACGCCTCCATTCGCAACGTGGTCCCTGCCGACGTCGCGCGCGT
>UMHS01007780.1_pt1 | contig 16205 bp, 13 predicted proteins | sample 1965611 | NCBI WGS metagenome assembly UMHS01 (sample SAMEA4836106, study PRJEB28245) | human gut metagenome | biome: gut microbiome; material: fecal sample | place: Denmark | collected 2008
CAAGCAGGCCTACACCATGGGCATCAAGACCATCATGCAGGCCCGTAAGGTGCTGATGGTGGTCAACGGCACCGGCAAGGCCGAGATCGTGAAGAAGGCCTTCTTCGGCCCGGTCACCCCGGAAGTGCCCGCCAGCATTCTGCAGATGCACCCCGACTTCACCCTCGTGGGCGACGAAGAGGCCCTGAGCCTGATCTGATCGGTTCCCCAAAGCATGTTTCTGCCGCCGCACGGCCCTGCCACCGTGCGGCGGCTTTTTTCTGAGCAGGGGAATTGTAACGCGGCAAAAAATACAGTATACTGGAACAAAAACCACCACGAGGGAGGGGCGGCCGATGTTCAGCGAAGAGATGATCTGCAGCCTGAATGATCTGGAGCTGGAAGTTTATAAGTATGTTGTGCGGAACGCGGACAAGGTGTGCTATATGCGCATCCGGGAGTTTGCGGATGCCGCCCATGTGTCTACCTCCACCATCCTCCGGTTCTGCAAAAAGGCGGGCTGCGACGGCTACGCGGAGTTCAAGATCCGGCTGCGCCAGCATCTGGAACAGGCAAAGCAGCCGCCGGTCAAGGACGATGTGTCGGAGGTCATCGACTTTTTGAAAAAGACCTGCTCGGCGGAGTTTGAGCAGAAGCTGGACATGCTGACCAGGGTCATCTTTCAGGCCCGGCACATCTTTTTTGTAGGCAGCGGCATGTCCGGCATCGTGGCCAAGTACGGGGCACGCTATTTTTCCAGCATGGGCAAGTTCTGCCTGTACATCGACGAGCCCCACTACCCCACCGAGAGCCGATTCGTGGAAAATTCGCTGGTGATCGTGTTTTCAGTGTCTGGCGAGTCCCGCGACACCATCGGCCATGTGATGCGCTTCAAGGAGCAGAACTGCCAGATCCTCAGCGTAACCAACACGGAAAACTGCACCATCGCAAAACTCTCGGACTATAATCTGGCCTATTATGTCACCTACGAGCGGCTGGGAGTCTACGATGTGACGACCCAGCTCCCGGCCATGAGCATCGTGGAACGGCTGGGCAAAAAGCTCTACCGCTACACCTCCGAGGGCCCGGCAGCCATCTGAAAAAAGTCCAAAATAAAAAACAGGGTGTTACCTGGAAAAAACAAGTGCGAAAAAACGGCACTTGTTTTTTTATGCCCGGAAACTGCTGACAAACCACCTGCCTGCGTCTATAATGGACGCATCAGAAGTACTTCGACCGGAAATTGGATGACTTGAAAAGGTAAAGGAGAAACAATCATGGCAAAAGATTATGCTGCGATCTCCAAAAAGATCGTGGAGAACATCGGCGGTGTGGAGAACATTGCCAGCGTGACCCACTGCATGACCCGCCTTCGCTTCGTGGTGAAGGACGAGGGCAAGATCAACGACGCAGCCGTCAAGGCGACCGACGGCGTGATGGGCGTCGTGAACCAGGGCGGCCAGTACCAGATCATCATTGGCAACCATGTGGAAGAGGCCTACAACGAGGTGCTCAAGATGGGCGACTTCGGCGAGGCAAGCCAGGTGGCCCGCGGCGAGAAGAAGGAGCCCCTGACCCTGAAGAAGGTGGGCAACAACATTCTGGATGCCATCGTGGGCACCATGTCCCCGCTGATCCCCGCCATCATCGGCGGCTCCATGGTCAAGCTGCTGGTCATGCTGCTGGGCATGGCAGGCGTGTTGTCGGCCGACGGCGAGACCTACAAGATCCTGAACACCATCGGTGACGCAGCCTTCTACTTTCTGCCGGTGATGGTGGCCGCTTCTGCTTCCAAGAAGTTCAACACCAATATGTTCATCGCCATTGCCATTGCAGGCCTGATGCTGCACCCGGATTTCCGCACCATGATGGAGGCGGTCACGGTCGGCGATACCGCCGCACACTTCCTGGGCATCCCGGTGGTGGGCGTCAAGTACACCTACACCGTCATCCCGGCCCTGTGCATGACCTGGATCCTGTCTTACATTGAGCGCGCCATCGACAAAATCACCCCGGCTGTCACCAAGAACTTCCTCAAGCCCATGCTGATCTTCCTCATTGCTGCTCCCATTGCGATCATCGTGGTCGGCCCGGCCGGCATCATGATCGGCGAGGGCATCTCCGCATTCGTCTACTTCGTGCAGGCTAAGCTGGGCTTCCTGGCTGTGGGCATCATGGGCGCCCTCTGGCCCCTGCTGGTCATCACCGGCATGCACCGCGTGTTCACCCCCACCATCCTGCAGACCATCTCCGAGACCGGCATGGAGGGCACCGTTATGCCCTCTGAGATCGGTGCAAACCTGTCCCTGGGCGGCGTGTCCCTGGCCGTTGCCTTCAAGACCAAGAACAGCGAGCTGCGCCAGACCGCTCTGGCCGCTGCTTCCTCTGCTCTGATCGCCGGCACCACCGAGCCCGCCCTGTACGGCGTGGCCGTGCGCCTGAAGCGCCCCCTGATCGCTTCCCTGATCACCGGCTTCGTCTGCGGCTGCCTGGCCGGCATGGCAGGTCTGGCCAGCCGTTCCATGGTGTCGCCCAGCGTGCTCACCGGCGTGCAGTTCATCGACCCGGCCAACCCCGGTGTGAGCATCGCCTGGATCGTCGGCATCTCGGTGCTGTCCATCGTGCTGTCCTTTGTGCTGACGCTGGTGATCGGCTTTGAGGATCTCCCGGAAGAGGAGTGATTCCCATGTCTGATTACAAACTGCCCGAAAATTTCCTCTGGGGTGCTGCCATTGCGGCCAATCAGGCCGAAGGCGCTTACAACGAGGGCGGCCGCGGCCTGAGCAATATCGACATGATGCCCCACGGTGTCCACCGCATGGAGGTCAAGCTGGGCGGCACGCCCCACCCGACGCTGCAGGCAGGGGAGTATTACCCCAGCCACACCGGCGTGGACTTCTACCACCATTACAAAGAGGACATCGCCCTGATGGCAGAGCTGGGGCTGAAGGTGTTCCGCACCTCCATCTCCTGGTCCCGCCTGTACCCCCACGGCGATGAACGGACCCCCAACCCGGAGGGCGTGGCCTTTTACCGCAATGTGTTCCAGGAGTGCCGGAAGTACGGCATTGAGCCGCTGGTCACCCTGTGCCACTTTGACATCCCCATGGGTCTGGTGGAGCAGTACGGCTCCTGGCGCAGCCGCAAAACGCTGGAATGCTTTGCCCGCTACGCCGAGACCTGCTTCAAAGAATACTCCGGCCTTGTACACTACTGGCTTACCTTCAACGAGATCAACATCCTGCTGCACAGTCCCTTCTCCGGGGCAGGCATCGCCTTCCAGGAGGGAGAGAACCGCAGTCAGGTGATCTATCAGGCGGCCCACCATGTGCTGCTGGCCAGCGCCACGGCCACCCACCTGGCCCACCAGTACGACCCCGCCAATCAGGTGGGCTGCATGCTGGCCGGCGGCAGTTTCTACCCCTACTCCTGCAACCCGGAGGACGTCTGGGAGTCGGTGCAGAAGGAGCAGGAAAACCTGCTCTTCATCGACGTGCAGGTGCGGGGCCGCTACCCCGGCTACGCCCGCAAGCTGTTTGCGGAAAAGCAGGTGCAGCTGCACACCGAGCCCGGCGATGACGCCCTGCTGCGGGAGAACACCGTGGACTTCATCTCCTTCAGCTACTATGCCAGCCGCTGCGTGGCGGCCAGCCTGGAGGGCAAGGCCGTGAACGACGGCAACGTGGTGCGCTCGGTGAAGAACCCCTATCTGCAGACCAGCCAGTGGGGCTGGGCCATCGACCCGCTGGGCCTGCGCATCACCATGAACCAGCTGTATGACCGCTACCAGAAACCGCTGTTCCTGGTGGAAAACGGTCTGGGTGCCCACGACACGGTGGAGCCCGACGGCAGTGTCCACGATGATTACCGCATCGACTACCTGCGCCGTCACATCGAGGCGGTCAAGCAGGCTGTGTCCGACGGCGTGGACCTGATGGGGTACATCGCCTGGAGCGGCATCGACCTGGTGTCCGCCTCTACCGGCGAGATGAGCAAGCGGTACGGCTTCGTCTATGTGGACAAGCAGGACGACGGTACCGGTACGCTGGCCCGCAGCAAAAAAGACTCTTTCGATTGGTATCAGAAGGTCATCCGCTCCAACGGCGCAGACCTCTGAGCGTTTTCCTCCGTTTCATAAATGCGAAAAGCCGCCCCGCAGGCACCGGAAGTTCCGGCCTGCGGGGCGGCTTTTGCTGTGTGCGGTGCGCTGGACCGCTGCATGGAACTGGAAGCCATGTACCGCAAGGGCTGGCAGGACGCCGAAAAGCTGGTACAGTGGTACCGCGCTGCCAAAGTGGAAGCATAAGCCGAACACAACACGAAAGGGCCTCCCCGGAATGGGGAGGCTCTTTCTATGCGTTTACGACTTGACGTGGATCACGTTGGAAGGGGAAAGCATCAGTGCTTTTCCTTGTACTTGAGGCTGGCGAATGCGCCTGCGATGGTCAGCAGCATGCCGCTGAATGCCATGCCCAGAGCGGCCATCCAGTTCACGCCGGTCTGCGGCAGTGCATCCTGCACAGCGGGCAGGACCGCGTCAGACGGCAGGACCGGAGTTTCCGGAGCAGCATCATCCGGGGTGGCGTCCTGCACGGGCGGCAGCTCGGGGGTCTCCGGGGTCACGACTTCGTCCGGGGTCTCATCCTCCACGGGCGTTTCCGGCGGGGTGACGGGCGGGACGATGACCGTCTCTTCGCCGTCCACCGTGACCGTCCGGGTCTCGATGGAGGTATAGTTGTAGTCCACATGGGCGTCGGTGGTGGTCACGGTCTCCTTGCTCAGGGCGGTGGTGCCCACCTTTTCCGTGGTGCGGTAGCTGTAGCTGATGCTGCCGGTATCGTAGCTGGTCTCGCCCTTGCCGGAGAACAGCTTCTTCAGCACCTCGGTAAAGGTGGTGTAGTGGCCTTTGCCGGTACCGGATCCGGTAACCGTTTCGCTCTTATTCTGCGTATAGGCACCGTCGAAGCCGCCGGAAGTATTTTCGCCGTAAGCCGTAGCACGCTCACTGGTTTTATGTGTGGTGGTCTGCTTGTTCAGCTCCAGAAGGCGGTTGGCGAAGTCCTGAGAGCTACGGATGCTCAGCGGGGCGGTGATGGTCTTGATGGTGGATTCCGTCTGGCCGACGACCTTGCCCTCGCTCACCTGGGTCAGCTTGGAGATCATCAGGTCATAGCCGCCGACGTAACCCCAGGTGCCGTCCTGGCGCTTGTAGGTGCTGTTGATGCAGGTGTTGGCATCGCGGGTCATATAGCCGTAGGCGGTCAGCTCGGAGGTCTTGAGATAGACCTGATAGCCGCTCTCACCGGTGCTGTTGGTGCCGGTGGTTCCAATCTTCACAACGTAGGTGCCGACGATGGCATCACGCTCTTTTTTCGTGAGGCTGGCGGCCGTCTTGTTGCTGCCAGTTGCCTTCAGGTAGGCATTGATGGCCTGATCTTCCGCACTGACCCAGTACCAATAATCGTCAAAGCCACCCCTGATACAGCTTGATGTTTCCGTTCTCCTTGATGGGATCATAGGCGACAGTGCCGGTCAGCTTGTAGTAGGCGCTCTTGTCGGGGCAGTTGTTGGGGTTGCCGCGGTCATACTCGTAGTGGCCGTCGCCCTCGCCGCCCTCGTCATCCCAGCTGATCTTGCTGTCCAGGCCGACCGGCTGGTTGTCCTTACCGTTGACCAGGTTTCCGGCATCGTAGTTCCACTCCAGCTTCAGATTCTTGCTCACCAGCACACAGTCGGTCTGATCGACCTTATCGTCCTTGTCCGGCAGCAGATCCAGCTTGGAGCCGGAAGCAAGATCGAGGTGGCCGATGTCGTCGCGCTGCTCTTCGTAGTGCACAGTGTTACTATGAACACGAACTTCCTGGCCGTTAGCGTCTGTATAGTAATAATAGCCGCCCCACAGAGTCCATTTCCAATAGACCTCAATTTTGGAACCATCCGGTGCCTTGCTGAAGGATTTGAATTCATCCGTCTTTTCACCGGAGTAGTAGTTCTTCTTGGTCTCTTCGTAATCAGAACCCTTGTTGGCAACATAGGTGGAGTTCTTGGCGATCCGCTCCTGCTCCTGCAGAGCCTTGATCAGCTCATCCTTGCTCATATTTTCGGGTGAGATGGCCGTGGTGAAATACTTGATGATGTCCGTCTTCTTGGTCTTGTCCGTAACCTCCAGATTGCCAATCCAGAGTTCCTCGTCGGGCGGAAGTTTGCTCCGGATCTCCTGAATCTGCTTCCACAGCTCGTCGTATGCCTTCTCAAGATCCTTATTGTCCTTGATGATGTCGGTGACACTGGAGGAGGTGTGCACATCCTTCCGGACGGTGAGGGTCTCGCTCAGGGTGCTGTAATCCACGGTGATGGTTTCGTCACCCTTCGTGAAGGTCGCGGTCTTGCCGTCGGCGTTCAGTCGGATGCTGTCAGCGGAAACACTGTATTGGCCTGCCAGCGCGGTCTGGATCTCTTCAGGGGTCAGCGGAGCACCGGCCTGTTTGGTGAAGGTGTAGGTGGTCTTTACGCCGTTTTTGTCCTCGACCGTGCAGGTGTAGCCGTCATTGGTTTTGGTCACATTGCGGTAGATGTCTCCGTCCACCGTAATGGTGCCGGCCTTTTCGTCGATCGACCAGTTCTTGCCGCCGGGAATCACCAGCTTGTCGTTAAGATCCTTGGTGTCCGTCTTTGTGGATTCAGAAAGTGTGCCGATCGTCCATTCCACGCGCTTGATGCCGGAGAAGTCCATGCTGCCGATATCGATGTTATAACCTGCAGCTTTCAGCTCATCTTCGTTCTTATATTCGGGGTGCTGTTTCAGCAACTCCGCCCATGCGATATCTGCCTTCTCCGCATCGCTGAGGGAAGCGGACGATTCCGTGATCGTGCAGGTACGGATGATCTTGGTGCTGGTGCCGTCGGGCGAGGTCACGGTTTCTTCTTTTTTGTAGGTCGTGGTGCCCTTCTCCGTGTCTATGCCGTCGAACGTCCAACCTTCGAGAGAGGGAAGTTCACCGCTGCCGGGCTTGACGTAGGTGCCGTTGAGGGAACCGCTCTCAGTCCACGTATTCGAGCCGGTCACATAAGCGGTACCGGTGACGGTGTAGTCCTTGATGTCCTCGCGGGTCTCGGTGTTTTTGCTCGGATCAGAACTGCTCGGCTCAGGCGCAGAAACCGTTGCCCCGTCATAGCAGAGGGTGACAGTATGAACGTTGCCGTCTGCATCGGTATAGCTGAGATTGAGCTGGCCTTTGCCGGTAGGATCGATCGTATTCAGCTGGTTCTTGAAATCCTCGCTGTCCACATTGATGCCGGTTTTCTTGGCGGCATCCGTCAGAGCGGCCTTGATGGCTTCCAGCTTGGCGTCGTTGTTGGCCTTGTCGATGCTGGCCTGACCGCCTTCGACCTGACCCTCATTCTTGATGGTTTCGGTGACCGTGACGTCGTAGCTCAGGAGCTTGCGGTAAACATCATTCTGGCTGATGGTCAGTTTTTCGCCCTTGTAGGAGATGCTGTCGTCGGCGGCATTATAAGTGAAGCCATCGCCCAGACGCTTTGCCAGCTGCTCGTTGCTGAGCTTGGTGGAACTTTCCTCTTTTTTCGTAACCGTATAGGTGATGTTTTTATCAGTATCCGTATAAGTGCCGCCGTTATCGAGGGCCTTCTCAAGGATATCCTTAGAAACTTTGAGCTCGCTCTTACCGTTCTTTACGGTGATGGAATCGGGCAACTCGGCCTCGGTGCTCAGATCCTGATCCTTCTTCGTTTCGGTGCCCTTTTCCACCTTGAGCTTCAGCGTGGTCTCAGTGGTGGTCTTGACCGTATTGCCGGTGATCTTGTAGTAGGTGACGCGGGTGACGGTGTTGCCGTTCTCGTCGGTGGAGGTCTCTTCCTTTTTCAGGATATAGGTGGTTTTGCCCTCGTCGTCAGTCTTTTTCTCCACGCCGTCCTCGGGGACATCCAGCAGCTTGGCAACGTCCTCAGCGGACATTTCCTTCGTTTCGGGCTCGCTGGTCTTTTTCAGGGTCAGGGTCTTGGAGTTGCCGTCCTTGGCGGGCTCGACCTTGTCCACGGTGTAACCGCCCAGCTTGGCATCCTTATCGGTTTTCCAGTCCGGACGCACGTCCTTGCCAAGCTCGTCGTCGAGGTTGATCTCTTCGCCCTTCTTGGTGTCGGTGATGGTGGTTTCGGACTTTGCCTCACCGGTGCCGGTGGTGGTAGTGGTCTGGGTGCCGGTGGTCTCGGTGGGGGTGGTGATGGTGGTGTTGCCGTCCTCGTCCTTGCCCACCACGGATTCGCCCTTCTTCACCTCGGCGTCGGGGTCCACGACGGTGGTGCTGGAAGAGCTGTCGGGGGTCTCTTCCTTGGTGGCCTCGCCGATCTTGCCGTCCTTGCCGGTGGCTTCGTCCTTCTTGCTGTTGTCGATCACGTCACCCTTCACATAGGTGCCGTCGGGGTTCTCAGTCTCGTCCGTCTCGCCGGAGCCCTCAGAGCCGTCGGCTTCGCCGTCCTCACCGGATTTGCCGGGCTTTTCCGGCTTCTCAGCAGGTTTATAGTCAATGATGATATCATCGGTTTTGGTGCCGGGGCCGAACGCGGGAGCCTGATCATCTTTCTTGGCCTCATCGTTCACCGGGGGAACAAACTCCTCCTGCTCTCCGACTTCCTCCTGCTTTTCCCCTTCCTCAGCAACGAGGGCGGGCGTGGGGCTCTCGGCTACAGGCTCGGCCTGCGGGGCAGCGTTATCCTCGACAGAGTCGGGGCCTTCCACAGCATGGGCGGCCATGGGCTGTGCAGCGACACAGGCGGTCAGGGCTACGGACATGGCAGCGAGTTTCAGCTTTTTGTTCGTCATGATTGATGGCTCCTTTCAAATGGTGTCAAGTCTTTTACGCATTACAACTGTCCCATATAATGGACATGTTTCGAGGTTTACTATCCTGCTTCCTTTATACCATTTTCTAGTGCAGGCTGTCAAGAAAAAATATGTAGAAACGCATGATTTGTGAAAATATTCCAAAGTCTGAATTGGATATTTTGCACAAATCACAAGAATTTGTTGCAGAAAAAAGAGAAACTGTTGCGGACGTGAAATGATGCGGTTGCGGTACTGGTGCAGAGTGTGCGGATTGTTGCGGAAAACCACTTTTTGAGGGACGGAATTTCTGGCAAAGAACCGGCTGGAATTTCTCCTGCCGCCCTGCTGCAGACGAAAAAAGGCCCCCGGAAACCTGCGTCTCCGGGGGCCTTGCCCTCTACCTTATATAGGGCAGTCGGCGATCACTGCTTCTGCTTCAGCCGGGCCAGGTAGCTGTCGGCGGCCACGGCGGCAGCGGTGAAGCTGTTGTTCTTCCACCAGTTGATGAGGGCGGCCACGGTGGTGATGCCGGCGGTGACCAGCTGCTCCACAGTGGTGCTCTCGATGGGCAGCACGGGCTTGCCCATTGCGCTCAGCACCTGATTGGTCAGGGCCAGCAGGAGCACAGCGGTGCGGGCCAGGGTAGCGGCGGAGATCTTGTTGCTCAGTTCCATAAATCAGTTCCTCTCTTTCATTCGTTCATGGTTCTCAAGGTCGGCGATGCGGTGGTTGGCCACCTTCATCTGCTCTTCCAGAATGGGCACGCGGCGGGCGAAATTGTTGTGCTCGCGCACCTCGCGGGTCAGCTCTTCGAGCTTTGTGTCGGTCACGGCCTGACTGCGGCTGTTGGCGATCAGCACCCCGATCAGGGTCACGGCACCGGCGATCAGGGCGGACAGGATGCTTTCCATTGGGTTCACCTCCTTCTTAACCTGTCCAGCGGCTTTTGGCGGGACGGGTGTCCACATGGACCCAGCCCACAGCCCGTCCGGCCCGGGGCGGGTACCGGCCGATGCCGCCGGTGCCGGGCAGGCAGGTCTCTGCATAGGCGGCCAGCTGCTCCACCGGGATGCCCTGCACCCGGATGTCGGCAGCGCGCCCATACAGATGCTGGCTGTAGGCGGCCCCGCCCACGGATTTGTTGTGGGCGGCGGTGCGGTAGCCGCTGGTGATGACTACGGGGCGGCCGAAGTGGTCGCGGATCTTCTGCAGCAGGGCGGCAAGGCTGCTGTCCACGAACACAGGGTCCGAGCCATCTTTGCAGGCAAACTCGGCCACGGTGAAGTTTGCGCTCAGCTTCCGGGTGCCGTCCCGCGTGCGGGACCAGGCTTCAAGCATCGGCTTCCACCTCCGCCAGCAGGGCTTCCACGGTGCTGCGCAGACGGGCGGGCACCTCGTCCAGCGTCTTGATACCCTTGCGGATCAGGGCTGCATAAATTTTCGCCATCAATTTTCCTCCTTTTCTTCGTACAGCTCGCACAGGGCCACCTGAAGATCGGTGACACTGCTCTCCACGGCGGTCACCTGCGTCAGCAGGTCCGCGAGGGTGGGGTAGTGGTAGCCGTCAATCCAGAGTTCCAGAGGGAACACTGTTTTGTATGGATAAACAACATGAAGGATGCCGTTTGTTTGGAATGTGATTGTAAAATTGCAGTCACAGTCATAAGTTGTCGTGCCACCGCGTGCAATGCTTTTTTCAGTGTTATTATTGTAGCTGTTGTACTTGCCTTTGGTAATGCATATCTTATCAACATTGCCTGGAATCTGAACATCCCAAGTTGTGAATTTGTTAGGAGACGTCACATGGGTGTTCCACACCAGCCGCGCCTCCGACTTGACCGCCACACTGGCCGCGATGGTGTCATACAGCGTCTTGCCGCTCAGGGTGCCGTCCGGGGCAATGTCCAGATAGTCGCCCACCTTCACGCCGCCCAGCTGGTCTGCCGTAGCGGGCGGCAGGGTGTACGGCGTGCCGAATTTGGCGTCGGCCTCCAGCCGGGTATAGTAGGCGGTCAGGTCGGCACCCAGCGTGCGCAGGGCGGCCGTCTTTTCCGCACCGGTCCACCCGGCGGCAGTGCTGGCAGTGGTGAGCGCTTTTTTCACGCCGTAGGGCAGCAGGGCCGGGGTGAGCGGCGCAAAGCCGTCGGTCATGCTGTCCAGCTGCTCGGCGGAGGCAGGCACAAGGGTCAGGGTGGCGTCCTCCCGCACAGCCACGCCGTATTGCGGGTCGATGCGCACCGGGCCGGGGGTCTTTGCGTCCGGCAGGGTGCTGCTGCGCACATAGGGCGTCAGGTCGGGCGGGGGCGTAGTGTCGGTGAGCAGGGCACCGGTGTCGGGGTTCACGCTCAGAACCCGCAGCAGGGAGCCGGCTGCCGGCTGCGCAGGCCGGGGCAGGGCACCCACGTCCTGCGCACGCAGGACCACTACACCGCTTTTGCCGTTCACGCTCAGTACCTGACCGTCTGCCGGGGCCAGCTCTTCGGCGCGGGCGGCAGCAGCCTCGGCCCGGGATGCACACCCGGCCGCCGCGGTGCTGCTGGTGCTGGCCTGCCGGGCAGCAGTCTGTGCCTGTGCGGCACTGGAAGTGCAGCGTTCGGCGCTGGCCGAGGCGCTCTGGGCCGCCGTGGCGGCTGTGCTGGCACTTTCCAGCACGCGGGCCACGAACTGCTCGTACAGGGTGGGCGGCAGGTCCTCGGAGCCGCCGTCGGTGGGCAGGGTGGCATAGGTGTCGTACCGGCCGGGGCGGGTGTAGGCGGTGTAGCCGGAGCCGCTCACGGCGGCCAGCATCCACTGCCCACCGGTGCAGCCGGTGAGGCGGCGGTCCACCGTCACGCAGGCATCGCCGTCCAGCGGCACCGGGGCCAGCTGGGTGCCGTCGCTGCGGCGCAGGTACAGGGCAATGGCGCAGTCGGCCCAGCTTTCGGGCAGCTGGAACTGCAGCCGGTCCACGCCTTCCGCATTCTGTGCGCCCAGGTGCAGGCGGCTGGGCTGCGGCAGGAATTCGGTGCCGCCGCAGGCTCGATGAATGATCTGGATCTTCATGGTTTTGACCTTCCTTTCCGGTTTTTTATTTGATTGTACGCCGGGGCGCGCGGCAGCAGAAGTGTGTTCTTTTTCTCCGCAGATTTCTGGGCTTCGGCATTTTGCCGGAGGGGTGTTTTTGGGGGTAATTCGGGGGCAATTCCGGGTGCGGAAAATGCCCGGCGGCGGGCCTGGTTTTGTGCAGAAAACTGCGGTATTTGGCCGCTTGTTTCCGTGCGGGAGGGCCAGAAACGGGTCGTTCCGGGGCGTCCGGGACGGATGCAAATGTTAAAAATTCATGAACAGAACGTAGACGAAAAAGAGCGGAAAATCCAGAGGAAATAACTTAAAAAACAATATTTTGCAGGAAACACTGTTAAAATTGCACAAAAAAGAATGTTAAGTATCTAACAAAGCGGAGACGCCCGATTTGACAAATCAGCTCCGGTCTGGTAAGATAATACCGCGCAACGGAGCAACGGACGTTGCAGCGTTTAAATTTTATCTGGATGAAGTGAAATGCCGTCTGAGCGGACGGTACGGTGCAGGCAATGGGGGCCTGTGCCGGGGGACGGAGCAATGTCCCGTTGGAACGGATTCCGACGCAATACGATGCTTGGCTTCCACAGCCGGAAAAGCATCGTATTTGATTGTGGAGCCCCTGGTGCTCCGCAGTCCCGGCGGCCGGGGTGCAATGCAGCATCCGCGGCCGCACCAAAAACAAGAAGAGAGGAGTTGTCTCGTATCGCTTCCGTAAACTTGAAAAAAGCATCCTCGGGCTGCAGATCTGCAGTCTCTTCCCGCGTGCTGGCGTTTTGTGTCATGGTCGTGTGCCTTGTGGCTACCCTTGGTGTGACCGCTGCGAATCTGCGGCTGACCTACGTCACCGACTCCAATGGGGCTAAGCAGGTGATCCTCACCTCTGCCACCGACCCCGCAAAGGTCATGAGCCTCTCCGGCATCCAGTCCGAAGAGGGCGACCAGGTCTATTACACGGCGTTCAGCGGCAACCTTGCCACCCTGAACATTGAGCGCGCATTCTCGGTGAACATCCAGGCCGACGGCCAGACCTACCCGGTGAAGATGGTGTACGGCACTGTGGCCGATGCCTTGCAGCGCGCCGGCATCACCCTGGAGGGCGATGACTACACCGAGCCTGCCCTGGACCGCCTGGTGACCGCAGGCACCCAGATCGTGGTGCACCGCGTGGACTATCAGGACCGCGTGGAAACGCAGGCCATCCCCTATGATACCGAGTATGTCTATACCAGCCTGTACTTCCGCAACACCGGGCGCACCACCACCGTGCAGCACGGTGCCGAGGGCCAGCAGACCGTGACCACCCGCGACCGCTATGTGGACGGTGAGCTGGAGAACAGCATCGTGGTGGATTCCACCACCACCGTGCAGCCCACGAACCATGTCATCAAGACCTACGGCGCGGGCGCACCCGTCTCGCCCCTGACCGGCCCGGACGGCACCACCAATGCCCCTGCTTCCTACAGCAAGGTGCTCACCGGCAAGGCCACCGGTTATTATTCTAAAACCGGCAAGGGCTCTTCCGGCCTTGGCCTTGGCTACGGCACCGTGGCCGTGGACCCGGATGTGATCCCCTACGGCACCAAGCTGTACATCACTTCTACGGACGGAAAGTTCGTGTACGGCTACGCGGTGGCCACCGACACCGGCATCGCGGTGCAGAAGGGCCAGATCCTGGTGGACCTGTTCTATGAGACCTACGCCGAGAGCGTGATCAACGGTGCCATTCAGGTGAATGTGTATGTGGTGGGCTGACCGGTCTGCCGCATGACCCCCATAACAGAAAAGGACCCCGCAGAGCGGAGCATTTGTACGTTTCTCCCAAAAGAGAGAGGTGCAGAGGCTCCGCTTTTTTCATTGCATTGGTAAGATTCACGATAAATTTTGCAAAAAATTGGCGGGTGTGTATATAAGGGAGAAATATTGAAGAAAAGATTATGGGTATTTTTCCAGAAAAGGCCTTGAAAAACCGGTCGGAATTCTTTAATATAAAAGAGTAAAAAGCTACAGGTGCGCGTATGCGGATCTGTACGGGGAGGAGCAGTCTATGAAACCGACCGAAGAAAAGATTCAGGGCAATGCATCGGATCTGCCGGTGTATCTGTTCAAGCAGGGCAACAACTGCGAGGCCTATCGTTACTTCGGCGCACATCTGGAAACACGCGCAGGCGAGCCCGGCGTCGTGTTCCGCGTATGGGCACCGCACGCTGTGGCCATCAGCGTGGTAGGCGACTTCAACAGCTGGAAGCCCGGCAGCCACCCCATGCACAAGGTGGATGGGGATTCTGTGTGGGAATTGTTTATTCCTGGCATGAAGGAATTCGACGTTTACAAATACTGCGTGACTACGCGTGCAGGTGACCTTGTCTACAAGGCCGACCCCTATGCGTTCCACGCCGAGACCCGGCCGTCCAACGGCAGCAAGGTCTATGATATCTCCGGCTTTGCCTGGCACGATGAGGCCTGGCAGGCCGCCCAGAAGAAGGCCGATGTGATCAACGGCCCCATGAACATCTACGAGATGCACGTCGGCAGCTGGAAGATGAAGGAGGGCAACAAGCCCTACAACTACGCAGAGCTGGCCGACCAGCTGATCCCCTACATCACCGAGATGGGTTATACCCATGTGGAGCTGCTGCCCGTGATGGAATATCCCTTCGACGGCAGCTGGGGTTATCAGGTCACCGGCTATTTTGCCCCCACCAGCCGCTACGGCACCCCCAAGGACTTCATGTCCTTTGTGGATAAGCTGCACGCAGCCGGCATTGGCGTGATCATGGACTGGGTGCCTGCCCACTTCCCCAAGGACCAGTTCGGCCTGTACAACTTTGATGGTGAGCCCTGTTATGAGGACCCCAATCCCAAGCGCGGTGAGCACAAGGAGTGGGGCACCATGGTGTTCGACTTCGGCCGCAACGAGGTGCAGAGCTTCCTGATCTCCAGCGCACTGTACTGGCTGGAGCAGTACCACATCGACGGCCTGCGGGTGGACGCCGTGGCCTCGATGCTGTACCTGGATTACAACCGCAGGGACGGCGAGTGGGAGCCCAACAAGGACGGCGGCAAGGAGAACCTGGAGGCCGTGGCCTTCCTGCGCAAGCTCAACAACACCGTGCTGGGCCGTCACCCCCACAAGTACATGATCGCGGAGGAGTCCACCGCATGGCCTATGGTCACAAAGCCCGCTTCGGACGGCGGCCTGGGCTTCAACTTCAAGTGGAACATGGGCTGGATGAACGACATGCTCAGCTACATGAAGACCGACCCGCTCTTCCGCGCAGGCAACCACAACAAGGTTACCTTCAGCTTCTTCTATGCGTTCAGCGAGAACTTTGTGCTGCCCATCAGCCACGACGAAGTGGTGCACGGCAAGGGCAGCCTGATCAACAAGATGCCCGGCGAGTATGAGGCAAAGTTTGCCAACCTGCGCACCTTCTTTGGCTACATGATGGCGCACCCGGGCAAGAAGCTGCTGTTCATGGGTCAGGAGTTCGGCCAGTTTGCCGAGTGGAACGAGGCCAAGCAGCTGGATTGGATGCTGCTGGGCTACGACAAGCACACCGAGCTGAAGAACTATGCCAAGACCCTCAACGCTTTCTACAAGGACCACCCCGCTTTCTGGCAGGTGGACTACAGCTGGGAGGGCTTCCAGTGGATCGTGCCGGACGACTCCCAGCAGAGCGTTATCGCCTTCCTGCGGAAGGACGCCGCCGGCAAGCAGATCCTGGTGGTGTGCAACTTCAACCCTGTGCTCCGGGAGGGCTACACCCTGGGTGCCCCGGTGACCGGTACCTACAAGGAGGTGCTGAACAGCGACGACGCTGCCTTTGGCGGCTCCGGTGCGGTGCACAACAAGCCCGTGCGGACCCACAAAAAGCCCATGCACGGTTTTGAGCAGAGCATCACCATTACCCTGCCCCCCATGAGCACCCTGTACTTTGAGGTGCCTACAAAGCGCACCGCCAAAACTGCAACGGACAAGGCGAAAAAGCCCGGCAAAAAGACCGCCGCCAAAAAGACCACCAAGGCAGCCCCGGCAGAAAAGGCCGTGAAAAAGCCTGGCCGCAAACCCAAGGCTGCCCCGGAGGCCCCCACGGAAAAGGATGCAAAAAAGCCCGGCCGTAAGCCCAAGGCCGCTGAAGCTCCGGCAGAAAAGCCGGTGAAGAAACCCACCCGGAAGGCAAAGGCTGAGCCGGAACCGGCAGCAGAGGAAGCGCCCAAAAAGCGCGGCCGCAAACCCAAGGCAGCCAAAGAGTAACCCATCCGTTCTACACGATCATTTGTTGACGCTCATTTCCGAACAACGGAAATGTTAATGTTAAAG
>UMHS01015217.1_pt1 | contig 15740 bp, 25 predicted proteins | sample 1965611 | NCBI WGS metagenome assembly UMHS01 (sample SAMEA4836106, study PRJEB28245) | human gut metagenome | biome: gut microbiome; material: fecal sample | place: Denmark | collected 2008
GCCGCGGCGCTGCTCTCAGCCAAGGCCGCGCGCTGCGACGCGCTGGGCGTCGCCTGGCGGTGCAGCTGCGAGCTTCCCGAGCGCCTGGGCTTCCCGAGCGCGGAGCTCTGCGCTCTGCTCTCAAACCTGCTGGACAACGCGATCGAGGCGGCTCGCGCGTGCGGGCGCGAGGGGGCCTTCGTCCGCTCGGTCATCCGCGTGAGCCACGGGTTTCTCTCCGTGTGCGTCGAGAACTCCTACGACAGCGCCGGCGAAGCGGGGGAGAGGGAGGCGGGAGCCGTGCTCCCGGAGCACGGCTGGGGGATGCAGATCGTGGACACGCTGGTGCGCGCCAGGGACGGCGAGCTGACGCTGAGCCATGCGGGCGGGGTCTGGAGCGCCCACGCCATCGCGCGGCTCGACTGAGGGCGCGGCGAGAAGGACGTCCCGGTGCCGGATTTGCCGCATATGTGCGTTAGGCCGCGCACACATCCCCAAGATTCGGCACGCTGCGTGCACATATCCCCCAAAACCCGCACGGCGCAGCACGTCGCAAGCCGCTCGACGCTCTCGTCGCCCAAGTTTGACAGCGGCGCGACCGGTTGTTCCAAGTTGCTTGAACGCCTCCGGAGCGAGGGTAACGTTGAGGAGTCTGAACCTTGGCTGGAAAGGACCATCAATGAAGCACCCGAGAAGAACCATCGCCGCGCTCCTCTGCGCGCTCGCCGTGGCGCTGGGCGTTATGGCCCCAAGCGTCGCCCGCGCGACAGACGAGGCCCCCTACATCACGCAGCTGGGCACTATTGACGCATGCCCGGAGTGCAACGGGCTGTCGCACACGGGTGTCGGCATTGGAATGGCCGATGGCGGTTACATGACCTATAGCGTTGTTCCCACGGTCAAGGAGCTTTTCGACGATTCGACGGCCGTCATTGATAGCATTGAGGTCGAAGGTGACTCGGTAACCGTTAAGATCATCGAGCACGCTGGCCTCTCGGCGCTCCAGGCGGACGCGGTGCATGGCGGCACCACTACGGCGGTCGTGCGCACCACCGACGGTCGGGAGAGGGATGTCAAGTTTGAGGTCATCGACTACTCGAATCGGCTTGACGAGCTTGTTGATGTCCCCCACTATGCCACGCTCGTCGTTGATGACCTGCTCCCCGACGCGCTTACCATCCAGACCTCATGGGGCGAGACGCGTCTCCCGTACTCCTACACTTCCTCTGACGCGACATCCGATCGTCCCGGTCCAATCTCGGTCGAGACCACCTGCGAGGTTGCCGACCCCTCGATTCTCACCGTGGCCAACGACGGTCTTGTCACTCCGCTTAAGGCTGGCACCACGGATGTGACCATGACCATCACCGACCGCGCACACCCCGAGGTCTCCGCCACGGACACCATTACCGTTACCGTCATAGATGACGGCGACACGCCCGCCGACCCGTTTGCCGAGGACGGCACGCTGCTGCCTTACACCATTGAGAACGGCGTGATGACGTTTGACGGCCGTCCGGACCTCGGGGAGTGGTACCAGCTGGATCTCGACCTCGGTGAGGGCGTGACCTCCACGGGCCTCAGCTCCGGTGGCTCCATGTGGACCATGACCATCACGGCGGACATGCTCGACGAGGACGACCCGCTCTTCAGCGCGACCGGCTACCTTGATGGCCCGTTCTTCGTTCGGGGCGACAACCATGGTGCATATACGAACCTCGCGTTTGACTATCCGGCGGACAAGGCGCTCTCCTTCAGGCTCGATGGGTCGGGCACGGTTGAGTCTTCTGGTGGTAACGGGTTCCTGCTCGTTCAACTCTCTGGCCCCGCCACGCTCAGGGCGAGCCTTGCTAACGAGACCGTCATCACCAACGAGCAGGGCGCGTCCGTCTCGCACAAGCCCAGCGGAGATGACTGGAGCACCAGCGACGGCTTCTGGTCCGCGCTCACCCTCGTGACCGATCACCTGGGCGGCGACGTGGCCCAGACCGCTACGGACTCCGTGGTTGCCGCGATTGACGGTGTGACTGGGCACCCTTACGTCTTCGACATTCACCTTGAGGATATGCTCGGCGATGTCTTCGAGATTCCCGAGGGCGATTCCGTGACCGTCACCCTGCCCATCCCCGAGGGCCTCTCCGCCGAGGGCCTGCACGTCTTCCACGTGGCGGACGACGGCACGGTGACCGACATGAACGCCACCGTGGACGCCGAGACCGGCACCGTGAGCTTCACGACCACGCACTTCTCGACGTTCGTGCTCGCCAACGTGGAGACGGGCGAATCCGGCAAGGGCGCCGGCGAGAAGACCGACGGTCTTGCCAAGACCGGCGATGCGAGCGCGCTGCCCGCGCTGCTCGCCGCTGCATCGGGCGGTGCGGCGCTTCTCGGCGGCCGTGCCCTGCGTCGTTGCCGGTAGGTCACACGCACATAGACGCGCGTCCGGGCGAGGGGGTCATGAGGGCCCCCTCGCCCCCTCTTTGCCAGATCGTCTCTCTCTGTGTCGGCGTCGCCGCGCTATGATGGGCGGGAAGCGCCGTGCCCGAAGAAGGGATGACCCATGAACATCGTCTGCCTCGACCTCGAGGGCGTGCTCGTGCCGGAGATCTGGATCGCCTTCTCCGAGGAGTCGGGCATTCCCGAGCTCGCCCGCACCACGCGCGACGAGCCGGACTACGACAAGCTCATGGCCTTCCGCATCGCCACGCTGCGCGAGCACGGGCTGGGTCTGCCCCAGATTCAGGACGTCATCGCGCGCATCGACCCGCTGCCCGGGGCCCGAGAGTTCCTGGGCGCGCTTCGCGAGCGCACCCAGGTCGTGATCCTCTCGGACACGTTCGAGGAGTTCGCGCGCCCGCTCATGGCCAAGCTCGGCTGGCCCACGCTGCTCTGCAACTCGCTCGAGGTGGCGCCGTCCGGGGAGATCGTCCGCCATCGCATGCGCTGCGAGAACTCCAAGCTCACGACCGTGCGCGCGCTCCAGGGCTGCGGCTTTGACACCATCGCGGCGGGCGACTCGTTCAACGACCTCGCGATGATCCGCGCGAGCAGGGCCGGCTTCCTCTTCCGCAGCACGCCGCAGATCCAGGCGGACAATCCTGACCTCCCGGCGTTCACCGAGTACGCCGACCTTCTCGCCGCCATCACGGAGGCGCTCTAGCATGCCGACGCTCTACGTGCTGCGTCACGGGCAGACCGAGTACAACCTGCAGAAGCGGGTCCAGGGACGCTGCGACTCGCCGCTCACGGCGCTCGGCATCGAGCAGGCGCGCGCCGCCGGCCGCTGGCTCGCCGGGCGGGGGGTCCGCTTCGACCGCATGTGCACCTCGCCGCTCGGTCGCGCCGTCGCGACGCTCGAGGTGGTCCGCGAGGAGCTGCTCAGGGCCGGCGCGGGGGACCTCCCGCCGATCGAGCCCGTGGACGGCCTCGTCGAGCGCTGCTACGGGGAGTTCGAGGCGGGCCTGCAATCCGACGTCCCGGCCGACCTCTGGGATCCGGGCGAGGCGCTCGTCCCGTACGGAGGGGAGGGGAGCGCGGCCCTGCGAGAGCGCGTCGTCGCCGCGATGACCGACGTCATGGGCGCCCCGGGCGTCGACGTCGCGCTCGCGGTCTGCCATGGGTCGGCGACGCTGCAGTTCAAGCTCGCCTGGGAGCCGTACGCGCGCTGCCCCCAGGACGTGCACCTGGGCAACTGCTGCGTGCTCGTCTATGACTACGACCCCGCCTCCGGCACCTTCGCCTGCGAGCAGATCGTGAACCAGTAGGTCAAAAGGGGACAGTCCCCTTTTGACCCATGGATACGCCCGGCGACGCGGAATGCGCAGCCGCAGCTCAGAGGCACTAAAAAATATGTGGAGACATTGTGTCGGAAGAGAAGCGCGTGTAGACTAGACAGGCTGCTCAAAAGGGGACAGCTGTGTCTCGACCCTGGAAAGCGGCAGATACAGGACGTGGTCCGCTGGGGACGGGCGCAAGGGGCGCCCGGCGCATCCCATGACCACCGAGGGTTAGGAAAGAGCATGGTCAGCACGATCCTTGGCCGCAAGCTTGGGATGACGCAGATCTGGGACGAGAACGACAACGTCGTGCCCGTCACCGTCATCCAGGCTGGCCCCTGCACCGTCTCGCAGGTCAAGACGAAGGCGACCGACGGCTACGACGCCGTCCAGATCGGCTTCGGAGACATCTCCGCCAAGCACGTCAACAAGCCCATGGCCGGCCACTTCAAGGCCGCCGGCGTCGAGCCGATGCGCTACCTGCGCGAGGTCCGCGTCGAGAACGGCGAGGAGCACCACACCGGCGACGTCGTCACCGTGGCCGACTTCGCCGACGTCAAGTCCGTCGACGTCATCGGCACCTCCAAGGGCAAGGGCTTCCAGGGCACCATCAAGCGCTGGAACTTCTCCCGTGGCCCCATGACGCACGGCTCCCGCAACCAGCGTCGCCCGGGCTCCATCGGCCAGTGCGCCTACCCCGCGCGCGTCCGCAAGGGCCTGCACATGTACGGTCACATGGGCGACGAGCGCGTGACGGTCAAGAACCTCAAGCTCGTCCGCATCGACGCCGAGCAGAACCTCATGCTCGTCAAGGGCGCTGTCCCCGGCGGCAAGAACGCTCTCGTCCAGATCCGCATGGCCTAAGTGCCAGGAAAACTCTTAGGCTAACAAGGAGGACAGAATGTCCAAGTACGCAATCAAGAACGTCGAGGGGGCTCAGGTCGCCGAGGCCGAGCTCGCCGACGGCGTCTTCGGCATCGAGCCGAACATCCCCGTCATCCACCAGGTCGTGGTGTGCCAGGACAGCTGCGCCCGCCAGGGCACCCACTCCGTGAAGAACCGCCACGAGGTCTCCGGCGGCGGCGCCAAGCCCTACCGCCAGAAGGGCACCGGCCGCGCCCGCCAGGGCTCCACGCGTGCCGGCCAGTGGACCGGCGGCGGCGTGATCTTCGGGCCCACCCCGCGCACCCACGACAAGCGCATCAACAACAAGATGGTCAAGCTCGCCATGCGCTCCGTGCTCTCCGGCAAGGTCGCCGACCAGGAGCTCGTGCTCGTCGACAGCCTCTCGTTCGAGAAGCCGTCCACCAAGCAGGCCAAGGCCCTTCTCGGCGCCCTCGGCATCGGCGACAAGCGCGTGACGATCGTCGTTCCCGACGATGACGTCAACACCTACCTCTCGTTCCGCAACCTCCAGGGCGTCAGCGTCATCGGCGTCTCCGAGGCCACCGCGCGCACCCTCATCGACAACGGCGCGCTCGTCATGACCGCCGACATCGCGAAGAAGCTCGAGGAGGTGCTCGCATAATGAACTCCGCCTACGACGTCATCATCCGCCCGATCGTCTCCGAGCGTTCCTTTGACCTCATTGAGCAGGGCAAGTACACCTTCGAGGTGGCCAAGTCCGCCCCCAAGGAGGAGATCGCCAGCGCCGTCGAGAAGCTCTTCGGCGTCCACGTGGTCAAGGTCAACACCATGAATGTCTCCGGCAAGAAGAAGCGCGTTCGCTACCAGACGCCTGGTACCACGCGCTCCTGGAAGAAGGCCGTCGTGACGCTCGCCCCCGGCGAGACGATCGAGATCTTCGGCAGCCAGCAGGCCGCCGAGTAGCGCTTCCGCCCGGGCCTCCGAGGAGGCTCGGGCAGCATGCCGCGCGGTATGGATACGCGCGGTGCCGTGGTAATCCGGTGTCGGCCCGCCACTCCCTGAGCGAGCCGGCCAACGGAAAAGAAGGGAAAGGTTTCAATGGCAGTCAAGCACCTCAAGCCCACGAGCGCCGGCAGGCGTTTCCAGACGGTCTCGGACTTCGCCGAGATCACCTGCACCACGCCCGAGAAGTCGCTTCTCGAGCCCCTGCCCAAGAAGGCCGGCCGCAACAACAACGGCCGCATCACCACCCGTCACCAGGGCGGCGGCCACAAGCGCCAGTACCGCAAGATCGACTTCAAGCGCCGCAAGGACGACGTCCCGGCCAAGGTCGCCACGATCGAGTACGACCCCAACCGCTCCGCCCGCATCGCGCTGCTCCACTACGTTGACGGCGCCAAGGCCTACATCCTCTGCCCCGAGGGCCTGCACGTGGGCGACACCGTCATCTCCGGCACCAAGGACATCGACATCAAGCCCGGCAACTGCATGCCGCTCTCCGAGATCCCGGTCGGCACGCTCGTCCACGCCGTCGAGTTCCAGCCCGGCAAGGGCGCCGCTATGGCCCGCGCCGCCGGCACCTCCGTCCAGCTCATGGGCAAGGACAACGGCTACGCCGTCCTGCGCATGCCCTCCTCCGAGCTTCGCCGCGTCCTGCTCACCTGCCGCGCCACGATCGGCGAGGTTGGCAACGCCGAGCACTCCAACATCGTCGTCGGCAAGGCCGGCCGCAGCCGCTGGGCCGGCGTCCGCCCGACCGTCCGTGGTACCGTCATGAACCCGGTCGACCACCCGCACGGCGGCGGCGAGGGCAAGAACCACACCTCCGGCCGTCCTTCCGTGACGCCCTGGGGCAAGCCGACGAAGGGTTACAAGACGCGCGACCCGAAGAAGGCCTCCAACCGCCTCATCATCCGTCGTCGCAAGTCCAAGTAGTCGGAACACGAGTAGTAGGAGATAGAAAGCATGAGCAGAAGTCTCAAGAAGGGCCCGTTCGTGGAGACTCGCCTCCTCGCGCGTGTCGCCGCACAGAACGAGGCCGGCACCAAGGAGGTCGTCAAGACCTGGTCGCGCTCCTCGACCATCTTCCCCGAGATGGTCGGTCACACGATCGCCGTCCACGACGGCCGCAAGCACGTGCCCGTGTACGTCACCGAGTCCATGGTCGGGCACAAGCTGGGCGAGTTCGCGCCCACCCGCACGTTCCGTGGCCACAAGGCCAACTAGGGAGGTTTGCTAGATGCCTCAGAACAACACCAACGAGGTCCGCGCGACGGCCAAGTACGTCCGCGTCGCCCCGCGCAAGGCGCGCGCCGTCGTCTCGCTGATCCGCAACCTTCCCGTCGAGAAGGCCCTCGAGGTCCTGCAGTTCTCCAAGCGCGCCGCCGCCGTCGACGTCGCCAAGGTCCTGCGCTCCGCGATCGCCAACGCCGAGAACAACAACGGCCTGCGCGGCAACGACCTCTACGTCAAGCTCGCCTACGTTGACGAGGGCCCCACCCTCAAGCGCATCCGTCCGCGCGCCAAGGGCTCTGCCTCTCGCATCAACAAGCGCATGAGCCACATCACCGTCGTCGTCGCTCCGCGAAAGGAGGCGTAAGCGAGCATGGGTCACAAGGTTCAGCCTACCGGCTTCCGCCTGGGCATCACCGAGCAGTGGCGTTCCCGCTGGTACGCCGATAAGAACTACGCCGACACCCTCGGCAACGACCTCGCCGTCCGCTCGTACCTGGAGAAGCGCCTGGCAAAGGCCGCCCTCTCCCGCATCGACATCGAGCGTGCCGGCGACAAGGTCAAGGTCACCATCTACACCGCCCGCCCGGGCATCGTGATCGGCAAGAAGGGCGCCGACATCGACGTCCTGCGCGCCGACCTCGAGAAGGTCGCCGGTGTGGGCAAGGGCATGGTCAACGTCGACGTCGTCGAGGTCAAGCGCCCCGAGCTCGATGCCAACCTCGTCGCCCAGTCCATCGCCGAGCAGCTCGAGCAGCGCGTCGCCTTCCGTCGCGCCATGCGCAAGGCCGTCCAGTCCGCCCGCAAGGCCGGCGCCAAGGGCATCCGCATCCAGTGCTCCGGCCGCCTCAACGGCGCCGAGATGGGCCGTCGCGAGTGGTACCGCGAGGGTCGCGTGCCCCTGCACACCCTGCGTGCCGTGATCGACTACGGCCAGTCCACCGCTCGCACCACCATGGGTGCCTGCGGCGTCAAGGTTTGGATCTACTTCGGCGAGAAGCTGCCCGGCCAGGCCACGCCCCGTCCGGCGCTCGAGAGTTCTTCTCGTCCTCGCCGTGGTCGCAATGAGAGGAGGGCTCGCTAATGCTCGCACCCAAGCGCGTCCTGCACCGCAAGGTCCAGCGCGGCTCCATGAAGGGCCACGCCAAGGGCAACACCGAGCTGCACTTTGGTTCCTACGGCATCCAGGCCCTGGAGGCCCACTGGATCACCAACCGCCAGATCGAGGCCTGCCGTGTCGCCATGACCCGCTACATGAAGCGTGGCGGCAAGGTCTGGATCACCATCTTCCCCGACAAGCCCATCACCAAGAAGCCGGCCGAGACCCGCATGGGCTCCGGCAAGGGCAACCCCGAGGAGTGGGTGGCCGTCGTCAAGCCGGGCCGCATCATGTTCGAGATCGACGGCGTGTCCGACGAGGTGGCTCGCGAGGCCCTGCGTCTCGCCCAGCACAAGCTGCCCATCAAGACCAAGATCGTCGCCCGCACCGACAAGGACGGGGAGGAATAGTCAATGAAGTACAAGGACATCCAGGCCATGAGCGACGATGAGCTCGCCAAGAAGCTGGAGGAGGGCCGCGCCGAGCTCTTCAACCTCCGCTTCCAGATGGCCACGAGCCAGCTCGACAACACGGCTCGCGTCAAGACCGTGAAGAAGGACATCGCGCGCGTCCTCACCGAGCAGCGCGCCCGTCAGATCGCCGCGGAGAAGTCCGCCGCCCAGAACTAACCAGGAGATATGACTATGGCTGAGACCGAGAAGAGGAACGCGCGCAAGGTCGTCACCGGGACGGTCGTCTCCATCTCTGGCGACAAGTCCATCACGGTGAAGATCGACTACCGCAAGCGTCACCCCAAGTACGGCAAGATGATGACCATCTCGAAGAAGCTCCACGCCCACGACGAGAAGAACGAGTGCGGCGTCGGCGACCTCGTGACCGTCATGGAGACCCGTCCGCTCTCCAAGACCAAGCGCTGGCGCCTTGTGGAGATCGTCGAGCGCGCCAAGTAAGTATCAGTGACGAGTCCCCAGACGTGCGCCGCGCGTGCGGGCGCACCTCTCGGGGGACAGTTCGGAGGAACACCAATGATTCAGATGGAGACCATGCTCAACGTCGCTGACAACAGCGGCGCTCGACGCGTGAAGTGCGTCAAGGTCCTCGGTGGCTCCAAGCGTCGCTACGCGGGACTTGCCGACGTCATCATCGGCGCCGTGCAGGAGGCCACCCCGGGCGGCTCCGTGAAGAAGGGCGACATCGTGCGCTGCGTCATCGTGCGCACCACCAAGGAGACCCGCCGCAAGGACGGCAGCTACATCAAGTTCGACCAGAACGCCTGCGTCCTGGTCGACAAGGAGGGCGAGCCCAAGGGCACCCGTATCTTCGGGCCCGTCGCCCGTGAGCTCCGCGACCACAAGTACATGAAGATCGTCTCGCTCGCGCCTGAGACGCTCTAGGGAGTGAGTGAATATGGCGAAGATGAACGTGAAGACGGGCGACAAGGTCGTCGTCCTCTCCGGTAAGGACAAGGGCAAGGAGGGCCTGGTCATCCGTGCCCTTCCCGCCGAGGGCAAGGTCATCGTCGAGGGCGTCGCCGTCGTCAAGAAGGCCGTCCGCCCGAGCGCCCAGAACCAGCAGGGTGGCTTTGTCGAGAAGGAGGCCGCGATCGACGTCTCCAACGTCATGCTCGTGTGCCCCAAGTGCGGCAAGCCGACCCGCGTCGGCCACGACGTGAACGACAAGGGCGACAAGGTCCGCGTCTGCAAGAAGTGCGGCGCCCAGTTCTAAGAACCCGCACCTGATCGGCTGATGGGGGAGCCCCCGGATTTCCTTCGAGAAGTGCGCTGCGCGAAACTTCTCTCCGGAAATCCGGGGGCTCCCTGCGTCGACATGGCGAGCCCAGGCTCTTCTCGCCTGCCGAGGTTCGCGATACGCGACTTCCAACGCTTTTGAGGGCAGAAACGTTGGAAGTCGCGTATTTTGAGTTCGCAATACGCGATTCCCAACACTCTGGCCGCTCAAAACGTTGGAAGTCGCGTATTGGGCGGCGGTGCGCGTGACGACAGGGACATGCGGTTTGTGCATAAACGGTGCCGCCGAGTTAGTCGTTCCCTTTTGTGGAGAAAGAGCGTAATATGTTTCCTTGCGTCTGTGGGTAGGGAGGATTCTGCCTCGGGCGCACGACATGGCTCCCGGCCCCGCCAAGGCAGGGAGGCGCGAGGTTGGAAACCCCGCGCTGAGAACCCCAGGATCTAAGGAGTGAGCATGGCAGACAAGTACGTCCCGCGTCTCAAGGAGCAGTATTTCGCCACGGTGCGCGACGAGCTCCAGAAGCAGTTTGGCTACAAGAACGTCAACCAGATTCCCAAGATCGAGAAGATCGTGGTGAACATGGGCGTCGGCGAGGCCGCCACTGACGCCAAGGCCATCGACGGTGCCGTGGCAGACCTGCGCGCCATCACCGGCCAGCAGCCCCTGATCACGCACGCCCGCAAGTCCATCGCCACCTTCCACCTGCGCGCCGGCATGCCGATCGGCGCCAAGGTCACCCTTCGCGGCGACCGCATGTGGGAGTTCTTCGATCGCCTGATCTCCATCGCCATCCCGCGCATCCGCGACTTCCGTGGCATCTCTCCGAAGAGCTTCGACGGCCGCGGTAACTTCTCCATGGGCGTCACCGAGCAGCTCATCTTCCCGGAGATCGACTTCGACAAGGTCGACCACACCCGCGGCATGGACATCACCATCGTGACCACCGCCCAGACCGACGAGGAGGGCAAGGCGCTTCTGTCCGCCTTCCACTTCCCGTTCAAGGCTGAGTAGGTCGTATATCAACGTGACGTCCCGCACGCGCGGGGCGTCGGGATTGCACTGAAGGAGGATTTGTGGCTAAGACATCGATGATCGTCAAGGCTCAGCGCGAGCCGAAGTTCTCGACGCGCAAGCAGAACCGCTGCCAGCGTTGTGGGCGTCCCCACTCCGTCTATCGCAAGTTCGGCCTCTGCCGCGTGTGCTTCCGCGAGCTTGCGAGCAAGGGCGAGCTTCCTGGCGTCCGCAAGGCGAGCTGGTAGGGCGCAGGGCTCTGGCGCCCAGGCGCACGCGCCACGGGTGCGGGCGAACCGGGCACTCAGGTTCATCATTACCGAAGGAGAATGATCCATGAAGATCACTGATCCCATTTCCGACATGCTGACGCGCATCCGCAACGCGAACGCAGCCAACAAGGCCGAGGTGTCCACGCCCTCGACCAAGGTGCTCGTCGAGGTTGCGCGCGTCATCTGCGAGGAGGGCTACATCGCGGGCTACGAGGTCGAGGACACCACCCCGCAGAAGACCCTCCACATCACCCTCAAGTACGGCGCGCGCCACGCCAAGGTGATTCGCGGCATCCGTCGCATCTCCAAGCCCGGCCTGCGCATCTACTCCACCGCGGACAAGCTCCCGCGCGTGCTCGGCGGCCTCGGCACCGCCGTCATCTCCACCTCCAAGGGCATGATGTGCGACCGCGACGCCCGCAAGCAGGGCATCGGCGGCGAGGTCATCGCCTACGTCTGGTAACTCTCGGCAGGAATGAAAGGAGACAGCCGTGTCTCGTATTGGTAAGCAGCCTGTCCAGGTTCCGGCCGGAGTCACTGTGACAGTCAACGGTTCCACCGTCACCGTCAAGGGCGGCAAGGGTGAGCTCACCCGCACCTTCTCCGACCTCGTGAAGATCGAGGAGGAGGGCGAGGAGCTCCACGTCGTCCGTGTTGACGAGTCCACCGCCTCCAACGCCCAGCAGGGTCTCACCCGCACCCTCCTCCACAACATGGTCGTGGGCGTCTCCGAGGGCTTTGAGAAGAAGCTCGAGCTCACCGGCGTCGGCTACCGTGCCACGCTCAAGGGCAAGGACCTCGACCTCTCCCTCGGCTACTCGCACCCGGTGCTCTACCCGGCCCCCGACAACATCACCTTCGAGGTGCCCGACAACACCCACATCACCGTCAAGGGCATCTCCAAGGAGCAGGTCGGCCAGGTCGCGGCCGAGATTCGCATGAAGCGCCCGCCCGAGCCGTACAAGGGCAAGGGCATTCACTACGAGGGCGAGCACATCCGCAGGAAGCTCGGCAAGGCCGCCAAGTAGCCTCGAGGCTTATAAAAGACCGTCACCCCGTCAGGTGGCGGCACGTCTAAGGAGAAGGAATGAACAAGCAGCAGGCGAAGAAGGCCGGTCTCAAGCGCCGCGAGCGCCGCGTCCGTGCCAAGATCTTCGGCACCGCTGAGCGTCCGCGCCTCAGCGTGCACCGCACCAACGCACACATCTACGCCCAGGTCATCGACGATGCCGACGGCAAGACCATCTGCTCTGCCTCGACCCTCGACCCGGAGTTCCGCGCCACGGGCAAGATCGGCTCCAACAAGGAGGCCGCCGAGTTCGTGGGCGAGCTCGTGGGCAAGCGCGCCGTCGAGAAGGGCGTCACCGAGGTCACCTTCGACCGCGGTGGTCGCATCTATCACGGCCGTGTCAAGGCTCTGGCAGACGGTGCCCGCAACGCGGGCCTGAAGTTCTAGGAGGATTCAATGGCACGAGATCGCAAGCGCCAGCAGGACACGGATCTTCAGGAGCGCGTCGTCTTCATCCACCGTGTCTCCAAGACCGTCAAGGGCGGCCGTCGCATGTCCCTCGTCGCCCTCGTCGCCGTCGGTGACGGCAAGGGCAACGTCGGCCTCGGCATGGGCAAGTCCGCCGAGGTGCCCCTGGCCATTTCCAAGGGCGTCGAGGACGCCAAGAAGAACATGTTCCACGTTCCCGTCACCGAGACGGGCACCATCCCGCACGCCGTCGAGGGCCACTACGGCGCCGGCCACGTGCTGATCAAGCCGGCCATCGAGGGTACCGGCGTCATCGCCGGCGGCCCCGTCCGCCCGCTGTTCGAGCTCGCTGGCATCACCAACGTGCTCTCCAAGTCCCTCGGCACCAACAACGCCATGAACATCATCAAGGCCGCCGCCGAGGGCCTCAAGGAGCTCTCCAGCCCCGCTCAGACCGCCGAGCGCCGCGGCATCACGGTCAGCGAGATGTTCGCCGGGAAGGAGAACTAACGATGGCTGAGTCCCTCAAGATCAAGCTCGTCCGCAGCGCCGTCGCCTCCGTCAAGAAGGACCAGACGGCCACCTGCCGTGCCCTCGGCCTCCGCAAGATCGGTGACGTCGTGGAGCAGCCGGACAACCCGAGCATCCGTGGAATGATCTTCAAGGTCAAGCACCTTGTCGACGTGGAAGAGAACTAGGAGTCACTCATGCAGCTCAACGATCTGCGTCCCGCGGAGGGCTCGCGCAAGAACCGCAAGCGCATCGGCCGCGGTAACTCGTCCGGGCACGGCACCACTGCCGGCCGCGGCACCAAGGGCCAGCTCTCCCGCTCCGGCGGCGGCAAGGGCAAGGGCTTCGAGGGCGGCCAGCAGCCGCTCGCCATGCGCCTGCCCAAGCTCCCCGGCTTCAAGAACCACAACCGCGTCGAGTACGCCCCGGTGAACGTCGCGCGCCTCGACGCGCTGTTCGCCGACGGTGAGACCGTCGACGCCGACTCCCTGGTTGCCAAGGGCGTCATCAAGCACAACTATATTCCCGTGAAGGTCCTCGGCGACGGCGAGCTCACCAAGAAGCTCACCGTCAAGGTGGACAAGGTCTCCGCCTCTGCCCAGGCCAAGATCGAGGCGGCCGGAGGAAAGGTCGAGCAGGCGTGCTAAAGGGAATCGCCAACGCGTTTCGCGTTCCGGAACTCAGGCAGAAGCTGCTGCTGACGGCGGCGATTCTGCTGCTGTATCGCTTCGGCGCCTACCTGCCCGTTCCGGGCGCGCCGTTCCAGGACCTGCTCGGTGCCTACCAGAGCGGGCTCTCTGAGAGCGGCGCCATGGCGGTGCTCAACCTGTTCTCAGGTGGAGCGCTCTCCCGCATGTCCGTGTTCAGCCTCGGCATCATGCCCTACATCACCGCGCAGATCATTCTGCAGCTGCTGCAGGCCGTGATACCGTCCCTCGGCGAGCTCGCCCGCGAGGGCGAGGCCGGTCAGCGCCGGATCACCCAGTACACGCGCTACCTCACGATCGGCCTCGCCCTGCTCAACGCCATCGGCTACCTGTTCCTGTTCCGCAGCTATGGCGTGACGCTCGCGAACGCCGGCGCCCCCGAGCTCCTCCTCGACATCATGATCGTCTTCACGATGGTCGTCGGGGCGATGCTCATCATGTGGCTTGGCGAGATTATCACCCAGCGCGGCGTCGGCAACGGCATGTCGCTCATCATCTTCGCGAACATCATGTCCGGTCTGCCCACCTCGCTCATCTCCTCGGTCACCAGCACCGGCAACGTCGTCCTCACGATTGTCACGCTGCTGATCATCATCGCCATCATCCCGCTCATCGTGTTCGTGGAGCGCGGCCAGCGCCGCATCCCCATCCAGTACGCCAAGCGCGTCGTGGGGCGCCGCATGATGGGCGGCCAGGCGACCTACCTCCCCATCAAGGTCAACACCGCCGGCGTCGTGCCCATCATCTTCGCCTCGGCGATCCTGTACCTCCCGGCGCAGCTGGCGGTCTTCTTCCCGACGGTCGACTGGGTGCAGGCCTTTGCCAACGCCCTCTCCTCCGGCTGGATCAACTGGGTGCTCTCGGTCGTCCTCATCGTCGCCTTCGCGTACTTCTACTCCTCGATGGTCTTCAACCCCACCGAGACCGCCGACCAGCTGCGCAAGCAGGGTGGCTTCATCCCCGGCGTCCGTCCGGGCGCGGCCACCGCGGCCTACATCAAGAGCGCGATCGACCACGTGACGCTGCCGGGCGCGCTCTTCATGGCGGTCCTCGCCGTGGTGCCCACGATCATCTTCTGGTTCACGGGCAACTCGCTCATCCAGGCGTTTGGCGGCACCTCCGTCCTGATCATGGTCGGCGTCGCCATGGACACGCTCTCCTCCATCGAGAGCCAGCTCAAGATGCACAACTACGACGGCTTCTTCAAGTAGGGGGCGCGTCGCGCACGGCACGGTAGGGTCAGGTCAGGCTAGGAAAGGCGGTCCGCATCATGAACATCGTTCTTCTCGGCGCCCCCGGAGCGGGCAAGGGAACCCAGGCACAGAAGCTCGTTGCCGAGTATGGCCTGGCCCACATCTCTACCGGCGACCTCCTGCGCGCTGCCATCAAGGAGGGCTCCAAGCTCGGCAAGAAGGCCAAGGGCTACATGGACGAGGGCAAGCTCGTGCCCGACGACCTGGTGATCGACCTGGTCAAGGAGCGCCTCGAGGCCGATGACGCCCAGAAGGGCTTCATCCTCGACGGCTTCCCGCGCAACACCGCCCAGGCCGTCACGCTCGACTCCGAGCTCGCCGAGATGGGGCGCACCCTCGACGCCGCGCTGCTCGTCTCCGTGGAGCCCGACGTCATCGTCGAGCGCCTGAGCTCCCGCCGCACCTGCCGCTCCTGCGGCTACACCGCGCCCGCCGGCGTCGACGAGTGCCCGCGCTGCGGCGGCGAGATGTACCAGCGTGACGACGACAAGCCCGAGACGATCCAGCACCGCCTCGACGTCTATCAGTCCCAGACCGCCCCGCTCGTCGAGTACTACCGCGGTCACTCCATCCTCAAGGAGGTTGACGGAGACCGCCCGGTCGACGAGGTGTACGCCGACGTCAAGGTTCTCCTCGGTCTATGATTCACATCAAGACGCCCGAACAGATCGAGCAGATGAAGGCCGCCGGGGCTCTGTCCAAGGCGGCCCTTCGTCGTGCCGGGTCCCTGGTGAGGCCCGGCACGACGACGCTCGAGATCGACCAGGTGGTCGAGGGGTTCATCAGGCTCCACGGCGCCGTCCCCACCTTCAAGGGCTACGGCGGGGTCCCGGGGAGCGTCTGCTCC
>UMHS01038129.1_pt1 | contig 15537 bp, 11 predicted proteins | sample 1965611 | NCBI WGS metagenome assembly UMHS01 (sample SAMEA4836106, study PRJEB28245) | human gut metagenome | biome: gut microbiome; material: fecal sample | place: Denmark | collected 2008
ATGGAAATCTCCCAAAGATACACTCCATGATTTCATCAAGCACAGTGTAACATATGTTTAACAAACCAACAGCTCATATAAGACTCCATATTTTCTAAAACTTCATCGTCCGAGTGATATAGTGTCACCACGCCAGCTAGTTTCATCAAACGTCTATCTCCATTAGTAAAAGAACCTGTACAAAAAATCGAATAAAATGGTATAGCCTTACTTCTATCATCACTTAGACGACTTCTGCACATAATCCAACATTGTACCAATCATGCTCCCCTGAAACTTCGTTTTCAGATACTGCTCTACTTCCAGTTTTTCAATCGGACTCAATTCACTATACTTCACTCTCAGTTCTTGAATCTTTATCTCCAATTCCGAAATGAACCGTTCTGATTTCTTTTGCATAAGTTCACCTTTAGCCTATAAATCATTTAGATGCTAATAAAAAAACAACCTACATCATTAGGAATTTTTGAGCCAATCATAAATTCTTATCAACCGTTTAAAATCGCTGCTTCCTTTAGCTGAGTACCAATTATTTTTTCCACCAAGTTGCTGATAAATTTGTAATAATACATTCTTTAATGAGCCCAGATTAATTTCTGACTTGTGTAAGCAGCATAAATATTGCATTACTGTGCTTAATGCTAATCCAAAATGTAATTGCCAAACAGAGTCAACATCTTTATCGGGCATCCTATTCCTATTCCTATCCCGCTGCTTTAGCAAAGTTCTATTTAAAAAGAGTTTGTCGAAATCCTCATCAGAAATAATCTTAAATTTGTTTTTGATTTCTGTACTCCAGTTTTCTTCTTCCCGAATGTATTTAAAAACAGGCAACCGATTCGAATTTCGTTTCAATAATTTGGGCAATACCCTATTAGCGATAGCCTTTCCCCCATACTCTTTAAGTGAATCAAAAAGAATATCTTCATATAGATCCTTTTCGCTAACACCGACTAAACCATATTGACTAATGACTTGCTTTGTCCCAATAGCAATCATTAAATCCTGATCATCGACACGCTTATCACTTAACTCTGCCACTTTCATTACAGCTGCATTAGGATCATTAGTAATAGCAAACCGATAAAGCTCTTCTTTGTAGTATCTTGCTACATGGACAGGCAACCCTCTCTTTTTGCTTCTAAGCGCTCGATACAAGACTGCAAAATCCATCAGCTTAACACCTTTCATATTTATGGATTTTTCCCCAAAACTTTGCCTCATAGAACAAATACGAACCTCTGCATCACTATGAGCTCTCTGCACAAATATCATTCGATTTTCTAATTGACTAAGCTGTTCGTTATTGAGACATTTTGCTATATGCCCTAAAATTTCAATAACATCCTCATCATTTAAAGAATACCCAAGAAATACAATAGGATACTCCATGAATAGAGTTAATATTTTGGCAGATAAATATGCACACTGGTCTTTGAAATGAGCATAATCTTCTTCATTAATCACGATGGAGTCTGGCTGAGCAATAGAGCCATGAATTTTATAAATTTCTCCTAGTTCTTGAATATTTGAAAATATTAATTCATCTTGACCTGTATATACTTTATATGCAGGAGCTAATTGCTCTATGAATTTATCATAATTCGTCGTTATTACTCCAGATATATTTTTCTCCAGTAGCTCGCGAAGTTCGGGAATCTCTCGTTTATATTCCTCAGAGTTAGCATTACAATTATTTCTTGCTAAATAATCAATATATTCCGCAATTTCTACCTTAAATGGCGATAGAGCCCCTGCCGCAATATCTCTAAGAAAAGTTGGAGCAGTCACTTTTCGAAAAGCAGAATCCTCAAACCATTTTTTGTTAAAGTCTGCCTCTAGCAATGTAGCCATTTTAGGCATACTTTTCCCTGCCTCATTAAAGTAGCGTGCATAAGCCATATCATCCAGTGACACTGAATTAAGTCTCCCTATAAAATAGGATAATAATCCCTTCCAGTCTGGTAAATTTAAATATCTTCGAGAAATGCCGGAGCCAATAAACAGTATAGGTGCTGTATTAAAGTTTTTAATAATATCATCCAATTCTTCTAACATATACTTATCACCTCTAGACATACATTTCCACTATCTCATTCACAGCGTTTGGATTCTCAGCTTCTGTTAAAGGTAGGATTTTGCATTTTCCCTACTCGATCCGTACCTTCCCCTCCACGACCTTTAGGAGATACTGTCCATACGGGCTCTTGCCATACTGCTTCGCGCTTTCTGCAAGAGCGGCCTTATCGATCCAGTCCATTTATGCAGGCGCTTTCATCAGCGTTTCCCAAGGACTTGCTATCCTAGCGGATCAAAAATACACAGACAGGTGACTCACTTTTCCATCAACAGTTATGCAGATACGATCAAATGCTTCGCTAAAGCTTGCTCTGCATTAATCACAATCACATTCGCTCGCCAAATTTTCAGCAGTCCCTGCATGTCCCGCTGCAGTCTATCCTGTACAGAGGCTGACCACTCTTTTTTATGCTTATTGATAATCAGCACAAATACTATTTCAGGCTTTCTTGACAGTTTTTCTACCAGTTCGCCTCCTATAGATTCTCCAGGCCATACCTCACTTTGGATCGCACAGCAAAGCGATAAAGAGTCATAAAACTTCTTCACAATCCCCTGAATATAAGAGCGCAGATTTTCTCCGCCCGCTGACTTTGGATTGGGAGCAGACATCTTCGCTTCAATGAACAAAACTTTTTCACCATAAAGTGTAACACACTCCACAGAGGAGACACCATAAGAGCGCAAATCCGTATCATACAGCGCAGTTTTTTCGATACGATATAGAAGGTTTTCTTTTCAGGAAGCTGGAACCGCATACCAGACTCTTCAAATTCGAGCAAGTCAATCACCTCGCAGTAATGAATCTACCTCTTCTTCATATAGCTGCACAGACGCATCAATGATCGAATTTTTTGGCATACCATCCTTCATATTTGAAACACAGGGAGCCTCCCCCTCCTTCAAGGATAAGACGGACACTCCCTCTGGGTCTTCTCTAGAAAGCAGGTACAGTTTCTTGATCACAAAATAAGAGTGCGTAGCAATAAAGAACTGCACCCCTGCCTGCGAAAGTTTATAAATCATATCTAGGTAGTCCAAAAGCGCCGTCGGGTGCAGTGCTGATTCGATTTCATCAATAAAAATCACAGAATGATTGTTCAAATACCGATTGGAAAGAAGGCGGAAAAAGATAGAAATCTTCTTGATGCCTTCTGACGTAGCACCAATAGCAAATCGGCTGTTTCCACGTCGATAGTACCATTCTTGGCGCTTATCATCATAATCAATTCGCCCATGAATCAGGTGCTCCAAATTTTTTTTACTCTCGTCAAACGACCGGAAATTGTTTCCTTTTTGGGCAGGATACTGCAGTGCCTTCACCAGATCCAGATAGGTATCGTCGAAGCCAAACATAGAATCCTGCTCACGGGACTTCAAAATGATTTGGAATAAAGACAATACTTCCTTGGCTGGGATAAAAATAGAAGTCTTTTGCGCAGGCATTGCGAAATCTGTTTCTACTTTAACTATCTTATGTTTCGTATCCCGCCCAAATCCATAAGAAATATGTTTCTCTCCGCTCGTCATCTTAAAAAAGAGTGCGTCTTGCCCTCGCTTCACCAGATCTCCTAGTTTCTCTGTCTGAAAAGTCCAATAGAGCTTATCCGCAAGTATATCATTCAAACTCCGCTGCTCATTTCCTTTCCTGCATTGCTCCAGAGCCTTAAGCGTCACATACAGGGACTTCAGAAGAACTGTCTTGCCCGTACTGTTGGCTCCAATGATCAGATTGATATGTTTTAAAGAATCCCATTTCACGGATGACTGTTGTGCAAAATTTTTTAAATACATAGAATCTATCATTCTTACCACCTCTTATTTAGAAAAACGCCTGTCTCACTTTTGTTGACCCTCACAACGCAGAAACTCCTATGATCTGTCTGGAGTCTTTGTATCTGTTATATCTCCTATTGCACTTGACTGCTACAGGAACGCAGAGTACATCAATCAGCAGCCAGCAGGTGCTTTGCTACCGCCAAAGGTATCTCACTTTCCCCTACTCGATCCGTATCTTTCCCTCCACGACCTTCAGGAGATACTGTCCATACGGGCTCTTGTCATACTCTTTCGCACTTTCTGCCAAAGCTGCCTTATCAATCCAGCCGTTCACGTAGGCGATCTCTTCCGGCATGGAGATGTGGATGCCGGCGCGAGTTTCTACGGAGCGGACAAATTCAGTGGCTTCGTAGAGGAAGTCCATCGTGCCGGTATCGAGCTAGGCGTAGCCGCGGCCCAGAGTGACTACATTTAGATTTCCTTTCTCGAGATAGATCTTATTGAGATCTGTGATTTCAAGCTCGCCTCTCGCGGAGGGCTTCACCTGTTTCGCATATTCGCAGACGTTTTGATCATAGAAATAGAGACCCGTCCCGACGTAGTTCGACTTCGGGTGGACAGGTTTCTCCTCGATAGACTTGGCACGGCCTTCTTCATCGAAGTCGATGACGCCGAAGCGCTCCGGATCGTCGACGTAGTAGCCAAAGACAGTGGCACCTTCTGTGCGAGAAGCGGCTTCTTTCAGGTACTTTGTGAGGCCGGCGCCGTAGAAGATGTTATCCCCCAGGATCATCGCGCCGGGCTCGCCATCGATGAATTCTTCTCCCAGAATGAAGGCCTGCGCGAGGCCATCGGGAGAGGGCTGGACCTTGTAGGAGAGGTGGATGCCATAGCGCGAGCCGTCACCTAAAAACCGCTCGAAGTTTGGCAGATCCTTCGGGGTAGAGATGATGAGGATATCCTTGATCCCCGCCAGCATGAGGGTGGAGAGGGGATAGAAGATCATCGGTTTGTCATAAATCGGAAGCAGCTGCTTCGATGTCACCATGGTTAATGGATAAAGCCTTGTGCCGGAACCTCCGGCCAAAATAATACCTTTCATTATTATATCCTTTCTCAAGCTATACATAGTTATACACAGACAAAACAGTTGACTATTAAATCTATCAATTTGGGATGTAGCTCCATATCTAAGATTCTATACCTGTTGCCAGTATAAATCACACAGATTCATTATGTATTGGCATTCGCTCTATTACATATTCATTATTTCCGGAATCATAGCTCTTAATCCAGCCTCTTGTTTTCAGCGCTTCAAACAACTGGCCATTTTCCACATTAGGTGTTACTCCAATATGCCTCGTAGCTCCTGCTTTCAGAATCTTTCCATAAGTTTCGGCATCGATAGCAGATAGCATATCTTTCGCTTGCGTAACAGAAAGTGTTTTAATAGCACCTGTCAAGATTTGTACTTTTATCAGTTTCTCAACATCTGTAGACTGCATGATATCCTGCAATAAATCACTATCTCTGACTGCACTGGCTTTCGTGAAGTAGTCAATATGCTTATTTACAGACCGAAGCAAAACTTTACGTACTTCTTTAGGTAAGCCGTCATACTGATTTAAAATCTCGGGAATTTCTGTTTCTTGGAGATGGTCCTCTACGATGATACACTGAATGATTTCTGGAATATCGCGATGCGGCAGCAATGTAATTGGTCCATTGGTATGAATGACAAATAATTGCTTTTCATCATTAGAGAAAGTGTTATCCCCTAAAAACAGATCAATATCATCAGATGTTAATGAAATCTTTTCCTTCTCAAGTAATTCCGTAAACTTCCCTTTATTATTTTTCACATATGATGGCAGCAGCTTAGGATATCGATTCTGAAGAAAATCAAATAAGTCCTGATTGATATCCAAACAGTTCTTCTGAATCAATTGTGTAATCTTGTCTTGAGGGAATGAATCTTCATCAAATCCACTATGATCTGTAATGTAATAATCCAGGGTCTCAAGAATGGAAATATACACTTCTGTATCAACCATACTTTTAGGCACAATCGCATCCATAATAACTTTTTGCTCTTGTTCCTTTAGCGGCGTACTTGTCATAGGTGATTTTGAATACCAATGATTCAGACAATTGATTAGCGTATCATCTGCGCCGAATTGTTTAATATAGAGGTAAAGATTATAATCTGTATGTTTGACTAGATTCTTTGCCACCAATATTTTCCAGTTATCGGATTCCTTGATATCCGAAAGATTCAGAATCGTCTCCGGCATCAGTCTGGATAGATAGTCCATTACTGCTTTATCTTTCAATGTTTTCTGATTAATCAGAGTTACAACAATATCAGCACTATCCTTGAAGTAAGCATCTTTTGTCGAATGACTCCTCAGATTTTCTAATGATGCATTCACAAACAAGCCAAACTGCTCTACAAGATATTCCCTAAAGGGCTCTTCTTTCGACAGTTTATTTAAAATGGTGAGTGGCTTCGTTTTAGCATCTTCAGTCGGCTCTTTCAAAACGGCCGTAAAAAACACCCATAGTGTATTACCGTTCACCACGCAGAAACAATTAGAGAAAGCATCTTTCAGAATGCTTAGGGGTACACCTTCCGGATTTAGAGCAGGGAATTTTATATCCAGCACACTCAATGAAAACATTAACTTTTCAATATTTGTATTATCAAAATTCTTCGCACCTCGTAAAAAGTCCGGATTATTAGTGATATACTGAGCCAAGCTATTCGTACTTTGTTCATTTAGTTCTTTCAGCTCATCCTCACTAAGATATAGCAAAGCATCGTAGGCTATTGATTCAATTATATCCGCGTTTAAATTCGACTCCTCGTAGATTCTGCCGAAACTATTTGGAAAAGTGCGAAATAAGCATGTAACAAACTCACCCACTTTTTCTCCTTTAGAAATGAACTGGATAGCATACCCAAAATATCCACCCTTAAAATTGTTAATTACTTTTTCAAGGCTTTGATATGCATCATCAATCCCCCCACAAGACAACATATGTAAAATGAGAGAATAATTCAGCACAGCAGGCCTGGTAAATTCCGATACTGATATATTCTGTAAAATAACTGAAAATTTTGTAAGTTTTAAATCCCATATCGGACTACCGTTTTCATGAAGATTCATCAGGAAGGTTTGATCATTCTCCGAAAGGGACTCACCATAAAAGAACGTGGTATACTCTGCATATGTTTCATCCAGATATCCACTAATCAGCAAGTACTTCAGTAAATTGAAGTACCCATTTGCACGAACAACATCATATGAAATTGTCCTTCCATTGTTGTCAGATTCATTTTGCAGAAATATTTTATCATTTTTCCCAACGAACATAGATGCAAGTGTAGAAAAAGAAGCTGTATCCAGTAACTCCATCTGCTTATTGATATCTTCCAGTTTTTCAGTTTCGGAGTCTATCTGCCCCTTCCTATCAGCTTCTATAATTGCTTTTCTCCTTTTATATTCATCCCTGGCATCCTGGTTTATTCCCCGCTCATCCTGTATATATAACTCCAATTCATCTAAATTCATATTATTATTATTACTAAGGGAACGCCTTCCCAAAATAGAATTATTAAACCTGGTGCCAATAATGGCCCAAGCCAGTTCTTTAGTCTTCGTAAAGATTTCGGTTTTTATAGATTCCAACTCCCGCTTACAATCTGCTGCTGCCTCTTCAAGCTCTGCATTTCTTTCCGATACAAAAGCTTCCTTTCCCTTCTTAGACAGCAAAAAATGGACATACCCCTTCTTCTTCTGTAAGTCCACAAAATCTCTAGGAAAAAGATTCTTATAGACAATCATGGCAAGCATTTTATCCGGATTTAATTTATTTCGCTGACCCAGTGCAGCAAAATAGATTCTGAACTCATTCGCCATATTTATAATGAGCCGATAGTCTTCAATATATAAACCCAAAGCTCGTACTAATTCCGGATGAATTGCTTCCTTCAGATGATATTTTCCAAGCATTGCAAAAAGTTTATCCGAAGAATTTTTTGTATTCGTGACTGGTATAATAGGAATTAAAAAATCAAAAAATTTTGCCCGGTCTTTATTAAGAAAAATATCATCACGAAGAAGATATATAAATTTGATAGGTGCTTCTTGACGCAGTTTACGCTTGGCATTGACCAGCTCATTAATTTCTTTTAACCTTTCAAAGATGAGTGTGGTATCAAACCGATCAATATCCTCAAAAATAAAAAATTGTTTCCCCGAATGATCAATTATATACAAAATACTGTCCAAATACTTATCAAAATAAGCAGCATCCTTGTCCTGGAAAAGTTCTATCTCATTCCCTTCAATTTTCACTCTTTGAAGATGGGAAAAGAATGTTTTGATATCTTTCCCATGAATGTAAGAAAAAGAAACAGCAATAGCGATAAAAACTATAGCCAAAACAAGAAGAATAAGTAAAAATAAATTATTATAAGATGGCGCAAAGTGACGAACAACAGGCGCAGCAAGCGGTGGAATAAAAAGATATACCAAAAGAATTCCTGTAATAGTAGCAGTGAGCCAGGAAAAAGCGTTGGATTTGATTTCGTTGTCCATATCTACCATTTTAAAGCCTGCTGCCTTAGCAACTTTTGCAGGAATCTTATGCAGTATCTGATTGATAATCTTTCCTTCAAGGAGCTGCTCCATCTGATAGCTAGAACTAACAGCTTCACCATCTTTCAGAACAGGCTTCAACCCCTGCTCATCAGTTAGTTCGTTTCCTGATTTGGTTGGTTGAAAATGTGCAAGAGAAATCCGCAGGCAAAGATTGGCATAGTTTTTATCAGATGCCTCTTTGGACTGCAGATAACTTGCCAATATACTGCTTTTCCCTGCGCCATAAGGTCCGGTAATCGCAATATTTTTAAGGCGAGGACTTGAAAAAGCCTGATTCAATACCTGCTCATAATTAGAAATATCAACATTGGTAGCGGGTGCCAAATCTTCAAAAGGAACATTTTGAACGCAATCTTTCACAGAATGTAATTCAACATTTTTACTTTTACCATTCATCGATGTTCCTCCTATCAGAAACGTTGTAAAAGACTATAAGCTCATAAAGGCAGCGTGCTTAGTTGAAATAAAAAAATACAATCTAAAGAAATATACTAGTTTTATACTAGTTTTATACTAGTTTTATACTAGCTTTACAAAAATTATTTTAGATCAATTTTCACGTAAGAACTATACCATTACAGATTCTCAAATTGAGGATATCAGCTCATTAATCATATTCATAATGTCACTATTTGCCACTCCCTCAGCAAACAGCGTTGCTCCTGCACCTTCAAGAATATTCCTTACAGACTGCAGGGATTCTTTAATAATTGTTTTCTTTGGTTTCGGTGAGCAGCTCTGTGCCTTTAAAGTATTTACCTCCGCAGCCAGCTCCTTTACACTTTCCTCCGAGCTTTTAGTATTTCCTATCATGACGTCAAGTTTCCCAATCAATGCATTGAGCCGATTAACGTATTCCGAGTCAGCATAATTTAGTTCAACATAATTATCGTTATTAGCTCCCTGCTGAATAATCTGTGTACCATGGACCTGATTAATAGTAATCATACCCTGCGCTTTCTTTTTTTCATCATTAGAAAACATATAATCTTCACTCCCCAATATTCCGCTGTTCTCAAGTTGTAATGCAAAATCCAGAATCTTTTGCCGGACAACATCCAAGATCTTATAAAGCTGGCTTTTATCAACTAATGTGGCAGGAATCATTCCATAATTCATTTCTGCAAACTTACTTTTCGTTTCAGCCGGAAACTCCATTGTCATCTGCTTATTTTCCGGAGTATGTACCCATTCCTCAATCTCTGATATGCTGCTGGAAAGCGGTCTTACTGTAAAAATGCGTTCCTCTTCCTTTGTTTTAAAAATAACCGGGCACCATCCACGAAAAGGATTGTAGAATTTACAAGGCCCCTGTATGTACCGGTATTTCGGAATAGCTTTTTCAGCACCCTCATAACCATTCATTTCCCTTCTGGCCCATGACTCCATATCTTTTACGCCAAGCTTACTGCATATAAATATAAATTCGTGAAGCAGACTTGAAACAGAAATAGATTCATCTAAAGCGTCTTTTTCTAATTGAATAACCAACTTCATCTTTAAACTTCACCTCTTGATATGAAACTGCCTATTATCGTGAAAATGAATATTTTTAAACACTCTAACTAAAAACTACCATATTGAACTACCATATTTACAGCTAAGCTCAGAAAATGTGTATGTAATACAGTAAAAGTACCCACCGTCATCATCCAGAATTCCCCATCTCGTCGGGGGAATTTCCCCATAAAAAGCGGGACACCTTGAACCGCTCCTCATTATCTACTATCCTTTATCTTGTACCACCGAGATAAAGGAGAAAAGGATATGCTCAAAATGTCCAAAGTCAATTATATCAGAGACCGGATTGCGGAAATTTCGAAGAAGCTGAAGCTCGACCGCAAGACAGTCCGGAAATATCTCAGCCAGGAGGACTTCTCGCCGACGCCTCCAATGAAGCATCCGGCGTCCTCGAAGCTGGACCCTTACACGCCGAAGATCCTAGAATGGCTGGCGGAGGACCAGCATGTCTGGCAGAAGCAGCAGCACACGGCCTCGCGGATACTTGATCGGCTCCGCGAGAAGGAAGGCTTTGACGGCTCCTACAGCACGGTCCAGCGATACGTTAAGTCAATCCGGCACGAACAGCAGGCGCGCGCAACGCAGGAACTTGTCTGGGAGCCAGGTTCAGCTCAGGTGGATTTTGGCGAGGCGGATTTCAACGTGAACGGTGTCTGCCGCCGCATGAAGTACCTGACGATCTCATTCCCGTACAGCAACGACGGTTTCACGCAGGTATTCGGCGACGAGACGGCGGAATGTGTCTGCCAAGGCCTGCGGAACATCTTCGAGTACATTGGCAGTGTCCCACCGCTCCTGATCTTTGACAATGCCACTGGCGTTGGCAGGCGAGTCGGCAGTCAAGTGCATGAGACGGAGCTGTTCCGGCGCTTCCGCGCGCATTACGGGTGCCGCGTGAAGTTCTGCAATCCGTATGCTGGCTACGAGAAAGGCAACGTAGAGCGCAAGGTCGGCTATGTCCGCGCCAATCTCTTTGTCCCCGTCCCGCGAGTCAAGGACTTCCATGTCTACAACTGCGAGCTCCTGAAGCGGCACGAGGTGAAAGCGCAGGAGACGCACTACAAGAAAGGCGTCCGCATTGCTGCGCTTTTCGAAGAAGACCGTGCCGCACTGCGTCCTCTGCCAAGGAAGCCATTCACCGTCTGCCGCTATGAATGGCTCAAGGCAGACGGCTATGGGAAAATCTGCCTGGACGGGAAGCATTATTACTCCACCCGGCCGGAGAACAGCCACCAGAAGGTGCTCATTGGCATTTATGCCTACAAGGTGAATGTCCTGTGAAAATTCTTTTTCGTAACAAGAAAATAGCCGCTGATAAGCACATAGCAATTAACTGCCACAAAGAAGAAAGATTCCATAAGCCACGCCAGCTTTTAATTCAAGCCAGCTGCATGAAATAAGGGGTCTCCCAAAAGTAGATAATGCAACCCCACAATCATGAGCATAGTTACTACACGCAATAATTCAATCTCTGTCTATCTGTCTATCAAAAGCATAATTATCTAGCCCTATACTGTCAACTTATAGATTCTTTGTGCTATCTTTTCCCTGTTATCTTCCTCTTTAAAAAATCAGCAATCTTTTTCGGCCAGTCAATTTTTTCCAAAAACACCACCGGTACTTCTACTTTCTTCAGATTCTGCCTTTCCAGCCATACATTAAAAAGGCGCTCTGACATGAAGCCGAAAAGCCGTGCTTCGTAAGTATCATACCCTGTCATATCCGTCCGCTTCTCCAATTCAAACAGGATATCAAAAAGCCAAGTACAGTATTCGTCGAAAAGTGACTTCTTCATAACGAACATATTCAGGATATGAAGCTTCCTTCGATTCATCACTCTGGAAAAAGCATCGGAATAGCTTGGATATTTCTCAGAAATAATCTTTTCGACCTCGTCCAGATCCTTTTTATAATGAGCATGCTCATACTGACTGCGCACCGTCTCAATATAGTAATTTCTCTTCACCGGAAGGATGACATCATATTTCTTAAGCAGCCTTTCATAATCCTCTCTATGAAAAATTACCGCCTTTTTCTTCTCTATATCCTTCGTATGCACCCTGCATCCAAAATACCGTCGGTAATGACAGAGCCCAATATATTGGCATTCCAGATTCTTCCAGGCCCAGTAAAGCCCTGTCAGCTCACAGTAATTCGGATTTTTAGAGGAAATATTGTCTCCCGTATTATCCGGAGTATACCCCAGAGGCGCCTTCCCCTCCGCCCCTACCTGAAGAGGCATATACACATCATCATCCGGCATCCAGTACTTCTTGTGAGCCGCTACCAGTATTTTTATATCCATGAGTTCATTCCTTTCGTGGTGAGAGATTTGAGATAAGAGACGTCAGACTATTAGACAGTCAGACATCAGACAGGCTTTACGACAGGAATCTTTTCTGTCATAAGCAATAAGACGGCCTGGTACTGAGAAACATCTGAAATCTGATGTCTGATGTCTCGAAGTTTGATTGTCTGATCATCTGATCGTCTAGCCTCTCAGCTCACTGTCCGCTCGCCGCAATGCTGAATCAATCACTGCATCCATATCATAATACTTGTATTCTCCCAAACGACCACCGAAAATGACCTTCTTTTCTTTATCCGCCAGTGCTTTGTATTTCTTATAGAGAATGCCATTCTTCTCATCATTCACCGGATAGTAAGGCTCATCGCCCACCTTCCACTCTGAAGAATATTCCCGGCTGATAACGGTTTTCGGCAGATCATTGCCATTCTCATCCTTGCCGAATTCAAACCATTTATGCTCAATGATTCTTGTCCAGGGCGTCTCCCTGTCCGTATAGTTCACCGCTGCATTCCCTTGGAAATTGGGTTTATCCAGCACTTCCGTCTCAAAACGGACACTCCGGTATTCCAAAGGTCCCAGGTCATAGTGGAAATAGGCATCAATAGGCCCTGTATAGATGACCTTATCTGCCAGGCAGTCCATCTCTTCTTTATGGTCCAGATAGTCACAGCTCAGCTCTACCTCTATGCCATCCAGCATATTTTCGACCATCTTCGTGTAGCCGCCTACCGGAATCCCCTGATAAAGCGCATTGAAATAGTTGTTGTCGAAGGTCAGCCGTACCGGCAGCCGCTTGATGATAAAGGCGGGCAGTTCCCTGCAGGGCCGCCCCCACTGCTTTTCCGTGTATCCCTTGATCAGCTTTTCATAAATGTCTGTCCCCACAAGAGATATGGCCTGTTCCTCCAGATTTCTGGGATTTGTGATGCCTGCCGCTTTTTTCTGTTCTTCGATTTTTGCAACCGCTTCCTCCGGTGTCACCACGCCCCACATTTTATTGAAGGTATACATATTAAAAGGCAGCGAATAGAGTTCGCCATGGTAATTTGCCACTGGCGAATTGGTGAAACGGTTGAACACAGCAAACTGATTCACATAGTCCCACACATGCTTCAGATTCGTATGGAAAATATGAGCCCCGTACTTGTGTACATGAATCCCCTCTATATCCTCCGTATACACGTTGCCCCCGATATGGGGACGTTTGTCTATAACCAGCACGCTCTTTCCAGCCCGCTTGGCTTCATGAGCAAAAACTGCACCGAAAAGACCGGCCCCGACAATAAGATAATCATAATGTTTCATCACACAACACCTCAATCTCACGAAAGGAACCAGTTAATTCAATACTAAAGTCGTATAGCCCATAATGGAAAACTTGATGTAGTTATTCTAACCTGATTGAATGTCAACCAGCATTATGTTTTATTATATCATATCCTAATAAGCTTGAACTTGAACCGCATTCCATTGTAGTCTGACCAATCACAATAAAGCCCTGCCGAGATTCCATAGACAAATCCCCAGCAGGGCTTTTATTGTGATTCAAAACAGTAAGCCTAATAGTTATCAGTAATCACAAAGCCTTATCTTCATTTTCCTAGTTCTTAACGACCTTAATACTGACATCTCTAGCCCTTTACAGCTCAAATTTCAAACCGCTTTTCTTAATTCTTGTCCCCCCCTTATCATCTTAAGAGAAAGCAAGAAAACTTTCCAACGTCACGTTTCATACTTTAACTGAAGTATACGATACAAGGCTCACTGCCAACCTGAATTCTTGAATCTCAATTCTCAATTATTCTCAGAACTAAAATCTCTGCATTCCTATCTGCGATCTGATCATCTCTCCGGATTGTCTTGTCAATCTGACAACTCCATCCACTCAATCATGCATTTATATAAATTGATAAAAAATATTTTGACTTCTTTTTTCAAAAATCGCAACCTGCCGTTATTTATATAGTAGAGGGACATGAAAAGGCCCGCGGTTGTGAGAGAAAGCATTCCATATATTTCCAAGATGGCCATAGGAAATGCAGGAATGGAATGCCAGAATGGAATGCCGGAATTCAAAAAAGATACCGCCTTTCTCCCCTCCACCTTTTCCGGAAAGGTAAAAAAGCGAAAGCTAAAACACACAGAAAAACTCAGGACTCCAGAAAATACCCTACAGGGCAGAAATGACGGGAGACTCATGCCTGGCGCGCGCCGTCGCCCCCCCGTGCAGAAGCGTCCGTAGACCATGCAGACACCGAACTCATTGTGCATGACGGGCAATTGGAGACACTGGGTTTCTTTGTAGTGGAATAATCCGCTTGTCTCTACTCTTCAAATCTCAATTCTCAAACCTCAATTCTATCTTCTGATCGTCTGCAGTCTGATGTCTGACTGTCTCCCCGCATATCCCATGGCTCTCATACGCATACTGAGTGGCTCTGAAGCGGCGTAATATTCACTCTAGCCGGCTATTTTGGTGAATTAAGTCGTTTTCTTAATTGCCTCATATGCCTTTGAGCTACGAGACCGGTTTGATTTTCACTCTTGAAATTCTTTTGGAAGATAAAATGTGCCCTTTGGGAATACACCGGAAAATTTGATCCTCGCTTAGACTTACTGCTATTTCTATACAATCCAGATATACTATACAACGTATATAAATTTGTAGTTCTCCTTTTATTCTTCTTAAGCCGACTAAGCTGGACATTTTGCTTCACAACGTGATCAGCCTTACTATAAGCATGACTATAATAACGCCTTACAGAGCTGTCTTTAATATAAACTCTCTTTCCATCGTATGAAAACCCTAAAAAGGAAATGATACCATGCTCCTTTTTCTCATTGTAAATAATCAAGTTCGCACTAACACGATATTTCTTAGTTTTTTCCGGTGATAATTTAACCAGATACTTTCCTGTATTTGTATTTCTCTGGTTAAAAATTCCCTGCAGCTGATGAATCATTTGTTGATATTGTTCTTCCGTTATATACTTTTCCGGAATAGCAATAATAAAATCATCTGAATAACGGCGGTATATTCCATGATACGACCGCACTAATTCAAAAATTTTTTCATCGAATTGAATCATATAGATATTCGCCAGTACCCCACTCATTGGGGACCCCTGCGGAATCCCGAAATGTTCTCTATTTATTTTTATGACAAACTGGTCATCTTTA
>UMHS01022824.1_pt1 | contig 15520 bp, 14 predicted proteins | sample 1965611 | NCBI WGS metagenome assembly UMHS01 (sample SAMEA4836106, study PRJEB28245) | human gut metagenome | biome: gut microbiome; material: fecal sample | place: Denmark | collected 2008
TTAGGGCGGCGTCCGTTCGTGCCGTTTGTTAGGGCAGGGGTGTGCGCGTTGCCGTGTCGTGAAAATGGAAGATGCTCGGAATATAACGCGCCTCGACATACTCAAATTGAGTTCCGGTTGAGTCGAATGTCTGGCTGGTTATGACCGCCAGATACGAAGAAGAATCGACGTCAAGCAACCGGCAGTCCTCGGCGTCAGGCTGGGCGAGTGTTATCGTTCGTTTGCTCACGGCAATGGTGAGCCCTAGCTCATCCTCGATGTAATGGAAGAGCGACAGGGTAGCATTCTGCTCGTTTAAGCCGGGGACGGAAGAAGTTAGGAAGTAGTGGCGGTCGACTAGGACCGGTTTATCGTCGAGCATGCGGACGAGCTTCAAATGCGTAAGGTCTTCTCCTTCGGGAAATCCCGTCAATTGAGCTAGACACTTATTGGTGCTTACGTGTTCGAAATAGACGATTTTTGACGTTGGAATTGCTCCGATCGCGTGTGCCGATTCGCTGAACGAAGAAAGGCCGCTTACGGTGAATGCGCCCTCTTTGCTGGTGCCTGCAAGTGACGTCTCGATTACGAGGACTCCCTTGCCTTTAATGGACTGAACTAGACCTTCATTTGCGAGAAGCGAGATGGCCTTGCGCACTGTCATTCGAGAGCAGGAGAACTCTTTGGAAAGACTTTGTTCAGAAGGAAGGAGCGATCCCACGGGATGCTTGCCTTCGACAATCCGCTCTCGTAGGCTTCGGTAAATTTCACTGTACAGGATCCTTGCCAAAATGCTCTCCTTATTGAGGTTGTACGGAATGCGTCGAATCGGCGCGATTATCCGCTTCTACCAATTATAGGAAGTGGAGACACTTTAAGTTGCCGCTTACCGCCATAAATCAACCGTTCACCCGTATGTTTAACATGTCTAGACAGATAGTAAATCACTGAGGATATAATCCAAGTCGTCAAGTACATGTCTAGACAGGAGGATTGCAATGGCAAAACAGAGCTATGCGGTTACTATCGCGGGAGGCGGGAGCACTTATACGCCGGGCGTTGTTCTGACACTTCTCGCGAAGCGCGATGTGTTCCCCATCAATAGGATTACGCTCTATGACAACGATGCCGAGCGTCAGGGGACAATTGCCAAGGCATGTGCCATCTACATCAAGGAGAATGCTCCAGAGGTAACCTTCAGCTATACGATCGACCCTGTGGAGGCCTTCACGGGCATCGACTTTGTACTTGCCCAGATTCGCGTTGGCAAGTACGCTATGCGCGATAAGGACGAGAAGATCCCCCTGCGCTATGGCGTTCTTGGCCAAGAGACCTGCGGTCCTGGTGGCATTGCTTATGGGCTGCGCTCCATCGGCGGCGTACTCGAGATCCTTGACTACATGGAGAAATACAGTCCTGACGCATGGATGCTCAACTACTCCAACCCTGCGGCGATCGTTGCCGAGGCGACACGCCGTCTTCGCCCGGATTCAAAGATCATCAACATCTGCGACATGCCAATAGCACTGATGGATATCATGGCTCAGATGTGTGGTCTCAAGGACCACAACGACCTCGTCGTCAGCTACTACGGTCTCAACCACTTTGGCTGGTGGACAAAGATTCACGACCGTGCTGGCAATGACCTTATGCCCACTATCAAGGCTCAAATGGCTAAAAACGGCTATGCCGGCGAGGATTCCGGCCTTGAATTCGTCGATGCATCTTGGGACCAGACGTTCCGTAAGGCTAAGGATGTTTACGCGCTCGATCCGAATACCATCCCGAACACCTACCTCAAGTACTATCTCTTCCCGGACTATGTGGTTGAGCACACCGACCCCAACCACACCCGCACCGACGAGGTCCGTGAGGGCCGCGAGAAACGCGTCTTCGGCACCGCTCGCCAGATTATCGAAAAGGGCACGTCTGAGGGTTTCGGCCTTAAGCCGGATACCCACGCTGAGTACATTGTCGATCTCGCTCGCGCTTTGGCAGAGAACACCCGTGAACGTTTCTCGCTGATTGTTCCCAACGACGGGGCTGTGTCCAATTTTGACCCAACGGCTATGGTCGAGATCCCCTGCATCGTCGGCAGCGACGGCTACGAGAAAATTTGCCAAGGTGAGATTCCGCAATTCCAGAAAGGACTTATGGAGGAACAGGTCTCGGTCGAAAAGCTTGCAGTGTCTGCTTGGGTCGACCATTCCTATCAGGAGCTTTGGCAGGCGCTGACGCTTTCGAAGACGGTCCCCTCTGCCTCCGTTGCAAAGAAGATCCTTGACGATCTCATTGAGGCGAATAAGGAGTTCTGGCCAGAACTCCGCTAGTATCGGAAATCAATTTTGTAAATGATGGCGGGCGGCCGACCTTGAACAGGTCGCATGGGAGGAAAACCATGAGCGAAAGCAAAGAGCTTGCAAATCGCAAGCTCGGCGAGGACGTAGTTGGCCTCGTCGGCGGTAAGGAAAACATCCTGAGCATCTCGCACTGCATGACGCGTCTGCGTTTCAAGCTGCGAGACGATGCGAAGGCCGATACTAAGGCAATTGAGTCTCATAAAGGCGTCATTCAAGTAATCAACGCGAATGGCCAGTATCAGGTTGTTGTCGGCATCAATGTGATTGAGGATGTTTACGATGCCGCGGTTGCCGCTTCTGGTGTCGAGGGGCTGGGCGAGGTTAATCTTGATGGTGAGCCCGTCAAGAAAGGAAACCTTGTTAGTGCCCTTATCGATACTATTTCAGGCGTAATCCAGCCGATTCTTGCGGTGCTGTGTGCCGCGGGTATGATCAAGGGTGTTTTGAGTATTCTCGTCGCCCTTGGATGGATTACGGCGACAGATGGCTTGTACCAGATTCTATATGCGGCTGGTGACGGCTTCTTCTACTTCCTGCCGATTATCCTTGGCTATACCGCGGCAAAGAAGTTTGGCTGTAGTGAGTTCGTTGGCATGACGCTCGGTATCGCACTTACGTATCCGGCGATGGTCAACATCACATCGGGCGATGTTTTGGGAACGGTGCTTGCCGGCACTCCCTTTGCCATGAACTACTACACGACTTTCCTCGGCATACCCGTCATCATGCCGTCTTCGGGTTATACGAGCTCTGTCATTCCGATTATCATCTCTGTTTGGTTCGCGGCAAAGCTGGAGAAGTGGTGCCGTAAGCATTTCTCTGAGTATGTAAAGTTCTTCTTTGTGCCTACATGCGTACTCGTTGTGATGGTTCCCGCTACCTATTTGATTATTGGCCCGATTGCCACCCTGATCACGAACCTCATGAGCCTGTTGTTTAACTCCCTCTACAGCTTGCCTGTCATCGGCGGCGCGCTCGGCGGCATCGTGCTTACTGCCATTTGGCAGCCTATGGTCATCTTCGGCTTCCACTGGAGTGTCATTGCTCTCATGCTGGTGAACATTGCCTCCCAAGGCTGGGATATTGTCATGGCGCCGTACATGGTTTGCTCGTACGCTCAGTCCCTTGCCGTCCTTGCCATTCTTCTGAAGACTAAGGACGTAAAGCTTAAGCAGCTTGCATGGCCGGCGTTCATCTCGGGCTTCTTCTTTGGCATCACTGAGCCCTGCATCTACGGCGTGACCCTTCCGCGCAAGAAGCCTTTTGTCATGAGCTGCATCGCCTCTGTGCCCGGCGGCCTAATCATCGGTGCTCTTGGCACCAAGATGTTCGCCTTCACCGGCGGCGGCTTCTGCGCCTTCCCGGGCTTCATTGATCCGTCCGGCGCAATGGGCGCGAGCTACCTGATTTACGTAATCATAGCCATCGTGGTTTCCAGTGTGATTTCGTTCCTGCTTACGTATGCGACGTACAAGGAGGACGTGCCGGCGGTAGAGGCTGCAAGGTAGCCAAAGAAGTGGAGCCGCGGAACAAGTATTTCCCCGCGCGCCAGCAATCTGACAAGGTCGTCCTTGGATAAGCGCCGAGGACGACCTTGTCTTGTGCTGGTTTCGTTTGAGAGGCAGTGGTTGAGAGTGTCTAATATTATCTTTGACAATAGGATGGGTGAGGCGTGCCTTGCGGCGTGGAGGTCCGCGGGCGTGGAAGTCCGCTCGGTCGTGGTCCGACAAGATGGTAAAGTCGTCTTTGAGCATGCGGCTGCGCCGTTCGCCCTCGAACACGTTCATCCGCTCTATTCTGTGACTAAGTCCTTTACCTCGGTCGCTGTCGGGATGTTGGTGAATGAAGGACGGCTATCGCTGGCCGATCGCTGGATTTCATACTTCCCGGAATATGAAGGCGAGATCGCGGATGAGCGCTTTCGCAATGTGACGGTTCGCAATTTGCTGACTATGACGATGGGGCAGGAGGGTGACCTTTCGTATATTGGCGTGGGAGACGACTGGGCACATGAGGTTCTTCATCGTGAGTTTGACTGGAAGCCGGGTGAGGTCTTTCACTACGATTCGCTGTGTTCACATTTATTGAGCATGCTCGTGCAACGCATAAGCGGAATGAAAGAATCCGATTATCTCGCCGAGCGCTTGTTTACGCCGTTAGGTATTAGAAGTTGGTGGTGGGAAGAGGATCAAGCCGGTCATGCGACCGGAGGTTTTGGTCTTCACCTTTCGACTCCGGATTTGGCTAAGTTTGGTCAATGTTTGCTGGATGGCGGCAAGTGGCGTGGGGAACAGATCATTCCCGCGGAATGGGTTGCCGAGGCGACGAAGATTCAGATGGAAACGAGCCCCTTTTATCCGTCTGAGGCAACTGAAGACAGCAATGGCTATGGATACCAGTTCTGGATGTGCCGGCGTGGCGGGTTCAGATGCTCTGGCCTTTTTGGGCAGCTGTGCTACATGCGGCCCACAGATGGCCTTGTCATCGCCTGCTCGAGTTCCACGACAGGAAGTAAGGCGCTGCTTGATCCGCTGTATGAGGTATTGTTCAAAGAGTCTAGTGTTCGGGAAACGCTGGCTTCCGAACGTGACTTCGATAGCATTCCCGTGCCAGTTGGGTTGGCTTCTGGCGGACGTTTGAGTTCATTACGCCTCGAGGGCATTCATCGTTGCATTTTCGGAGATTTTGAAGAGATCGATATTCGATTTCATGAGAATGAGCTGGATTTGTCTCTGTTGCGCGATGGTCGTGAGTACGGCGTGAGGGCCGGCTACAAGTCTTGGGTTTGCAAATCGGGCGATGGGGCCGGAGTCGGAGACCTCTTTCCCTTCGTGACTCATGAAGCTGAGAGGGACGATGCCCCCGCATGGGATGTTCGCAAGTTGTTTGCAGCGTATGCTTGGACTTCGCCAACAAATTTACAAATCGAGACCAGGGAACTGGACTACACGCGGCGCTGTTTTATCGATGTGCGGATCGGAGGTAATTATGCTGTGTGCAGGGTGCGAGTTGAGGGAATGTACTGTTTCCCGGCACCCTCGGAACTCACAGCGATTTTGAAGTTGGGATAATTTCTCAAGACGTGCGCTTGATAAGAAAGCTTGTCAACATCACGGCTAATGGAGACGGAGCTGTCTCCAGGCAATGTATTTCGACACTGACGTTTCAGATATCGTATTGCTAGGGACTAAGTTAATCACTTGTTAGGGCCGAAGCGTAGGTGCGTTTTCTCGGCTCTGTACCCTGTTGGGCTCGAATCCCGGCGCATGGCAGCAAAAGCCCGCTATCGTGAGGATAACGGGCTTCTCATTTCAAATGGTGCCCCACCCAACGGGATATTCGCGTGCGGCTGGCATTGCCCGCTTCCGCTGCATCGCTTAGCTCCTTGCGTGCTGCGCTGGAAAACGCTTGCGCGTTTCCTCAGCTCCGCACCCTGCCGGGTTCGAATCCCGGCATATCGGTAGCAAAAAGCCCGCTACCGAATTGGTAGCGGGCTTCTCAGATTCTGTGGTGCCCCCAGCGGGATTCGAACCCGCGATATCCACCTTGAAAGAGCTGCACTCGAACGTGCAAGCAGATAACGACAGTTCAAACGCGAACGTTTCAACTGGGGTTTTGATACAATGCGATACAAAGCGCCGCAAAGTAGTACACTTCATTTTGCGGCGGTTTTGCGGCGCATTTTGCGGCGCGGCGAGTGAACGGAGATACCGCGATGCACTACACGAGCGTACGGATCAGGGAACGCAAGGGGCGTGGCTTGATTGCTGAGGCCTCATACAAGGACGAGGCAACGGGAAAGTGGCGCAAAGTCTCAACTGGTTTGGAGGCCACGGGCAAGCGTGCGGCCCAGAAAGAGGCTGAGGCGTGGTTAAGTGAGATTGAAGCCGAGTGGCAGAGGAAACAGCAGGAGGCGAGCGCCCTTACCGCGCTCGGGCTGGATGCCGACGCGCCACTCACGGTGAGCGCCTACGTTCGCCGCTATCTGGACGGAAAGCGCCACGAGATAGAGCCGTCCACCTTCAACGGGTATACGCGCTACCTTGATAAGCAGATAGCCCCGACGCTGGGGGACGTGGAGCTATCCAAGCTCAACCCCGACATGGTAAGGGCGTGGGTGGCGAAGCTGTCCGAGGGCTACAGCGCCGTTACCGTTCGCAAGTCGCTTACCCTGCTCAGGTCTGCCATGAACGATGCCATTAACTCCGATTTGCTCATCAAAGACCCAACGCGCGGCGTGAAAGCGCCCAAGGGCACGAGGCCCAAGCCGAACGCGCTCACGATCAGGGGCGTGCGTACTGTCCTCGCGGTATTCGACGCGCTCGACCTCACGCCCCAGCTGCTCGGTATCAAGATTGCACTGTTCACGGGTATGCGCGAGGGCGAGATATGCGCCCTCAGATGGTCGAACGTGGACATTGAGCGCGGCACGCTCTACGTTGACGAGGCGTTGGGCAGGGACGGCGCGGCCTACTACCTCAAAGACGCAAAGACCACGGATAGCGCCCGATACGTCACGTTCGGCAGTGCCCTTGCCGACGATTTGAGGGCGAGACGTGAGCAGATAGAGGCCGATTGCCGCGCCGCTGGGGTTCCGTTCAATGAAAGGTTTTTCGTACTCGGGGACATTCGCGGCGGGTTCCTCAGACCTCAGTATCTGGGCAACAAGTGGCGCGAACTCGCAGGCGCTATCGAGATAAAGGGAACTCAGGGCACGCGCCCCACGTTCCACGACCTACGCCACACGTTTGCAACTATCGCCATTGAGAGCGGCGTTGACGTAAAGGCCGTTTCCGCCATGCTCGGGCACTCAAACGCGGCTATGACGCTCAATACCTACGCCGACGCAACGCGCGAGGGTAAGCGCCGCGCCGCCCTAGCCGTTGAGAACGCGCTTACCGTAGGGGGCGGCGAGTGATGGGGACAGGTGCTGAGGGGCTGGACAAGTTCCACGCTAGGGCGAGGCGGGCGCTCGAATGGGGGCGCGAGGTGGACGGATTCCGCGCGGCGTTCCCAGATGATGCGGCCAAGTGGCTCATGTCGCATGGCCTCGATATGCAGAGCCGCCCCAAGTTCGCTGACGATTCGGACGCCATTAAGCGCATATGCGAGAGATACGGCGTTAAACAGGCCTCAATAGCTAGGGCGTGCGGCGTAGGGCCGTCCACCGTCTCAGCATGGGCCAATGAGCCGCGCAAGGCTAAGCCCCGACACGTGCGCGAGATAATCGACCTCGCAGAGGGGCTAGGGCGTGGGGGCGAAAGCGCTCAAGCGTTTAACGAGTTTGTGACCGGGTTGCTAGATGCCCCCAGCAGGGCAAGCGGGGAGCTTACCGCCAACGAGGACAGGGCCGAGGATATAGCAGGTATAGCCGATGCCTGTTGGTATCTCACCGATGCCCAGCTATCAGCCCTAACCGAGGTGGTGCGCTCAATGTTGTTGGCAAACGGTGAAGATACTGATGTTTTGTTCTCACGAGGTGATGAAATTGATTCAGTTTGGAGCCTAATCCGAGGGCACTAAACCGAACGAAATAGCTACGAAACGAACCGTAGACGCACTATCCGCGCCTACGGTTCGTTTTATGCGCCGAAAAATGAATAGCAAAATGAACGTTTCAGCGTTTCCGCAGGTAAACGGCGTGGTGGACTGTTCGCGTTACGCGCGGTACAAACTGAATCAAACGCGCGTGAATGATTCAGTAACTACCTACGGAGGGGCTGCAATGTGTACTCAGGAACAGCTAGACAGGTTGGCGGCTATCGCGCAAGAGGGGCGTTTTGAGGAACTGCCCAACCCGCTATCAGCGCCCGAGGCGGCGGCGATTGCTCGTTGTTCAAAGCCAACTATCACGAGGGCGTGCAAGTCGGGCAGGCTCAAAGCCGTTAATACGGGTATGCGCTGGAAGATCAACCGTGATTCGCTGCTTGCATATGCGGCGCTTATCTAGGTGGCGGACATGAGGCCACTAAAGGCGGCACTTGCCGCTATCAGGCATGCAGCCAACATAGACGTTCAGGGCATGAGCCAAGCCGAGATCTCAGCGGAGTGCGACAGGTTGGCGTTTAGAACGTGCGGCATGGGCGAGGGTGCCCCTTATCGCCGCTGGGCTATGGGCAGGTTCCACGCTATAGGGCGCGAGCTGGTGCGCCGGAAGCGCCTAGGAGGTGGCGGCGATGTGGAACGAGGACGTTAGAGCCGTTCCCGTCAAGATGGGGCGGCTGCTCACGGTATCGCAGGCGGGGGCCGTACTCGACATGAGCGAGCGCACCGTTAGGCGGCTCATTGCCTCGGGTGCCCTAGCGACGGCGAAGGTTGGGCGGCGCGTCTACGTAACTCGTAGCTCGGTTCTAGCTTTGGCGGGTGTGGGCGTTGGATAGCCGCGAGGCTACGAAACGGAGAGATGGAACGTTCACAACGCTTTACCCCGGCATGTTGCAGGTATTGGCGGGGCTAAGCTCGGGTGTTGCGGCGGCGGTTCTGTCCGTTTTAGTGCGCTATCTGGGCAAGCCTCGATATTCGCCAAGCGTGGCGGTTGGTACGCCATTCGAGGGACGGGCCGTGTCTGCCCCGGTATCCGCCATTGCCTCGGAGCTATGCATAACCGAGGGACAGGTAAACAACGCGGTGAAGAGGCTCAAACGCTATACGGTTTGGTTCCCAGACGGGACAAGCGCCCCGCTGCTCGAAACCATGCACGGGCACGAGGGCAGGCGAGGCAGTGCGGCGGTTTACGTGATAGGGGCGAGGAACGAACCGAGGGCGGTGCAGATGGTTACGCTCAACGCAAAGGACGGGACGCCGATACCACCAGAGGCCGAGGCGATAGCGCGGTTAGCTGGTGCGAGCGTACTACCTAACAGGCAGAGAAAGGTAGTACGAACGGACGAGTTAGCTAGTACGAATGGGCAAGTTAGCTGGTGCGGTGGCACCACCCTAAAGGATAAAGAGATTAAAAAGAAAGGGGCGGAGGGCGATAGATACGCGATTGATGCCGAATTGGCGGCGAAGCTCAGGGGCGGTAGAACCGTTGCCTAGTGGGTTTAGGCATAGAGAGGGCTAAAGCGGCTATCCATGCCGAATGGGTGCCCGATGCCCTAAGCCGTTCCCGGTGGAGCGCTACGCACGCCCTCAAAGAGATCGAGGCGGCGGAGGCCGAGGCAACGGGAAAGCGCCAACGCCTCATAGCCGAGGCGCGCGAGGGCATGGAGCGGGTCAACGACCTATTGGGCGAGGCTCAGGCCACGAGGCAGAGGAAAGTTAAGAGGTAAGGCCGCTATGGGCGAGTTCGATTTTGCGGGTGAGCTGGAAAAGCTCGACGATTGGAAAATGCCCGAGATGTGAGGCGGGGCGCACTGTGGGAACGGGTGCGCCCCGCTTTTCGTCTCGATCAATCACGGGGGCGGCGTATCAACCCGCGCGGCGCGGCATATGCAGGGGTTCGGTAGTTCGGGCGTTCCCGGCGGGGAGGGGAAACGGGCCGCGTTCACTGTCCTAACCTCGATACGGGCGAAACGGAGACAAGCCCACGAGAGGAAAGAGGCCGACATGGACGAGAGCGAGAAACGCCGAACGATGCGGGGGCTCAGGGCGATCTATCCCCGCACGACGAGGGTACGGGGGCGTTCTCCACGTGGCTCACGGGCGACTGCATGGAGCCGACGCTAACGGCGGGGATGATTGGCGTTTTGGTTCCTCGCATGCCCGAGGTTGGGGAGATAGGGCTTTACAGGTTGCCGCCATATAACCCAAGAACGCAACGACTGGCCCGAATTAAGGCGTTTGATGTTGAGGGCGGGCGAGTACTGCTAACGCACGACAATAGGGCCTATAAAGACGATTTGAGACCCCTAGGAAAGAAGCGGGCAGGCGAGGGCGGTATAATGTTCATGGGTACGCTGGTGGAGGCGTACGAACCCGTGGGGGTGTGAACCTCAAAGCCCTACCAGAGGAATAGGGGTTTGGGCGCTCAAGCGCGCCCGTTCCCGAGGCGGCACGCCTCCCCGCAGGCTCTCCGTTCGCTACCTGTGGAACGTTCCGAGCGTGCCGTGCCGAGTGCGGGCGATTGGGGAGGTTGGCGGTTATGCTCACATTGGAAGAGGCCATAAAGCCGATTCTGGAAGAGGAGGCCGTAGACGGATACGGCCCAGTGTGCGCATACGAGGGCAAATACCATTGGTTCGTCGGTTTCGGTTTCGATGGAAAGATGGCCCCGGGCGACACTCCGTACGCCATCGACAAGGAAACGGGGAGGATTGACTTCTTCCCGATTCCATTTTTCCTCAGAGGCGAGAGTCCATCTGCTATCGAGCGTGAGATGGGGGAGGCTAAAGAGGTTCCCGTCCCCTAGACAACAGCAGACCCCGCCACGGCGGGGCCTTTTCATGCCGTTAATCACAACTTTCACAAGCCTAAAAAAGCGGGGCGGTGCGTTCAATGTCAACAATGTCACGCCCCCAAAAAAGAGTGGGGGCGGGGCGTTCAATGCGAACAATGCGAAGCCCTAAAAAAGAGATTCGGCGTAGTGCCGAGGCGATACCGCCCGGGATTTGGCGGCACGTTTGCGGCGGAGTTTTTCGGCGATTTTGCGGCGCATTTTGCGGCAAGTCCCTAAAAAAGAAAACAGGTCAAGGCTGAAAACATGCCTTGACCTGCTCAAATGCTGTGGTGCCCCCAGCGGGATTCGAACCCGCGATATCCACCTTGAAAGGGTGGCGTCCTTGGCCGCTAGACGATGGGGACAGCGGGAAAGAGTATAGCAGACTTTTTTATCTGTTCACATATCGTTGGCAAACTGGAAAACCACCACACAGGAGCTGACTTCCTATCCTGATCTTCAAACATCTCAACCTGTAACATCTGGGCTGATAAATCGGTTCCATCTGTTACAGATCGAGACAAACGGCGGGCGTCGGGACGAACATCTCATTCTGTAACAGTAAGACGACTTTTAACGGTCTAGATGTTACAGATTGAGACAAACCGCTGGGACGGGTCAAAACCACCACAAAGGTGCCTGTCTCTTTGTGGTGGCGGGGCGTTAGGGGAGGAGCTTCATGGCGGCGTCGTGGGCAGCGTGCTCGTAAGCGTCGTCGAGGGGCTTGAGCGGCAGCAGAGCGGTGGCCTGTGCATCGCCACGGCGCTCGAGAGCGTGGGCGATGAGCCAGTCGGCGAGCTCGGGGTTCTTGGGCAGTGCCGGTCCGTGTAGGTACGTGCCGATGACGCCCTTGTAGATGATGCCCTCAAAGCCATCGTCGCCGTTGTTACCGGTACCCGTGACGACGGACGTTCCGAGCGGCGTGGCCTCTGCATCGAGCAGGGTGCGGCCGCCGTGGTTCTCAAATCCCACAAAGGGCTCGGGTGCCAGGTCGGTCTTGACGGCGACGTTGCCGATCAGGCGATCGGAGCCGCGCACGGTCTCGGCGGCAATGACGCCCAGGCCCTCGATGCGATTCTCGCCCATATAGTACGAACGGCCGAGCAGCTGATAGCTGCCACAGATAGCGAGCAGCGAGCCGCCATCCTCAACATAGGCCGCGACCTTGTCTTTTTGAGCGAACAGCTCGTGTGCCACGGCCAGCTGGTCGCGGTCGGAGCCACCGCCCATCATGACGATGTCGGCGTCGGTGAGATCGAGCGACTCGCCCATACGGACCTCGTCCACGCGCACGGGAATGCCGCGCCAGGAGCAGCGGCGCTCGAGGGCAATGACGTTGCCGCCGTCGCCATAGAGGTTGAGGGCATCGGGATACAGGTAGACGATGCGTAGCGGGCGCGAAAGCTCGACCGGCGCAATGTCGGTGGGGACAGCGCTGCCATCGGCGCGCGTTACGGCGTGGGAGGCGACCGAGCTCGCATCGGTGCCCTTAAGCTCGTCGAGCTCCTTGACCAGCGGCGGGAAGGCCGTGTAGTTGGCGACGGCGTAGAAAGTATCGCCAGCCCCCTCGTCCGCCACGGCGCCGATCGCCTGCTCGATATTCGAGATGATGGCGGAGTCGATGCCGGCGTACTTCAGACGTACCTGCATATCGTGTGCACGCGTGCCGCCGGCAAAGGCGACAAGCCCTGGGGTATCGGCGATGCGCTCGAAGTCGACGTCGTAGATCCACGAGACATCGTGGCCGTCGGCGTCGTTGTCGTTCAGGAAGAAGGCGCAGAGCCTGCCGCCTGCCGTTTTAATGGACTGAATCTGGCGATCGAAGCCCACGGGATTTTTGGCCAGGTTGGCCTCGACGGTGCGGCCGGCGATATCCCAGCGCCCCATGCGTCCGCCGGCGGGCACATAGGCATCGAGCGTGGGCTGTAGGTGCGCCGTATCCACGCCCAACTCATGTGCGGCAAAGAATGCGGCGGCAACGTTGTAGACCATGTACAGACCGTTGTAGCGCGTGGCGATGTGTACGGCAGCCGCGTTGGACGCAGATCCAAAGACCAGGTCAAAATCGTAGCCGTCGCAGCCGAGCTCCACGCCCGTCACGCGACGGACAAGCGCAGGGCGTGCCCAACCGCACGAGGGGCAATGGTAGGCGCCGAGCTGGCCGTATTGCACGTAGTCGTACTCCAACGGGGTGTTGCACTGCGAGCAAAAGCGCGAGTCGCTAATGCGGTCAGACTCGGTGTCGGTGGCGCCGTCGATGCCAAAGGCGATGCTTGCATTGGGAACGCGCACGGCGATCGCGGCACACAGCGGGTCGTCGGCGTTATAGATGAGCGTCGTTGTCGGCGAAAGCTCCAGCGCGTGGGCGATGACGTCCTGGGTGTGGTCGATCTCGCCGTAGCGGTCCAGCTGGTCGCGGAACAGGTTGAGCAACACAAAGTACGTCGGCTTGAGCTTGGGCAGGACACGCACCGTGTAGAGCTCGTCGCACTCAAAGACGCCTACGCGCTTGCTGCTGGCGGTTCGCTTAAGGTTGCCACGCGCCTCGAGCAGGGCACCAACCACGCCCGGCTCCATGTTGTTTCCGGCACGGTTGCATACCACGGTGGCGCCGCTGGCGGCAACGGCATCGGCGATGAGGTTGGAGGTGGTGGTCTTGCCGTTGGTGCCGGTGATCACCACGCTGCGGTCGACAAGGCCCGCGAGGTCGCTTAGCAGCTCGGGGTCGATCTTCATGGCGATGCGGCCGGGGAGTACGCCGCCCTGGCGCTTAAGGACGGAGCGCAGCCCCCAGCGGGCGATATCGCTCGAGGTGCAGGCGAGAGATGAGCGGAAGTTCATGAAGCCGTTCCTAACGTGAATGACATGGTCGTGACGTTTGTGCCGTTAAAAGCCGTAGCGGCGCGCAAATTCCTGGGCAAGCTGCGATACGTCTTCGCAAGCGCTGGCCCAGGGGGCAAAGTCGGGAGTATCCGAGATGATGCCGTCGGCCTCCCAAACTGCCTGATGCGAAAGGTCCCAGGGGTCGTGCGGTTCGGGCCGGCAGGGAAGGTACGGCGTCTGATACATGGGGTTCAGCAAAAAGAACGCGCCGCCCTCGCAGCGGTTGGCAAACTCACGCAGCGCGCGTGTCGCCGGGCGCATCTTGTTCGTTTTGAACAACAGGATCGTGCGGGCGAGCAGGTACCAGGGGGAGTTCTCGAGGGTATCGGCCCCCATCTGCTCCTCGAGCTGGTGGGCCAGGGCAAAAAAGCCGTCCTCGTCTTCCAGACGAGCGAGGGCGAGTAGCACGGTGCCTGCAGCTCGGGTGGGATAGCCTTCCGCCTTAAGAACGCGGCGAGAATAGTTGGCGGCAGCACGGTAGCGAGCGCTCGCCATGCACAGCTGCGAGATGGCCTCGAGCGTGTGGAGCCACCCGATAAGAGCCGGCTCGCTCACGGTGAGATCGGCCGCCGTCACGCCGTCTGCCAGCACCTTGTTGGCCCAGTAGTGCGGGGCCTCCATGTCGAACCCGGGCACGCTTTGCTGCAGGTAATCGGCCGTGGTCGCCTCGAGTTTCATCAGGTCGCCCAGGCAGGCGTCGACGGGCGTGTCCGCCAAAATGATGGCGAGCAGCTGGGCATCGACGGCCAGCGCGTCGATGCGGACGATCTTGAGCAGCTCATCGCGCATATCGTCGAACAGGCGGTTGCGCGTCTGTTCAAACTCCTCGTCGCTGCCCATGTCCTCGATGCGATGGAGCTCGTCGAGCAGGTGGCGGTGGACGCCTGCATAGGACAGCAGCGCCTGGGCATGCTCGGTCTGCGCATATTTATGAGGGTTGACGCTCACGTCGTTATGGACAAGATCGCGTGCTGCATCGGTGAGTTCGGGGTGCGACGCAAGGTAGGCGCGCTCCAGGTAGGCGGGGATGTAGACGCTCGGATCCATTAGAGGTCTCCTCCCTTAAACGGCAGGCCCTGCTCGGCCGCCCGCAGGATGCGCTCGTCGATCTGGGAACGCACGATATCGTTGGTGGCGACCCAGGCGGCAAAGCTGGCGCTGTCGGGGGCGCCCAGGCCCTCCTGCAGTACCGGCGTCGCCTCGGACAGCGCTAGGACAAGTTCGTCGGTGGAGCCCACACCTACGTTGACGCGGGCATAGACGCCATCGGGAAACTCGGTTTGGAAGTAGAGCGCCTCGGCTGCGTGCGGGCACGAGCGTGCAAGGATGCGCAAGTAGCGCTCGGCACCCTCGTAGTCCAGCTCGCGCCAGGCAGCGCTCATCAGCGCGATGAGCGTCCACGGGTCCAAGTCGCGCTCCGCGTCCTTGGGACGACGGCGCAGCGGCGTGTTGGCGAGATAGGGGACGGAGTGGACAGAGCGAAAGCGCTTGAGCTCCTCGGCGGGGTATTCGAGCTTTGCCATGGCGAGCATCGCGGTGTGGCGGACGCCGGCAGGATCGTTGGGGGCAAAGTCGAGGCTGCGGTTTGCGGCTTCGAGCGACATGCGATAGCGGCCGCTAATGAGGGCGCGCGACGCAAGGGCGGCAAGCCAGCGCAGGTAGGGACGGCGCATAAGGTCGCCAGCGGCCTCGCGCTCGTAGGGGTCCTGCGCCGAGGCGATCTTGAGCGCCAGGTCGTGCTCGACTTCATCGCGCTTGGATACCAAGTACTGTACGTACTCTTCGTTGGAGTTGGCGGTGAGGGCGGTCAGCATGCGCTGAGCGTCCCAGTTGGTCGGATCGAGCTCGGTTGCCTCGCGGAGCATGTTCTCGGCAGCTGCCTCTTCTTGCTCTGCCTGGGTATCGTCAGGGATAAAGGGAA
>UMHS01047175.1_pt1 | contig 15432 bp, 2 predicted proteins | sample 1965611 | NCBI WGS metagenome assembly UMHS01 (sample SAMEA4836106, study PRJEB28245) | human gut metagenome | biome: gut microbiome; material: fecal sample | place: Denmark | collected 2008
TCGAATGGCCGCGGCGGCATGCGCCAGCTGCCGTTGGTATAACGCTACTAGTATACCCGCAACGTTTTGCCGTGCCGAACTTTCCGGCAAGCGTTATGTTTTCGGCGGGGGTGGCACCGGGGCAAAGCGCGCGAGGTACAGGTGTAAGATATGCGACAGATTGACGAGTGTTGTCTTTGCCCTGAGGATGGCGATACCAGTGGACCTTCGCATTAAGAAAACCTATCGCGCCCTGTTCGATGCCTTCACCGAGCTTCTCGAGGAGCATCGTTTTGAGGACCTGACGGTTGCCATGCTGTGCGACCGCGCCATGATTCGCCGCACGACGTTCTACAAGCACTTTCGCGACAAGAACGATTACTTTGCCTTTTATATCGATGAGCTCATGTCGGGCTTGCCGCAAAAACAGCCCGATGAGGCCGGCGCAGTGTCTGCCGAGGACGTGCGCGCGCTTCGGCACGCGATTTTGGACGATGCCATGGATTTGATTCTGACGCACGAGCGGCTCATGGATAACATTTTGGCAAGCAGCATGTCGGGCATGTTGACCAACGTTATTTGCGACCGTATTGCCCGCTCCATCCGCGAGCGTGTGATGAACGTGCTTGCCGAGGATGCCCTGGCCCCCGTGTCACTCGAGACGACGTCTGAGTTTGTCGCCGGCGGTATTATTCGACTTTTCACGATATGGTGGGAATCGGGCCACGATCTTGAGCGTCGACCCGAGATGGCCGACGTGGTCGATGCGCTGTTTGAGCGGACCATGACGCCGGTGCATCACTAAAAGTGGCGGAGAGAGGGGGATTCGAACCCCCGGAACGCTCTCGCGCTCAACGGTTTTCAAGACCGCCGCATTCAACCGCTCTGCCATCTCTCCGTGAGTCGTAATGATAGCATCGTTTTGAATTTGCAACAGGGAAGGCGAACGATGACGATCACCGAAATCGACGAGAAGTTCATGCGCGAGGCGCTGGCGGAGGCTCGCGCCGCCGCGGCGGTGGGCGAGGTACCGATTGGTGCCGTGGTGGTGCGCGCGGGCGAGATTGTCGCGCGGGCGCATAATCGTCGCGAGCTCGACCAGGACCCTTCGGCGCATGCAGAGTTCGCGGCCCTGTGCGCTGCCGCTCGGTCGCTCGGTCGCTGGCGCCTTTCCGACTGTACGGTCTATGTGACGTTGGAACCCTGCTGCATGTGCGCAGGCCTTATGGTTAACGCGCGCGTGGGGCGCTGCGTGTATGGCGCGAGCGACGCCAAGGCGGGCGCGTTGGGATCCCTATACGATTTGAATGCCGACTCGCGCCTGAATCATCGGTTTAGCGTGACGGCTGGGGTCCTGGCGGATGAATGCCGTGAGCTGCTGAGTAGCTATTTTGGTGGTCTGCGCGGAGCGGGCGGCGCTGATTGCGGTTGTGGGGCCGATCTTGAGGCACATGCCGCTCATGTCGAGGCGCTCGCGTGTGCCGAAGATATCGTCGTTGAGGCGGTCGATTTTGGTGCCGCGTGCCGCCGGCCCCGCCGTGTGCTGTTGGCGATTGATTCCTTTAAGGGCAGCGTGTCGAGTGCGCAGGCGGAGGCGGCGGTTGCCGAAGGCGTGCGCCGCGTTTGGCCCGATGCCCAAGTAGCCACGTTGCCGCTGGCAGATGGTGGCGAGGGAACGCTCGACGCCGTTGCCGCTTGCGGTGGCGAGCTTGTGACCTGCGAGGTTGCAGGTCCCTTGGGCGAGCGTGTGCCTGCCCGGATGCTGGTTGATGTCGAGCATGAGTCGGCTGTTATTGAGATGGCCGAAGCCGCGGGCATCGGGTACTCGCCTTGCACGGAGTCGTCGGCGCTGGCTGCTACAACCTATGGCGTGGGCGGGCTGATGCTCCGTGCGGTTCGTGCCGGGGCAAAGACTATCTATATTGGCTTGGGCGGCAGCGCCACCAACGACGGTGGCGCCGGTATGCTGCAGGCGCTGGGCGCGCGCCTTGTCGATGAGCACGGCCGCGATATCGCTCCCGGTCTCGCGGGTCTCGAACACGTGGTGAGTATCGATTTGGCGCCAGCGCTTCGGGCGCTGAACGGCGCGCGTGTCGTGGTGCTTTCCGATGTCGAGAATCCGCTTGTGGGACGCCGAGGCGCCCTAGCGGTGTTCGGTGGGCAGAAGGGCCTGCCGACGGATGATGCCGAGGCGCTTCACAAGTGCGACAGCTGGATGGTCGGCTACGGCCGCCTGCTCGATACGGCAATTGCTTGGGCGCGGGCTCAGGGGTTACTGCGCACACCCGAGGGTGCGCGGACGTTTGGCTCGGTGCTCGGCGTGCCCGGCGCGGGCGCTGCCGGTGGCTTGGGCGCGGCGTTGCTGGCGCTCGGTGCGGAGCTGCGTTCGGGCGTGGAGACGGTGCTCGATCTCGTGGGATTTGACGAGCGCGTGCGCGATGTCGACCTGGTCATAACGGGTGAGGGCAATATGGACGAGCAGTCCGCCGCCGGTAAGGCGCCGGTGGGTGTGGCTCGTCGCGCGAAGCGATATGGCAAGCCGGTGGTCGCCGTCGTTGGCGGTCGCGCCGTCAACCTGGATGCGGTGTATGGGCAGGGCATCGACCTTGTACTGCCGATCTGTCGCAAGCCCATGCCCCTCGACCAGGCGCTCGGTGTGCAAGAGGCCACAACCAACCTCATCTGCGCCGGCGAGTCAGCCGCCCAAGCCTACGACCTCGCCCGCCTCTAAAACCCATCCCCTCGATAAGTTGCGGTGAAATACGGAGTGTTTTTGCCTTTAAGGCGCCAATTCAGTCCGTATTCCACCGCAACTTCGTGAATGGTCATCCGAGGCTGGCCGCCTTGCGCCTTGGGTCGGACCGTTTGCCACGAAATGCGGCCATCTACTACGTTTAACCGAGCTACCTCGACCATCCCGGGCTTTTGTGAAATTAAAACTGCAGGTAAACGGCTTGCCGATTTTCGAAAAGGCCGGCTATGGTTGACCCCTGCGGTCTAAATATAGTAGATAGGCCCTTTTCGTGGCGCAGTGTCAGACCAGTCTTTTTGGGACGGGGCTATTTTGACTACATGCCGATCTGATTGCCCAAGTAGTCAAAAAAGCCCCGTCCCAAATTAGCTGCCTTGTGGGGCTGTGGGGATAAAGATTGCCGACGGTTTTATCCCGCCGAACCCCTTTGATGGCGCGAATGGTTCGATTTGACGACCGAGTGGCAACCTGACGCGGAATAGTGGGTCGTTTAAATTGCTACAATTTTAAGTATATTGCGATGTCCCGCCTTGCGTTTCTGCGTGGGGGGGGGCGTATATTTGCATCGATGGGGACGACGACACACATATAGCGAGCCACTGCTTGCCGTCCTCATGGATTGGGGAGGGCCTTCATGAATCGCGTATATGCGAAAGCTCAAGAAATATTGAAGCCTTTGGGCACAAAAACCAATACAGTCAAGCGTGCTCTAAAGGTTTTGACCGTCCCGCTGGCGGCGTGCGCGCTCATGTTTGGTGCGACGAGCGCGTCGGCCGACCAGACAGTTCCCTTTAGCAACCACATCGTGAAGACGGTGAATCCCACCGGCACTACGGTCAATTTGTTCGACTATTGGGTCGTAAACGGCGACAACGATAGCTCGGCAAACATCAATAACGACAACGGCAATAACAACACTGGCATCAACAAAGATCACCAGCTCAAGTTCAATGGCGGCGCCGGATCGGGCATTAATAAATGGACGGGAAGAAGTGGCACTGGCGGCTTTGGACGTCTTTCATTTGTGAAGAACACACTGGTAGATGGCTATCCGTCAATCAATGCCGGCACCTATACCTCCTATGGCTTAAGTGATACGTACGCCGACGAGTCGCTGGCCTATCTCTTTAATAATGATAAGCAGAATGGTAAGGCCGTCTACAACAACGTGAAGGGCCTTTTCCAGCTTAAGGATGGCTATTACGTTTACGACTCGTATGGTTCTGACGGCAACTATGCCGTGTATAGCCCCGCGACGAACTCCTTTAATGTCTACGACTCCGCGGGCGTATACAAAGGAAGTTCTAATAGCGAAACCAATCTAGGCCAATTCTTCCCCTTTGACTCGGCCTACAAAGTTTTCGACGAACAGGGCAATAAGCTCTCGCCCAAAAAGATCGTTGACGGAAGCACGAACCTTAACCACCACTTTGGCATGTCCATGACCACGGAGTTTGTCCAGCCTAACGGTGGCAAGACCACCAAAGGCGAGGATATGGTCTTTGAGTTCTCGGGTGACGACGACGTCTGGGTGTACATCGATGGCGTACTCGTGGGCGATCTGGGTGGCATTCACGAGAAGGCGACGCTCAAGATCAACTTCGCCACCGGCGACGTGCATGTCGGCCATGTCGACAACGCAAATGATCCCGAAAAGACCATTCAAGACACCACCATCAGGGCGATGTACGAAGCCGCCGGTGCGGATGTCTCCAACTTTTCCATTAACTCCCCTAACACCTTCAGCGGCAGCACCAAGCACACGCTGAGCTTTTTCTACCTGGAGCGTGGTGCGGGTGCGTCGAACATGTCGCTCAAGTTCAACCTCACCACCCTGCCGTCGTCCGAGGTCGAGAAGGTTGACCAGAACGGCAAGGCAGTCCAGGGCGCAACTTTCGCGCTATATCGGTCCGATGCCGACTGGAATGAGCAGGGCAAGGCTATCGCCCAGGGCACGACGGACGACAAAGGCCGACTGGTACTTCTGAAGCCGGACCGTTCTGTTCTTTCGTTCGACGAAGAGCATGCTGATAGGCACGACTACTTTGTACTCAAAGAAGTTGGCCTGCCCGCGGGATACCGCTCGAGCCTGACCTCGTCGACCACTGCAACGCCGGGTGAGCTGCACCTGCAGTACAAGCAAGCTGCGACGAGTGGCTCGGGTGGTGTGGTGGTTGCACCGCAGACGACGGTCACCACGGCCGACGGCAAGCCATGGACGGGTAGCCGCATGTGGCTGAACGGCGGCTATCTGGCCGCTAAGGAGACTATTTCCCTAGATAAAGATACGCAAGACAATAAAGGCAACCCCATTAGCTCGGGTACGACCTTCGCCGTCGTGCTCAAGCTCACCGGTGCGAGCGAGGACCACACAAGCGAAGACGCGTGGACGGCGGTCACGGGCAACCCGCTCAATGGCTATAAGCTGTGCTCCGCACACGGCATTGCCGGCGCCGTCGAGGCTGCCAAATCGGCGGACACGAGTGTCTTTGATGTTGATACCAAGGGCGACTACGTGGTGACGGTCAGGTCGCTGCCCGGAGATATCGAGAAGTACGCCGCCATGATGACGGACAAGTCGGAGGCGGAATATACCGTGGCGGTGTATCACACCACTGCATCGTCTCTGGCGGGGGCAACCATCGGCAACACCTCTATGGTCAAATATCAAACGATAAACAGGCAGTTCTCTACGGTGATCCACCTCACCAACGTTCAGAACCGTCTGTTTGTGCAGAAGGTTGACGACCTGGGCAAGCCCGTGAACGACGCGACGTTTCAGCTGTACCAGGCCAAGGACGTTACTGGCAATAGCCCCAGCACGTATGCCATCAAGCCCGGTGCCGAGCCGTATGACACCGTGAAGGCGAACGGCATGACCTATCCGTATGACATTGAGGGTGCTGCATGCTTCCCACTCGATTCGGTAAACCACAAACCCCTTACCAAGGGTACGTACTACCTGCGTGAGTCTGTAAGCCCGGATGGCTATGAGATTAACAACACTATCACCAAGGTGATTGTGGATGATTCGGGTGTGTATGTGGATGCCGGCGAGGAAGGCGACGGTGTGCTCAGCATGAGCGGCCCGGGTTCGCTGATTGCTTCCCTGGCGCAGTTTGGCTCTCCTGACTCCATCGACAACACGCTTACGCACATTAAGGGTAAGCTGCAGAGTGCAACTGGCTCAGATGCCAAGGAAAACCTGACATGGGGCCAGACAAGTACTGCCAAGGGTGTGACGCCTTCTCTTGCGGACAACTTGATGCATATGCGCTATGACAAGACGACGCAGGGCACCAAGACCATCCTGCGCTATGTCGAGGACGGTGGCGAGCGCAACGGTAAGCTGGCGACGATCTTTGCCGATACGGGCATCAACCGCATGGCTCTTTATCAAGACGATGATGCCACCAATGGCACCGATCTGGGCACGCTTCAGCTCAATCATCTCTTTACCACGGCAACGGCCGTGCAGTATGCCGACCGTCGCGCGGCGCGTCTGCAAGTGACCAAGACGGTGACGGCAGATACCGGTCTTACTGCGCCCACTAAGGATGCGAAAGGCAACGACCTGACCTTTACGTTTAAGTTCACCCTGCCGGAGTCCGAGGAGGGCTATGAGGCACGCGTATTCGATGCGAATGGCAAGTCCATGGGCAACTCCTTTACGCTCAAGAACGGCGGCACCCATTCCATCAAGGCCGGCGAGACCATTCGCGTATATGACCTTAAGCAGGGCGACAAGTATAGCGTGAGCGAGCTCACCACCAAGGGCGAGGCGTCCAACGGTGACGTGCTGGCGAGCATCGTTAACACTGTTACCGGCTCTGCTGACGAGTCGGTGCTTCCGGCCGGCTTTAGCCTCGTGAAACGTAAGGTCGGTGGCGAGGAGCAGTCGGGAACTGGCAACACCATCGAGGGCAAGATTGTCGCGCTTGCGGGCGGACAGATTCCCGCTGAAAACATGCTTGAGTTCACCAACAACTACAGCGCCAACCGCGTAACACTTGAGGCCAAAAACGGTCTGAGCGCCAAGAAGGTGCTCGAAGGTCGCGATTGGGCCGATGGCGATTCCTTTACCGCGCAGCTTACAGCCGACGACGGCGTTCCTATGCCCGGCGGTGCCAAGAGCAAGGTGGCGACGGTCGAGCTCACCAACGACCAGCCGGCGACGTTTGGCGATATTACCTATACCAAGCCAGGCACGTACACCTATACCATCAAGGAGGTTATCCCCGGCTCCGATGCCGGTGCGGATGGCATAAGCTACTCCGCTGCCTCCTATACCGCGACGGTCGTGGTGGAGGACAATCATGCTGGCGCTCTGGTCGTTACGAGCGTGAAGGTGGTGCAGGAGTGCAACGACGCGGGCGTCGACACCAAGACGGATGTTGCCGGTAAGGTCGCAACCTTCACCAATCGCTACGATACGCACGAAGCGAAGATTATCATCCATGCCCAAAAGATCCTGACTGACAACGCCGGGACGTTCCCACTTGCCCAGAACGCCTTTAGCTTTACGCTCGAGGGCATGGGCGGCTATGCGGACGACAATGCAGCGTTCGATCCCGATAAGGTCGACACGAGCATCAAGGCCCCCATGCCCGAGGACGCCGAGGGCAACACCGCGACCGTGGGCAACAACGCTGATGATGGCGCGGTGACGTGGCCGGCGATCTCCTATACCGCCAAGGCGGATGCGGGACGCGCCTACGTGTACAAGTTTACTGAGGAGAATCCCGGCAGTGTTACGGGCATGACCTACGACGGATCGATCTATTACGCCGTGGTGCGTAACGCCGAGAAGGGTGCCGGCATCCAGACTTCGATCGAGTACTACAAGGTTGTAAAGGACGGCTCGGTAAAGCAGCTGGACACGAACGTTACGCCTTCCTTTACCAATATATATAGCGTGGAGCCCACGAGTGCGACCCTGCAGGGCCAAAAGACTGTGAGCGGTCGCGACTGGAACCAGGGCGAACGCTATACCTTTAACCTCACCGCTGCTGCGGACGATGCCAACGCAACTGGTTTGAGCAAAACCACTGCACAGGCGGTGACGGATGGGGCTGTTGCCGTCAACGCCAACAAGGCAGTCGCCAGCACGCCCGAGTCGGGACGCGTGGCATCGTTCTCCTTTGGCACCGAAGCCGCCCCGACCGTGACGTTCAACCGCGCAGGCACCTTTAGCTTCAACATCACCGAGGATGCTGCGCAGGATGGCCAGGCGGGCATGTCCATGGACAAGCACACCGCACGCGCGACCGTTGTGGTGACCGATCTGGACGAGTCGGGCAACAACCACACGGGCATGCTGCGCGTGTCGAGCGTGACCTACGCCAACACTGGTGCCTCCGATGCGGACAAGGTCGTAACCGACAAGGCTGCCTTTACCAACGCGTACCATGCATCGGGCACCTTTGGTGGCGTGACGGTCAGCAAGACCCTTGAGGGTCGCGCTTCTGCCGCGGGACAGTTTACCTTTGCCGTGACGGGCCTTTGGTACAACGGCGCTCAGACATCGGTCGACGGCGCCGAGGCTAGCCTGTCCAATAAGGCTGCGGGGACTGGCGTGTCCGGTGCCGTGGTGGGCGCAAGCGGGCAAGAGAAGCTCTTTGCCCGCAAGCTCACGGAACAGGACCTAGGGCGTACGTTTGCCTATCGCATCCACGAGAACCAGCCTGCGGCTGCCGGCTACACCTATGACACCGGCTACGCTGGTGACGCTATCGTGCTCGTCAAGGTTCTTGCACGCGAGAACGACCCCGCTAAGCTCTATACCGTGACGACCGTGCTCAAGGGCGCGGGTGTGACGGAGCTGCTGGGCGACGGCGCCGATGCGAGCGCGCTGACGGACGAAAAGATCGTCGAGCTCAAGCAAAAACCGAATACTTACGTGCAGCAGTACGACGCAAGCGAGGCCGGCGCCACGACGCCCACCGTCTCGTTTGTGAACCGCTATGCGGCAAGCCTCGACTATAGCGCCGCTGGCGGTTTGCAGATCGAGAAGACGTTGACGTATCCCAAGGACGCGACCATTTTTGGCTCGCCCAAGAGCACGTTCCGTTATATCGTCAAGCCTGCCGATGAGACATCTGCCAGCAAGGTTGGCATTTCCACGAATGGCAAGGTCTTTGAGACTGCAAGTGTCGAGGCCGATGCTCCCAAGACCGTGAGTTTGGTACCTGCGGGCGGGCTGATCTTCACTCAGGATGATGCCGGCAAGACGTTCACCTATACGGTGAGCGAGATTGACGACAAAGCGACGGGCTATACGTACGACAATACGGTCCATACGGTTAGGGCTGTCGTGGCGGATAACGGCGACGGTACGCTTAGAGTCACGACAGCGGTAAGCAAGCAGGTCGATGGCAAGGATGAGCTTGAGGGCCAGTGGATCTACCCGTCGGGTGCGACGTCCACCGGTGTCGCGACGGTCAAATTCAAGAACACCTATACGGTCACCGAGGCGGCAACCTATACTCCGTCTGTGACGAAGGTGGTTGTCGGTGCCAATGCTCCGGACAAGTTCACCTTTGCCATGACCGCGGCTGACGATGCTACCAAGACTGCCATCAACGGCAAGCTCATCACCGGCTCTTCGATGAGCGTGGACAACGGCTATGCCGAGAAGAAGCAAACGAAGGAGGGCCTCAAGGACGGGGAGCACTATCAGGTTAACTTCTCGAAGCTCACCTTTAACAAGCCGGGCACGTATAAGTTTGCTATTAACGAGCTGGTCCCGAATGGCGGTCTCGGCGAGTGGACGTATGATGCGCACACCTATACCCTGACCATCACCGTAACCGATGAGGGCGGCAAGCTTGTGGCCCGCGCCGATGGCGCGACCGGCTCGGAAGGCTTCATCTTCACCAATAGTTACCAAACTTCAACGAGCTACGAGCTCCAGGGCGGTCTTGAGATCGTCAAGACGCTTAACGGGCACGACCTGCATGCCGGCATGTTTAGCTTTACGGTAACGGGCGAAGACACCGCCTCGACCGATAAGCTCAACAAGCTGCTGCGCGCAGATGAGGGCAAGCTCACCGTGACAAACGATGAGCCGCAGCCCGATGGCACGTCCCATACCGGCATTTTGGGTGGCCTGACCTTTGCGACGGAAGATGCGGACAAGACGTTCACCTACAAGGTTGTTGAGAATGGCGGCGGCAAGGGCGGCTATACATACGACTCCACCTATTGGATGGTAGAGATTGCGGTTAAGAAGCGCGGCGACGGTTCGCTCTATACCGTGACCACGGTCAAGCACTATGACGCCAACGACGTTGAAGAGCCCCGCGATACGAAGCCCTTTAGCTCCGAGACTGGTGCCGCCAAGGCTCAGGTATTCTTTACCAACAGCTACATCGCGACCGGAACCTTTGAGGGCCTTACCGCCGAGAAGGTAATGGACTCCCGCGACAAGATCGAGGCGGGCCAGTATACCTTTGTCCTGTATGCCGAGAAGGCCGATGGCTCGCTCGAAAAGATGGATGAGGGCACGACCCAGGCGGGCGAGAACGGTACCGCAACGGTCGACTTCGGCAAGGTTTACTTTAAGCTTGGCGATGCCGCCAGCGAAGCTCATGAGCAGACGATTGACCTTGCCGGTGCCGTCAACGATGGCGTTGCCACCAAGCGGCACAATGCCGACCACACCACTACCTACAGCTTTAACCTGGTGGCAAAGGAGCGCTTGGCCAACCTGCCCGCGGGCGTGCGTCCCGTGGATACGTCTGCGACGTGTCGGGTGCTGCTCGAGGTGACCGACAACAACAACGGCAAGCTGACGTTCAAAGTGACCTATCGCGATGGTACCGAGAACGGCAAGATCGTTTTCCACAACACACGCGATAAGGTCAAGACGATCGGCACGGTCGCGAAGCCCGATGTGGACATCGACGGGCAGCTGCTTTCTGTGGGCGACTCCTACGTCTATACCATCAACTGGGTCAATACCGAGGCCGATACCGCCGGTAACCTGGTTCCGGCCAGCGTGACCGTGACCGACAAGCTTCCTGCCGGCGTCGTGTTCGAGGCCTTTGAGGGCGAGTGTGCCGATAAGGGCGCTGCGAGCGGTCAGTTGCTTACCTGGAACCTGGGTGAGCAGCCTGCGGGCAGCCACGGTTTGGTGCGCGTGCGCGTCAAGATTACCGAGGACGCTGTGAAGGACGCCCAGGGTGCGGTCGGCACCGTTGAGAACAAAGCTACCGTAACGGTTGACAACAAGAGCTATACCGGCACCACGACCAATTACGTGCCCAAGAAGTCCGAGAGCGATGCTCAGGATTCGACGGGGTCGGGTGTGGCGCTGGGCGACGAGCTCACCTACACCATCGGCTACAAGAACACCGAGGGCGTGTCTGCCACGGTGACGATCACCGATACCGTTCCCGCGGGAACCGAGTTCGTGGAGTTCGCCGGCGACCATAAGGATGCCGGCTCCAAGGACAATGACGGCAAGCTCACCTGGACGCTGGCGGACGTTCCCGCCGGCAAGGAGGGTACGGTTCAGTTTAAGGTCCGCGTGACCGAGGACGCGTTTAAGAGCGGTGGCGCTTCGGGCAATATTTCCAACCAGGCGTCGGTGACGGTCGGCAACAACCCTGCCGTCAAGACTAACACCACTACCGATGAGGTCTCTGACGGGCGCCTGACGTTGAGCAAGACGGTCACGGCCGCCGAAGGCATCACCGCGCCCAACAAGGCATTTACCTTTAAGGTACTGCTCTACCAGGCCGATGGCACAACGCCTCTGGCCGGCACCTTTGCGTACGCCGGTCGCCCCAGTGGCACCAATGGCACTTATGTAAGCGGACAGATCAAGAGCGGTGACACCATCACGCTTAAGGCCGGCGGCTCCGTCACGGTTACCTTGCCTGCGGGTGCTCGCTACGAGGTGCGGGAGCTCAACTCCAAGGGTGAGCTCATGACGAGCGAAGACGGCTTTGCGGTTGTCGATAAGGCGAACCCCCAGAAGGGTACCGTCGGACAGGCGACGCAGGTGGGCTTCACCAACGTCTACAGCGTGGAGTCCACAAAGGTGGAAAACGCTTTTAAGGTGCAAAAGAAGATCTCCGGACGCAACTGGATGACATCGGATGCCTTTACCATGACGCTGACTGCCCAAGGCGAGGCACCCATGCCCAAGGGCGCCAAGGACGGCGTGTCGACGATTGAGCTGCACAAGGATGCCCAGGTCGGCAACTTCGGTACCATCGAGTACGCCAAGCCCGGTACCTATACCTATGTGATTACCGAGCAGCCGGGTGACGAGGCAGCACTCACGTTCTCGAAGGCCACCTATCGTGTCACCGTCACGGTGACCGACGACGACGCCGGTAAGCTGTCTGCCAAGACCAAGATTGCACAGCTGACCGACGATGCGGGCGATGCTGCTGAGCGCACGGTCGAGGCGGCGGTCTTTACCAACACCGCCAAGACTGGCAGCCTCACCGTCAAGAAGACGGTCGTCGGCGGCGACAGCCAGCGCGAGTTCGGCTTTACGGTCGCGCTGACCGACGGGGACGGCGAGCCCGTCTCCGGCACCTTCGGAAAGGGCGAGCACGCCGTGACGTTCGCGGACGGCAAGGCGACTTTCACGCTTAAGGACGGCGAGGAGAAGACCGTCGCCGGCCTGCCCGTGGGCGCGCGCTACACCGTGGCCGAGGACGCCGCCGAGGGCTACACGACTGCGGTCAACGGGGCTGACGGCTCCAAGGCCGAAGGCGCCGTGACCGAGGACGGCGCGACCGTCGCGTTCACCAACACGTACAGAACGGCCACCGAGGACAGGGACGTCTCCACCGCGGGACTCTTCACCAAGACGCTCAAGGGTCGCGACTGGGCGGAGGGCGACAGCTTCCAGTTCGCGCTCGCGGGCGAGGACGGCGCGCCCATGCCCGAGGGATCTGCCGACGGCTCCAAGACCGTCAGCGTGACGGCCGCCGGCACCAAGGCGGGCGATAGGGTCGCCTTCGACTTCGGCCCCATCCGCTACACGCTCGATGACATCAAAGATGCTGGGTTCGCCGAGGTCGGCGGCAAGCGCGTGCGCGCCAAGACCTTCACCTACACGGTGCGCGAGGTCAGGCCCGATGACGGCTCTGCCATCGCCGGCGTGGCCTACGACGGCCACGTCGCCACGATGACGGCGACCGTGACCGATGACGGCTCCGGCAACCTCACGGCCACGACGCCCGCGATCGCGGAGGTGAGCGGCGGCGACTTCGTCAACACCTACACGACCGAGCTCGACTACTCGGCCCGCGCGGGCGTGCGCCTGTCCAAGACGCTCTCCGGCCGCGCCATGGAGGCGGGGCAGTTCGCCTTCACCGTGACCGCGGACGCCGAGACGGCCGCCAAGCTCGGCCTCAAGACCGACAAGGACGCCTTCGCCGTGGCCGCGGCCGATGACGGCGCGGCCGACCTGGTCGACCTCATCGGCGGGACCGCGGGCAGCGATGTGAAGTTCACCGATGCCGATGCGGGCAAGGTCTACCGCTTCACCGTCACCGAGACCAAGCTCGGCGGCGAGGGCTACGCCAACGACACCGCGCCGCGCACGGTGACCATCGCGCCCGCCTACGACGCCGCGACGGGCAGACTCACGGTCACGACCGCGGTTGCCAAGGACGGTGTCGAGGTCGCACGCAGCGAGGTCTCCACGGCAGATGACGCCACGTCGGCGCCCGCGCCCGTGACGGTCGCGTTCCAGAACTCCTACGAGGCCACCGGAACGCTTGGCGGCGAGGGCAACGTGGCAATTAACGCCACCAAGACGCTGACGGGCCGAGCCGCGGCGGCGGGCGAGTTCTCGTTCTCCGTCCGCGATGCCCAAGGTAACGTGGTCGCGACCGCGACCAACCAGGCCTCCGGCGACGGCGAGGCCGCGGGACTTGCGTTCTCGCCCATTGCCTACACTACCGACGCTCTCGAGCGGATGGTGGCGGACGGCATCGCCACCAGGGCCGCCGACGGCTCCTGGGTCATTCCCTATACCGTATCCGAGGACGGCACGGACCGGCTGTCCGCGGGCGTGACGGCGACCGCCTCGAGCTTCGATATCACGGTCAAGGTGACCGATAACGGCAAGGGCGGGCTGGATGTGGCCGTGGTCTACCCCGAGGGCTCCGACGGCACGCTGTCGTTTGTGAACGGCTACGGCACCAACGAGGCGACGGTCGACCTTGCGGGCACCAAGACGCTGGCGCTCGGCCAGGCCGGACTCGGCCTCACGCAGGCCGACATTGCGGGCAAGTACACCTTTAAGATCACGCCGTTGGACGGCGCGCCCGCGCCGGTCGGCGCCTCCGGTAAGACGGTGACCGAGGCGACCAACGACGCCGCCGGCAACGTCGAGCTGGGCCATGTCACGTTCAGGCAGCCGAGCGATCTCGATGACGTCGAGATCGACGGCGACGGCCTGCGTACCAAGACGTTTGCCTACCGGGTGAGCGAGTCCGGTTCGGTCGACGGTGTGGTCAACGACGCGACGGCAACCAGGACCTTCACGGTCAAGGTGGTCGAGGACACCAACGCGGGCACGCTCGCCGCGGAGGTCCTGCCCGCAGAGGGCACGCCCGAGGGTAAGGGCGCGTTCGAGTTCACCAATACCTACGGCGTGAACCCGACGCCGAGCTCCGTTACCGACCAGATCGAGGTGAACAAGAAGCTCAAGGGCCGTGACCTGGCCGAGGGCGAGTTCGAGTTCCAGTTGGTCGAGCTTGCCGCCGACGGCAGCGAGAGCGTCGCGGCGACGGGCAAGAACGCCGCCGACGGCACGGTCGCGCTCAGCCCCGTCACCTACACCGCGCCCGGCATGCACAGCTACGAGTTGCGCGAGGTCGCCGGCACGGCGGGCGGCGTGACATACGACAAGGCGACGTACCGCGTGCGCACGACGGTCACCGATGCCGGTAACGGCACGCTCGCCGTCAAGCACGAGCTGGCGGATGCCGAGGGCAATCCCACGGGCGACGACTCGGTGACCTTTACCAACGGCTACGAGGCCGCACCCGTCACCCTCAAGCTGGGCGCCGCCAAGGTGCTCAAGGGCGCCGAGCTCAAGGCGGGCCAGTTTAGCTTTGAGCTCAAGAGCCGGGACGGCAAGGTCATGTCGACCGCCAAGAATGCCGCCGATGGCAGCGTCACGTTCGATGCGCTGACCTTCAAGCAGGCCGGCACCTACACCTTCACGGTGAGCGAGGTCGACGACGGCCAGGCGCACGTGACCTACGACAAGGCGGTGCACAAGATCGTCGTCACGGTGAGCGACGAGGCGGCAGACGGCACCAGGACGGGCTATTTGTCGGCGAAGGTTTCCTACGAGGGCGACGCCAACCTGCCGCCGGTCTTCACCAACAGCTACGCCGAGGAGCCCGGCACCCCCGGCACCCCCGAGAACCCCGGCACGCCGGGCGGCGGCTCGGGCGGCGGTTCAGATAACGGCTCCGGCAGCGGCGCTAGCGGTGACGGCTCCAAGGGCGGTATGCCCGACACCGGCGACCGCAGCCTGCCGCTTGAGGCGCTCGGCGCCATGGCCGGCATCGGCGCGCTGACCGCAGCGGGCGGCGCGGTCCTGTACCGCAGGCGCCGCTAGCGATATGGACGAGTGGGGCGAATCCATCCGATGGGTTCGCCCCACTTGCCGTGGCGGGCGGGAGCAGGTAAGATATACCGAGCGCCTAGCGCGTTCG
>UMHS01026108.1_pt1 | contig 15337 bp, 30 predicted proteins | sample 1965611 | NCBI WGS metagenome assembly UMHS01 (sample SAMEA4836106, study PRJEB28245) | human gut metagenome | biome: gut microbiome; material: fecal sample | place: Denmark | collected 2008
AAATATAAAAGAAAAGAAAGGGGTTCTCCCTCACGGCATAAGGAGAGGCAGGGCGAAAGCCCTGCCTCTCCTTATTCCATTTTGAGCTTTCTTTTGATCCGCACCCACAGGTCCCACCACGGGTGGGATTCTGCATAGTCAGCGCGCCTACACTCAAAAGCGGCTCTATCCACCATTTTAGTTATATAATCCCGCAGCGTGTTCTTGTCAGCGACAGAATGGGTCAACTCTGCGTTTGCCCGCTTAAGCGCCGCCTCAGTGTCATTGAGTTTGTTTTTCAAGTCGGCAACTTCTCGCTTCGATGCCTGCCACGCTCTCCAATACTGTTGCCCCTGATCGTTCAAACACTGAGCCGAGTTTTTGGCTGAATCTAAGTCCGCTTTCAGATTTGCGATTTCGTTGGCGCGGGTGATGGCTTCTCCGTTCATCTGGCTGATCTGCTCGGTCAGGACAACATTCTTGGCTTTCAAATTCTCATGCGAATGGGTCATAGCCATCAGGTCGTTTCGCAGCGCAATCTTTTCCGCCATTTCTTTCTTCACCTTCTCAATCAAATCGGCATTTTCGCTTTTCAGAGATTCACACCGTTCTACAGCGTCCTCCACCATCTTTGCCATCTGGTCTTTGGTGTACTTCTTTACGTTGATGCTCATAACTTGTCTCCTTTCATTCGTAACTGTTCCTCTCGTCCCCGGTCGCTCGTGATGCTAACGACCTTGCAGTCGCCGTATCGCTCGATGTCCATGGCGATGCGCTCCTTGATGCCCTGCGCGTCAGCGGCGGGGACGTTGGCTTTAATCGTGATTGTCAGCATTTGCGCCCTCCTTTCCGTCCATCTTCGCCCCGCATGCAGGGCAGTAGTTGGTAAATTTGGCGATCAGGTTATATCCCCGTTTGCACTTTGGGCAGATAATAATTCCACTCTCATCTTCAATCCACTGTGCATGCACCACCGGCGCAACGTCAGCGCTTGGTATATTTTCTAGAGCATCAATAATCGCATCCCAAGCGTCATACTTCTCCCTGTCGGAGCCATAAACATAACCTCTTCCGTATCGTCCGACGGGGCATAGTTCTTTTTGCTTTTCTTCAATTATTGCAATCGCCGCTTCTCGCTCAATGTATTCAACCATTGTCTACCCTCCTGTTCCATGCTTCGATTGCTTTTTCTTCCAGAGCTTTGTCTGTCGTAGCCCAGTCGGGAGGCTGAGCGCAGCGTGTCCACGGGGTATATATAACGCGACCACCAGCAGTACCACCACGCGCGTGGCAGGTGTTGCATCGGACAGAGTAGGTGTGCACTTCTACGCGCATATCCAGACCATTCCACCCGTCAAGCCGTGACTTTCGGTCTATCTTGAGTTTTGTGCCGCCGCAGAACGGGCACGGGCAGGGTTTTAATTCAAACATTTTTCATCACCTCCACATAGCACCAGCTCTGCGGCGCGCGCTTGATGTCATATGGCGCTGCGCCGAATCTCGTATTGCGTAGTCCGGTAAACTCGCTCAGTTCGCGCGCCTCGTCGTAGATGTGCAAGTCGGAGATATGCCAGCCGTGGCCGGTTCTCCCGTTGCCGATGTATTCAGCAAGCTCCTCGTATGTAAGACAAGATCGCTCCATGTGCTCGAAAAACCAGTTCTGAATGCCACCATTGTCGAAAACATTGATGGGAAATATCCGGTCACAGGTAAACTCCCCAATGACCTTGCCGCCGCCGTAAAACTGTGGCCTTGGATAGTTCGTCGCAATGAAGTCCTCGTGCGGATATTTTGGCAGCGTGCAGTAGATATAGCACTTAAACGGCGTGTCCAGCTTCGGGCGCGTCTTGCGCACTTCAATCGTCTTTTCGCCGTTGGCAATCTTTTCACACCACTTCGGGCGGATGCTCAGCATAACAGCCTTACTCATTCTTCTTCGCCTCCAATGCGCGCTCCGCCTCCTCGCGGGTGAGGAATACGGTCTTGCCGAATCCGTTTAGCGCTACGCCATACTCCCGCCCTCTGGCGCCTATTGGCTCAAGGCCAATAAAGCCGATTTTATTGCCCATACCAATCTGCTTGACCTCGCACTCGCTTATATGCTTATCCGTGTCCAACAAGGCAAACACCCGCTGTCCCACCTTGCACGGCAGCACCACCAGCCGCCCGTCATTGTCGGCCTCGGCAAGCTCTCGCAGGCGGGCAACGCCCTCCTGCTCCGCATCACGCATTACGATGTACCGTCCTTCCGCGTCTGCTCGCGCAAATTCGGCACAGCGTTCCGGTGTCAGCCCTGCATCCTCGTACGCTGCAAGGCGCATCATTGCCTGATCGACGTCCCCAATCGGAACTGCGTGGACGTGTCCGCCCACTACTTCGTATTTCGTCAGTCGTTCCATCACTCCACCTCCTGCATTCTGCTAATCACTTTCCGGATCACATCGCCGCCGTAAGCATCTTTCGTCAGCTCCAAAAATTCCGTCAGCGTCATCATGCCGTGCTCGAGGTCGACGCCGTAGTCTCGGGCGAACTGCTTTCGTCCCATGTCACACGACCCGGTCAAGCGGTGGTGCCAGTCGTAAAAATACTGTGTCGGATACGTTTTTTCGCGGTCTGTCTCGCGCAGGAACGCATCAATACGCTCCTCTTCTGGCATATCCCCGAAAAGCTTGTCTCGCAACGCCTCCATTGCTTCGCGCAGCGTTTCGCCGTGGGAAAAAACATTGTCTTGCTTGGCGATGTAGCACGGCGTGAGCGTCAAATCTCCGTTCAAGATTTCCCCGTGCGCAGTGTTCCCGCGCACGGAACGAATCATGGTGTTTACTCCGTCAATTTGATAGACCGTTTCTTGGTTGAAACTCTTAATTCCGTAGCCGGAGCCGTAGCCGTAGCCGTAGCCGGAGCCGGAGCCGTAGCCGTCGCTGGAGCCGGAGCCGGAGCCGGAGCCGGAGCCGGAGCCGTCGCCGGAGCCGGAGCCGGAGCCGTAGCCGTCGCCGGAGCCGGAGCCGGAGCCGTAGCCGTAGCCGGAGCCGTCGCCGGAGCCGTCGCCGGAGCTTACAAGCAAAAAGGCTTTAATCCTATCGTCAAGCGTCATCTCTTCCACTCCGTTACACCTCGAAGCGACACCGATGCATCATCCGTGCACGGGATGATCTGGATTGCCCCAAGTACGGTCATTTCCGGAATCGTCACGGTAAAACAGCAGTTGTCCGGTGCTTTTGTGCCGTCCTGCGCCAACTGCTCCACGGCACACGCGCCGTCCCAGCTCCACAGCTTACGGACCTCGGTCATGGTGACCTCGGAGCCGTTGCGTTCCTTGATCTTGCCGAAAAACACGCCTGCGCGGTCACAGCGAACGATGTAGTCCTGATTGTTGTTCATGATGAAATTCCTCCTGATTTTTGTTAAAATTTAAAGCTCTCTCTGAGCTTATTCCCGTTGATATCTGCGTACATGGTCATTCCTCCCTAATGTAGCGCTTTCGCGGGGCGGCGAAAAATCACCACCATGCTTGGGAATGGGGCACTGTTCTTTTCTCCGCCGAACTTTAATCTCCCCCGCACGAAATTGATGGTTGCATATTTGTCGTTGTAGCAGTAATCGTGGAACCAAGCGGTATCCGTCCGCGCCGGAAGCAGCATCACAACCGTTGCGTCTGATTCCTCGGCGGTTCGATGCGCTTTCTCTACCCACGCCCCAACGCCGCGTCCATATGGGGGATTGCACCACACAACGCCGTCCCAGGCCTGTTTCAGTCCGTCCATTTCCGGGGTGAAATAGCGTTCGCATTTCGCGTTTTCTGGCGTTGCGCAGGCATCCAGCGTAAATTGAAAGAGGTTGTTAAGATCGTCAAAGAAGGCTTGCGGGGTCTCCCACATTTCAGATTTTGACGAAAACATTAAATCGTTGTTCATTGTCTCCCCTCGCATTCCCTAATGTCTCCTCCCCATTGCTCCGCCATTGCTTTGGCGATGCCGGGGAAGGTCTTTGCGCGGTTTTTGGCCCTATCCGTGGTAAACATACCTTTATGCTGTTCCCCATGCTTATGACTATAGCTGCCGCTCGGACACCATGTTGCTATCGGCTCAACAATATTGGTCGGCTCCAACGGCTGGACACCACGCTCCCACAGCAAGGTTTTTTTGCTGAACGGGTGTCCGTATTGATAGGGCTGTATGGCTTGGGTTGGTTCTGGATACTCAAACACTTTACTTGGTGTCGGATTTTCAATTATAACCTTGTCACAGTCGGCTGCCCATATTGCCAAAAACAACGCTTTGCCGCAAAGCCCTTCATAGTAGCGGAGAAGATTTAACATGCCGCCTTTATACAAGTGTCTTGCCCCGGCATTGCTCGTTTTGGTACACGGAGGGAAGGCGATAATCATATCCCATCGCCCCACATCATGCACCTGCCCGTCCATTGTGGTCACTTGCCCCCCCCTCGATGGCCTTTAGAGCGTCGCCTAAAATGTGCCATTCCGGGTGTCCGCCAGACGGCTCCTGGATGTCACAGGAGTATGCCTCGTGCCCCAATGCGCGGAACGCCTTGCAGACTTCCTGCGATTCCTCGCAAGCAACTAAAACCTTCATGCTCAATACCTCACTCCGATGTAATCCAGCACTCGGCCATAGCCGAGGCCTTTTTCGTTTGGCTTCCACATCCCGTCAGCAGGATCGTAAGCCCCGCCGCCGATGCAAAAGTCATAGTGCTTCGGGTGCGTGTGCTTCATGCGTTCGAAGCGGTTTTCGCCCTTTTCAAGGTGCGCGCCGAACGCGCAGAACATGCACCCCGTGCGTTGGCAACCCGTGCAGTGCAGCGGCTTTTCGATGAGCGTCGACGGATAATCATTTTCGCCGTCGCTCGCTACGATGTCGCCGTATACGCTGCAATACGGGATGTTTTCGTCTTTCAGGAACGCAAGCACGTCCTGATCTGTCCAGAAGCTCATTGGCTTGCTCATAGGGCGCTTGCCGTCAAAGGCGTTGCAGCCCGTGCGCTTCCACTCTTTTTCTCGCTGCTGGCTCTCGCTCGCCATCATCGCGGTAAATGGCACACATCCGCTCGTAGCTTCGTATCGCTTGGCGGGTGCTTTTTTCATCGCGTCGCAGCATTGCTCGCTAATGCGGAACGGCGCATCCTTGAGATAATGCCACTTGTCCGCCAGTTTCATCGTCGAGCAGTAAACGCCCTTCCGGTTGTATCCGGTCAGACGCAGATTGACCGTTGCATCGTTTTGCCCGTGCGCGTTTTGCAGATCGCGGATAAAACGCGCCTGCTTTTTGCCGATGACGGGATAACCGTACTTTGTCAACACCTGCCGGATATTCATCTTCGGCCGCAGCCGCACGTGCTGCACGTCAATCCGTGGAAACTGTTTTTGCAGCCACGCCGCATAGTCACTGGCAAAGTGCTGAATCTCAGGATACTCAAGCCCCGTGTTGACGAATACCAGATTCAGCTCCCACGGCGGCGCCCTGAAACTCGACAGATAGCGAGCTGTCAGATATGCAAGTACCGTGCTGTCCTTGCCGCCTGAAAACGACACATAGCATTTTCCGTTCCACGCGGTGTACCACTGGTCGAGCTTTTCGTAGGTTAGGATTTCTTTGTCTTGCAGATCGAGGGCTAACAGTTTCCTTGCCGCCTCTTTCGGAATCGGCTGATTGCTATACCCTTCCATCGCGCCCCTCACATTCTCCGAACAGCTCCCGGAACGTCATGCCCGTCAAATCTTCCAGCGCGAGCAGCAACCGCACCGTTGTATCTCGGTCGCCGCGTACCCACGCCGACACCGTAAACTGCGACGTGCCGAGGGATTGCGCCAGTTCTGTCTGGTTATAGTTCATCTTTCCCAACGCTTCCTTGAGCACTGGATAGGTGCAGAACTCAAACGGCGTTTTCGGTCTCATGATCTTGCTCATGCGCGCGCCTCCCCGAAATATTCCTTGTATTCTCGGTTGCTCCAACGTGTCCAAACGCCAACATACCAAGACTTTCCGGCAGGGTTCTTCTGCGATTTCGCGACTGCGTGTGATACCGTGGAAAGTGACGTGCCGCATAGACGGGCCAACTCTCTTGGTGAATCTGCCACACATACAGGAATCCCGGCGTGATCCCAATCGAGTTTCATATAAATTCGTTTTGAGATCATTCCGCACCGCCCGTCTCTCCGAGCAGCGTCCCGACGGTCACGCCCAGCGCTTCGGCAATGTACTGATACGTCAGCAGGAATCTCATGCACTTGCCGGTCTCAAGGTTTCGGATGCTGTTGAGCGATACGCCCGACTTTTCCGCCAGCTTCTTCACGCCAAGCCCTCGCATGGTTCTCCATTTGCGGATGTTTGCGCCGACTTCCTCCGGCGACAGCATCCCATTCTTTGACGGCGGAGATTCCGCCAAAATATCGCTTACGGAAATATTCAGCGCTTCGCTGATCTTATACAGCGTCGGCAGCTTAGGGTAGTGCTCGCCCTTTTCCAGCTTCCCGATATGCCCCTGCCCGCATTCCGCCATTTCGCCAAGCCGAAACTGACTGATGCGGCGCACTTCGCGAACGTTTTTGAGCCGTTCGCCCAACTCTTTTTCTGTCAACATCTTTTCGCTCCCTCATTTCGTTCGTTGATAGCGCCTCGTCTTAAACTGCCGCGCGCCCCAATAGGCACCGCGTTCCTGAGTTTGGCGCGCTTCTTCTTCCTTCGCCTCGTTGTACTTGGCGATATCCGCCTGATAGTACGGGCAATCGCCGTGACAGCCTACGTGCCGCGTCGGCGGCTTGCAGCTGTGGCAGTGCTCAAAACTCATCTCACACCTCGCGGATCGTGATGCCGTACTTGTCCTGCATCAGCTTCTTTTTCAGCAGATAGTCTTTCGTTTTCATGCCCTTTGCGTCCTCGACCTCGCGCAGCCAGTGCACCGTGCCGTTGCAGTCCGGGTCGGTCGCTCGCTCGTAAACAAAATCCGCGCGGTAGACCATCGGCTTGATTCTCTCTCCCTCGATGGTCGTGTATCCCTCCACGAGGGTAAAATTCGCTTGCAGCCGTAAGTCCCGAATCTTTCCCATCGCACGCAGCACTTTCAGCTCGCCGAATCGCGCCGCCTCGCGCTCGGAATCAAACTTGATGCCGTCGCGCACGACCTTGCGGTTGCCGTACTTGTTCTTCTTCGGCTTCTTCATGCCTTCCAGCTTGTCAAGCACCTGCTTCTGCGCCTGCGGACCGAGCCGTGCAAGGTCAGCTGATGTCAGTGCCATCGTGCGCCTCCGCCTTGCTGTCCGCGGGATCATCCCGCAAACCGACCGCAATATGCATCACGTTATTCTCATCGACGCGCTGGTGAATCTCGTATTGCCCAAGCAGCGGGTTCACCTTCGGCCTTTCGAGGTGGATCGCCTTCATGCGTGGGATATCTTCTCCCGTGTCGGGGTCCTTCACTGCCTCGCCGTAGGCAAGCGCGATCTGGATAGTCCAAGCATCGAACGCCATGCGCAGCTGGTTCAGCCCCTTCATATCCTCGCGCAGCTTCGCATTCGCTTTCATCAGCTCGCCGACTTTTTTCTGATATCTTCCGAGCTCGTGCTCAAGCTGTTTTACCTTGTCTCTGTTTCTTTCGCTCATCGGTTCTCCGTCCTTTCGTAGTGCAGCGTCAGCGCCCGAGCGATCGGGCAGCGCCGCCATTCTTCGTTGGCGCAGTAGCGCCGCGTATATTCGTCCAGCTCTTCTTTCGGCAGCTTGACTTGCGCACCCTCGCAGTTGAGATAGTCGCGGTAGTCCCGCGAGTAAAACGGGCACTTGAAAATGCCCCCGCGATACCCGCTCACGGCGCACCGCCTGCCAACACTGATTTGACGTGCCTCATGCGCTGATTTGCCTTGTCGCGTCTCATGCTATCGCCCTTGAATACCAGCGGTGTGCACATCTCGAGGATGCGGTCATAGATGCGCTGATAGGTCATGTCTTTCGGCCTGCACAGCTCGTCAAGCGTCAGGTTTGTGGTGACGATCAGCGGCTTCTTGGCCTTGTATCGCTCGTCAATGACCGTGTAAACCGTCTCCATCGCATACTCACTGCTGCGCTCTGCGCCGAGATCGTCGATCACCATCAGCGGGTAATAGTGCACCTGCTCGATGATTCCCTTCTTATCGTATCCTGCGTTGAGTATCCGCGGGAAGCTCGTAATCATCGCCGGAATGCCGCGATCAATCAGCTCGTTGGCGATGCACGCCGCCGAGAAGGTCTTGCCGTTGCCGGTGTTTCCCCACAGCAGAAGCCCATTGTTCTCGCGCCGCATATCGTCCCATGCATCCGCATAGCGCTTGCATTTGACAATTTCCTCGCTCATCGTTGCCGTGTCGAACCGGCACGCCGTCAGGCTCTTGTCGCGGATTCCGTCAGCACGCAGCGTTTCGATGCGCAACCGCTTCTCGCGGTCAGCGCGTGCTTTTTTCTCGGCCTCGTATTCTCGCGCCGCGCAAGCGCACTGACAGCCGACAAGGCGGACGCTCCCGCCGATGGGGATCCGGCACTGCTTCGGCGTGTTGCAATGGCCGCAGTACAGCAGCCCGTCTTTCTCGTAGTCGACCAGATCACGCACAGGCTCGGCCTTTTTCGCGATGCTGTCGATCAATGCGTCAACGTTCATAGGCTTCCCTCCGTGTTGCCGTAGTCGTAGACAAACGGCTTATTTTGCGGTGCTTTGCCGCCCTTATCCTGCTCTCTGGCAAGCCAAGCGGTGATGAAACGCTTGATGCCTCCGCGGGTCTTTCGCTTGGCAGGGTTCGCGTCGCACCATCCCGCCATGTTTCTGAGCTGTTGTAGAACGTCAACGTTCGGATAGAGCTGCGACCATTTGGCCCTATCATTCTCCGACACGTCGAAAAAAGTCCCGTCATTCAGCGGCAAAGAAATCACCGGTGGCGCGTCAGCCGCTTGCGGCTCAGCGCATAATATGTACTCTTCTTTACTTTTCTCTACTCTACTTTTCTCTACTTTACTTTGTCGTTCGATGTCAGCATTTTTTGAAAAAATGTTTACATTTTTCGCAGAAATGTAAACATTGGGCAAAATTTGGGCAACATCAACCAGAAGGATGTTGTAATCGACTTCGAGAGTTTTACGGCGGCTGACTGCCTCGAAGTACCTTTCCTGTATGCCTTTAGAGGTCAATACGTGGTACTTGTCATACTTCTCTTTGTCGAACATCCCTCGTCTGATAGAAGCCTCTATTATTTCGGAAACGACGCTCCCACCCAACCCGACCTTGCGGGCGAACAAAAGCGCAACCTCCTCTGTCCATTCAATGTAGTAACCCGCCTTGCCGTAAATCTCTTGCAGCAAGTGAACGACTACACCAAATCCTGTCAAGCCAAATTCTGCTTCTATCAGTTCAAACTTTGCGTTCAATGTGACATCAAGCGGAAAGTAATCGATCCCGCTCTTTGCCATAGACTACTCCCTTAAAACGGTAGCTCGGATTCGTCCTCGCTGATCTCTGCAAAGCCGCCTGCGGCGCCCTCTGCGGCGTATTGCGGTGCGGCAGTATCATTACCATCCGAGCGCCTGTTGTCCGCGAAATACACGCTGTCAGCCTGCACCTCGTAGCTCCTGCGCTTGTTGCCGTTCTTGTCCGTCCAGTCGCGCATCTGCAAGCGCCCCTCGACGCCGATCAACCGCCCGCGCCCGGCGTAGTTGCAGAGCACTTCTGCCGTTCCGCGCCACGCTACAATGTCGATCCAGTCTGTGCCGCCCTTCTTGCCGTTGCGGTCAACGGCAAGAGGGAACGACACAACGGATACGCCGCTGTTCGTCTTTTTCATCTCCAAGTCACGCCCGATGCGTCCCATCAGGCACACGCGATTCATGCTCACTGTGCGTCACCGTCGCTTTCGATGACCTCGCCGGTTGTCTCATCCACGGTGAAGTTCTCCGCCTCGATGACCGTGTCATCGCTCACGGAATACATGTCCTCGCTGATCTTCGTTTTGATGGTCTCGTCCTGCGCCACCGCGCGAACAAAGTCACTCTTGAGCGGTGCATACTTGAGCACGCGCTTGAGTACAGTCTTCTTCGCCATCTCCTCGAAGTTCGTCTGCCACGGGCCATTGCTGTATGCCTTGGAAAAGCGCTTCGCGTGGTTGCGAACGTCCTCGACGCTCATCACGTCATAGCCAAAGCCACCGTCCTTTGTGCGGAACATTGCGTAGATGAATTTCGGCTCGCCGCGCTCGCCGCAGGCGGGCTTGTTGGTGAGCTTCGGCTCAAGTCCAAAGGAATAATCAAACTCGTCGTTCTCGTAAACGACCTGCGCCTGAATGATGCTGACCTCACCGCTGCGGTACGCAAGATCAATGAGCCCCTTGTATCCGATTTGGAACTGCGTTTCGAGCGTGCCGTGATTGCGATAAGGGATGAGATAAGCCTGCCCGAGGGGTGTATTGGGTTCCAAGCCGAGTTGCGCCGCCGTCATCATCGCGCCGAGGAAACTCTGCGGCGTGGTCTGCGCAAGCTGTTTGTTTGCGCTCAACGCGGAAAGTGTGATGCGCGTGAAGCGCTCCGGCGTGATGACGCTCGGCAGTGCCTTGGCGATCTCGCCCTCCATCTGCTTGATGTACTGCTGCATCGTGGGATTGCCTTTCTTTACGGCCTGCGCACCCTGCGCATTCTGAATCAATCCTTCCTTCATCTTTCTTTATCCTCCTTCACCGCAAATTTGCGGAAATTTGTCGTTTTGTAGTAACTGCTCAAGTCCATGTCTGGGTGATCTTTGGCAAACGCCCGCGGATCGAACGTCTGGCGGCTCTGCGCCTTCCAGTCGATCGTGAAGCGCCCGCAGTATCCGCGCTCATTGTCACCAAGGTCGTTCATGAGCTGCTGCTTGATGGCGTCCGCGCCCTTCTCGATGGCTTTCTTACGGCTCATCAAGTACTGGTACTGCTCGACAAGCCTCTCGCGCCCGAACAGCTCGACTTCACCGCCGCCGCCCTCGTAGATGGTCTCGAGTGCCTCGGTCGTGCTCGCATCACCGTCCGTCGGCGGCGGGCTGTCAGCCTCCACGTAGTCGTGCCAGAAGTCCGCTGCACAGCGTTTCAACGCTGCAATCTCGTCAGGGCTGACATACACGCTGCTCTCGCACCATCCGGGGACATAGTCGTCGGGGACGGTCGTGATCTGGTAGCAGTAAAAGCCCTTGCCCAGCACCAGCGCCGCCAAGAACCAGCGTTCCCATCCCGTCACGGCGAGATATGTCACGCACTGCGCGTAATAGCTCTCGGGGAATTCGCCAACTGCATAGCGCTTCATGTTCAGCGCATTTGCGGTCTTGCATTCAAGGCCCGCGTGCCAACCAGCCGGTAACACCATACGGTCAATGTTCGCATGTAGGCACGGAGCCTCATCGTTACGCAGGATGTAGTTCACCTTGCGGACACGCAACCCTGTTTTTATCTCGAATCGAGTTGCGACGTATCCCTCGAGGTCTCTCCCGATTCGCATCGCCTCGTTTTCCGGCTCTTCGCCGATCCTGCCGGTCTTCTCCGCCCATACCGTGTAGGGAGAACGGTATTTATTCAGGCCCAGCACCGCGCCCATGTCGCTGCCGCCGAGGCTCTTCTTGCGCTCTTTAAGCCACTCCTCGCGGCTCATCCCGCGCGTTGATATCTTCTGCATCTTCATCTTTCTTTACCTCGATGTCTTCCGCCCCGCAGAAGGGGCAGCATAGTATCGTTTGCGTCTCCACGCCGCGCTCACCGTCAAGGTTCTCGCGCCTGCGCAGGACATCGGGCTCGTCAAAGGTCAGCCCGCACCATTCGCAGCGGTACATCACATCATCGCCGAGACCGCGATGAGCACCGCCGCCAGCAACAGGCAGATACCGGCGAAAAGCATCGCCTCATCCGCCTTGCGCTGCTCTCTCGTGCGCTTGTCGTGCCGTCTCACCGTCTGCACCCCCTGTCGATATGCGGCAGCAAATCATACAGCACCTTGCACACCGCGCACGCGCCGATGACGGCAAGGCTCGTCGTGAAGTCGCAGCCGTTGAGCGCAATCACCGCAGCGGCGATGCCGCCGAAAAACAACGTGTCGATCATGCCTCCACCTCGCGTTCCGTGATCCACTCGTTCACCAGTCGAGTGTAGATTTGGAAGATTCTGCGCTTGCCGCCGCGGATGCACACGCCGAAGGGGTAAACCCGCTGCTCAAGTCCGGCTGCCAGAGATTCGTTCGAAATGCTCAGCCCGTGTTCTCTCAGATACGCCGCGCACTCGTTCAAGTCCATCGTCTGTATCGTCTTCATTTGCGTGCTCCTTCCTCGCCAAGAAACTTCTGAATGAAATACTGCTGGCCTTTGCCGGTGACTTTCGTGGTCTTGCTCACTGTCACCGTGCCGTCAGAATGTGTGATCGCCGTTTCCTTAACGGTGAAAAGCCCCAAGTCCATTGACTTTTGCGTTGGCATATTGAAGTCTGTGCCGTTCCGGCGAATCAGATAGCCGTTTTCGCGCATCCAACGGAACAGTCGGTGCTGCCCGACGTCAACGCCGTTTTGTTTCAGCAGCTTCGCCAGCTCGCCGACGAGGATTGAAGTCTTGCTTGCGCTGACCGCATCGGCAAAAAGCACCTTTGGCGCGTCGGCCTCGACCTTGTTTTCAAGCCGCTTGAGCTTGTCCCCTGCGATTTGCAGCGCGCGAGCCATGACTTTCTCCGGGCTGTTCCAGTCCTTTTCAATTTGAAGAAAATACTGGCGAGCCTGCTTGCCCTTTTCATTGCGCTGGATCATGCAAAGCTCTTTCGCCATGTCGATGGTGAGCACTGCGTCCTGTGCAGGGCGCCCCCCGGTACTTTCGCTCAAAAATGAGCAGAAGTCTTCTCCCTCGGTGAACCCGTACTCGCACATTCTCGGGAACCAGTCTTTATAAGCCGTCTTCACTTCGAGGAAATCGTGCAGGTCTCGCGCAGAGACCGCAGGGCGGTCATTGTTGTAAGTGATCTTGATTAGCTCGTTCATGTGCCCTCCTTATCCTCGGCGCGTCGTTCAATGATCGCGTCGATTGCGCCCTCCACTCGCTTTCGCGCATCGGGCGGCTTGCGCCTTCCGTTCAAGATCATGCTGATATAGGCTCTTGTCACGCCCATCTCAGCCGCGACTTCTTCAAACGAAATGCGGTTGGTGTGCATCTTTCCGACTGCACGGCCAGTCCATGCTTCAAGCAAAGCCATTCCTCCCTTTTCATTCTGTTAATTTTGTTGACTGTGGCAGGGAAGTTTGCTATACTGCTTTCGCGGGGTTATCTCCATAAAGGGGGGTGATCGCATGAGAAACGCAGCACATACTTCGTCCGAGCTCGCGTCGCTTGCTGGCAAGTTGATGCATCACGAGGACAAGGACGTTCGTTCTCTTGCCGCCATCGCCTTAGCTAACCGGCGAAAGTAGGTCAGCTAACAGGAGAAAAGATGAAGCTACTCGCACATTTTCGCCCCGCAGCCGCCTTGATGCTCACGCATCGGGGCGGTTTTCTTTCCCTGCCGCAGTCAAATTTGGGGTTGCATAAGTTAACTAACCGTGCTATTATGCAGATAGCCGAACCACATAAGAGCTTGACACGGACGAATAAATCGTCGGGGTCTGGTTTTATGTTCCCTTTTTCAACTCCACGTCCAAATTATACGGTTAGAATAGTTAGAAGTCAAGGCAAAATTGTTAACTTTTCTATCTTCGTCGATCTGTTCAAAAACGTCCTATGGAATTAACTACTTTTTACAAAAATTTCGTATCCCTCTGCACTAAAAACGGTCTGAACCCATCAGGTGTAGCCAAAGCAATCGGCCTTTCAAATGCTGCTGCGACCGGATGGAAAAAGGGGAAAATGCCAAATGATACTACTCGGGAAAAATTGGCAAACTATTTCCACGTGACTGTTGCCGATCTAATAGGGGACGACTGCGCAGAAAAAGAAGCCGCAGCCCCGAAGGGCGACGGCCTTTCCCCGATGGAATCTCAGCTGATGGAATATGTCCGCGCGCTTACGGACGATCAAAAGAAGATGCTGCTGGCACAGTTGCAGGCGCTAAAGAATCAAGAATGATTCGTTTCTGTTCGTCGCTGAGATCGCGGAACGCCTGTAAGATTTCGCTGTCGATGTCTTTCATCTATGTATCCTCCGTTCAAGTTGTTTCACCTATTATCTCTCATAAGCTCATGGCTTCAACATAGAAAATAGCATTAGGAGGTCTTGCGCGTGGGATTGTATACTGACCCGAATTACTTTGAAAAGCAAGCGTATTTCCGCCGCCGGAGATTTAAAAAATCATAGCATTGATCTGCACGATAATTCACCACGGAAAATAAGGAGAATTTGCTTATGCAATATGCAATAGCGATGGCATTGGCCATCTGCATAATTGTAATGATTTTCTGGCAAGAGAAACTATCATCATACGAGAATTACGACAGCCTAAAACAATATATAGACGGGTGTCTCCTTGTAATTAGTAACTTAAACGAATGGGTAGATAACAGTTTACCTGAAGGAATGAAACTCAGTGAAAATTCCAAAACTCATTGTGAAGTAATAGCGGACGAATACCGATTTGCAATGCTAAGATGGTATTTCAAAACAAATTCATGGGATGCTGGCAAAATGGAAAACACGTATTTAGAAGAAAACATTTGGATTCGCTACAGGGAATTCCTTGATTTCTTAATCAATCGAGCTGGCATATCTGGAAGCTTTGGGCAGTTCAATCAATACCGCGTAACTGTAGATTGCAGCAGGAATTTATCTGATTTTGGGATTGACCTTTATAAAGTTATATATGCAACATCGAAAGCCGCATCTGAGTTCGGAATGCCGGAAGTTTATAACGAAAAAAGCGATAAGTGGTTATCTGTTATAAAAGCAGGAGAAATATAAAAATCGTTATAGTTGCATGTTGGCAATCACCCCGCCCTCGCCGTCTCTGCAACACCGACGAGGGCGGGTCAGCAGCAGCGGGGAGCGGTCGCCGCTGCTTGTTTTGACCATATCGCGCTTTACCTTACCACTTCAATACCAAGACCTTGCAACACGACGGCATTCGACCGCGTTCGACAGGCCCACTTTTGACACCCCAAACAGGCGGAAACCGGAAAAGTTAAGGTGATGTAAATGAATATTCAAGAAGTGTGCAGAATCCGCAAAGAAGAATTGAAATTGACCTATCAGGACATTTCCGACGCTTCCGGCGTGCCGCTGTCCACCGTCCAGAACTTCTTTTCCAAAATGTCGAAAGCCCCGTCCATTTATACCGTCGCGCCGATCTGCAAGGTGCTCGGCATATCCCTTGATGAAGTGTTCGAAATTACCGAACACTTGACGCCGACCG
>UMHS01055874.1_pt1 | contig 15245 bp, 14 predicted proteins | sample 1965611 | NCBI WGS metagenome assembly UMHS01 (sample SAMEA4836106, study PRJEB28245) | human gut metagenome | biome: gut microbiome; material: fecal sample | place: Denmark | collected 2008
GAATGCTGCGCAATAAGGCCGAGGGCAGGGGGCTTGCAGCATAAAAAAGAAAGGCGGTGGCGGCATGGCAAAAGCGGGGTGTCATCCCAAATATGCGACGGTCGAAGAAATGCAGGCCGTCATTGACCAATACTTCGAGGATTGCAAGGGCGAGCCGATTATCGGGGACGATGGGATGCCGATCCTCGACAAATTCGGGCAGCCGTTTATCATTCATCAGCGCCCACCGACGGTGACGGGGCTCGCGCTTGCGCTGGGATTTACGAGCAGACAAGCGCTGCTGAACTATCAGGCAAAGAAAGGATTCGTTGACACGGTCACGCGCGCGAAGGCCCGCATCGAGGCTTATGCCGAGGAACGGCTCTTCGACCGAGACGGCCAGCGTGGCGCGGAATTCAGCCTGAGATACAACTTCCGCTGGGTAAATGACGAGAAGAAGGACGACGGCGGAGAGAGCGTGTGCGGCGTGGCAGAGCTGCCCGCGGTAATGCCTGTTCCGCAGGACGCGGGAGGTGATGCGAATGGCGAAGCGTAGCGTGGTATGGAAGCCGCAGCCCAAGCAGGCACTCTTTATGAGCCGCTGGGAGGACGAGGCTCTATACGGCGGCGCGGCCGGTTAGGCGGGGGGAAATCCGATGCGTTGGTCATCGAGGCATTGCGGCAGGTGGATATCCCGTATTACAAGGCGATCATCCTGCGAAAAACCTTCCCACAACTTGCCGAGCTCATTGACAAGACGCTGAACTACTACCCGCGTATCTATCCGGGCGCGCGCTACAACGGCAGCAGCCACACGTGGACATTCCCAAGCGGGGCGAAAATACTCTTTGGCTCGATGCAGTACGCAAAGGACAAGATCAAGTATCAGGGACAGGCGTATGACTTTATCGCATTCGACGAGCTGACCCACTTTACATGGGAGGAATATAGCTACCTCTTTTCCCGCAACCGACCGAACGGGCCGGGGACGCGTGTATACATCCGCAGTACGGCGAACCCCGGCGGTGTTGGGCACGGATGGGTCAAGGAACGTTTCATCACAGCAGCGCCGCCGATGAGGACCATCCGCGAGGATGCAGTCGTGCGCTTTCCAGATGGGCACGAAGAACATCGGCAGAAGAGCCGCATCTTTGTGCCGAGCACGGTATTCGACAATAAGATACTGCTCAAGAACGACGACAGCTATTTGACGCGCCTTGCGTCGATGCCGGAGGCAGAGAAGAACGCACTGCTCTACGGCGACTGGGACACGTTCTCCGGGCAGGTGTTTACCGAGTGGCGCAATGACAGCGAACACTACCGAGACCGCATCCATACGCACGTCATCGCGCCGTTTCAGGTGCCGAAGGAGTGGCCGATCTGGTGCGCCATGGACTGGGGCTATTCAAGGCCGTTTGCCATCGGCTGGTTCGCGGTCGACCAAGACAGGCGGCTCTACCACATCCGGGAATATTACGGCTGCACGGGCACGCCGAATGAGGGCGTGAAGATGGAACCGACGGCGGTGGCCCGCGAGATGAAGCGTATCGAGGCCGAAGACCCGAATCTCAAGGGGCGGCACATCTTCCGTGTGGGCGACCCCGCGATCTGGGGCACGCAGGGCACGGAGAGCATCGGTTCGCTCTTTGAGCGTGAGCGCGTCTACTTTGAGAAGGGGGACAACGCCCGTATCGATGGCAAGATGCAGCTGCACAACCGATTCGCGTTCGACGAGAACGGCGTGCCGATGCTGTATATTTTCAACACATGCAAGAATTTCATCCGCACGGTGCCGAACCTTGTCTACGACGAAAAGGATGTCGAGGATGTGAACACCGAGCAGGAAGACCATATTTACGACATGACGCGTTATGTGTGCATGGAGAATCCCATTTCGGCGCGGGAGAATAAAGCGCCGAAGCTGGTCTTGTATGACCCGCTGGACATCAATACGCCGAGCTACGACAGATATGCGTGGTTCCAACACAATTGACAGGAGGGGAAGACATGGCAGGAATGAGAAAATTCCCGCAGACGCAGCAGCAGGCCGACGCGGCTGGCGCTGCTGCGATGTTGGATGCAAAGGCAGAAGCGCCGCTTGTAGGCGCATTCCGCGACAGCGACGCGGCGATGAGCAGCGGCGCAGCCATTGGCAGCAAGGAGATCGGCGACGCCGTAGAAACGCTGCAAAAGTACAAGCAGGGCAAGAGCAACTTCGAGAATCGCATCATCAGCGAGGAGCGCTGGTGGAAGCTGCGGCATTGGGAGGATATTCGACGCGGGACGAAAGATGCGGGGGAATCACCCGAGCCTGCGAGTGCATGGTTGTTTAACTCGATCATGAATAAGCACGCCGACGCGATGGACAACTACCCCGAGCCCGTATGCCTGCCTCGCGAGCAGAGCGACGAGGAAAGCGCGCAGACGCTCTCGTCCGTGCTGCCGGTCATCATGGAATACAACGAATTTGACAGCACATACAGCTTCGAGTGGTGGGAAAAGCTCAAACACGGTGTGGCGATCTACGGCGTGTTCTGGGACAAGGAGAAAGACAATGGGCTCGGCGACATCGCTATCGAGGGCATTGACCCGCTGAACATCTTCTGGGAACCGGGTGTTGAAGACATCCAGAAGAGCCGCAACGTGTTTACGGTGGCGCTCGTCGACCGCGACATCATCGAGGACGAATACCCGCAGTTTGCGGATAAGCTCAGCGGCAGCAGCATTGAAACGGCGAAATATGAGTACGATGACACGGTGGACACGAGCAACAAGGTCGCCGTGATCGACTGGTATTACCGCAAGAAGACCTCAGACGGGCGAACGGCGCTGCACTACGCGAAGTTCATCGACGAGGAGCATATCATCTACGCCAGCGAAAATGACCCCGAATATGCGGAGGGCGGATTTTACGAAGACGGCGAATATCCGTTCGTGTTCGACGTGCTGTTCCCTGAGAAGGGCACGCCCGCGGGCTTTGGCTACACGGCCATCGCAAAGGACCCGCAGCTCTACATCGACAAGCTGTGGGGCAACATCCTCGAAACGTCGATGATGGGCAGCAAGCGCCGGTATTTCGCGAGCGAAAGCCTGAACATCAACGAAGAAGAGTTCCTTGACTGGCGCAAGCCGATCATCCACGTGTCCGGCCAGATCGACGAGAGCAGGCTCCGCGAGGTAACGACGCGCCCGCTCGATTCCATCTACGCGAATATCGTGCAGATGAAGATCGACGAGATGAAAGAAACGAGCTCAAACCGCGACGTGTCTAACGGCGGCACGTCCAGCGGTGCGACGGCTGCGGCGGCTATTTCTGCATTGCAGGAAGCGGGCAACAAGGCGAGCCGCGATATGATTTCGGCGTGCTACCGCGCGCAGACGAAGATCGTGAAGCTGTGCATCGAGCGCATGCGGCAGTTCTACGACGCAGCGCGCACTTTCCGCATCACGAATGAAATGCCTTATGAGTATGCGCAGATCGGCGTGAACGAGCTTGGCGATCAGGTGACGGGCGTGGACAGCCTCGGCAATGACCTGTTCCGCAGACCAGTTTTCGACATTAAGATCAAGGCACAGAAGAAGAACCCATTCTCCCGCGCGGAACAGAACGAGCGGGCGAAAGAGCTGTATTCGCTTGGATTCTTCTCCCCGGACAGGGCGCAGGAAAGCATGATCGCGCTCGACATGATGGACTTTGAAGGGATCGACAAGATCAAGAGCCAGGTCAACGAGGGGGCGACGCTCTACAACGTCGTGCAGCAGCAGAGAGAGCAGTTGCAAAAGGCTCTCGCGGTTATCCAGCAGCTTACGGGACAGGACATGGGTGTTGGAATGGCGGGCAGCACGCAGAGTGGCGGCTCGACACGCAAGAGCGGCAGCAGCGGCGGAATTGAGAGCAAGAACGCCAACGCGCAGAGCGCACAGACACCGTACATGCAGAAGCTTGCCGAACAGTCTAAGCCGAACATGGACACGGGCAGCAGCGCGGCGATGCCGGGGGGTGTAAGTGCATGACGATGGTTCACATCGAGCACGAGATCGGCCGCTACATGATACTGTGCGAGGGCCATTCGGCGGATGAGAAGTGCTGCAATTACATTACTGGCGTGATGTATGCCTTCGGCGGCTATGTGAAGAACATGGAATCCGAGGGAGAGTGCGAGGTCTATGGCTTTGAGATAGACGAGGGGGCGCCGCGCTTCCTCGTCCACTGCGGAGGCGATGAGCGCATCGAAGCGGCATTTCTTGCGGCCTGCATCGGGCTCAAGCAGCTTGAGGCTACGAGGCCGGACGCGATCTGCGAGTGCATCGAAGAAAATTAAAAATTTTTTCTTACCCGTGGTGAGACGGAGGGAGCCACATGTTACGCTTTAAGCGTGCGAGTGGCTTCCTCCTATTCATACGCCCGCGAGGGAGGGACGGCGTTTTTCTTCATCTTTTCGCCGCTCTCCCCTCCCCTGCGGACGATGGGAAGCGCTGCACGGCCTGCACGGAGGGCCAAATATCCGCGATTTGACAAGCAGGAGGGATACCATGAACCTCAAAACCATGCTTCGCGTGATCCTGAGCCTCTTTGACGGCGGCGCTGCCGCTGCGGGAGCCGCTGCCGGTGCATCGGGCGGCGCTGAGGGGGGCGCAAGTGCACAGGGCGATACCACACAGGCAAGCTCTTCTCCCACCCGGAAGGGCAAAGCGGGCGAATACGCCAACGTCGTGTTCGGCAAGCAGGAGACACCTGACGATACGGGGACCTCTTCTGGCGAGCCGAAGGGCGAGGGCGCGAAGATGCAGCAGCACGACGCCGGGGCTGCGGAAAAAGGCGGGGAAGACCTGAAAAAGGAGTTCCTTGACCTCGTAAACGGCAAATACAAGGACGTGTACACTGCGGAGACGCAGCGCATCATCAACCGCAGATTCGGCGAAGAGAAGGCCAAAGACCAGAAGATCGCCGATTCGCAGCCCATTATCGACACACTGATGCGCCATTATGGCGTGTCGGACGGAGATATGAGTAAGCTGCGTGCGGCTTTTGAGGGCGATGCGGCGCTCAACAGCGTGCTCTACAATGCGGAAGCGGAGAGCATGGGAATGAGCGTGGAACAGTACCGCGAGTATGCGCGGATGCAGCAGGAAAACGAAGCGCTCAAACGTCAGGAAGAAGACAGGCAGCGCCAGCAGAAAGCCGACGAGACATATAACGACTGGATTCGTCAGGCGAGTGAGCTGGTCGGAACGGCGGACGCGCCGGGAGAGTACCCTGACTTCGACCTCAAGCGCGAAGTTGCGGAGAATCCGCGCTTCATTGCGATGCTGCGCGCTGGCGTTCCTGTAAAAGACGCTTACGAGGTATCCCATTTAGGCGACATTCAGGCTCGCAGCGCGGCAAAAGCTGCGGCAGAGATGGAAAAGCGCGTGATGGACAACGTCCGCGCGAAAGGAATGCGCCCAAACGAGAACGGAACCACTTCCCAGCCGGGGGTCATTGTCAAGAGTGACCCGAGCAAATTCACGAAGGCCGACCGCGCAGAGATCGCAAGGCGCGTGCGGCGCGGCGAGCGCATCGTATTCTGATGCCCGCCTAATTTACCGACTGTAAGAAGGGAGACAAAACTCTATGAAGAAGTTCAAAGATATTTTCATTCTGCCCGTCATTCTGAGCCTGTTTGAGGGCCAGACGAACGTGACGACCGATTCCGGTCTCTCGGGCGAGATGAAGATCTACTACTGCGACACCCTGATCGACAACGCCGAACCCGAGCTGGTGCATGACCGCTTCGCGCAGAAGCGCAACATCCCCAAGGGCAAGGGCAAGGAGATCGAGTTTCGCAAGTATGATCCGCTGCCCAAGGCGCTCACGCCCATCACCGAAGGCGTGACCCCCAAGGGCCGCAAGCTGTCCATGACCACGCTGACCGCACAGGTCGACCAGTACGGCGATTTCGTCGAGATTTCCGATATCCTCGACCTGACCGCCATCGACAACAACCTGCAGGAAGCGACGGTGCTGCTCGGCTCTCAGGCGGGCCGCACGCTCGACACCATCACCCGCGAGGTCATCAACGGCGGCTCCAACGTCCAGTACGGCGAAGGTCAGGTGACGGGACGCCATCTGCTCGTTGGCGGCGAGGCCACGGGCAACCACTATTTCACGGTGCGTGCCGTCCGCAAGGCGGTTCGCTTCCTGAAAACCATGAACGCCCCTCGCTACGAGGGCTCCTACTGGGCAATCATTCACCCTGACTGTTCCTACGACATTCAGGATGACCCTGATTGGAAGCGCCCGCACGAGTACAAGGACACCAGCAACATCTACGACGACGAGATCGGCAAGATCGCGGGCGTCCGCTTCATCGAGACGACCGAAGCGAAGGTGTTCCACGCCGACGACCTGACCGAGGGCGCACGCGACCTGACCGTCAAGAGCGCATCCGGCAAGGTCCTGACCGTAAACGAGGTCATCACCACTGCCGACGCCGCAAAGCTGGCGGGCCGCGAGGTCGTCATCGGTGGTGCGCTCCTTGAGATCGAGAGCGCCTCGGCTGCGGCTGCTGGCAGCGCGACGATCACGCTGAAAGAAGCGCCTGCTACCACCCCGACGGCGTCGACCGCCATCTATCCGGGCGAAGCCGGTGCGAAGGGCCGCAACGTCTACTCCACCCTCATCATGGGCGCGGAGGCTTACGGCACGACCGAGCTGACCGGCGGCGGCCTTGAGCACATCGTCAAGCCGCTCGGCTCTGCCGGTACGGCTGACCCGCTGAACCAGCGTGCAACCGTCGGCTGGAAGGCAACCAAGGTCGCCGAACGTCTGGTTGAGGCGTATATGATTCGCGTGGAAACGACTTCCACGTTCGATGAGACCCCGCTGACCTAACCACCAAGGGGGCGGCTGTGAACGCCGCCCCCGCCACTGAAACGGAGGAAAGACCGATGAGCGAAGCAAAGAACGCCGTTGCGGCTGTGAACGCCGATCGCGCGGGCGAGGAGTACGTCAGCGTCCGCCTGTTCAAGGACAGCGGCAAGTACAAGGATGACCTGCTGGTGTGCGTGAACGGCGAAAGCTGCCTGATCCAGCGCGGTGTGACCGTGCAGGTCAAGAGAAAGTTCCTGTGGGCCATCCAGAACCAGATGAGACAGGATGCCTCGACCGCAAATCTCATCCAGACGATGAGCAGCGACTACGTTGAGAGCGCGAAGGCCCATAACGCGTAAGTGAATACGACCGCGAGACACGAAAAATGAGTTGCGACACGGCGCAGCAAGGGACGAAAAAGTCGCTCTTGCTGCGCCGTTTTCCATAAGAGAGGTGACAATATGGTTATTGAAAATGCCTATGCGCTCGAAGAGATCAAGCTCGGGCGCAGGGGAGAGAATCAGGCTCGCAAGGTCGTCTTTGACGTGCTGGGAAAGTGGCGCGAGGCCTATGGCGATGGCGTGGCGAGCCTGATCGTGCAGCGAAACGGCGATGCGCAGCCGTATCCCGTGACGGTGACGGAAGATGACGGCGCGCTCGTGTGGCTGGTATCGAGCGTTGATACGGCGGTGGCCGGTGAGGGCGCGGCAGAGCTGCGCTATACCGTGGGCGATACCATTGTGAAGAGCCAGATATATAAAACACGCGTGCGCGAAACGCTGGAAGACAGCGGAGAGACGCCGCCCCCGGCCTATCAAAGCTGGGTCGATGAGGTTTTGCAGGCGGCGGCGGATGCGGAGACGGCGGTTTCCAAGATGCCCTACGTCGACGAGACCACGGGCAACTGGTTCAAGTGGGACGCCACGGCAGGCGCTTTTGCCGACACGGGCGTTGCCGCGACCGGACCGCAGGGCGAAGTCGGCCCCAAGGGCGACACCGGCGATCAGGGGCCCAAGGGCGAGACTGGGGCAACTGGCCCCAAGGGCGACACGGGCGCAACCGGCGCGCGCGGCCCCAAGGGAGAGACCGGCGCAACCGGTGCGACGGGGCCGCAGGGCCCCAAAGGTGAGACCGGCCCCCGCGGCCCGCAGGGAGAGCAGGGTATTCAAGGCGAGACCGGCCCCGCTGGCCCACGGGGTGCGAAGGGAGACAAGGGCGATGCCTTTACCTATTCCGACTTTACGGCGGCACAGCTCGCCGCGCTGAAAGGCGACAAGGGCGATACCGGCCCCAAAGGAGAGAAAGGTGACACCGGCGCGACCGGACCGACCGGCCCAGAAGGTCCGCGCGGCCCGCAGGGCGAACAGGGCCCGCAGGGGCAGACGGGCCCGCGAGGCGAGACGGGCCCAGTAGGTCCCAAGGGGGAGACCGGCAGCGGCTTCAAGGTGCTGGGCTATTACGACACGGCGGAAGCGCTGGACGAGGCTAAACTCGCGACCGCGCAGCCGGGCGACGCCTACGGTGTGGGCACGTCAGAGCCATATGACATCTACATTTTAGACGGCACGACCGGCAAGTTCCGCCCCAACGGCCCCTTGCAGGGCGCGAAAGGCGACACGGGTCCCGAGGGGCCGCAGGGTCCGAAAGGCAATCCCGGCGAGACCGGTCCTCGAGGCCCTGCCGGGGCGGATGGTGCCAAGGGCGCAGACGGTGCCGCCGGTAAGGACGGCGTGACGTTCACGCCGAGCATGAGCGACGACGGCGACCTGTCATGGTCGAACGACGGCGGCAAGGCGAATCCTGAGACCGTGAACCTCAAGGGTCCGAAGGGCGACACGGGCGCACGGGGTCCTGCCGGTGCTGACGGCGCGAAGGGAGATACCGGCCCCGAGGGGCCAAGGGGACCGCAGGGAGAGCAGGGCCCGCAGGGCAAGACTGGCCCGCAAGGTGAAACCGGCCCGCAAGGCCTGACGGGCCCGCAGGGCCCTGCCGGGGTGGATGGCGTGAAAGGTGCGGACGGCGCAAAAGGCGCAACCTTTACGCCTGCTGTGTCCGCGGCGGGAGACCTGAGCTGGACGAACAACGGCGGGCTTGCGAATCCCGCGACCGTCAACCTCATGGGCCCGCAAGGCCCGCAGGGTGAGAAAGGCCCGCAGGGTGAGAAAGGCGCGACCGGCGCGACCGGCCCGCAGGGCCCCGCTGGCCCCGTCAATATCCCCTCCACCACCTCTCTCATCAAGGGCGATGGCAGCGGCGGGCTGGCGGCGGCAGTACCCGAGACGGACTACGCCTCGCCCGTGTTCATGCGCAAGGTGACGCTGACCACGGTGGGCTGGAATTCCAGCACCAAGCAGCAGAGCGTGACCGTGACAGGCATCCTCGCCGACACGACGAAGCAGTGCATCTATCCCGCGCCGGTCGACACGAGCTATGACAGCGCGTGGAACAGCTGCGGCGTGCTGTGCGTGGCGCAGGCGGCAAATTCGCTGACGTTCCAGTGCTCGGAGATTCCGACGAGCGCGATTGAGGTCTATGTGACGGTTATGCCGGTGGCGTTTTCGTGAGGTGATTTAATGATTTATAATTTGCCGAAGAAGAAGAAAGAAGACAAGGAACCCAGCCTGTGCTGGTATTTTAATGATACATTAACTTTACCTTCTATGCTGAATATATCCGTCTCTTTTGAAGCGGTACACAACCAGTACGAACGCATTAGATGTTTTATGAAGGCGTTGGAATTTGGAACGAGCAGCGGAGAATATGAAACTGCATATCAAAAAGGCTGGACATCGAATGATTACCGTTTTGTCAGATTTACCAAACAGCCTGACAGCAATTTAATGAATAAATTGCTAAAAAATAATGCTGTAAACGGGAATACAATGACCCAAATTACTTGCGTAGAACCAAAGAATGATGGCGCATGGGATAAGGTCGGTATCGTTGAAAGACATTTTTACACCAAATTAGGGCCTGATATATTCAATCCGGGTGAAGTAATTACTTTGAGAGCATTGAGCAATATACGGATTTTTCTCAATGGCAAATTACAATTGACTTCTACGGACCCTCTCCCGATGTGGGAGTATACTGTTACTGACAAGGACGCTACGATTGCAGCAAGTTTTGACGATGATGGATATGTAGTGGTTCGTATTAATGAGTCGTAAAAGGAGGGCAATATGGCAGAATTTATCAAAGTCAACGGGCAGGAGTATCCTGCGACGCTGATCTACAACTACAAAGACCGAAACTGGGACATGCGCGAGACGAAGACCATCTACCTCACCATGAGCCACGACGAGGCGGCGGCGCTGCTGCCTGACAATACCCCGTGGAGCATCGTCTTCCGCGAGACGAAGGACAAGCTCGACAATGACGGCAGTCCAACTGGTCAGACCGAAGAGGTTGTGACCGAAGAGGACATGAGCGCGTACAGTCTCGCGGGCGACATCACGGACTACCGCAACGGAACGGTGAGTATCAAGATGGGCAAGTCCACGGAGACGGAGAACGCCGTCGGCGCGGTGGTCGCCCTCACGGGCAAGGTCGTGACCGTGGAGCGCGCCGCAGCGCTGCGACCGATGATCGAACAGGCTGCAAAGTCCTTTACGGATGCAGAGGCAGCTAAGTCTCCTGAGTTGGTTGCGCGGTGGGCAGACCACATCGGTGAAGCGGTCGCACCGGGAGACCGCATGAGTGACGCTGACAATAACGGCGTTTTACACGCGTATCGCGTCAACGATGGCCACGGTCACACTACTCAGGCCGACTGGCCTCCGCACAGCACTCCTGCAATGTGGACTATCATTGACCTCGAGCATGCTGGTACTCAAGATGACCCGATTCCGGCTGCTCGTGGCATGGAGTACACCTATGGTCTTTTTTATAAAGACCCCGAGGACACTAAGCTGTACCTCTGCGAGCGTATTGGTGAGCAGTCCGGTAACAAAATCACTCTCCAGTATCTTCCTCACGAGCTGGTGGGGCAATATTTCATGGAGGTCTAATGTATGAAAATGCTGAAAGCGATCCGTGACGCGGACGCGCTGCGGCCTAACAAATTGAGCACGCCGCGCAAGGCGGAAATTCTCATGGTGCTTGAGCACCGAATTGCCGAGATGATGGGGGCGGAAGCCCCCGCCATCAAAGTGAGCGTGGAGGATGACACCGCGAGCGTCGAGGATATGGAATTGCTGCTGCCGGACGGGCACAACGAGTGTTACCACCTATATCTGGCAGCGCAGCTCGACGCCTACAATCAGGACAGCGCGCTCTATGCCAACGACCACGCCATTGCCAACGAGGCGGTGGCCGATGCTATGGCATGGTGGCGGCGCGAGAACCGAAAAGAGAGCAAGGGCAACTGGAAGGTGTGATGACAAGTGCCGACGACATTTCAGCTGGTGGAGACGACTTTCCCGAATGGGGAAGGCAAAGACACGCAGGAGCAGATCAACGGGGTCTATGACTACCTTTTCGTGCTACTCGAACAGCTGCGGTATACGCTCTTCAATCTGGATGGGAGCAACATCAATCAGAATGCACTGAGCGAGTTTATCAAGGATATTTCCGAGCCGATCTACGCAAAAATCGCAGATACGGACGAGAATGTAAATGAAATTTCCATTACAGCGAAAGGATTAGATGCTCGACTTAGCGACGCCGAGGGGAACATCACGCAGATTGACACAACGGCAAAGGGCTTGCAGGTAAGTGTTTCAAACCTTGACGGCGCGATCACTAACATCAAGACCGACGTGAACGGCCTGCGAGCGACGGTGAGCGGGAAGATCGATGCGACGCAGGCGCAGAGCATCTTTGACCAGAGCGCTGAGGGCTTCACGCTGGGCGCGACGAGCGGCGAGAACGGCACGATCTTCAAGCTCAATTACAACGGCGTACAGGTGGCGAGCACGGGCAGCATTGATCTGTGCGTGGATGCAGTGAACATCTATGGCACGCTGACGGCGGGTGCGCTGCGCGGCGGGAGCGTGAGCCTGCTGGCCGGAGATACCCCTGTCGGCAGCATGGATCTTGCCTACACGGGCACGGGGCAGGTCGGCGTCGGTCTGACGGCGACCTATGGTGGCATGAAGATGCACGCAGCGGGAAATATCTTTCTTGAATCCGAGCTGGGGCCGTTTGCATTGATCGGAAAAGACGATGCCAGCGACTACCCTGTCGTCTCGCTCGGCGGCGGCTATCTGGTACTGAGCGGCAACTACATGTTCGGCGCTTCGCCGCCAAGTGCCGCGCCGTATGGTACTGTGTTTTTCCTTGAGGAGTGAGAGATGGCGAGCTTTTATTGTACGCTGTCACCGGTCGACGGAGACGGGACACAGCTCAGCGTCTACGCACGGTTTACTGGCGGCGCGTCGGATTACACGTATAAGCGCTCAATCGACATCCGCATCACGGGCATCGGGACGTTCTCGTTCGATTCGAGCGAGGTCGGCGGTGGGACGAGCACCTTTGTCGGCACGATCACAGGCTTGTCACCGGGCACGACATACGAATGGATATGCAACATGTACTACTGGGGCGGATCGTGGATCGTCTCAGATTACAGCGATTCCGGCACGGCAACGACGTACAGCGGCGGCGGCAGCGGAGGCAGCGCGAAGGCGGTCATCAACGTCGGGACGTATTATAACCCAAACTGGAAGAGATACCGTGCGATCGTCAACATTGGGACGTATTACAACACAAATTGGCTATCGGTTCGACCGGTCAACAATTACGGGAGCTATTCGCAACCCAATTGGAGGTAAAGAGCATGAATGAAAAGATCAAGCAGGAAGCGGCGCACGCGATGCGCCTGATCGGCATTTTGAACGTCAACGGTGATGCCGTCGACGTGGTGGCAGCGGTGCGCCAGTCGCTTCGCAATATCGTGACGATCTGCGATGCGACAGAAGCCCCGGTGGGCGAGGAAGGCGATACGCAGGGCGAAGCAAGGGGAGCGGTGAAAGATGAGACTGCCTGAGATCACGGCATATACGAACCGGCGCGTGCAGCAGGAGAAATTCGGCGGCATCAACCACACATTCGGCGCGGCGGGCGGCGAGCTCTACGACATGAAGAACCTGTCGGCGCGATACTTCCCGCTTCTTGCTCCCCGTGCGCGGCGCTATACCGTCCGCAAGGGTATGGGCAAGGCAAACGGCATTTTCAGCGCAGGCAAACTCTACGAGGTATACGGAACGAAGCTCTACATCAACGGCGAAGAGAAGACGATAGTCGCAGATAGCGAAAAGACTTTCTGTGCACTTGGCGAGCGCGTGCTCATCTTCCCCGACAAGATCGTGTGCGAAAAGGACGGCACGATCAAGCCGATGGAGGCGAGCTACGCCGCGGCGGGGCTGAAATTCGGGAATGGCACGTATGCTGACGAAAAGGCGGCAGCAAACAGCATCACGACGACCGGCGCGGCGTTCCCGTTCAACGTGGGCGACGCCGTGACGATCTCGGGCTGCACAAAGGAGACCTACAACAACCGCACACCCATCATCCGGGAGATCAGCGAGGACAAAAAGACGCTGCGCTTTTATGAAAACACCTTCCGCCTGCCCGACGGGCAGGAAAGCATCACGGAGCCTGGAACAGTCACGCTCAATCGCAGCGTGCCCGACATGGATTTTGTCTGCACGAACGAGAACCGCGTGTGGGGATGCAAGGGCGACAGCATCTTTGCTTCAAAGCTCGGCGACCCGTACAACTGGAACGTGTTTGACGGGCTCTCCACGGATGCGTTCAGCGTGGAGAGCGGCACGGCAGGAGCGTTCACGGCGTGCGTGAGCTATCTTGGCTACCCGTGCTTTTTCAAAGAAGACAAAATATTCAAGATGTACGGCACGGTTCCGACAAACTTCCAACTCATGTCAAGCGCGGTGCTCGGTGTGATGAGGGGCAGCCACAAGAGCCTCGCCGTGGCGGGGGAAACGCTCTATTACCTCTCAAAGGTCGGCATCATGGCGTACAGCGGCGGCATGCCGCGCTGCATCTCCCACACGCTGGGCGACGATGTGCGCCTCTCTGACGCGGTGGGAGGGAGCGACGGCCTCAACTACTACGTGAGCCTGAAAGAGGATGGCAAGGCGGCGTTGTACTGCTACAGCAGCGAGAACGGCGTGTGGCATAAGGAAGATACGCTTGCCGTGGTGCAAATGGCCTATTCGGGCGGTATCATGGCCTTAGTAGACGGTGGGTGCGTGCTGCTGGGGAATCCGGCAGATATCCCGACCGGCGCAACACGCGAGGGCGCTGTTATTAGCGAGGCGGAGTTTGCCGACTATGACGGCGGCTCATTCGACGCGAAGCACGTGCAGCGCGTTCGGGCGCGGCTGGAATGCGAAAAGGGCGCAACGGTCGTGTTCCTTGTCAAGTTCGACGGCGGCGCGTGGGAAGAGGTCGACCGCTGCGGGGCACAGGAGAAAGACGTTTTCACTCTCGACTGCCCGATCCGCCGCTGCGACCACTTTAGATTAAAAATCAAAGCCACAGGAGAATACCGGCTCTATGCGCTCGAGTACGAATACGTGACGGGCGGCAGAAAGTGAGGGGACAATGGCAGACAATTTCAAACACAAGAATACAGACCTGACGCTCATCAACGATTCGGGGGACCTTGATCTCATCCGGCAGTATACCGAGGCATACAACAAGGCCTATGCCGAGGGAGACAAGGCGGGCCAGCAGGCGGCGCACGACGCAGCGGAGAAAATCCGCGCGAAGTACGACTATTCCGGCGGCGTGGACGGCAGCGAGTACATCAAACTCGGCACGGGCGCGAGCCCTGCAAAGGCTGACACGAGCTGGCTCGATAAGCTGGGCGACAGCAACTACAACTACGATCAGAGCGGGCAGATCAGCGCAAAGCTCGACGCACTGCTGAACCGCACGCCGTTTTCCTATGATGCAGCGAGCGACCCGCTCTATCAGCAGTATCGCAAGCAGTACACGCGCGAGGCAGACCGCAGCGCTGAGGATGTGCTCGGCAAGGCGGCAGTGATGACGGGCGGGATGCCGTCCACGGCGGCGGTGGCAGCGAGCCAACAGGCGAGCGACTACCAGATGAGCCAGATGACGGACAAGATCCCCGAGCTACAGCAGCTTGCCTATAGCATGTATCAGGATAAATTGAGCGGCGACCGCGCCGACTTGAATACGCTGATTGGGATTGAGGACAACAACTACAACCGCTGGCTGGCTGACCGCAATTACCTCTATCAGCTCGCGCGCGATCAGGTGGGCGACCAGCAGACGGCGGATGCACTGGCGTATCAGAAGCAGCAGGACAAGCTCAACTATGACTACCAGAAGGAACGCGACGCCATCGAGGACGCACGCTATAATGCGGAATGGCAGTATAAATTGCAACAGGCCGCGCAGGCAGCGGCGGGGAAGGCAA
>UMHS01039516.1_pt1 | contig 15187 bp, 16 predicted proteins | sample 1965611 | NCBI WGS metagenome assembly UMHS01 (sample SAMEA4836106, study PRJEB28245) | human gut metagenome | biome: gut microbiome; material: fecal sample | place: Denmark | collected 2008
GGATATGGGCATCACCAACAAGGCCTTTGACTCCTACGAGCAGAGCCTGATCCGTGATGTGATCGCGGCGCGCATTCCGGCCAAGCTGGATGCCGCCAAGCTCTTTGGCTGATGGACGCCCAGAGCTACACCGCGCAGGAGCGGCGTGCGGCCAATCAGGTCTGGGCTGCTGCAGGAGCCTATGGCTTTGAGCCGCTGTTTCTGGCCCGCTATACCGACGGCACCACCGATTTTTACATGAACACGGTCGTGGGCCTCATCCACAAATATTACGGTGACACGCTGATCCGCAGCGTCTTTGACGCATGGGACGGTGATCTGCGGCAGACCATGCTGGACGACATGACATGGCTGTATCTGGAAAACGCCGCCTATCGGCTGGAGCTGCCCCGCCGCCCGGTGCTGGAAGCACTGCGTCATGCCCATGCAGATTACTTTTTTGCGATTCAATACAAGCTCTCCCGTCAGGAGTGGATGGCAAAAAATCAGCTGGTGTACACCATGCAGGCTGCACGCTGGCGGCGTGTACTGGGCCGCACCGACCCGGTGATGACCCCTTACGAGTCCGGCCTTGCTGCGGCTCTTTCCCCGGAAAAAGCGCCGGCAGCGGAACAGCTGAAAGCCGAAATTTTATCGATCTACGCAAAATTCAACCTGTTCGACGGCACTGTGCACCAGAGAGCAGCTTTGCATCTGCATCTGGACGGCCTGCTGGCAAAGCTTGCCACCAAAGCCATGCCCACCCAGATGATCAAAACGGACCGCGTGACCGTGGAGCACTCAAGCTCCGTGGATGCTGTGGGCGGCGGGCTGGCGGTGGACAAGCGCCGGGCCCACATCACCCTGAAGCAGAATGCCGCGCAGGACAAGGCCTACATCGAAAGCTGCTTCGGCCGCTCTCTCTACCCGCCGGAACGGCTGCGCAAGGCTGAGCAGGAGCTTTGTGTGGGCGACCATCTGGGGTGCCATTTGTGGTTCAGTGCCGGTGTGCCCAGCCCGGAGCAGGCTCCCACACCGGAAGCAAAGCATCTGGCTGAACAGGCCGAACTGCAGGCCGACCGCAACCGCGCTTATTACGCCAAAAATCGGGAACTGCACCGCAGTGTGGTGCTGCGGCTTACCGAGCAGATCCGCAACTGCATCCTTGTGCACCAGCAGCCCAACGCCCGTGTTGCCCGCAGCGGCAACCTGAACGCTGGGCGCATCTGGCGCGCACCACTTTTGAACGATGACCGGGTGTTTTTGTGTGCCGAGGAAGAGAACCAGCCCTCTTTTACGGTAGACCTTTTATTGGACGCATCCGCTTCCCGCCTGCACTGTCAGGAAGTGATCGCGGCTCAAGGATCCATTTTGGCCCAGAGCCTTGCGGCCTGCGGTATCCCGGTGCGGGTGTCCAGCTTCAGCAGCCTGCGGGGCTACACCGTACTACGGGTGCTCAAAGGCTTTGCAGACAAAAACCTGCAAAACATCAACCGATATTTTGCTTCCGGCTGGAACCGTGACGGCCTTGCCCTGCGGGCAGCAGGCGACCTTTTGCGGTTTGCGCCCGGTCCTGCGCCGCGTCATCTGCTCATCGTGCTGACGGACGCTTCGCCCAACGACAGCCGCCGCATCCCGCCCAGTGCAGAAAACCCGCTGGGCTGCGGTTACGAGGACGCTGCCGGTGTGGCTGACACTGCCGCGCAAGTGCGTGCGCTGCAGCGCATGGGCATCCGGGTGTCGGCTGTGTTCATGGGTGAGGACAGCTCTGCCGGTGCCGCTGCACAGATCTACGGCAAAAACATGGCCCGTATCCGCGGCATGGACCAACTGGCCCGCGCGGCCGGGCGGCTGATCCAGAACGAGATCCGTGAACTGGGCGATTGAACCATATTTTACCAGAACAGCCCACAGATGGGAGGCTTTGGCCTTGCCGTCTGTGGGCTGTTTTTGATACAGAACACAACTGATTCGCTCTTGCAACAACCATGTTTCGGGTCACTGTTGCAGGATGCGCGGAAATGTTTTGTTTTTCTGCAAACTTATAGTTGTTTTTCGTTGTGAAGTATGCTATACTATGTTCAGTCAATAAAACATTTCTGCGTAAGCCGCCTGCTGTGCACCGGGTCGTTTGGCGCAGTGCCCATCCGTTATACAACGAACTGCTGTGTTATAGTTTCAGGAGGGAACCGATTATGGATGCCAACCGTTATTTTGATGCCATGCACAACGCTATGTCAGCTCAGCACCCCGGTGCGCAGCTGCTGTTAACGGTAAAGTTGCAGGACACCTGCGGCAACGATGCCTGCCTGGAGCTGAAGCAGCTGCCCGGTGAGAGCACTTCCATTCTGTGCTACTCCACCATGGGTCGCCGCTGCCTGAACTTCCAGCTGTTCCGCAAGGGCTGGCAGCTGTGCCACAACGCCGATGGCCAGCTGGTGGGCCGCTTTCCTTCCAGCGCCGACGGCCTGATTGACGAGACCGATTTCCGCGCCTACTGCCGGGAAGACCGGCTGGATATGGCCCGCACCCAGCGCATCACCGCCGAGCTTCGCCAGTGCGCCGGTATCGATTATCAGGGCAGCATCCCGCAGAACGCCCGCACCGGTGCCGTTATTACCGTGGAGAGTTTTGTAGGGGCCGGTGCCCGCTGGACCTACTGGAGTCAGGATGTTCTGCCCAGCCTGCCGCTGGGTGCCATCCTCTACTGGCTGGCGGATCATCTGGCCGGTGCCGAGCGCCGCACCCTGCAGGCCGACCCGCAGGCAGCCCGCCTTGCCGCCCAGTGGCTGGCCGGTGATACAGCCGTATTCTTCCATCCGTCGGTGCCGATGACCGCCATGAATACGGTCTCTTCCGGCTCTGCACCCGCACGCCGCCGCACCACTGTGCCCGCTGCCCGCAACAAGAGCTGGCAAAGCATCATGGCCGTGATGGCAGGCATGTGAACGAAAAAGCAAGGAAAGACCGATCGTCTCTCCTTGCTTTTTCAGTATTATTCGAGGTACGGGTCCAGCAGGGCATCCACCGTTTTGTTCCGCTTGGGGTTCGGCTTTTTGATCACATGGCCGCGGCAGACCACCAGTTCCAGATGCTGCAGCGCACGCAGGTCTTCCAGCGGGTTGTGCTTCGTCACAATAAAATCTGCGCTTTTGCCCGGCTCAATGGAACCGGTCACGTCTCCTACTCCGGCCAGCTGAGCATTGCGCAGGGTGGCCGTGTACAGGGCGAACTGGTTGCTTACACCGCAGTATTTGTGGAAGTAGCACAGCTCCCGCCAGAAATCGTACTGGGTGATGTACGGGCAGCCTACATCGTTGCCCAAGGCCACCGGGATGCCGTTAGCAAGGGCGGTCTTTGCGCTTTCCACCACACCGTCAAACACGATCTTGCCGTTATACTGGTCCTTTTCCGAAGCGCCGGAAACCGCCGTATCAAACAGTGCATAGGGCAGCGCCGGGGAGATGGTGGTGCACACAAAGGCTCCCCGCTCCTTGTAAAGCCGGATGGTCTCATCGTCCATCTTTGCGCCGTGCTCAATGGAATCCACGCCGTTTTCCAGCGCCACCTTTACGCCCTCCGGCGATTCGGTGTGTGCCGCCACGGTATAGCCCAGCTTGTGGGCCTCGTCGCAGACGGCTTTGACCATTTCCGGCTTCATTTTCAGCTCGCCGGGGGTTCCCTTTTCGGTGGCATCCAGCACGCCGCCGGTGATCATCAGCTTGATAAGATCCACCTTCTGTCCGCTGGCCTTTTTGAGCTGAGCAAGTGCTTCGGTATTGTTATGGGCCGCAACTGCCACCGAGCCTGCCATATGTCCCCCGGGCACCGAAATGCCCTCGTTGGCAGCAAGGATGCGCGGTGCCAGCAGCTTGCCAGCTGCAGCATCATCACGGCAGCGGGTGTCAAAATCTGCAATGCCGCCCACGGTGCGGATGGTAGTCACGCCACCCAGCAGTTCCAGCTTCGCGTAGCTGCATACCAGCCTGTAGGCCACCGCACGGGTCAGGCCATTGCTCAGAATTTTGCGCACCAGCGCAGCATTATCCCGCGGCTTTGCGCTGGGCTTGCCGTTGCCTGCCAGATGCACATGCAGGTTGATCAGGCCCGGGCACAGATAGCCTCCGTGCAGATCGATCACCTCATAACCGTCCAGATCCACGCCCTCATCGACAATGGCAATGATCTTATCATCCTCGGTCAGCAGGATCTTGTGCTCTACCGGCTGCATCTGCTCGGTGCCATCCAGCAGGATCCCGTTCGTATAAGCACGTTTCATTGGGAACATCCTCTCTTTTTCAGGTTTTTCGGACAGGAGTTGTTTTGTTCCAGTATAGCACGTTCCGGCAGATGGTGCAATGCAAAAACGGGCAGGAAAGGTTCAGCCCTCTCCTGCCCGCTCGGTGTTTTTATTTACTGTGCGGCTGCGCTGGAAGCTACTTCGGAAGCAGCAGCCTCAGAAGATGCGGCTTCCGAAGAAGCAGCTTCGCTGGATGCGGCATCTGCGCCGCCGGTCACGCCGCCCTCAACGACCAGCTCATCCTCATAGTCAAGGCCGTAGGTATCCACCAGAGTCTCCTCATAGTCCTTGTGGAAGAAGTTCTCCTCGCCCAGAGCCTTGATCTCCTCGTTCAGCCAATCCAGAACGGTGGTGTTGCCCTGGCTCACAGCAGGAGCAATGGTGTCCTGACTGCCCAGAGAGGGAATGCCGACCGTGTAGCCGGTGTTCTGCTTTGCAAATGCAATGACCTCGGTGTTATCGTTGGCCCATGCCACGCCGTTGCCATTCTCCAGTGCATTCTTGGCCGTTGCATAGGAATCGTACTTCTGCAGCGGAATGTCGGGGTACTCCTTGGTCAGGTAGGTCTCGGCGGTGGTGCCGGAAATGACGATCATCTGGTCGTCAGCGTTCCAGTTGTCCAGAGTGGTGATAACGTTGCTTTCCGGAGAAATGACACCCAGAGCCACGTTCATGTAAGGCAGAGCAAAGTCCACTTCCTCTGCGCGCTCCGGGGTCACGGTGAAGTTTGCCAGGATCACATCCACCTTGCCGGTCTGCAGATACTCGATACGGTTGGCTGCCTCGGTGGAAACGAAGTTGATCTCTACGCCCAGATCCTCGCCCAGACGGCGTGCAAAGTAGACATCATAGCCCTGATATTCGCCGTTCTCGTCCACGTAGCCGAACGGGTTCTTATCGGAGAACACGCCGATGTTGATGGTACCGGACTCCTTGATCTGATCCAGCGTGCGGTAGACCACGCTGCTGCCAGATGCTGCGCTGCCGGATGCTGCAGTGGAAGCAGAAGAAGAGCCGCCGCATGCGGTCAGAACAGCGGCAGCGGAAACTGCGCCCAGACCCAGCAGGAAGGAACGACGAGAGATCTTAGACTGTTTCATAATGATTACTCCTTTACAAAATCTTTCCCATTTGGCTGCGGAACACCCGCAGCCTTTATCTTGATCTGTGACTCATTTCACAGCATCAAACGTGAAGGTGCGCAGGAAGCGTTGCGCGCGCTCGGTCTTGGGCCGGTCAAAGAACTCGGCCGGTGCAGCTTCTTCCACGATCTTGCCGCCATCCAGAAAGATGACGCGGTTGGCAATGGCGCGGGCAAACTGCATTTCGTGGGTGACGATGATCATGGTCTTGCCCTGCTTGGCAAGGTCCAGCATAACGTCCAGCACCTCGCGCACCATTTCCGGATCAAGGGCAGCGGTCACTTCGTCAAACAGAAGGATCTCCGGGTGCATACACAGTGCGCGCACGATGGCAACGCGCTGCTTCTGGCCGCCGGAAAGCTCCCGCGGGTAGCTGTTTTTCTTGGCAAGCAGGCCCACACGGTCCAGCAGAGCTTCGGCCTCCTGCTGCACTTCCGCTTTGGGGCGCTTCTGCACCTTGGTGGGTGCCAGAAGCACATTGTCCAGCACCGTCATGTGCGGGAACAGCTCGTAGCTCTGGAACACCATGCCGATGCGCTGGCGCAGCTGAGTCAGATTTTTACCGCCGTAGGCAACGGTCTCATTGCCCAGCCGCACCCGGCCGCTCTGGGTGGGCTCCAGACCATTCAGACAGCGCAGCAGGGTGCTTTTGCCGCAGCCCGAAGGGCCGACCACCACGATGACCTCGCCGGGCTTGACAGCAAAGCTGATATCATCCAGCACGGGGGTCTCGCCATAGGCCTTGATCAGATGTTCAACAGTCAAAATAGGTTCTGCCATGTACGGTCACTTCCATTTCTTTTCGAGATAGGATGCCAGCAGACTGATGGGCCAGCATACGAAGAAATATAACACGAAAACCGTGAGATAAATGCCAAACGCTGCGTTGGGGCTGGCGGTGCGGTTGGCCTCGATGATCTGCTGTGCTACCTTGATCACTTCCACCACACCGATCATCAGCACAAGGCTGGTGGTCTTGATCATGCGGGTGATCAGGTTGATGGACAGCGGGATCAGGCGGCGCACCGTCTGCGGAATGATGATGTACCAGTAGGTCTGCGCACGGCTCATGCCAAGGGCCTCGGCGCTCTCATACTGGTGCTTCGGAATGGCGATCAGCGCACCGCGCACAAGGTCGCTCATTTCTGCGGTGCCCCACAGCACAAACACGATGATGGATGCCGTCTCGCCGGAAAGGTTCCACCCAAAGGCACGGGTGGTGCCGAAGTAAACGAGGAACAGCAGCACCATCTGCGGCATGATGCGGACGAACTCCAGATAAAGCCGCAGAACCGCCTTGATAATGGGGTTGCGGGAGGTCATGAGCACGCCCAGCAGGATGCCCAGCGGCAGGCTGATGATCACCGAGACGGCGCTGATCTTGAGTGCAACGCCAAGGCCGCCCAGCAGGCGGGCCATGTTTTTGCCCTTGAGCAGGACATCAAGACCCAAATCCAGCATAGCGCAGCCTCCTTTCGATCAGGCTGCCCACAATGGACACCGGCAGCAGAATGATAAGGTAGAACACCACCAGCAGGAACAGACATTCGATGGTTTTGGAGTACATGCCGATGAGGTCCTTTGCCGTGAACATCAGGTCCATCAGGCTGATGGCGCTGAACACGCTGGTCTCCTTGAGCAGGAAGATCACATTTGCCATGAAAGCCGGCATACTGGTGGACATGGCCTGCGGCAGAATGATGTAGCGCATGGTCTGCCAGCGGTTCATGCCAAGGCTGTAGGCACTCTCGGTCTGGATGGGCTCAATGGCTTCCAGACCGCTGCGGAACGCTTCGGCCATGTAGCTGCCGCCCAGAAACGCCAGACCGGCAATGCCGCAGATCTCGGCATTGGTGCGGATGCCCACCTTGGGCAGGCCATAATAAATGAAGAACAGCTGCACCAGCAGCGGTGTGTTGCGGGACAGCTGGATGTAAACACCCACGATCTGCCGCAGAACGGGCACCTTGTCATACTGGATCACTGCGCAGGCAAGGCCAATGATGATGGCAAAAATGATGCCTGCAACGCCCAGCCGCACGGTAAGTACAGCGGCCTTCTGGTAGAGCGGCAAATATTGCTGGATCGCATTCCAGTCCATTGCCGGATTCCTCCCTTGTATCCTGATTTGCGGGTCAAAACAAAACGCCCGGAAGCTCCCTCTTCAAGTAAGCTCCCAGGCGGTCAGCGACAGATCCTTCTGCGTGTTCCCACACAGAATATGCAGATATGCTCACACGGCATACCATACTGCAGGGCGGCCGGTCCGGGAAGCGTTTGCGGTACAACAACACATTGCGCAACAACACATCATAGCCGTTTCCTCCCTGAATGATCTCAATTTTCGGATTTGCTCGACCCGATGCACGTAGTTTACACCCTATTACCCATTATGTCAATATGATTATGGGACTTCTTTCGATTCTTTGCTCATTCAGCCTAAAATCATATCATTCTATGTGTAAATTTTATTCATTTTTCAACTTGACCGTATGCGTCGTGCGGACAGCAAAAAGCCCTCCCGTCGGGGGGGGGGGGGGGGGAGGGCCTGGCCGGATAAAGATTTTTTAGGAAAGTTTAAGAAACAGCCGGTTTTGCTTTCTGCTGCCATATGCTCCCCTCCCGCCTTTTCTTTTATAAATAAGTATCATGATCTCCCGGGAAAAGTGCAATCAAAAGGCACCGGCTTGTGCAAAAAAGCCGGTGCCTTGGGGCAGGAATATTTTACAGGTTCAGCAGCACATTGGCCCGGAAAACGTTGCCGCCCGTTTCCACCGTCAGATTGCCGTGATACCTGTGCACGGCAGTTTCGACGGAAACAAGGCCGATGCCCTGTCCGTCATGCTTGGTGGAGTGCAGAACGCCGCCCTGCTTTTTCAGCACGCCATCGTAGCGGTTCTCCACCATCAGGCCCATCATGGCCGGGCTGAGCATCCGGGCCAGCACCTTGACCTGCCGTTCTTCCGGCGGCAGCTTCTGGCTGGCATGGAGCGCATTTTCCAGCAGGTTGCCAAGAATGGTGCACAGGTCGGCTTCCGGCAGGGGCAGGAGCTTGGGCAGTTCCAGCTTCCATTCGATCTGGATGCCCTGTTTCCGGGCCTCGTAGTCGTAGTGGCCGGCAAGCGCATCCACCGCAGCGTTGACGCACAGGGTGGGTCTGGCATCGCTGAGTTCGCTCTCGTACTGGCTCAGGTAGCTTTTCAGTTCATCCAGCCGCCCGGCCTCGGTCAGGCCAGAGATCACATGCAGGTGCTGGCGGAAATCGTGCCGCAGGTGGCGGGTCTGTTCCAGATAGCTGCGCAGCTCCATATAGCGGCGGGACTCCACGGCCAGCAGCTGGTTTTCGCGGTCCAGCTGGGAGCTGCGGGCATACCCACGCGGTACATCTCGTACAGCAGCAGAAAGATGCCCAGCAGCGAGATGCTCACTGCCAGCACCGCGATGATGCGGATGCGGTTCATCAGGATGACGCCGATCTCCTTCGGCATACAGAACACCAGAAACGCCGCGTACAGTGCCGGCAGCGGCCATGCCGACTCCCAGAAGGCTTCGCCGTGGTACTCCTGCAGCAGCCACCGGCTCCAGCGCACTGCCGTAAAGCGGAAGATGGCGCTGAGTATCACCGAGAGGGTCAGGCAGATGACCGAGGTGCTGGGCAGAAACACCGGCTGTGCATTGTCCAGCTCAGCTTCCGCGTTCAGCACAATGGCAAGCAGGGTGCACACAGACATCATCACTGCCGACACCGAGAACCGAAACATGGTCTGGCTGATCGATACTTCCCGGTCGGTGCGCCAGCGCAGCAGCCAGAAGCTGATGATGAGCAGCGGGATGAGCAGGAAGTTCGTTTCCATGTCCAGCATGCAGCACACCGCTGCGCCAGCCAGACCCATCAGTGTGATCGCCGACGCACCGATGGCATAGGTTTTACGCGGTGCACGCAAGTGCTCCTGCAGCGAGGCAAGGCAGAGGTATTCTGCCGGATACATCATTGCAAATTCCAGAAAAAACGTCCAAACAATGCAAAATTCACAAGCGCTCTCCTTTCCGGGTCAGAATTCCCGCTGCATACCACGGAACTGGTACTGCGTAAATTGGGCAAGCAGGCTGTTTTTGTCCTTCTGCCGCACCGGCAGATGGGTCCCATCCAGCATTTCAATGCAGTCGCCCTCAAACCGCAGCACCTTGGACATGTTGATGATCACGCCGCGGTTGCACACCAGAAATTCCGGCTGGGTCTGAAGCTGTTCCTGCACCTGTGCAAAATTTGCCGTGGCCCGGCACTCGCCGTCATCCGTGACCACACGCACATAATGGTTCTGTGCCGTAGCATAGTAGATCTTGGTCAGCGGCAGCCGCACAATCTGCCGGGCAATGCGCACCTCCAGCTCCGGCTGCTGACGGCACAGCACCCGCCGCAGCTCCCCTGCCAGCTGCTCAAACTTTTCTTCCTTATAAGGCTTGAGCAGATAATCGAATGGATGTACCGGAAAGGCATCCCACACGTACTCCGGCGAGGATGTCACAAACACGATCAGCAGGTCCGGGTCGGCCGCACGCAGCCGCTGCGCCGTCTCAATGCCATTGGTGCCCTCCATGCAGATGTCCAGAAACACCACCTGATACCCTTCGCGCCAGCCGGCCCGCAAAAATTCATCTCCGCTGGCAAAACAGCTGCAGGATATGTTCTCATTTTCAAATGCCTTTTTCAGCAGCTGTTCCAACCGTTCGGCATCCGGCTTGCTGTCTTCCACGATCGCCGTCTGCAGGTTCATTGCTGCACCCCCTTGTTCCTTCTGCTTCCCTGTTTTTTTATATTATAGCACAGGTTCCGCCTTCCGTGGTCTGCCATTCGCGCACAAAACAGCCCGTTTCGCGCAGGTTGCGGCAGTGGGCAGAAATTTTTTTGTGTTTTCCTGCTGCAATGCAAAACAAAAAAGGCACCACACAATGTGTGATGCCTTTCTGATCTGGTGGAGAATACCGGGCCGATTCTGATCACGGTGACCCTCTTGCAGTCCATGCACGGCGCTCTCTTGGGTGAGCTAAGCTCTCACTCGTTTGGCAACAACAAAAAAACACCACACGTTTCTGTGTAGTGCTTTTTCCTTCTGGTGGAGAATACCGGGATCGAACCGGTGACCTCTTGCATGCCATGCAAGCGCTCTCCCAGCTGAGCTAATCCCCCATAATTTTCCAGAGGTGGAAACCTCTGGAAAAGAGATGCTCAAATAAGAAATGCTTTATGAAGTTCAGTTGTGGGGGTGCGTGAGCGCACTGCTTGGGCTCCCAGCTGAGCTAATCCCCCAGATGTTCGTGCCGTGCCTGACGACGTGTTTTATTATATCAGCACATCCGGGAGTTGTCAACTGTTTTCTGAAAAATTCTGCAGTGGTTTGCCTGCCAATGGAGATTTTTTTGAGATCGTCCTATCCTGCTCCATCCCTGCGCCGTTTTCCCACAGCCTGCTAAGTTTTTTATGCAAACAAAAACCCCGCACAAAACAATTGCTTGTCTTGTGCGGGGCCTCTCTAGCTCTTTTACCTGACACAACAAACGCTATGTCAAATCAAACTATCTATCCTATTCAGGAAAGATTAGTTATTAGAGAGTGGGCAGAGTGCCTTTCTTAGTTTCCAGACCGATGGAGCCGCTGCCCAGGGTGTAGATAGCGGACAGGCCGCCCAGGATCTGCATGCCAGCATTCAGAGCGCCAACAGCAAAGCCCCAGTTGCCGCCGAAGGTGTTGTAGCCCTTGTTGTAAGCCTTATCCAGATTCTTAACAGAGAAGCCGATCACATCGCCGGGAACGTAGTTGCCATCGAACAGCTGGCCCAGAATGGAGCTGGTGTACGTATCCAGGAAAGAGTTGCCAACGATCTTGATCACGTTAGCGGAAACGTTCTGCCAGTTCTCAGTCTTCATAGCAGGAGCCAGGACATCAACCAGGCTACCACCAACAACGTAGGTCATCTCGTTTTCTGCAACAGCAGAGAAGTTTGCAGGCATCATCATAATGAATTTCTCCCTTCAAATTTAGAAAGATATTTGCAAGCCATTTGTTTGGCTTACGTCCCTTACTAGGATGGCAATAATATACCACACTTTCCAGAAATGTTCAAGTACTTTTTTGAAAAAAATGTGAAAAATGTGATAGACTGTGAAAATCCGGTCTCAAAATTCTTACAGAAGCCGCTTTTTTGCACACAGCGACATGTTTTTTTGCAGAATTGGAAGATACTGGAATTTGAAAGGGATCGTGTATGAAAACCGTGATCTATCTGGACGAACTGCTGCTGACGAACTTTCTGGCCGCAGCAGCGCTGCTTTTGGGCGCAGGGCTTTTGTGTGCGCGGCAGTGCAGCGGTCTGCGGCTGATGGCGGGCAGTGCGGCAGCGGCAGCGGCTTCGCTGGGCATTCTGCTGCCGGAGCTGCCCGGGCCTGCAGCTTTCCTTTATAAGGTGTTCACCTGCTGTGCCGCTGTAGCTGCGGCTTACGGCGTGCCGGGCCTGCGCAATTTTGTGCAGCTGTGTGTGTGGTATCTGCTGCTGAACCTGCTGCTGTGCGGAGCCGTGCTGCTGCCCGGAGTGCAAAGCGCAAATCTCTGCGTCTATCTGCCGCTGTCTCCGGGCCGGCTGCTGCTATGCTGCGGTGCAGTGCTTGCCGTGCTGCGCGGTGTACTGTTCTGTTTTGGCCGTGCAGGCACCCGCTGCTTTGCCGCCGTGCTGGAGCTGGAAGGTGCAGCCCTCTCCGTACAGGCTTTCTGCGACACCGGCTTCTCAGTGCAGGACCCGCTGACCGGGCAGGCAGTGGTTCTGGTCTATTATCCCGCCGTGCGCAGTGCCCTGCCGCAGGAGCTGCGCACATTTCTGGACCGTTATTTTGCCTGCGGCACGGCACCGCCGCCGGAGCTGCGGGTGCGGCTGGTGCCCTGCACCACCATTGCCGGGCACTGCGTGCTGCCTGCCGTTCCGGCCAAGGCCCTGCGCACCAGCAAAGGCAGTGCAGCGGGCATTCTGGCCGCATTCTGCCGCCCGGAAACACAGCAGCCATGGACAGCTCTGCTGGGCAGCGAACTGGCCGTACAGCTGGGCATCCGCTGAGAAGCGTTTGATGCGATCGATATCTATAGATGTACAGGAGGGGTATTCATGTTTCATGTTCTGCACCGGTTCTGGCGTTGGCTCCTTGCACGGCTGGGCTATTGCGGCGGCGCACATTTTCTGGCGGGCGCGCCCAGCCTGCCCCCGCCCCTGACCCCGGAACAGGAAAAAGTCCTGCTGGCCCGTATGGCTGCAGGCGATGCCGCTGCCCGGGACGACCTGATCACCCACAACCTGCGGCTGGTGGTGTACCTTGCCAAAAAGTACGAAAGCAGCGGTGTGCCTGCCGAGGACATGATCAGCATTGGCACCATCGGGCTGATCAAGGCGGTGAACACCTTCACGCCGGAGCGCAGCATCAAGCTGGCCACCTACGCCAGCCGCTGCATCGGCAATGAAATTCTGATGTACTTACGCAAAAGCTCCAACCGCCGTCAGGAAGCCAGCATCGACGAACCGCTGAACGTGGATGGCGACGGCAACGAGCTGCTGCTTTCTGATATTCTGGGCAGTGATGAGAACCAGATCAGCCAGCGGCTGGAGCAGGATGCGGAGCGCGCTGTGCTTCGCCGGGCCGTGGACAGCCTGTCCCCGCGGGAACGGCAGATCATGGAGCTGCGCTTTGGTCTGGCGGACGGCATTGAGCGCACCCAGAAGGAGGCCGCCGACGCACTGGGCATCAGCCAAAGCTACATTTCCCGGCTGGAAAAACGGATCATCCATACCTTAAAAGTACAATTGGAAAACGAGTGAGGTGAAAAACGCGGACTGCCGCCCGCTGGGCTTGACAATCCGCGCTGATTCGCGTATAATAAAGCTACAAAAGGCGCTGGCCCTGCAAACGGCTAGTTCCTTACCAGATTAGTCAAGAAAAGATGACCGCTCGGATTGGGACTCGAGGCGGTCATTTTTTCTTTTTGTCATCACTGTGAGAAACAGTCCATGTAATTTCAAACGTAACGTAGATCGCTCCGCCGAGAAGCGTGAGCAGAAGCACGACCTGTTCAAACGTCATGGTGCATCCCCCCTTTCCGCCCTTGGGCATCCGGGGAGAACGAGATCTTCAAGAAAAAATCGTCTTTAGCCGGCACCCAAGTACCGGTAAGGACTAGCCGCCTGCGTTTGTGGGCACAGCGCCTGATGGCGGCGTTGCCGCCGCAAATACAGCATATCATAAATCTGCACGAAAAACAATATTTTGCCGCGCTTTCCTGTCAAACGGGAAAGCGCACAGTTTTTTCCACGCATACAATGCCGCTGCGCATCCCATACTCCCGGTGAAGATTAAAACAGACCGGGGGCGTTTGGATGTACAACAAAGTGGAGCTGTGCGGCATGAACACTGCAAAGCTGCCTGTGCTGACCGAAGCCGAAAAGCGGGAACTGCTGGCCCGCGCCCACGCCGGTGATGCAGCAGCCCGGGAACAAATGGTGGAAGGCAACCTGCGGCTGGTGCTCAGCGTGGTGCAGCGGTTCGCCCAGCGCGGCGAAAATCTGGACGACCTGTTTCAGGTGGGGTGCATCGGCCTGATCAAGGCCATCGATCATTTTGACCCCGCCCAGCCGGTGCGCTTTTCCACCTACGGCGTTCCCATGATCATTGGGGAGATCCGGCGTTTTCTGCGGGACAACAATGCCCTGCGGGTGAGCCGCAGCCTGCGGGATACCGCCTACCGGGCCATGCAGAGCCGCGAAGCGCTGGAAAAGCAGCTGGGCCGCGAGCCGACCATGGACGAGATCGCGCAGGCGGCGGGCCTTGCCCGGCGCGAAGTGACCGCCGCGCTGGAATCGGTGGTGGAGCCGATCAGTCTGGAAGAGCCGGTGTACACCGATGGCGGCGATGCGATGTATGTGATCGATCAGGTGCGGGACCCGGACGGCGAGGACAGCTGGATCAGCGGGCTGCAGTTCCGGCAGACCGTGGCCGGGCTGACCCCGCGGGAAAAGCGGATCATGGAGCTGCGCTACCTGCAGGGCAAGACCCAGATGGAGGTGGCGCGGGAGATCGGCATCAGTCAGGCACAGGTCAGCCGGTTGGAAAAAGGCGCACTGAGCCAGTTCCGCACCCCGGACTGAACCTAAAAAAGGCGGCACAGCTTCCGTTTTGTTCGGAAGTGTGCCGTCTTTTATCTGCGGCTGTATTTGCGCCGGGTGGCCGCACCGCCGCGCAGATGCCGCTCTGCCTTATTGCAGGCCAGAACCGCACGCACCTGCCGGAACAGCTCCGGCTGCAGCGTCCGCAGCCGCACCGCAACATCCTTGTGCACGGTGGACTTGCTGCACCCGAACACCGCTGCCGCCGCACGCACTGTGGCCCGGTTGGCCGCGATATATTCGCCCAGCTGTACCGCCCTCTGTTCGGGGTCTCCCTTCATATCCAGACTCCTCCCATTGTGAACTTATGGTACAGCCTATGCACAGGCCGGGGCAGATATGTTCCGCCGGGGCTTGACTTTTGCGCCGGACGCGCTATACTTTTGCATGGACATAAAAACAGGGGTGCCGAAAGGCTGAGATCTGCGTTTTGCGGAGTACCCTTTTACCTGACCGGACAATGCCGGCGTGGGAGTTTGCAGAACTGTCCGTTCTTTCACAAACCCCGTGCGCCTGCTGGAAAGCGGGCGCATTTTGTTTTTGTGTACTATCGTTCTGAGAAGAGGAAT
>UMHS01016956.1_pt1 | contig 15159 bp, 11 predicted proteins | sample 1965611 | NCBI WGS metagenome assembly UMHS01 (sample SAMEA4836106, study PRJEB28245) | human gut metagenome | biome: gut microbiome; material: fecal sample | place: Denmark | collected 2008
ACGGCGTTCTTCCTCACGCGCGCCGGCGCCAAGGTCACCATCATCGAGCGCACGGACAAGCTCGGCGGCGTGGCGCGCCACGTCATCCCCGAGTTCCGCATCTCCCACGACGACATCGACAAGGACGTGGCGCTGTGCCTCGCCTTTGGCGCGCAGGTCCAGATGGAGCGCGAGGTCACGAGCGTCCAGCAGCTCCTCGACGAGGGCTTCACGGACGTCGTGGTGGCAACCGGCGCGTGGGCGCCCGGCAAGGTGGGCCTCAAGATGGGCGAGGAGATCGACGTCCTGGAGTTCCTGGCCGCCGCCAAGGCCGGCGAGCCCATGGAGCTGGGAACCGACGTCGTGATCGTGGGCGCCGGCAACACCGCCATGGACGCCGCGCGCGTGGCCAAGCGCGCCGAGGGCGTCAAGAACGTGCGCATCGTCTACCGCCGCACCAAGAAGGAGATGCCGGCGGACGAGGAGGAGCTGCAGCTGGCCCTCGAGGAGGGCGTGGAGCTCTGCGAGCTTCTCGCCCCGATCGGCGTGGCCAACGACATGCTGGCCTGCGAGGTCATGCGCCTCGGCGAGCCGGACGAGTCCGGCCGTCGCCGTCCCGAGCCCACGGGCGACACCGTGGACGTCCCTGCCACGGCCGTGATCTGCGCCGTGGGCGAGCAGATCGAGCGCGGGCTCTACGAGGGCGCGGGCGTGGAGGTCGACCGTCGGGGACGGCCGGCCGGCACCGCCACCGGCGTCGACCACGTCTGGGCCGCCGGCGACTGCCGCCGCGGGCCGGCCACCTTCGTTGAGGCCATCGCCGACGCTCAGGCGGTGGCGCGCGACCTGGCCGGCGTCGACTTCAACGCGTACGCCGAGAAGAACGTGCGCGCCGACAAGCACGACTCCATCATGGCGCGCAAGGGCGAGCTCTGCCTCGACGTTGCCGGCTGCACCACGAGCCGCTGCCTGGGCTGCGCCACCGTCTGCGAGGTCTGCTGCGACGTCTGCCCCAACCGCGCCAACGTGGCGGTCAAGGTGCCTGGCCTCGCCCAGGAGCAGGTCGTCCACGTGGACGGCATGTGCAACGAGTGCGGCAACTGCGCCGTGTTCTGCCCGTGGAGCGGGCGCCCGTACAAGGACAAGCTCACGCTCTTCTGGAGCGCCGAGGACATGGACGCGAGTGAGAACCGCGGCTTCCTGCCCGTCGAGGGCGGCTTCCGCGTGCGCCTGGCCTCCGGCGAGGGCGTCTTTGACGTGGACGACGCCGCATGCGGCCTGCCCGAGGACGTGCGCCTCACCATCCGCGCCGTCCGCGACGACTACGGCTACCTGCTGGCCAAGTAGCTCGGTCGGTCAAAAGGGGACAGTCCCCTTTTGACCGATTCCGAGCGCGATCACATGGGTCAAAAGGGGACTGTCCCCTTTTGACCGACGAGGGGAGAGACATGGACGACGAGACCAGGCGCATCTGGGTGGCCGACGAGGGCTGCATAGGCTGCCGCCTCTGCGAGCGCGCGTGCCCCGCGGGCGCCATGCGCGTGGAGGACAAGCAGGCGCGCATCGACTACGCGCTGTGTATCGCGTGCGGCATGTGCGCCACCAAGTGCCGCAAGGGCGTCATCCACGACACGCTGGGCATCTACGCCCCGGCCCAGTAGGGGAGGAGACCATGGCAGCCAACGCCGAGTACCGCTTCACCGTCAACGGCGAGGAGCAGGTCGTCACTGCCGACAAGCCGCTCCTGCGCTACCTGCGCGACGACCTCAGGCTCACCTCCGTCAAGGACGGCTGCTCCGAGGGCGCGTGCGGCACCTGCACCGTGCTCGTGGACGACCGTGCCACCAAGGCGTGCGTCCTCACCACGCGCCTGGCCAACGGCCGCGACATCGTGACCGTGGAGGGCCTGCCGCACGAGGAGCAGGAGGCCTTCGTCTACGCCTTCGGTGCGGTGGGCGCCGTGCAGTGCGGCTTCTGCATCCCCGGCATGGTCATGGCGGGCGCGGCCCTCGTCCACAAGGTGCCCAACCCCACTGAGGACCAGGTCAAGGTGGCTATCCGCGGCAACGTCTGCCGCTGCACCGGCTACAAGAAGATCATCGAGGGCATCCTGCTCGCCGCCGCGATCCTGCGGGGCGAGAAAAGCATCGACCCGGACCTCGAGCGCGGCGACGACTACGGCGTGGGCAAGCGCGCCTTCCGCGTGGACGTGCGCCGCAAGGTGCTCGGCTACGGCAAGTACCCCGATGACATCGACGAGCGCGACTTCCCTGACCTCACCTACGCGAGCGCCGTGCGCTCCAAGCACCCGCGCGCCCGCGTGGTGAGGATCGACGCCGAGAAGGCCCGCGCCATGCCGGGCGTCCTCGCCGTGCTCACGGCCGCCGACGTGCCGGTGAACGCGGTGGGCCACCTGCTCTACGACTGGGACGTCATGACCGCGGAGGGCGACGTCACGCACTGCGTGGGCGACGCCATCGCGCTCGTGGTGGCCGAGGACGCCGCCACGCTCGAGAAGGCCAAGAAGGCCGTCAAGGTGGAGTACGAGGTGCTCGAGCCGGTGCGCTCGATCGAGGAGGCCCGCGCGGAGGGCGCGCCCGTCCTCCACAAGCCCTACCTTGCCTTCGGCAACTGGGTCACGCCCGAGAACAACATCTGCCAGCAGCGCCACGTGGTCCGCGGTGACGCGGCCGCGGCGCTCGCGAGCGCCGCGCACAAGGTGACGCGCACCTTCAAGACGCCGTTCACCGAGCACGCGTTCCTCGAGCCCGAGTGCGCCGTGGCCTTCCCGTACAAGGACGGCGTGAAGGTCTGCTCGTCGGACCAGGGCGCCTACGACTCCCGCAAGGAGATCGCCCACATGCTCGGCTGGGATGCCACGCCGGAGCGCGTGGTCGTGGAGACCATGCTCGTGGGCGGCGGCTTCGGCGGCAAGGAGGACGTCTCCGTGCAGCACCTGGCCGCGCTCGCCGCGCTCGCGGTGAACCGGCCGGTCAAGGTGCGCCTTACGCGCCAGGAGTCCATCAACTTCCACCCCAAGCGCCACTACATGGAGGGCACCTTCACGCTCGGCTGCGACGAGGACGGCACCTTCGTGGGCCTGGACTGCGAGATCAACTTCGACACCGGCGCCTACGCGAGCCTGTGCGGCCCGGTCCTGGAGCGCGCCTGCACGCACTCCGTGGGCCCGTACTGCTACCAGAACACCGACATCCGCGGCTTTGGCTGGTACACCAACAACCCGCCCGCCGGCGCGTTCCGCGGCTTCGGCGTGTGCCAGAGCGAGTTCGCGCTCGAGAGCCTCATCGACCTTCTCGCCGACGAGGTGGGCATCTCGCCGTGGGAGATCCGGTACCGCAACGCCATCGAGCCGGGCAAGGTCCTGCCCAACGGCCAGATCGCCGACCGCTCCACCGCGCTCAAGGAGACGCTGCTCGCGGTGCGCGACGTCTACGAGGCGCATCCCGGCCATGCCGGCATCGCGTGCGCGATGAAGAACTCCGGCGTGGGCGTGGGTCTGCCCGACGCCGGTCGCTGCAAGATCCGCGTGGAGGACGGCCGCGCGGTGGTCTACTCCGCCACCTCCGACATCGGCCAGGGCTGCAACACGGTCTTTCTCCAGGACGTGGCCGAGGCCACGGGCCTGCCCCTGTCGCACATCGCCAACGGCGAGTGCTCAACCGAGAACGCGCCCGACTCCGGCACCACCTCCGGATCGCGCCAGACGCTCATCACCGGCGAGGCCGTGCGCGGCGCGGCGTTCTTGCTGCGCGACGCCATGCTCGCGGTGGAGGAGGGCACGGAGACCGGCTCCGAGCCCGTGGTCGCGCACGGCGACGGCTTTGTGGTCGAGTACGCCGACGGCACGCCCTACGTGGGCCCGGGCGCCGGCTACCACGCGCAGGACCCGGTCGCCGCGCTGGCAGCACTCGAGGGCCGCGAGTTCTCCTACGAGTACCTCGAGAAGACCGACAAGCTCGGCGCGGACGTGCCCAACCCCAAGAGCCATGTGGCCTACGGATACGCCACGCATGTGGTGATCCTGGACGACGACGGCCGCGTGACCGAGGTCCACGCCGCGCACGACTCCGGGCGCGTGGTGAACCCGATCGCCATCCAGGGCCAGATCGAGGGCGGCGTGCTCATGGGCATGGGCTACGCGCTGACCGAGCGCTTTGACCTCGAGGACTGCGTGCCGCAGGTGAAGTTCGGCACGCTGGGCCTCTTCAGGGCGACGGACATCCCGGACATCCACGCGATCTACGTCGAGAAGGACGAGCTTTTGGACGTGGCCTACGGCGGCAAGGGCATCGGCGAGATCGCCACGATCCCGACGGCGCCCGCGGTGCAGAACGCCTACCGCGCGCTCACCGGCGAGCTGCAGTGCGAGCTGCCGTTGCGCCACTCGTACTACGCGCGCGACTAGGGGCCGCGCCGCCCGTGCGCCCGCGGAGGGCGCCCGACCTGACATACCCCCGCGACAAGTAGCTCCGCTTCGTCGCACATCCCTTGCTTGGGGCCCGCCGGTTTGCCATGCCCGGCGGGCCCCTCGTTTAAGCAAGCTGCCTCAGCCTGTGAAGCCGAGCGCTGCGGAAGCAAAGTTGACGGACTCCTCGTTCTTCTCGACCACCTGCAGATAGAGCTTGAGGTCGGCAGTGATGACAGGAATGCCCTGAGCGGCGAGCTCCACGTAAGAAGCGTCAGCGAACCCCAACCACATGAACGGCCTTTGTACGACCACCTTGTCGGCGGGAACGTGCCTCTCTCTGAGCTCCTCCCCAGACAAGATGAGTTCCTTCAGCATCTGATAGCAACGCTGCCGGGAACCCTTATCGGAGTCCAGGAGGTTGGTCGTCTCTGCGAGGCATCCTGGAGTGACGACGATTTCGTCATAGCTTGCATGAGGCTTGCAGAGCACATCGTAGGAACCGGCATCGTATGCGGTAAGACGCTTGTGACGGGCTATTGCCGCACGATCCGCGAGTCCAACAAGAAAGAGCAGGAACACGTTGGTGTCGAGCGCAACCTTACGTCGGCTCATGGTAGGGTTCCATCCTCTTGAGCTCGAGCGTGGCCCCGTCGAGGATGAGCGTCTTATAGGTGCGCAGCGACCTTGGGCTTGTGGCGAGCCCTGCAAGGGCCGTGGTTGGCAGATCGCTTCCGAGAACGTAGCCAACAACGACGCGCCAGCTTGCTCCGTCCTCGCTCAGATCGATGCCCTCGAGCGCCGCGTATCTGGCCTCAGGGATGAGTTCGACAAGAATCTCGACCGCCCTCTTTGCTGCGGCCTGAGCCGATGAGACGTCCATGATGATTCCTTTCAACTTGCTTCCCTTCTCGTTGATTGTATCGATGCGGTTAGGGCGCTGGCTTCTCGTTCCGCGCCTTCTCTAGCATCTGCGCTCGTACCTCCTCCTGATTCCAACCGTTGAGGCCCCAGAGCGGCAGCTCTCGGTAGACCTTCTCCATGGCGAGCAGGACGTTGGGGTCGGGCTCGTCGCGGAAGGGGTCGTAGTCCCGCGGACCGGGCGGATAGGTGTAGATCATGAGAAACTCGGCGTCCTCGTAGGCGCTGTTGCTGCTGACGTCGATCATGGTCGAGGCGCGGAGCACAACCCTGTTCGTGTGATGGGCGATGTAGAATCGCATGTCGTCTCGCCTTTGCCGGTCCGGGCGGCTGACACGGACGTCGAGAAGCGCCTCGACGTCCTCATGCGCCCAGGTCTCGCAGACACCGTTCCGGGATGCCGCCCTTCCCGCGGCCGCTTTGCGCATGGTCTCATAGTCCATTGGCAGCTCGGGAAAGGCCTTGCGGTAGAGGTCGACAAGGTCGTCAATCGGGATGACTCCGCACAGCTCGGCGTACGTGTTCGCGAACTCCTTCGGGTCGGAGGCCAGCTCGAGCGGAGTGCGCTTCTCGCGTTCGTACATGATGTGGCGTCCCATGTTGCCTCCTTGCCTAGCGTCGGGAGGCAGACCCTAGCACGAAGATCTCCGCGGCTGACTTGCGGTTATCTATCACGAAGCTGCATCCCCAGCTGGTGCGGGCAGAAAGGTTAGCTGATTCGAATTCATATGTCCGCGTGGTCGCATTCTGGCGCTCGATGGCTGCGAGTCGGGGGAGATGGAGACGGGCGTGGTCTGACGCGGCTCGCTGTGGCTCAAATAGACGGGACAATGCTTCCCCGGCATGCCGCATCTCAAAAAACTGAGACCTGTTGCCGAGTTGGTGGCGGGACTCGCTTGTCGCAGGGCGTGGCTGAAACATAATCGGGTGCGTGGGGGTTACCGTGTTTTCTGACGAATCGAGAAAAAATGCGTCTCGAGAACGAGCAGCTTCACTACCGGGCAAGGTTCGAGGTCTTTCCCTATGAGACCCAGAACCCGGCAATGTCCAAGATTCAGCAGATCCTCTGGGATTGGCTGCGGAACAAGGAGCGTCGGCGCAAGGGGGGAGACCTGTTCGACACCCTTTCGGCGGCCGGTGCCCGCGACGCGTTCTTCGACGGGACGCTCGAGACGAACTACTCCGGCGGCCTGAACGTCGAGGGCCAGACGAGGCTCGCGATCGACGCCTTCGCGTCCGAGCGGGACGACCGAACCCTCTGGGCAATGGAGTACGACGAGCCCGACTCCAGGGTCTGGTTCAGGCACTGGCATACTCGTGTGGGGCTTTCGGGAAGCAAGTCGGGCTTCTGTCTGGTCAATGTGAGGATTACCTACTACACGCTGCCGAGCTATGTCGGCAACCCGGGTCTGGTCCCGTTTGCGAACGTCCCGAACTTCGTCAGGGAGATCATCGAGCTGGGTGCCTATCAGTCATGCGTCGGAGAGACGGTCCTCAATCATGAGGAGACCTACCTGACCAGCGACAACATCGACGAGGAGTTCACGAGCAACCTCCTGAGCGAGCAGAGGGAGCTCCCCCTCGTTCTCATGTGCACCGACGAGAGCGGGGCGACTCCCGTCTGGGATGCCACGGATCTTGCGAAGAAGCTCGTCGGCATGGCTAACGTCTACGTGGCCGACTGGCGGGAGGCCGAGCTGAGGGGGCGCCTCCGCGAGCTCTTCCCCCGAGATACGCCGGCATTCCAGTACCGATGCGGCGCGTCGATGCTCAGGATCTATCGCCCGGGCATCGACCTTTCCGACCCTGACGGCTGGCGTACCCACACCTTCTTCCCCAAGGGGCGCATCGACCACTACTGCAAGTGTGGTCCGAACGAGTTCGTCGACACTCTGAGCAGGGGCCTCGGAAGGAGCATCACAAAGGGCGAGTCCGACATCCTCGAGCTGGGCGACGTCGAGTGGGCGCGAAGCAGCCGGGCCTCCGAGGAGCTGTCGAGGCGCCTCGAGGAGATGAGGGCGAGCAGCCTGATCGGAAAGCCGGTGGGCGAGGGCGCCGCCGCCAGCGAGAAGCGCGTGGAGGAGCTGGAGGGGGAGCTGAGGGAGAGCCAGTGGTTCCTGGGCGAGTACGAGCGGGAGAACGCGTCGCTCAGGGGGACGACCGCCGAGCTCAAGTCCGAGAACAACGAGCTCAGCAGCGAGAACTCGACTCTGAAGTACCGGCTTGGCTCGGTCGAGGACCGGGCGCGCTCCCTCGAGGCGGAGGTCGGCGAGGTGAGGGGCGCGCTGGTGGCGATCAGCGCGCTTGATCGGATGCCGTCTACCCTCAGCGACCTGCTCGACTTCGTCGAGGGCATCTGGCCCTCGCGAGTCGTGGTGCTGGACGAGGCCAGATCGTCCGCGCAGTCGTTCAACGGGGACCTCAACGAGGAGTGGCAGATACTCAGAAGCGTCGCCACCGTGCTTTGGCCGCTCTACTTCGACGATGACGTCATGGCATGTGATGTGGCGAACGAGTATAAGGTCAAGGCGGGCTACGAGCTGGCTCTGACCGAGAAGAAGCAGACCAAGGCCGACCAGAAGAAGATGAGCGAGAGGCGCCGGTGGTACAAGGGCGCAGAGATTGACATCACGCCGCATATCAAGGGGAAGAACAAGAATCCCAAGCTTGCCTTCCGTCTCCACTACTACGTCGACAGGGACGACAGGAAGATCGTCATCGGTCACTGCGGGGCACACCTCACCACGTTCGGGACGCGCCGAACGGGCCGAGCGCCAACGCGCGGCGGCACCTAGCGCACGCACCACGGCGCGCACGGCCGGGCCCACCACGAAGAGCTGCCAGAGCAGCGCCATGGGGAAGTTGAGCGCGACGGTCTGGAGCCAGGTGGCCACGAGCTCGCCTGCGGGCGGCTGCTTGAAGGCGAGCGTTGCGACCAGGCTCATCATGGGGCACATGGTCCAGCAGGTGAAGCCTCCGCGCAGGATGGTGACGAGCACCTGCGGGCAGTGGTCTGCGTCGAGCAGCCGCCCGACCAGGCGCGCCGCGACCCTGCCGCCGACGAGCGTCTCGAGCACGATGACGGCGGCCATGAGCGGCACGATGTCGGCGAGCGGCACGACAAAGAGCTCGGTCCTGAGGCCGCCCGCAAGGAGCGCCTGGTTGTAGAGCTCCATGCCGAAGACCATGGCAAAGGCCATGAGGATTGAGAAGACGATGCGCTGGGTACGGGTTCTGGGCATGGTTTTCCCTCTGCCCAGCCCTCTTGGGTGCTTCGTCGCGCCGCGGAAGGGCAACTGGACTTATGCTTTCCGCAGCGCGTTGCAGCGTCCCATGGTAGCGCGCCGGGTGAAGCGGGGCGTCAGATCTTCACAGAGGCTGGTTTGGCGACGGAAGTTATTCCAGAGAGGATTATTCCCTAGAGAATAATCTTCGATGAACGTGGTGCTCGTCGACGACTCGGAGTAGGACTCGTTGACATCCAGCATGGCCGTCACGGGGCGGAAACACGGGCCATGTACAGTAGGCACTTCAACAGCCCGCGCTGCCCGCGCCCCAGACGAGAGGTTCCCCATGTTCGAAGGCTTCATGTCCGTCGTCGCCGCGCTCAACACCAACGTGCTGTGGGGCGTCCCCATGGTCGTGCTGATGCTCGGAACAGGCGTGTTCCTGCTCGTTGTCACCAGGGGCGCCGTGTTCACGCGCTTCAACGTGGTCATGCGCTACACCACCAAGACGCTCTTCCAGCGCCAAGATTCGTCCGAGGCGGGGGAGGGCACCATCTCGCCCTTCCAGGCGGTGTGCACCGCACTCGCGGCGACGCTCGGCACCGGCAACATTGTGGGCGTGGCGCTTGCGGTGGCCACGGGCGGCCCAGGGTCGATCTTCTGGCTGTGGCTCTCCGCGCTGGCCGGCATGGTCATCAAGTTCTGCGAGGTCACGCTGTCGGTGGCGTACCGCACGCGCAACGAGCGCGGCGAGATCGTGGGCGGTCCCATGTACTACATCTCCCGCGGCCTGGGGGTTGGCTGGCTCGCGGCGCTGTTCGCCGTCTTCGGCTTTCTCGCGTCGTTCGGCATCGGGGCGAGCGTGCAGGCAAATTCGCTCGCCGGCAGCGTGAACGCGACCTTCGGGGTGCCGCTTCCCGTCATCGGCGTCGTCGTGGCGCTTCTCGCGGGCCTTGTCCTTATCGGCGGCATCACCCGCATCGCGCAGATCACCGAGAGGCTCGTGCCCCTCGCGGCGGTGTTCTACCTTCTCGGCGCCGCGGCGGTGCTCGTGGTCAACGCCGCGGAGATCCCGGCGGCAATCGCCCAGATCTTCCGCGACGCCTTCACCGGCACGGCCGCCACGGGCGGTTTTCTGGGTGCCACGGTCATGTACGCGTGCCGCGTGGGCATGTCGCGCGGCGTGTTCACGCACGAGGCGGGCATGGGCTCGGCGCCCATCGCGCACGCCTCCGCCGACACCGACCACCCGGCCCGCCAGGGCCTGTGGGGCACGTTCGAGGTGTTCTTCGACACCATCGTCATGTGCACGATCACGGGCCTCGTGATCATCACCTCGGGGCTGTGGCACGCCGACCCCATGATGTCCGAGGGCGCCATGAGCTCGGCTGCCTTTGGGCAGAGCATCCCCGGCGGACAGTACGTTGTGACGGTGGGCCTCATGCTCTTCGCGTTTGCCACGCTCATCGCGTGGTACTACTACGGCGAGAAGTGCGTTGAGTACCTCTTCCGCAAGAGCCGCGGCATGCGTGTGGCGGTGCGCGTCTACCAGGTTGCCTACGTCGCCATGGTGTTCGCGGGCTGCGTGACCAACCTCGACGTGGTGTGGGAGTTCGCCGACTGCTTCAACGGCCTCATGGCGATCCCCAACCTCATCGCGCTGATCGCGCTCTCGCCCGTGATCCGCCGGCTCGCGGCGGACTTCTTCCGCGACCCCGACCGTCGCCGCCCGCGCGACACGGACTACAGCGGGATGCTGTCGTTCAGGGACAAGTAGCGGGCCCCTGGCGTTCGTTCTGCGACAATGGAGCCACAATCCCCCTCGCGCGGGAGGTTCCCCATGACGTATGCCACCGCCCCGATTTTGCGCCGCAAGCTTGCTTCGCTCGTTCTTCTCGCTATGGTGACCATTCTTGTCCTTGCGGGTTGCAGCAACTTGGGGGAGTTCGACGAGGGAGATGTAGCCAGGCAGGCGGAGCAGTATTACGCCGAGAAGTACGGTGACGACGCCCGCGTGGTCGACGTCTGGGAGGACCGGTCGTATGCCCTGTTTGGCTACCGGTCGTCCGGCCAGGCGTTCTGCACTATGAGCGACGGTCAGACGGTGCTCGTGGACTTTGAGGACGGCGTCGTTGGCGACAACCGGCAGCAGGACGAGATTACGGGCGCCTACGAGCAGCGCTTCCGCGAGGAGCTCGTGGGCTGTTGCGAGCGTCTGGGGGACGCGGGCTGCGACGTCGCGTCCGTGCGGGTGAACGGCGTACCGCTCGAGGAGGACGGCTTCTTTGAGGAGCGCATATCAATGTACTACTGGCCGGAGGACCCAGCTGGCGAGAAGAACGGCGAGGCCGAGACGACCGCGGAGCAGAGCGCCTCGTTCTTCTACGCGCGCTACACGGGCGACGACAGCTTCTTCGAGCAGGAGGCCTCGCGCGTCAGTCTGGGCGTGCCGTACGTTGAGATTGAGCTCTCCGGTGCGGACGCGGACTACGCGGACGGCTTCCCGACGGACGTTCCCGAGACGCCCGCGTGGTTGGCGCCCATCGACGAGACGTGCCGTGCCCTGCTTCCCCTGACGGACGGGGAGACGGAGACGCGGGTGGTTGTCTACCAGGCCGGGTGTCGCGACGAGGTGCCCGAAGATACCGACGTCGCCGTCCTCAGCCACGCGGAGAACGGCAAGCTCGGCGAGCTCAGTCCCTTTGACGATAGCGATACGGGCGCCGATGACATTGGCAGCTGGCTCATCGTGGAGTGGATTCCCGTGGGCAAGGGCGTCTACGTCACCTCCGACGACTGCGGTGTGCGCCTGCGAGCGGGCGACGTGACGCTAGAGACCGTGGAGAGCCCCGTCTCGCTGGAGGAGCTCCAGGAGAGTGGGAGCCTCGAGCGCTTTGACAAGCGTGAGTTCGCACCGGCGGCTTTTGAGGCCTATAGCCTGGCGGTGGCCCCAGACCTCTTTGCGCGCCTGCCGGAAAGCGTGCAGGACAAAGGTTGGTTTGACATTAGGCTGGCATATGACAACCAGGACCCGCAGACGGGTCTTGCGGAGCTGGGCGTCACGCCGGGCGGCCTTGCGCCCACGCTCTATCGGGTCGAGAAGAACTCTGCCGCCGAAGACGTCGACGACACGCCGCCCTACGAGGTGATCGCGATGCGGACGGAGACGCTGGCGAACGGCTACCAGTACAGCGAGCCCGAGCTGTTTGCTGACGCGCCCACGCTCCTTGTGCGGATGTAGGCGGCGGGTCTGCGCGAGGCGCTTCCCGCTGGCAACCATACTGGCCGGACTCACGGATGGCTAAACATATGGGATTCGGACGCAATATCCTTGGGTATACAATGTACGACAAAGTAGGACGTTGTAGTAAGGAGTAACCATGGCCACCGCAGCTGCGACCGAGTCCATCTCTGCGAAGCTTCGCAAGGACGAGAAGGACCGCTTCTCCATGATCTGCGATGAGATCGGCACCTCTCCAAGTAACGCAATCCGCATGTTCGTGTCTGCGTTCAACCGTCGCGGGGGCTTCCCGTTTGATCCGTCCAATCCCTACGGGTTTAGCCAAGAGACTCTTGCTGCGATGGATGATGCTGTGACGGGCAGGAACCTCTCCGGCCCCTATCACACCGTCAAGGAGGCACTGGCCGCGCTCGACGAGGAGTAGGCCATGCTGGAGCTGAGATTCACCGCCAAGTTCAAGAAGGACTACAAGCGCGTGAAGCGACAGGGCAAGGACCTCTCAAAGCTCGAGCGGACCCTTGAGACGCTCGTTCGGGGAGAGGCGCTTCCAGATGTGATGCGCGACCATTCGCTTGGCGGGACATATCGCGGTCACCGCGAGTGCCACATCGAGCCTGACTGGCTGCTCATCTATCGCGTGGATGAAGAGGGGGCTTGTGCTCGTTGCTACGAGGACGGGAAGCCATAGCGAGTTGTTGAGGTTGTAGCGACGCCAGAATGTCACGGAGGAGATGGCATGGGAGAGCTGGGTTCGACTCTTCGAGGAAAAGCAATAACTGGGGTGATTGATTGGGGTATTGCTGGAATAAAGAAAGTAAAACAGCAGAATGAGATTAAAGGATTACTCGGGGACCAACAGCTCCGTGCCGCGATGATGGGACAAAATGTACTTGCAGAAAAGTTCGGCAACGAAATAGAGGCTCAGGAGCTTATTGCAAATCTTGCTCTAAAAAAGATAAAGAGAAATGAGGCAATAGCACTTTTCCTCGGTAAAGATGCTAATACTACTGCGTTTGATATAGTAAAAGACTTTTGTGATGAGATAGATCGTATCCTCTCGTCAGATACTGACTCTCACGCCGACGTGAGGGCATTAAGGATTGTCGAGGAGAGTAGTCAGGATATCCGGAGAATTGCGGATGAGCTCGCAGCTAATCGTCAGAATGAAACTGCCCAGCTAGCGCTCCTTGCTGTTGTGATTCACTCTGTTGAGTCCGAGGAGTCTGATGTTGAGTATCTTGCTCGTTTGTTGCACGACATCGAGTCTTCTCTTGCGTCGAGATATCTGAATGCCTATACATCGCTTTGCTGCGGTAATTTGCCAGACTTGGAACAGTTGAATGATTTTACTGGGCACAATGAGCTCATTCTTGCTCTTGCCGCTGTTGCTATCAGCGCAAATGAATTGGAATTTGCAGAAAAAGTTCTCAGCATCTGTTCATTTAATGCCGAACCCATTATCGCAGTCATTCAAGCGCTAATTGACACGCCTGGGCAAATCTACGGACAGATTGAGCTTGATAGAAGTGTCTCAAGCTGCGTGGAGCCGCTAATAAACCTGATCAACTTTGAGCATTTGTATAAAGAGGGTGCTTTTCAGGCTGCTGCTAAGTATGCAGAAGACGCTGAAATTGCGTGGAACCCCATTGCAATCGAAGAGCGCTGCATATCTGAACTCATCTCGGCGGCAGTTTTGGATGATGATGACTTGGGTGCGAAAATCGAAGACGAGATTGGAAGATTCAAATCGTGGTTTCCAAGTGATTTGGCAGCTCAGTTCAAAAGAGCCCTTTCACTGTCTTTTTTTCGATTGAACGCCGATAAGGTGCGGGAGTTGATTGGAAAGCTGCCGGACGACCTATCGGCTTTTGCAGATGATGCGAGAAAAGAGCTGGAGCTTAAAGAGTGTGTCGATCCGAGAATGGCTCGGGACATTCTTATCTGGGCCGAGGCGAGGAACAACCCCGTGCTTTTGACTGATGCGGCTATTGCGCTAATCGGGCTGGATGCTGATGCGCGCTCAGAAATACTCGAGATATTCGAGCGGTGTTCCGATTGGGCAATTCCGAACGTAGGAACACTTCGTTATTATGCCGAGATTATTGACCCGGACGTGTCTTATGAAAAGTACTGTAAGTACGGGAAGGGGATGGGGGAGAATCCTACATTCCACCTGATTGCTTATGCAAAATTCCACGATGCCTTACCGGATATTGCGACCCGTCATATTGAGCGCGCGATTTCAATCATGAAGGAGCCTACAGCTGCCAAGGATTTACTTAGTTCATCAATTTGGGTTCCCTATCTATATGAGGGTGGGAGATCCGCGGAAATTAGACAAATTGTTGAAGGGGTTCTTCCTATCGCTCCGTATGACTACCTAATCTCCTTTTTCAGCGCACTTAGTGGATGCAACAATGCCGAAGGTTTTATTGATGATTTAGTGGAGTCGATGGCAAGTTCATCATTTTGGGATCCACGGGTTGCTGAACTTGTGGTGCGGCATCTTGCGATGCGCGGAAGAATCGATGTGGCAGGACCGGTTGCAAACGCATTCTTTAAAACGAGGCCTAGCGAGCTGCTTGCCGAAATAGTGATCGAATGGGCTTGCGAATCAAGTGTTGACCCGGACGAAGGTGTTGTCGCTTTTCTTCGACAGGTGGACACCAGTCAGTCAAATTTGTCCCTTGCTGGATACTATCGAGAGAAAGGTGATAGGTCGACGAGTGATGCGCTGCTTGTCAGAGCTGTGTTCAGCGATGGTGAGCCATCGTCGCGTGCGCTTGTTTGTTATGCATTCAATCACGCTTCCGATAACGATGAGGCTGTCGAGAGAATTGACGAGAACTGTTACGCGGTTCTCTCCTCAAATGATGGGGAAGAGAGGACGCTCCTCTTTCTTGATAATCTCTCGGCAGTAAAAGAAGAGGGGGTTTCCAACTCTATTGGAAGCCTATTTACTGTTCAGTCGAAAGAGTTTATTGGTCTTAAGTGGCTGCGACTGGGAGATGTGTGCCAGATCAATGGCGTAAAACTGACAGTCACAGAGATTGGGAAAGTGGAATCGTTGCTGTGTAGGGCGGGATTTGCTGAGCTGGAAGAGCATCCTGAAAGCGCAGTTAAAATATTCTCGATCGATGAGCTTTCTGATTACGTAAAAACGGCATCAGAACAGGCCGCCGCAAAAAATCGTATGTACAAAGATGGAATTAAAACAGATAAGGGATGCATTTATCTCGGAATCGAGACGGGTGCTATTGTAGCGGGCGAACAGAGGCGCCTTGAGTTTCTTGGCGAGGTGATATGCAACCCGAATTATCCTTATCGTAAAAACCCTATAAGCAGGAATTCCCAAATTGATGAGG